>Ga0154510_1002_pt1 | contig 14679 bp, 17 predicted proteins | sample RifGroE1_FD_115989 | JGI IMG/M metagenome (GOLD analysis project Ga0154510, IMG submission 115989) | Rhodobacteraceae bacterium GWE1_64_9
GGCCTCTCCCGCCTCCAGCACCGCCTCCACCTCCATCGTCACGGTGGCCAGCAGCAGATCGCCCTTGGTCTGGAAGTAGTTGTAAAAGGTGCCCACCGAAACTTCGGCCACCTCTGCAATATCCTCGATGCGGGCGGCGTCATATCCCACGGTCTGGAACAGATGCAGCGCCGCATCCAGCAGGCGCCGGTTCCTGTCTGCCTTCTGCCGTGCCCGCAAGCCTGCCATCGTTCATCCTCTGCCTTTTATTTGATATTGACTTCAAAAATGAGGCCATTCAATATTTTTCTCAGGCGCCGTCAGAGCGCACTCCAACAAGCACCTTCCCCAACAGGAGCCACCGCATGACCGCCAAAGCCCCCCTCCGTCTCGCCCTGACCTCTGCCCTTGCCCTGGCCACCGGATTGCCCGCCGCCGCGCAGGAACTGAACGCGCTGATCTGGTGCGATCACGCCGACCCCGCACTGCTGGAACCGTTCGAGGCGGCGCATGGCGTGAAGGTGAATGTGAAAGAATACGAAGGCACCGCCGCAGGCCTGGCCATCCTCGATCAATCGCAGCCCGGCGACTGGGATGTGATGGTGATCGACGGGGTGGATGTCGGCCGCGCGGTGGATCTGGGCCTGCTGGCGCCGCTGCCCGCCGATCAGCTGCCCACCGCCGATTTCTTCCCCGCGCTGGTCATGCCCGAAAACAACAGCCGCGATGGTGTGACCTATGCGGTGACCGAGAAATTCGGCTACAACACCATCGCCTATGACAAATCCAAGGTCGATCCCGCCGATATGGCCGATATGGCCATGCTGACCTCGGGCAAATATGACGGGCGGATTGCGATCTATGATTACTATCTGCCGGTGCTGGGTCTTGTCGGCCTGTCGCAGGGCGTGGCCACTGCCGATCTGGGGGCTGAGGCGCTGGCGGGCCTGAAAGACCCGCTGATGAAGCTGAAAGCCGCATCGAAACTGGTGGGCGATGTGGTCAGCAGCCAGACCGCGCTGGCCACCGGCGAGGTGGATGTTCTGGTGGGCGGCGGCGAGTGGCTGACCGCCGTGCTGGCCGCCGAAAACCCGAACCTCGACTGGACGATCCCGGCACAGGGCGGGCTGCGCTGGTCGCAGAGCATCGCCGTGCTGGCAGGCAGCACCCAGCCCGATCTGGCGCTGGAATTCGTGAAATACATCACCGGGCCAGAAGGTCAGGCGCGGCTGGCCACCTCTTCCTGCTACTGGGGGATGCCTGCCAATGCCAAGGCGGGCGATGTGCTGACCCCCGAACAGAAGGCGGTGCTGCGCTGGGATGAACAGCCCGATTTCATCGCCCGCTCGCAGCTTTACCCGGTGCCCGATGCCGCGCTGGATACCGCGATGCAGGATCTGTGGACCGAGATGCTGCAGAACTGAGATGACGATCGAGGCGCAGGAAAGCCGCCGCGCCGCCCTACTGGTGGCCCCGGCGCTGATCTGGACGGCGGCTTTCTTCATCCTGCCCTTCGGCGCGATGATCTGGCTGAGCCTGTCTTCCATGCAAGGCCGGGCGATCATGCCCGGCCCTGACTTCGGCAATTACATCCGCATCTTCACCGATCCCTCGCTGCGGCAGGGGTTGTGGAATTCGCTGCAGATCACCCTTGCGGTCACGGTGATTTCCGTCGTGCTGGCCTGGCCGCTGGCCTGGATCATCGCCATGCGGGTGCCTGCCCGCTGGCAACGGCTGGCGCTGCTGCTGGCCGTGCTGCCGTTCTGGACCTCCTATGTCGTGCGATCCTACGCCTGGCTTCTGGTGCTGGGGCAGAATGGCGTGCTGAACAAGGCGCTGACCGGACTGGGCCTGGCCGCCGCGCCCTTGGAAATCGTGGCGACGCGCGGCGCCACGCTGGGCGGTTTCGTGCATTTCTTCGTCATGCTGCTGACGCTGACGATCTATGCCAACCTCATTCAGCTGTCGTCCAACTATGCCCGTGCGGCGGCCGATCTGGGGGCCGGCACCTTCGCCACCTTCCGCCATGTCATCCTGCCGCTGACGCTCCCCGGTGTGATGACCGGCGCCTTTCTGACCTTCGTGCTGTGCATCGGCGATTACATCACGCCGCAGATTCTGGGCGGCAACAATGAACTGACGCTGCCGCAGCTCATCATGCTGCAGCTGGGGCGGCGCGGTGATTTTCCGATGGCCTCGGCCCTGTCGATCCTGCTGATGGCGGTGGTGACGCTGGCCTATGCCGCCTGCGCGCGCTGGCTGCGGATGGAGCGGTTGTGATGCGGCACCTTGCCTGGCTCTATCTGACGCTGGCCTATGGCTTCATCTTCCTGCCGGTGGCGGTGCTGGTGCTGTTTTCCTTTCAGGGCAGCCGCCTGCCGGTGCCGCCCTTCAACGGCCCCACGCTGAAATGGTATGCGCAGGTTCTGGGCGACCGCGATCTGATGGCGGCGCTGGCCAATTCGGCGCTGGTGGCGCTGGTATCTTCGGCCATCGCGCTGCTCTTGGGCTTTCTGGCGGCGCAGGGGCTGGCGCGCTATCGCCTGCCGGGGTCGGCCCTGCTGCGCGGCGTGCTGATCGCACCCATGACGGTCAGCTACCTCATCATCGCGCTGGGGCTGTTGTCGGTGTTCAACGGGTTGGGCATCCGCCCCTCGCTCTGGGCGACGGGGGTGGGGCATGTGGTCATCAACCTGCCTCTGTGCTTTGCCATCCTTTATGCCGCGATGGGCGATCATCAGAAGAACGCCGAACGCGCCGCCCGCGATCTGGGCGCGTGCGAATGGCAGGTGCTGCGCCTTGTCACCGCGCCGATGCTGGCCGCACCCATGGCGGCGGCCTTCTTCCTGTCGGTCACCTTCAGCTGGGATGAATTCATCATCGCCTTCCTGCTGACCCGGTTCGAGGTGACCCTGCCGGTCGAACTGTGGTCGATGCTGCGCTCGGGCCTGTCGCCTGCCACCAATGCCATCGGCAGCCTTGTCTTCCTTGTGTCCATCGCGGTGGTGATCGCGCTGGAACTGACCGTATTCCGAAAGGCCCGCCGATGACCGCCGCCGTTTCCATCCAGAATATCCGTCAGGTCTTCGGCAGCTATACTGCGTTGCAGGGCGTCAGCCTGGAAATTGCGGCCGGCGAATTCACCGTGCTGCTGGGGCCTTCGGGCTGTGGAAAGACCACGCTGCTGTCGGTTCTGGGCGGGTTTGTCACGCCGACCTCCGGCAAGGTGATGATCGGGGGGCGTGACATGACGCAGGTGCCGCCGAAAGACAGGCCGACGACCACGATGTTTCAGGATTACGCTTTGTTCCCGCATATGACTTTGGCCGAAAATGTGGGCTTCGGTCTGCGGATGCGCGGGCAGGGCCGGGCGCAACGCCGCGCCAGGGCCGAAGCGATGCTGGCCATGGTCGGTCTGGAAGACAAGGCAGAACGCCGCCCGCATGAACTGTCTGGCGGGCAGCGGCAGCGCGTGGCGCTCGCCCGCGCGCTGGCGGTGGAACCCGATGTGCTGCTGCTGGATGAACCCTTGGGCGCGCTGGATCTGAAGCTGCGCCGCCAGATGCAGGACGAGCTGAAGGCGATCCAGCGCCGGGTGGGCACCACCTTCGTGCATGTCACCCACGATCAGGAAGAGGCGATGGCGATTGCCGACCGGATCGTGGTGATGAATGCGGGCCGGATCGAGGATGTGGGCAGCCCGCAAGACATCTATCTGACCCCGCGCAGCCTGTTTTCCGCCAGCTTCATGGGCGAAATCAACCGTATCCCCGCCACAGGGCGCGGCGATCGGGTGGAAACCCCGCTTGGTGCGCTGCCGCTGGCGGGGCAGGGCGATCTGATGCTGTGCCTGCGGCCCGAGAATATCGGCGCTGAAGGTGCGCTGCCGCTGGGCGAGGCCCGGCTGGTGGACAGCGCGTTTTTCGGCACCCATCACCGCTGCCATTTCGCCCCGCTTGCCGCCCCTGATCTGCGGCTGGTGGCGCATCTGCCGCAATCCGCCCACCCCGAACCCGGCAGCGTGATGGCGCTTTTCGCCCGCGCCCCGGTTCTGCTGCCAAAGGAGCCCGCATGATCCGCGCCCGCCCCGAAGACTGGTATCGCCTGCGCAGGCTCGATGATGGCATCACCTGGATCGACGAGCCGCATATCCAGGAATTCTATCGCTGCAACATCTGGCATGTGCGCGGGCGCGACCGTGACATGCTGGTGGACAGCGGCATGGGCGTGGTGTCGCTGCGCCAATGGGTGCCACTGGTGACCGAACGCCCGCTGGATGCCGTGGCGAGCCATACCCATTTCGACCATATCGGCTGCCATCACGAATTTCCCTGCCGTCTCTGCCACGCGGCCGAGGCCGATCTTCTGGCAGCACCGACGCGTGAAAACACCTATGCCGACAAATACGTGACGGATGACATCTTCACCCAGCTGCCGCCCAAGCCTTATCTTTCCGCCACTTACGCGGTGAAGGCGGCCCCGGCGACCCGCATTCTGCAGGATGGCGATGTGATTGAGCTGGGCGACCGGCATTTCGAGGTGATCCACACCCCCGGCCATTCCCCCGGCGGCATCGCATTGTGGGAGGCGGCCAGCGGTGTGCTGATTTCGGGCGACATCGTTTATGACGGCCCGCTGATCGAAGGCACGACGCCCGCCGAGGCCGCGCAATACATCGCCAGCATGAAGCGGCTTTACGATCTGCCGGTGCGGGTGGTGCATGGCGGGCATTTCCCCAGCTATGATGGCGCGCGCCATCGGCAGATCATCGGCAACTGGCTGACAGAAAAGGAAAAGGCATGACCCGTTTCAACCAGCCGCTGGGCGGCAATGACATGCCACGCTTTGGCGGGCCGGCCACGATGATGCGCCTGCCTTCGGCCCCCGATGCGGCGGGTCTGGATGCCTGTTTCGTGGGGATTCCGATGGACATCGGCACCTCCAACCGGCCCGGCACGCGGCTTGGCCCCCGCCAGATCCGCGATGAAAGCCGGATGCTGCGGCCCTTCAACATGGCCACGGGCGCTGCCCCCTTCGATCATCTGCAGGTGGCCGACATTGGCGATGTGCCGATCAACACCTTCGATCTGAAGAAATCGGTGGATATCATCACCGAATTCTATCGCGGCATCCTGGGTCACGGTGCCATTCCGCTGACACTGGGGGGCGATCACACGCTCACCTGGCCGATCCTGCGCGCGATCAAGGAAAAACACGGGCCGGTGGCACTGATCCATGTCGATGCCCATGCCGATATCAATGACGAGATGTTTGGCGAAAAGGTCGCCCATGGTTGCCCCTTCCGCCGGGCGTGGGAGGATGGCTGCCTGCAGAATGACAAGGTGTTCCAGATCGGGCTGCGCGGCACCGGCTATTCCCCCGCCGATTTCGACTGGGGGCGCGAGCGCGGCTGGACGGTGGTGCCCGCCGAAGACTGCTGGTGGAAATCGCTTGCGCCGCTGATGGCCGAGATCCGGGCAAAGATCGGCGATGCGCCGGTTTACCTCAGCTATGATATCGACAGCCTTGATCCCGCCTTTGCCCCCGGCACCGGCACGGTAGAGGTGGGCGGGCTGAACACCTGGCAGGCGCTGGAAATCGTGCGCGGCTGTGCCGGGCTCAATCTGGTGGGCGGCGATCTGGTCGAGGTTTCGCCGCCCTATGATCCGGCGGGGAATACCGCGCTGATCGGGGCCAACCTGCTTTACGAAATGCTCTGCGTGCTGCCGGGGGTGCCGCAGGCCCGCTGACCTTCACGCTCCCCCTCCAGCCGCCGGGCCAGCCTGTCTGTCCCGGCGGTCAGCACCAGCGTCAGGCAGGCCAGCGCCAGCAGTGCTGCAAAGACCAGATCGGTCTTGGCCCGGCCATTGGCCAGCAGCATCAGATAGCCCAGCCCCTTCGACCCGCCGACCCATTCGCCCAGCACCGCGCCGATGGGTGCATAGACGGCGGCCAGCCGCAGCCCCGAGGCCAGCCCGCCCCGCGCCGCAGGCAGCCGGATGCGCCACAGCAGCCGCGCCCGGCCCGCGCCCATCACCTGCGCCATATTCAGCAGCGGTGCGGGCGTGCGCAGCAGCGCATCCAGAAAGGCCGAGGCCACGGGGAAGAAGATCACCAGCACCGCCGTGGCGATCTTGGCCCCAAAGCCATAGCCGAACCACAGCACCAGCAAGGGCGCCAGCGCAAAGACCGGGATCGTCTGGCTGAACACAAGCACCGGGCGCAGCAGCCGCAAAGCGGCGGGCGACAGCGCCAGCCACAGTGCCAGCGCCACACCAAGCGCACTGCCAAGCGACAGCCCGGCCAGCAGCGTGCCGGTGGTGACCAGCGCATGATAGCCGATCAGCGCCCGCTGATCCCACAGCGTGGCCGCAATCGCCGAAGGCGCGGGCAACAGAAAGCGCGGCAGGCCTGCCAGTGTCACCATGCCTTCCCACAGCAGCAGAAAACCCAGCACGGGCAACAGGATATGCCGGGTCATGCGGCTGCCATCATCCGTGACAGCAGCGCCGCCTGCGTGGCCAGCACCGCTGCCGCATCATGGGCACGGGGCGGCGGGCCTTCCGGCACCGCGCAATCCGCCAGCCCTTCGGGCGACAGCAGCAGGATATGATCGGCCAGCCGCGCCGCCTCGGCCGTGTCATGCGTCACCAGAAGCACGGTGCGCCCGGCCAGCAGCCGCGCCGCCAGATCCTGCATCCGCGCCCGGGTCAGCGCATCCAGCGCCGAAAACGGTTCATCCAGCAGCACCACTGGGCGATCTTCATACAGGCAGCGCGCCAGCGCCACCCGCTGGCGCTGCCCACCCGAAAGCGCAGGGGGGCAGCGGCGGTCCATCCCTTCCAGCCCGCAATCGGCCAGCAAGGCGCGGGCGCGTGGCAGATCGGGCAGTTCGCCCCGCAGCCGCGCGCCGATCACCACATTTTCCAGCGTCGAAGCCCAAGGCAGCAGCCCGTCTTCCTGCGCCATCAATGCCAGCCGCCCCTGCAGCGGCTGGCCGTCATCGGCGCCGAAACTGCCGGTGAATTCTGCCTGCGCCAGTCCGGCAAACAGCCGCAGCAGGGTGGATTTGCCCACACCCGAAGGGCCCAGGATCGCCGTCAGCTGCCCGGCCCCGGCCCGAAAGCGCAAGGGGCCGAACAGCGCCCGCCCGCCAAACCGCGCCGTGCCATCCAGCCAGAGGCCGGGCGGCATCACGGCTCCATCCCCATCTGCCAGAAATCACCCTCCAGCCGCGTGGCCATGGTGAATCGCTCTGCCAACTGGCCTGCGCGCGGCAGGCTGTGCCAATCCGGGCCCAGCCGCAATTCCAGCGCCTGATCCAGCAACGCGCCGACAGTGCGGCAGACCGCCTGATACTCGGCCCCGCCATAGGTTTCGATCCAGGGCCGATAGGGCGTATCGCCCGCCTCGGCCAGCAACCGCGCGCCGATCTCGCCATAGCCGAAGACGCAAGGGGCGAGCGCCGCCATCAGATCCAGGAAATCACCGGAATAGCCCGCCTCCAGCACATAGCGGGTATAGGCCAGATTCTCGCGCCGTTCCGGCGTGGCCTGCATGGCGACCAGATCAATGCCTGCATCCGCGCAAAGCCGCAGATGCAGCGCGGTTTCCTCGACGATCAGGGCATGCACGGTGGCGGCGCAGGCGCGCATCTCTTCCACCGTCTGCGCCTTGACGACGCCAAGCGCCCAGGCGCGACCATAATGGATCAGATACAGGTAATCCTGCACCAGATAATGCAGGAAATGCGTCTGCGGCAGGCTGCCATCGCGCAGCCCCTCGACAAACGGATGCCGCATGTAGCGCGCCCAATCCGCCGGGCAGGCGGCGCGCCACAGGGCAAAGGCGCGGCCATAATCGGGGGCCTGATGCAGGTCGGCGGCGCGGGCGGTCATTGCGCGGCCTCCAGCTGTACCGTCAGATCATCCGCCGTCTGCCCGGCCGGGATCAGCCCGCTGTCAGCCATGAACGCGGCGAAGGCGGCATAGCGTTCGGCATCGAACGCCGTGGGGTCGGCGGCGAAATGCGGCAGGGTATCGCCCCAGGCGCGGGTGTTCAGATCATCGCGCAGTTCGGGGTCGTAGCTGGCAAAACTTTCCCAACCGGCCTGTGGATCGGCGGCGATGAAGGCCGCCGCCTTGGCCGTGGCGCGCAGGAAACGTGCGGTGCGCCGGGCATCCATGGTGGCGGGATTGGCCAGATAGATCAGTTCGTCATAGATCGGCACGCCGACCTCTTCCACCGCGAAGCAATGGCCCGGGCGGCCTTCGATCAGCATCTGGTTCAGTTCAAAATTGCGATAGGCGCCGATCACCGCATCCACCTGCCCCGCCATCAGCGCGGGCGACAGCGACCAGTTCACATTCACCAGCTCCACATCCGCGAGCGTAAGGCCCGCGCCCGTCAGGATGCTGCCCAACACCGCATCTTCCACACCGCCCACCGAAAAGCCGATCTTGCGGCCCTTCAGATCGGCGATCTGTTTCACCGGCCCATCGGCCAGAACCAGCAGGCAGTTCAGCGGATTGTCGATCAGCGTGCCCACACGCTTCACCGGCATCCCCTCTGCCACCAGCAGATGCAATTGCGGCTGATAGCTGACCGCCAGATCCGCCTGCCCGGCGGCCAAGAGCTTGGGCGGATCGGCCGGATCGGCGGGCGGCTGGATCGTCACCTCCAACCCTTCGGCGGCAAAGTACCCCTGCTGCTGCGCCACGATGATCGGCCCGTGATCGGGGTTCACGAACCAGTCCAGCAGGATGGTCATCTGATCCGCCGCCGCAGCGGGGGTGGCGATCAGCGGCAGAAGGAAGGCAAGGTGTTTCATGCGGTTACCTGTTCTGGTGTTGCGGTCCGGTCGCCCATGGCAACCAGGGTGATGGGGGTATCGGTCAGCGTGGCCAGCCGTTCGGCGGCGCCCCAGGCGCGCAGGCCGGACCGGCAGACCAGCACGATGCGCGGGGCGGGGCGCAGATGCTGCGCCTCGGCCCCCGGGGGGATACGCAGGGCGGCGGGATGGGGCAGGGGGCCTTCTTCCGGCGCCCGCAGATCCAGGATCAGATCATCGGGGCGCAGCGTATCAGCTTCGATGAAACGCGGCGCAAAGGCCGGTTCCGGCGCCCGCGCGAAGGAAAACCCGCCCCAGCGCCAGTGCGCGGCATCAAAGCTGACCAGCCGCCCCAGTGGTGCGGCATCGCCCGTCAGCAGCGCCAGCGCCATCTGGGCCTGCAGCGCGCCGATGATGCCCACCACCGGCCCGGCCACCCCGGTTTCGGCACAGCTGCCCAGACGCGGCGGCAGATCGGGAAACACCGCCCGCAACGACGGCACGGCGCCGCAGAAAGCACCGCAATAGCCGCCAAGCCCGGTGACACTGGCCGAAACCAGCGGCACACCAGCGTCAAAGCATTGATCCGACAGGATATAACTGACGGCGAAACTATCGGCACAATCCAGCACCAGGCTGCAACCCTCGGCCAGCGCTTCCGCATTGCCGGGGCCAAGCGCCTGCTGCACAGGCTCCACCCCCACATCGGGGTTCAGCGCCCGCACCGCTGCTGCCGCCACCATGGCCTTGGGCTGGCCCAGATCCTCCATGCGGAACAGGGTCTGGCGGTGCAGGTTCGAAAGCTCCACCCGATCGGGATCGACCAGCCGCAGAAAGCCCACACCGGCGCCCGCCAGATACTGCAGCACCGGCGCCGCCAGCCCACCCGCACCCACCACCAGCACCCCGGCAGCGGCCAACAGCGGCTGTGCGGCATCGCCCAGAATGGCGGCCTGCCTTGCGTAACGGCTCATGCCACCACCTGCAGCCACTGGCGCAGCCGCGCCGCAGGATCGGGGTGCAGCGTGATGTCGGTGACGGCGGAAACCACATCCGCCCCGGCGGCCAGCACACCTGGCGCACGCTCCACGCTCAGCCCGCCGATGGCGACCAAGGGCACCGGGCCGACCCGCGCTTTCCATTCGGTGACGCGGGGCAGGCCCTGCTGCTGCCATTTCATTTGCTTGAGAATGGTGGGGTAAACCGGCCCCAGCGCAATGTAATCGGGCTGGCAGGCCAGCGCCCGGTCCAGTTCCGCATCGTCATGGGTGGACAGGCCAAGGCGCAGCCCGGCGCGGCGGATGGCGGGCAGATCGGCAGTATCCAGATCTTCCTGCCCCAGATGCAGCCAGTCGGCGCCTTCTTCGATGGCAATCTGCCAGTAATCATTCACCACCAGCGCCGCACCATGGGCGCGCGCCAGATCAAGGCCCCGGCGGATTTCGGCGCGGGTCTCGGCCGGGCTGCGATCCTTCACCCGCAGCTGCACCAGCCGCACGCCCAGAGGCAAAGCCAGTTCCAGCCAATGCGCGGCATCGAAGATCGGATAGAAGCGCGGCAGGGTCATGCGAGATTGGCCTTTCCAATCAGGGGGGTAGAGGGTGCCGCCATATCCCGCGGCTCGATCGGGTCGGCGCTTCGGGCCAGCTGCCCCGCCTCCAGCGCCCGCGCGAAGGCCTGCGCCATGGCCACCGGATCGCCCGCGCGGGCCACAGCGGTGTTCAGCAGCACGGCATCAAAGCCCATCTCCATCGCCTGTGCCGCCTGCGACGGCAGGCCAAGGCCCGCATCAATCACCATCGGCACATCGGGGAAATGTGCGCGCAGGCTGCGCAACGCATAGGGGTTCAGCAGGCCCAGCCCGGTGCCGATGGGGGCGCCCCAAGGCATCAGAACCTCGCAGCCCGCATCCAGCAGGCGGTCGGCCAGAACCAGATCCTCGGTCATATAGGGAAAGACCTGAAAGCCATCCTCGCTCAGGATGCGCGCGGCCTCCACCAGCCCAAAGGGATCGGGTTGCAGCGTATCGGCATGGCCGATCACCTCCAGCTTGATCCAGTTCGTGTCAAAGATCTCGCGCGCCATATGGGCTGTGGTGACGGCTTCCTTCACCGAATGGCAACCCGCCGTATTGGGCAGCAGATGCACGCCAAGCCCTTGAATGATCGCCCAGAAATCCCCGCCTGCCGCGCTTTCGCGCCGCACCGATACCGTGGCGACCGATGCCCCCGAGGCGCGGAAGGCCGAAGCCATCACTGCGGGCGAGGGGTAAAGCGCCGTGCCCAGCATGAAGGGCGAGGCCAGGTCGATGCCATAGAATGCCGCCATCTCAGCCTCCCTGCTGCGGGGTGACGATTTCCACCCGGTCGCCCGCGCGCAGCGGCGTTTCGGCCCGCAGGGCGCCGGGCACGAAATCCTCGTTGACGGCCGTGGCGCATTTCGCCCCGGCCATTCCGCGCTCGGCCAGCAGATCGGCCAGATTTCCGGCTGTGGTTTCAATGGCTTCACCGTTCAGAAGCAGGCGAAAGGTCATGCGGTTTCTCCGGTCGGAAGGTGGGTGGTCGGAAGGTCTGGCGTCAGCAGATCCGCCGCGCGGCGGGCCAGCCAGGGCGCCATCAGATAGCCATGGCGATACAGCCCGTTCAGGCACAGCCGCCCCGGCAGCTGCCGCAGGGCAGGGGTGTTATCGGGAAATGCGGGGCGGGCATCATGGCCGATTTCCACCACCTCGGCCTCGCCAAAGGCGGGATGCAGCGCATAGGCGGCGGTCAGCAGTTCCAGCAGCGACCGCACGCTGGCCCGGCCGCGTTCGGCGCTTTCGATCATCGTGGCGCCGATCATGAACAGCCCGGGCCCGCGCGGCACGATATACAGCGGGATGCGCGGATGCAGAAAGCGCACCGGGCGCGACAGATGCAGGCCGGGCGCCTGCAGCAGCAGCATTTCCCCCTTCACCCCGCGCAGATCGGGCAGCAGATCGCGGGCCGCCAGACCGCGGCAATCGACCACCGGGCCGGGCGGTGCCGGGTCGGTGGTAAACCCGACCCCCAGCGCCTGCGCCCGGGTCACCAGCGCCGCCAGCGCCTGACGCGGGTTCAGATGCGCCTCTTCCTCAAAGAACAACGCGCGGGGAAAACGCCCTTCCAGCAGCGGCTCCAGCGCGGTTGCCTCGGCCCCGGTCAGCCAGACATGGCCCCGGGTGCGGCGGGCGAAACGGTCCAGCTCTGCCCTATCGCGACCGGGGGCGACGACCAGCGTTCCGGCCCGGGTGACAAGGGCGCCCTGCGTCTGCCACCAGTCTGCAGCGCGTCGGCCTTCCGTCCCGACAATCGCCTCTGCGGTTTCGCTTTCGCAGAACGGCGCCAGCATCCCGCCGGCCCACCAGCTGCAATGATGCGGGCCGGGCAGACCTGCGGGATCATGCAGCATGACCGCCGCCCCCCGCCCCGCCAGTTCAACCGCCGTGCATAGCCCCATGACCCCGGCGCCCAGAATGTGATGCACCGTCATGCCGACACCACCGGCCAGAGCGCATGAAAATGGTGCACCGGCCCATGGCCCGCGCCAAGGCGCAGCCCGTCGGCCGCAAGGATCGCCCGGTGCAGCCAGCCCTGCGCCCGCGCCACCGCCAAGGGCAGCGGCTGGCCAAGCGCCAGCCCGGCGGCAATCGCGGAAGACAGGCTGCAGCCGGTGCCATGGGTGTTGCGGGTGGCGATGCGCGGCGCGCTGAACCGGGTGATCCCCGCCGCCGTCACCAGCAGATCGGTGCAGACCGGCCCCGCCGCATGGCCGCCCTTCATCAGCACGGCCTGCGGCCCAAGGCGCAGCAGCGCGCGGCCCTGTTCGGCAGCATCCTCTTCCGAGGTTGCCTCGGGCTGGCCCAGCAGACGAGCGGCTTCGGGGCGGTTCGGCGTCAGCAGCGTGGCGCGGGACAGCAGGCTGACGCGCAGCGCCGCCACCGCATCCTCGGCCAGCAGCGCATCGCCCGATTTCGCCACCATCACCGGATCCAGCACCACCGGCCCGGCATAGCCCGCCAGCGCCCCGGCCACGGCGGCGATCACCGCCGCATCGGCCAGCATCCCGATCTTGACCGCGCGGGGCGGCAGATCCTCCAGCACGGCGGCGATCTGTGCGGTGACCATGGCCGGCGCAATGCCCGCCACGGCCCGCACGCCACAGGTGTTCTGCGCGGTGATCGCCGTCAGGGCCGAGGTGCCATAGACCCCCAGCGCCGAGAAGGTTTTCAGATCGGCCTGAATTCCCGCACCGCCGCCGGAATCAGAGCCTGCAATGGTCAGGGCTATGGGGCAGGGGGGGCTGCGATATGCGTCCATCTTTCAGTTCGCCTTGTGCAAGCCAGCGAAATGAAAGGAGAATAAGGGCGCGCCCACCCTTTTTATCCGTTCCCTCCGCCGGTATTAACCGGATCAGGTTCGATGGGTTGGCTTTCACCTCTCAGCCCTCACGGGCACCCCAACGGAATGGAAACGGGATAAAGCCTGCTTGCGGGTTCCGCAAGGGAAATCTGCTGCAGGTTGCGTATCGTGCCGGTTTGCCCCGCATCAGGGCGCGCCTGATGCGGGGAAGGCAGGGCAGTGGCCCGGTTCAGGCCATTGTTATATATGGATTATTTCACGGCCGCGTCATAGGCCGCCACCAGGGCACGGGCCTTCTGTGCCACGGTTTCCGGCGGCTCGCCCGGGCGGTACAGCGCCGTGCCGATGCCAAAGCCGGTTGCCCCGGCCTGCAGCCAAAGACCCAGATTTGCCGCATCGGCACCACCCACGGCATAGACCGGCATTTGCGGCGGCAGCACCGCGCGCAGCGCCTTGATCCCCTCTGGCCCCATGACAGAGGCGGGGAAGATTTTCAGCCCGTCCGCCCCGGCGCGGATCGCGGCGAAACATTCGGTTGCCGTGAACACGCCGGGATAAGACTGCATCCCGGCAGCCTTGGCGGCGCGGATCACCTCGGGGTTGCAATCGGGCGACACGATCAGCCGCCCGCCCACAGCGCCCACCGCCGCCACATCCGCCACGCTCAGCACCGTGCCCGCGCCGATCAGCGCATGTTTGCCAAAAGCCGCCGCCATGCGCCCGATGCTGTCCAGCGGATCGGGCGAGTTCAGCGGCACTTCGATCTTGTCGATGCCTGCATCCATCAGCGCGGCGGCCACGGCTTCGGCCTCGGGCGGGGTGATGCCGCGCAGGATGGCGATGATCGGGCGGGAGGTCATGCGGCGGTTTCCTTCAGAAGCCTGCGGGCGGCGGTCAGCCCGGCGAGGGTGATTTCGGTGCCATCGGTCAGCTGCGCCGTCGTTCCGGCAAGGCCAAGCGCGGTTGCGTAATGCCCGGCCAGCGCCCCGGCGCCGATCAGGGCAATCTGGCGTCCCTGCCAGATCGGCCGCATCGCCGCAAGCTCTGCACCGATCATCAGCCCCGACAGCCGCGCCCGCGCCTCTGCCCCCGGCAGATCCTGCAGCAAGGCCGCCGCCCGTAACGAAAACAGCAGCTTGGGCAGGTTTTCCGGCGCAGGCAAGATCTCTTGTATAGCGGCGGTAAAGGCCGCGTCAGCCCAGCCTGCGCACAGACTGTGGCGCAGAACGGACTGATCGGCCAGCAGCGCGAAGATTTCGCCTGTCATGCAGGTGTGGAACCGCAGAACGCGGCCTGCATGAATTTCGGCCCATTTCGCATGGGTGCCGGGCAGGCAGATCACCCCGTCAAACCCCGGATTCAGGGCCAGATAGCCCGCGATCTGGGTTTCTTCGCCCCGCATCACATCGGCGGGCCCCGCCTGCGACAGGCCGGGGATGATCTGCAGCTGCAGGCGCGGATCATTGGCGCGCACCTGCCGCAGCGGATGCC
>Ga0154510_1058_pt1 | contig 14474 bp, 12 predicted proteins | sample RifGroE1_FD_115989 | JGI IMG/M metagenome (GOLD analysis project Ga0154510, IMG submission 115989) | Rhodobacteraceae bacterium GWE1_64_9
GTCAGCCGCTTGCGCCGGAAGATCGAGGCGCAAGGAGAGTTGATCAAGACCATCCGCGGCGCAGGCTATCTGTTCGCTGCAGACGTGCGGCGTAAGTGACGGGCCCCCGCGCGCTGCTGCGTGCAGCTATGGCAGTAAGGTTCGACACTCTGGTTGCCCGAACGACCATCGTCCTGATCCTTGGCATCGCCACGGTCCAGATTGTGGGATTGCAAACCTATCGCGCATCGCTCAGTGCCGATCTGTCCGAAGCGACTGAACGGCGGCTCGCAGATCGGTTGCTGACCATCAAGCGCACGCTGGCTGGGTTACCGGAGGAACTTCGTGAAGATGCCGCGCATGACCTGTCGAGTGGTCCGATCGAGGCCCATTGGAGCCGGGAGGAGCGGGCGGTCGAAGCTGACGCATCCAACCCGCTGTGGACGGATCTGCAAACACGATTGGTCGAATTGGCCCCTGAACTTGGGGAAGATGGCCTGATCGTCGGCGAACAGGACGGAGCAAGCGCAGACCCGCATGTCGCGCTGATCTCGATGCGCCTCACGGACGGCACATGGTTGAATGTCAGCCTGCTCAGTTGGACACCCCGCATCCCAGGCGCACCGCAGACCGTGATGGTGGCTTGGATGATTGCAGCCGTCGCTCTGGCCACAGCTGTGTTGCTGGTGCGCTGGATATCGCGGCCGCTGGCGCGGTTCGCTGAGGCGGCCAACGGGTTCTACACCACCGGCAAGGTTGCGGCGGTGCCCGAGACCGGTCCTTATGAGGTTGCCGTTCTGGCCCGTGCCTTCAATGACTTGCAGGACCGTCTTGCTCGGTTAATCGAAGATCGCACCCAAGCTCTGGCTGCAGTATCCCACGACCTGAAAACACCGATCACCCGGTTGCGTCTGCGCGCCGAAGAGATCGACAGTGACCCTCTCGCCCGGTCCATCGCCCATGATCTGGACGAAATGGAGCGGATGATCGATCAGACGCTGTCTTATCTGCGCGGTGACCGGTCCGATGAACCGATACGCCCGGTGGATCTGGTCGCAATCCTTGAGACCGTGACAGATGATCAGACGGATCAGGGCGCGGTCGTTTCTTTCACAGGGCCGCGCGCAGCCGTTGTTCCTGGGCGGCGGCTGGGTTTGAAGCGGGCCTTTGCCAACCTGGTGGGAAATGCTGTCAAATATGGCGGCACAGCCCGGGTGTCGGTTTCCGAACACGCGCAGGAAGTGGCCGTAGTGATTGATGATGACGGTCAGGGCATTGCCGCAGCGGACCGGGACCGCGTGCTTTTGCCCTTTGTCCGGCTTGAATCTTCGCGCAACACCCAGACCGGTGGCTTTGGGCTGGGGCTGACAATTGCACGCGCTGTGATCGACGGCCACGGCGGCACGTTGGAGCTTGGCGAAGGGCCGACCGGTGGCCTGCGCGTCACTGTGTCACTGCCCCGACAGGGGCGCTGAAACACTCGGTTACAAAGCGGCAATCGTTCAGAGACGTCTGTCGGTCATCTCGACACCAACAAAAACAGGCGTCGGGGTTCGGATATGCGGTTTGTAGGGGCTTTGGCCGTTGTTGTAATGTTTGCCTTCACGGGCGGCGTGGCCGCACATGAAGGCCATGATCATGGCGCCCCGCCGCCGCCGGTCAGCACCACCATCGCCCCTCGGGTCGAAGCAGCATCGACGGTGTTCGAGGCGGTTGTCATAGCCCGCGGCGCTGAGCTGCAGGTCTATATCGACACATTCGACACCAACGCGCCTGTTGCCGGGGCTGCGGTCGAGATGGACACGCCCTCTGGTGTTATCATCGGCACGGAAACGGAGCCGGGGATCTATGCCTTTTCTGCACTTTGGGTCGCGACACCCGGCAGCTACGATCTTGCGATCACCGTTATTGCCGATGCGGGCTTCGATGTTCTGGTCGGGTCGCTGACGATCCCCGCATCACCGCCAGCGGCAGTGGTTGAAGTGAGCGCTGCAGCGGCGATTGGCGCGAGTGTTCTGGGTGACTTGCAGGCGCGGCTGGAGACCCGTGATCTAACACTTGCCGCGGCGGCAGGGATCGGCCTGCTGGTGGGGGTTTTCGGCATGCTGCTGTTGCGGCGCAATCGCCGGCCCGTTGCACCTGCCACGATTGCGGTTCTGCTGGTGGCTATTCTGCTTGTCCCGCCGTCGCAGGGACACGCGGAGGTTTCTACCGCCAGCGCGGCCAACGCAGCACTGCCCATGCCTGCCGCTGCGACGCGCGATGTCGCCCAACGGTTTCCAGATGGGGCCATCTTTGTTCCGAAAGGGACGCAGCGCGTGTTGGGCATTCGCACGCTTGTTACGGAAACGGCTTTGCATGGGCGGCGCATCGAACTTCCGGGGCGCATCATTCCAGATCCGAACGCCTCGGGCTATGTGCAAGCTTCGCTTGAGGGCAGGCTGGTCGCCCCAACGGGTGGTTTTCCACAGCTCGGGTCCTTGGTGAAGGCAGGTCAGATTGTCGCTATCGTCGAGCCGACCATCGGTGCGGTAGATCTTGCTGACCGCCAACAGCAAATCCGCGAGATCGAACAGCAACTGGAGCTTGTCACTCGCCGTCTTGACCGGAACCGCCAATTGGCGACGGCGGTGGCAAGGACCGAGATCGAGGAACTCGAGATCGAGCAGGAAAGTCTGATCGCACAACGCGACGCCTTAGTGTCGCTCACGGATGTCTCGGAAAATCTGATTGCGCCGGTCGACGGGGTCATCGCCGCAGGTCAGGCCATCGCGGGCCAGATCGCTGCACCCGGCGTCACGGTCTATGAGATCGTTGACCCAGGAAGGTTCTGGGTCGAGGCCCTGAGTTACCGATCAGAAGCTTTGGGCTCGGAAGCCGTGGCAGTCTTTGCTGACGGATCGACCATCGATCTTGCCTATCAGGGGACGGGTCTTGCTGACCAAGGACAAGCCGTTCCTGTGCGGTTTTCTGTCGTGGGAGAAGCGGCTGGATTGCGGGCTGGTCAGTTGCTGAGGGTGATCGCAGCCACTCCGGCAGAGCATGAGGGAATCGTCGTCCCTCGCGATGCGGTTTTGCGCGGGGCCAACGGGCAGCTTGTCGTCTACGTGAAAAGCAATGCCGAGCGCTTCGTCCAGCGTGAGGTTCGGGTAGAACCGCTGGATGGCGACACTGTGCTGGTCGTGGCGGGCCTTGAGGTCGGCCTGCGTGTCGTGGCCGAGGGTGCCGAACTCCTCAATCAGATCCGATAGGCACAGACCATGTTCAACTTTCTGGTCACGCAATCACTGCGCAACCGCATGTTCGTCATGGCGATTGCCATCGTCATGGTGCTGTACGGCGCCCTGACGGTCACCCGCCTTCCGGTCGATGTGTTCCCCGATCTCAACCGCCCGACCGTTACCATCATGACTGAGGCCGAGGGGCTTGCCCCGCCCGAGGTCGAGCAATTGGTCACCTATCCGCTGGAAACCCAGATGAATGGGCTGCCCGGTGTCACGCGGGTCCGGTCCACATCGGGCGTGGGCCTGTCTATCGTCTACGTCGAGTTCGACTGGAACACTGACATTTACCGCAACCGTCAGCAGATTGCTGAAAGGCTGACCCTGGTGCAGGCGCAGCTGCCCCAGGGCGTGGTGCCACAGATGGGGCCGGTCGCCTCCATCATGGGGCAGATCATGCTGATCGCTGTGACCGGGCCAGATACCGTCACCCCGATGGAACTGCGCGAGCTGGCCGATTTCACCATCCGGCCAAGGCTTTTGACCATTCCAGGGGTGGCAAACGTCATCCCGATTGGCGGTGAGGTGCGGCAATACCGGGTGTCGCCCAACCCCGCAGCCATGCGCGCCTTTGGCGTGACCTATGAAGATGTCGAATCGGCACTGACTGGCTTTGGCGCGAACACGGGCGGCGGCTTTGCCGACCAGTACGGCCGCGAGTTCCTGATCCGCAACATCGGGCGCACCCAAAGCCTGGGTGACCTTGGAAGCCTTGTCGTGGCTTCCGTGAATGGCCAGCCGGTGGCTCTCGACCAGGTCGCTGAAGTCAGCTTTGCGCCCCGCACCAAGCGCGGCGATGCAGGTTTTATGGGCGACGATGCGGTGATCGTCTCTGTCGAAAAACAGCCGGACGTGGACTCCATCGCTCTCACCCAGCAGGTCGAGGCTGCCTTGGAGGAGATGACGGCGGCCCTGCCAGAGGGAGTAAAGGCGGACAACATCCTCTTCCGCCAGGCGACCTTCATTGAGACGTCGATCAGCAATGTGCAAAAGGTGCTTCTGGAAGCCATCGGAGTGGTAGCGGTCGTGCTGTTCCTGTTCCTGTTGAACCTGCGCACCACGATCATCTCACTGACCGCCATTCCTGTTTCCATACTGGTGTCGGCGATCATCTTTTACTGGATGGGTCTGTCGATCAACACGATGACACTTGGCGGCCTTGCCATCGCCATCGGTGAGTTGGTCGACGACGCCGTGGTCGATGTCGAGAACATCTTCCGCCGCCTACGGGAGAACCGCGAGAAGGGAAATCCCCGGTCGGTCTTCGACGTGGTCGTGTCCGCCAGCCAGGAAGTTCGGTCGGGCATCGTTTACGCCACGATGACCATTGTTCTGGTCTTCGTGCCGCTCTTTGCGCTGTCGGGCATTGAGGGGCGGCTTTTTGCACCACTTGGGCAGGCCTATATCATCTCGATCCTGGCCAGCCTTGTCGTTTCAATCACGCTGACCCCGGTGATGGCCTATTACATGCTGCCGGGTCTGAAACGACTGGATGAGCATGAAGGCATGGTCGTCCGGGTCCTGAAGCGCGGCAATCGCAAATTGCTTGAGTGTTCGTTCGGGCACCCACGCCTACTGATCGCAGGGGTTCTGGCGGCCGTGGTCACAGCAGGCAGTTTTGCCACCCAACTGCCGCGCGCGTTCTTGCCCCCGTTCAACGAAGGCACGCTGACGATCAGCATGCTCTTCAACCCTGGCATATCCCTCGAGGAAAGCCAGCGCATCGGTCTGGTGGCAGAGCAGTTGATTCTGGAGGTGCCCGAGGTCGTGCTGGTCGGGCGCCGGACGGGCCGTGCGGAACTGGATGAACACGCCGAAGGGGTGCATTCGTCCGAGGTCGAGGTGGAGCTGGCCCAAGACGGCCGCCCAAAGACGGAGATCGAGGCGGATATCCGCGCGCGTCTATCCGTGCTGCCTGTGGTGACCAACATCGGCCAGCCGATCTCGCACCGGCTTGATCACATGCTTTCAGGGGTGCGGGCGCAAATTGCGCTCAAGATCTTTGGCGAGGACCTCGACACGATGCGCGCCATTGCCGAAGAATTCCGGGTGGCGCTGGATGAAATCCCCGGCGTGGTCGATCTTCAGGTCGAAAAGCAAGTCCGCATCCCACAACTTGAGATCATCGTCGATTACGGACGCGCGGCGCTTTATGGTCTGCAGCCCGCTGCCGTAACCGAACAATTGGAACAGCTTTCAAACGGTCGCATCGTTTCGCGGATTGTCGATGGCAACAAACGCTTCGACGTCGTGCTGCGCCTGCAGGACGAAGAACGCACGACACGCGGCCTTGGCGATCTGCTGATCGAGACCCCAACCGGCTGGATCCCGGTCAGCCAGATTGCCGACGTGGTCGAAACCGACGGACCGAACCAGATCCTGCGCGAAAACGGCAAACGCCGCCTTGTCGTGCTGGCCAACTCGGACGGGCAGACCGACATGGCGCAGATCGTCGAACAGATCCGCGCCGTGATGGCCAAGAAGGACTTGCCCACCGGCTTCTTCGCGACGCTTGAAGGCACCTTCCAAGCTCAGGAAGAGTCGATGCGAACCATCAGCCTTTTGTCGATCCTCTCGCTGGCGATGATTTTTGCCATCCTTTACAGCCGCTACCGCTCGCCACTGTTTGTCGGCATCATCATGGCGTCCGTGCCTTTGGCCCTGATCGGTAGCGTCGCGGCTTTGTGGTGGTCCGGCCAGCCGCTGTCGGTGGCGTCCATGGTGGGTTTCATCACGCTGACCGGGATTGCGACCCGCAACGGCATCCTGAAGATCAGCCACTACATCAACCTCGCCATTCAGGAAGACATGCCGTTCGGACGGGACCTCGTAATTCGGGGTAGTCTGGAGCGGCTGACGCCGGTGCTGATGACCGCCTTGTCGGCGGGGGTGGCCCTTGTGCCGCTGATGCTTGGCGCCGATGCACCCGGCAAGGAAATCCTCCACCCCGTCGCCATCACCATCTTTGGTGGTCTGGTAACAGCCACGATCCTTGACACTGTCCTGACCCCGACCCTGTTCCTGCGCTATGGCCGGGTTCCGCTTGAACGCCTCGTGGCGCAGGCACGGGCCGAGGCCGCGAAGCAGTCGCAGGACACAGGTCGTGCATCCACAATCGAAGCCTACTGAACATCGGAGCCCAAAATGCGCCTTTCCAGAATATCCTTCCGCCTCGGCCTGTCTGCCTTGGCTTCATGTGTCGCGCTTTCAGCCTTTGCCCACGAGCCACGGCCCGGACCGAACGGCGGTTGGAAAGTCGATGCAGGGGCGTGGCACGCGGAACTGGTCGCGAACGATACTCCTAATGTGGTAGTCTACCTTTATGACGGGGCAGATCAGCCGTTGTCGGCAGAGGGATGGACGGGCAACGCAATCTTGCTGGTCGACGGCAGTGCACAGCGGTTTGAGCTTACTCCGGATGCCAACGGTCAACTCATCGGGGCTGCTGCTGTCGCGGTTGCTAAAGACGTCAAAGGAGCGCTCCAGCTTGTTGCCCCCGACGGGACGACGGCCCAGGCTAAATACTAAGATGAAACGGTCGCCAGCTCGCCGAGTTGGTGGCCGCCCTCTCTGCTCACTAATATTGACGAGATCATCGCGCGGATGTGGGACAAGCCTGATGAGATTTTCTGGACCGAGCGCGACAGGACGACGTCAGTGTTTGGGACCTATCTGGTAGCCTGATTGCATCCACATCGACCGGTAGTACTGGGCAGTCCTCGTCGAATTCAACAGCAAAGCGCTCCGCACGGCTTCATGCGACACATGCAGCAACTACCGACGCAATTGCACGTCACCTCTTCAGCCGATCAGACAGCAAAGGAACTGCCCGACGAACTCGCCCCGGTCGGGGCGAGCAAAGAGATTTTGTCTTCTGTTTCAGGATGCCGGGCAAATGCCGGGGATCATGGAAGTGAGCCCCCGCTAAAACACGTTACTGACCGCGTGCAGAAAGCCAGGCTTTCATCTGCGCAATCTCGCGCTCTTGCGCCACAATGACCTCTTCCGCCAAGGCGCGCACTTCGGGATCGGTGCCATGTTCCAAGACAATACGAGCCATCGCGACAGCAGCTTCGTGGTGCGGGATCATACCCACCATGAAATCCACGTCCGGATCGCCAGTATAGGGCACCATCATGTCGGCCATCATCTTGTCCATGGCATCGGCATAGGCGTTCGTGGCCGGGTCATTGGCAAATTCGGGTGGGATGAGCGAGGAATGGTCCATCATGGCCATGCCTTCCATCGATCCGCCAGCCATGTTGCCGTGATCCATGTTTGAATGATCCATGCCCTCCATCTGGGCAAAGGCGATGCCGCCCGCAACAACGAGGATGGCAGCGGTCAGGGCAAATACGGTCTTCTTCATTTTCTTCTCCTTTGGATCAATCACGCGGGCGCAAAGCCCGCTTCAGTCAGGGCAGCGACAATTTGTTCGCGCGGCGCGATCGTGGTCACATCAACGCGGCGGTTTGGCGGATCGGCCGTGACAGTGGCGGCGGCATCGACGCCTTGGATCGCTTTGGTCACACCCCGGGCGCAGCCGCCACAGGTCATCGTTTCGATATGGAACTGCATCACATCCTCGATCAGTTGAACTTCGATATACGAGACATGGGGCTTCCAAGCGTTGGAAGGTCAAGAGCAAGTTTTTGTGTAATTTGAAGCTTGACCTTCCAATGATTGGAAGCCCTATCTGTGAGTGCGACCCGACCCATTTCTGAACAGGACAGTCGCCATGAACGCCCGCTTTGCACAACCGTCTCTCATCACACAGAACTTGCCCGTCGAAGGCATGACATGCGCCTCCTGCGTGGTGCGGGTGGAGCGCGCACTGGCGGGGGTGCCGGGTGTCACGTCTGCAACGGTCAATTTGGCAACAGAACGGGCCGAGGTGTCGTCATCGAACCCGATTGATCGTGTGCTTTTGGTCGACGCCCTAGAGCGCGTCGGGTATGCCGTTCCGGCGCAGACGGTTGATATCGCGATAGAAGGCATGACCTGCGCCTCTTGCGTGGCGCGGGTTGAGCGGGCCTTGAAGGCCGTGCCTGGCGTTGCGTCGGCCAGCGTCAATCTGGCGACAGAACGGGCGACCGTGACCGGAACGGCGGATGCCGCCCGGCTGCATCAGGCGATTGAGGCGGCAGGCTATGGCGCGAAAACGGTTCAAGCCTCGGTCGCGGGGGACACCGAAGGGGCAACGCGCAAGGAGGCCGAAGAGGCCTTGCTGCGCCGCGACCTGATGATTGCGGCAGCGCTGAGCCTGCCCGTCTTCGCGCTGGAAATGGGCTCGCATCTCTTTGCGCCGATCCATCATCTGATCATGACCACCATCGGCATGCAGGCGAGCTGGGTGCTGCAATTTGTGCTGACTGCGCTTGTCCTTCTGGGGCCGGGGCGACGGTTCTACCTCAAAGGTTATCCGGCGTTGTGGCGGCTGGCTCCCGACATGAACAGTCTGGTCGCGGTGGGCACGACGGCGGCCTTTACCTATTCGGTGGTAGCGACCTTCTTGCCGGGCCTTCTGCCTCCGGGCACGGTGAACGTCTATTTCGAGGCAGCGGCCGTGATCGTCACGCTGATCCTGCTGGGCCGGTTTCTGGAGGCGCGGGCCAAGGGCCGCACGTCGCAGGTGATCAGCCGGTTGGTCGGCTTGCAGCCGCGTATGGCCCGCGTTCATCGGAATGGCGCGGTGATCGAAGTGTCGATTGCCGAGGTGCGGACGGGCGATCTGCTGGACCTGCGTCCCGGCGAGCGCGTGCCGGTCGATGGCGAGGTGACAGCGGGCGACAGTTGGATTGACGAATCCATGATCACCGGCGAACCCGCCCCGGTCGCCAAGGCGGCTGGCGCGAAGGTCACTGGGGGCACGGTCAACCAGACCGGCGCACTGACCTTCCGCGCGACGGCGGTGGGCGAGGCCACGATGCTGGCGCAGATCATCCGCATGGTCGAGGCGGCCCAAGGCGGCAAGCTGCCCATCCAGGCGCTGGTGGATCGCATCACCTTGTGGTTCGTGCCCGTGGTGATGGCGCTGGCCGCGCTGACGTTCGCCGTCTGGCTGATCTTCGGGCCGGACCCCGCGCTGACCTTTGGGCTGGTGAATGCTGTGGCGGTGCTGATCATCGCCTGCCCCTGCGCGATGGGGCTGGCCACGCCCACCTCGATCATGGTGGGCACAGGGAGGGGGGCAGAACTGAGCGTGCTGTTCCGCAAGGGAGAGGCGTTGCAGGCGCTGCAATCCGTCCGCGTCGTGGCGCTTGACAAGACCGGAACGCTGACCGCAGGCAAACCTGCACTGACCGACCTGATCCTGGCCCCAGGGTTTGACCGCGCCGAGGTGCTGGCGTTGGTGGCCTCGGTCGAGGCCAGATCGGAACACCCCATCGCGCGGGCCATCGTGTCGTCGGCCGAAGCTGAAGGGCTGAGCCTGCCCGTCGTGACCGGCTTTGTCTCGGAGACCGGGTTCGGCGTCACGGCCATGGCAGGTGAGGTGCCAGTTCAGATCGGCGCAGACCGCTACATGGCACGCTTAGGTCTGGACGTGGCCCCATTTGCCGAAAATGCCGCGCGCATGGGGGCAGAGGGCAAGTCCCCGCTCTATGCAGCCGTCGGCGGGCGAATAGCGGCCCTGATGGCCGTGGCCGATCCGATTAAGCCTTCAACTCCGGCGGCTATCCGGGCTTTGCATGATCTTGGCCTGAAGGTTGCGATGATCACCGGCGACAACGGCCGCACCGCGCAGGCCATCGCACGCCAACTGGGCATCGACGCGGTGGCGGCCGAGGTCCTGCCGGGGGGCAAGGTCGAGGCGATCCAGCGGCTGCGCGCCGAACACGGACCGCTGGCCTTTGTCGGGGATGGCATCAACGATGCACCTGCCTTGGCCGAGGCGGATGTAGGCCTTGCGATCGGCACCGGCACCGACATCGCCATCGAGGCGGCGGATGTGGTGCTGATGTCGAGCCGCTTGACCGGGGTGCCCGATGCCATCGCGCTCAGCCGGGCGACGATGGGCAATATCCGGCAGAACCTGTTCTGGGCTTTTGCATACAATGCTGCCCTGATCCCCGTCGCGGCAGGCGTTCTGTATCCAGCCTTTGGCATCCTTTTGTCGCCAGTCTTTGCCGCCGGGGCCATGGCGCTGTCCAGCGTGTTCGTGCTGGGTAATGCCCTGCGCCTGCGCAGCTTTCAGCCCCCTCAAAGCAATGGAGCAACGGCATGAACATCGGAGAAGCCGCCAAAAACTCGGGCGTCTCGGCCAAGATGATCCGCTACTATGAGCAGACGGGCTTGATCCCTTCAGCCGGCCGCACCGCATCGGGCTATCGCACCTATACCGGTACCGATGTCCAGATGCTGCGCTTCATCCGACGCGCCCGCGATCTGGGGTTTCAGGTTGAGGCGATTGGGGAACTCCTTGCCCTTTGGCGGGACCGCAGCCGTCAAAGTGCTGATGTGAAGCGGCTTGCACAGGCGCAGATCGCCGGTCTTCGCCGCAAGATCATCGAGATGGAAAGCATGGTCGCCACGCTTGACCATCTGGCGCAAGGTTGTTCGGGCGATGATCGGCCCGACTGCCCGATCCTTGCCGATCTGGAGGGGGAGGCATCGCTCGTTGCTCCGACCTGTCACAGCGGGCCGGGCTTCAATCGCTAACCGCGACCTCCCGACCACTTGCGTTTCAGTGGCAGCGTGCCAAACTTCCTTTCAACTCCCATTATTTATTGGAGAAACCCAATGACCCTCACTCGTCGCCATGTCCTGTCCGGGGCCGCCAGTCTGATCAGCCTCGGTATTCTGCCCGCCCAGGCATTTGCCCAAGAGCTGGAGACAATCGAAGTCTTCAAGACGGCCACCTGTGGATGCTGTCACGACTGGATCGCGCATCTGCAAGACGCGGGCTTTGCCGTCGCGGCACAGGATCTGGAGTATGTCGCGCTCGCCGAACTGAAGCAGACGGCGGGGGTGCCAGATGCCCTTGTGTCCTGCCACACCGGCCGGATCGCTGGCTATGTCATCGAGGGCCATGTCCCCGCCGCCGACATCCGCCGACTGCTGGTCGAGAGGCCCGACGCCATTGGTCTATCGGTCCCAGGCATGCCCATCGGCTCACCCGGAATGGGACCAGAAGACCAGCGCGAAGCCTATGACGTGATCCTAATCGGGCGCGACGGGGCGGCCAATGTGTTCGCGTCCTATCCGGCTGCCTGAACACGGTCAGGTCCGAAGCAGGCAAGAAGCGGAACGAAACCTGTCAGCGGCCTTTCCGGAACGAAAACGCCAGCCCGAAGGCTGGCGTTCCCCTTAGTTTGGTCAAGTGCGGATCAGAAGCAGCACTCGAACATCGCAGCACAGCAGGCCATCAGATCACCGCAGCAATCCGAGGCCGCAAAGGCGGCGCCGCCAAAGGCGAGCAATACTGCCGCAGCAGCAAGTGTGGTTTTCATCATAGGTCTCCTTGATGAGGTTGAATTGGGAGTGTCATCTCAAACAAGGGATCGGGGGGGCGGCACATCCGGCTCTGTCAGGATGCCCGCGATTCGCGGGACCTTCGGGACGGGCAGAACGGATATCTTGCCGACAAAGGCGGGTGTGGCCTGAACGCTGTATTGGAATGGAATACCGCAGGCTAAAACGCAGACGCCATCTTGGGTTTCCATGTCCATGCCTGCCATGGAGCAGTCGGTCTGACCCGTTGGGCAATGATTGGAGCTCAACATCACAAGCCCGAGGCCGACCATGATGGCGCAGGCCCGTACGAGCCGAATGAAAGATCTCAAAAGATGCGTTGCCATGCCAGTTTGCATGGCCGAACGATCATCTGTCCGGCTCTTTGACGCAAATCACAAACGGGACAGCTCGCTGACCCTTTCGGTTGAGAGGGAGCACTCATTTCTCCCATTGCACCTCACGGTCCGATCGCAGTCTAAAAAGACCACGAGCTCGCACTCAGGCGCAGTCATCACGCATCGGCACCACCGATGGGATGGCAACGGCCTTCTTCAAGCTGAATAGTTGTCGCGTAGCCCTTAAATGGGGTCATCCTCAATTTGTGTGTCACTGTTTGCCCGAGCTTCACAGATTGAAGGGATCAGGCCGTGGTATCGAAGAAGCATTGGGCTCCAACTGCCAGCGTGGAGGTTGGTGAGGTCCGCCAGTCTGGATCGGGCGGTTGGGTTGTATCAAGTAGGCTGGCTCCGAATGGCATTTGCCCTGAGTGTGCGACGCCCTCAAGGCAACGACATGGTTGGAGGCGCCGGCAGATCGAGGATTTTCCTGCTCAGGGCCAAGCGGTTTGGATCGAGCTCAGGGTTTGATGATGGCGATGTTTGAAGTCGGATTGCCGCCGCCGCACGTTCGCCGATCACGATGTTGCAGTGGCTGCCCCTTATGCGTGCCGGACGTCTCTCCAGGCGCAGCTCTTGGGTCATATGGCGCATGCCGCTGGCGGCAGCCCTGCTGAAGGGCTATTGCGGCGGCTGGGTATCCGGGTCAGCGACGATACCATTCTCCGGCAACTGCTGCGCGCGCCTAAAGTTTGTCCACCAAGCGCGCGGATCATCGGGATCGATGATTGGAGTTGGGTTAATGGCGTGTCCGGTCTGGAGTAGGCTTCTGGCGTTGCTCTGATCGCCGAGGTGCCATGTCTACGACTAGTTCTACGCCTATGCCTGCGACTGGTAGCTTGCAGTTGGTCGAGGTGTTCGTTTAGCGGCTGGACGGTGCGCCTGTCGGCGAGCGGCGCCGTTGGTCGGATGAGTTCAAGGCGCAGGCTGTCACCGCAGCGCTGGAGCCTGGCATCAATGTTTCCGCGCTCGCCCGCCGTCTGGGGGGGGCCGCCGCAGATGTTCGGTTGGCGCAAGGCCTTCCTGAACAAGCAGAAGGAGGATGTTCCTGCAGGCGCCCCGGTGCCGCTGGAGGAAATCGTTGTGCGATGTCCTCCTCCGCGTTGCGCCCGATCTTGGGGGAGCATCCGAAACTCTGTGTATCTGACCTGGCCCATGCGGTTTTCAGATACGGTCAGGCGTCGAAGCGCCCGGCGAACATTATGGCCAGCTGATTGCGCGCCGCAACCCATTCCCGGACGGCGCGGCCGCCCTTCTCGAAGTTGCGGATGGCCAGGAAGATCAGCTTCGTGGCGGCCTCCTCGGTTGGGAAGGAGCCCTTGGTCTTCAGCGTTTTCCGCAGCACCCGGTTCAGCGATTCCACGGCATTGGTGGTGTAGATGATCTTCCGGATCGCCGCGCTGAAGGCATAGAACGGCGTGACTTCCGCCCATGCCCGGCGCCAGGCCGGGGCGATCGAGGGGTATTTTCCGGCCCATTTCTTCTCGAAGGCGTCCAGTTGGCGGGCGGCCTCCTCAGCGGTCGGGGCTTCGTAAATGGGGCGCAGGTCGGCCGCCACGGCCTTGCGGTCCTTCCAGCTGCAGAAGTTCATCGAATGCCGGATCAGTTGCACGATGCACGTCTGGACCGTGGTCTCGGGAAAGGCCACAGTGATCGCCTCGGGGAAGCCCTTCAGCCCGTCCACGACGGCGATCAGGATATCCTGGACGCCGCGGTTACGCAGCTCATTCATCACCGACAGCCAGAACTTGGCGCCCTCGTTGTCGGCGATCCAGAGCCCCAGAACCTCGCGATCTCCTTCCCGGGTGACGCCCAAGGCGATGTAGACCGCCTTGTTCTTGACCATCCGGCTGTCGGCATCGCGGATCTTCACCCGCAAGGCATCGAAAATGACGATCGGATACATCCGGTCCAGCGCCCGGTGCTGCCATTCCCGGACCTCGTCCAGCACGGCATCGGTGACGCGGCTGATCAGGTCGGGGGAGACCCTCAGGCCATAGAGCTCCTCCAGGTGAGCCTGGATGTCGCGCACCGACAGCCCGGCGGCATAGAGACCTATGATCTTGTCATCGATCCCATCGATCCGGGTCTGTCCCTTCTTCACCAGCTCGGGCTCGAAGCTGCCTTCCCGGTCACGCGGCACCGAAAGCGGCACCTCGCCGTCCGAGCCCTTCACCCGCTTCGTCGCAACCCCGTTCCGGCGGTTCGTCTGTTCAGGCGGCGGTTCATCACCGGCCTCATAACCGAGATGCGCCGTCAGTTCGGCACCGAGCATCCGTTCCATCAATCGGATCTTGAGCTCTTTCATCAGCCCGGCGTCACCAAGCAGATCCTCAGGCCGCTTGCAGCCCTTCAGCAACTCGTC
>Ga0154510_1046_pt2 | contig 14406 bp, 20 predicted proteins | sample RifGroE1_FD_115989 | JGI IMG/M metagenome (GOLD analysis project Ga0154510, IMG submission 115989) | Rhodobacteraceae bacterium GWE1_64_9
CAAGCGATGAACTGGGATCGCGTAAACGTTTGGACGAACACCCTTTATACCCTGATCCACTCGCTGAGCCTTGCCAAGGAGCAAAGCTTCGGTGACTTAGATACTCTCGCCCATCGCATCAAAGAATCCGAAACGTGGCTATCCACGGGGTGGTCCTACAACTCGGTCTTGGCAGCTCAACCCATGGGCCGGAAAAAAGTTACCTACCGGCGAGACCCAAACAAGCACTTCGAGAGCATCGTCGGACAAGTCGTCCAGATGCTGATCCAAGATCTTGTCGTCATTCTTGACGGCATGATGGACGATATCTTGGCGGCCCGAGGTGAATGTGCCGGGCCATTTCCGCAGTCAAAAGTCGAGAAGCTGGCGACGCATCTTGATCCAAAGTTCGAGTGGGCCAAACACGGTTGCCTTGAACTTATCGCTGCCCGAAACGTCATGTGCCACGCGAGTGGCCGGTGGAACGAAAAGTCAATCCGGATCATTAGCGGCTTCGTCAATCCGCCTCCCGGCGAGGGCGATCAACTCCAGTTGGGCTTTGTGCCACTATTTCAGTTCCGAAAGGCGATGCGGACCTTCCTAAACGAAGTGAAGTAGTGGGCAGTCCGCACCGGCGTCATTGGTCGCCACCGCAACGAACGTCCGCTTGGTCCCCATAGCTGACAGTGGCGGCAAACTGTGCGGGTGTCAAATTGCTGCGAGGATCGCCTTTCTCCCCGTCGCCATCTCCCACCGCCGCACGGCGACGTCGCAGTAGACCGGGTCCAGTTCCATCGCAAAACACCGTCGCCCAGTGCGTTCGGCGGCGACGATCTGGGTGCCTGAGCCGCAGAACGGCTCGTAGATCAGGTCGCACGGATCCGAGAAAGCGGTCAGCACTGCCTCCACAAGTGCCACGGGGAATACCGCCGGATGTGATCCGGCTGCACCCAACCCGCCCTTGTGGCGCATGATGCGGAACACGCTGTCCGGGATGCGATGAGTCTGGATCGCGTTGCCGGTGCCGGTCTTGGCGTGGACGGTGCCGTCGGCCCCGCGCAGCCCACCGCCGCCGAGGGTTTTGCCCGCGTGCTTCGACGGCACCGTCTTGTGCGGTTTGCGGGGCGCGCGATTGAAGTGGAAAATGAACTCGTGCGACGGGGCCAGGCGGCCGTTCCAGTCGCCCGGCAAGCCTGGGCCCTGATCCCAGACATACCAGCCAAACCGTCGCCAGCCAGAGGCGCGCATCCATTCCACCCATCCTTCCCAATAGGGCTGCCATTCGCTGTCGCGGTGCACGAGGCCGAGATTGACCAGCAGCTGTGCGTCGGCCGTGACTGGCGCCGCCGCGAACACGCCTTGCATCAGCGCATCCCAATCGCCGACCTTTTCCTTGGCGGCACCGTAGTCGCGCTGCTGGGCATAGGGCGGCGAGGTGAACATCAGCGTGGCTTGTTCACCCTGCATCAGTCTGGCGACAGCTGCCGGATCGGTGGCATCGCCGCAGCACAGCCGATGCTTGCCCAGCGCCCAGATGTCGCCCGGCTTCGTGATGGGTTCGGCGGGCGGGGCCGGGATCGCATCGGCAGCATCATCAGAAATCGCCGGGCGGTCGTCGGCGTCAGCCAGCAGGGCGTCCAGTTCATCCTCGAGTATCCCGATCAGCCCGAGGTCGAAATCCTCGGCCAGAAGGGCCTGCAGTTCCTGCAGCAGCAGGGCCTCGTCCCAGCCGCCCAACTCGGTCAGTTTGTTGTCCGCAATGCGATACGACCGGCGCTGCGCCTCGGTCAGATGGCCCAGCACGATCACCGGGGCCTCAGACAGGCCGAGGTAGGCGGCGGCCAGGATGCGGCCGTGGCCAGCGATCAACTCGCCATCGGTTGCGACCAACACCGGCACGGTCCAGCCGAACTCGGCCATGCTGGCGGCGATCTTCGCCACCTGGTTGGCGTCGTGGGTCTTGGCGTTGCGGGCATAGGGTTTCAGCTGGGCCAGCGGCCAGTATTCGATCTGCTTGGGCGAAAGGGGCGCATTCATGCCGCCAGCCTCTTGGCCTTTAGATCGGCAAATGTCTCGCCGGTATCGGCCAGAACGGCATTGGCACCGGTGAACTGCTGCCAGCGCTCGATGGCCACATCGATGTAAGCCGGGTTCAATTCGATCCCGAAGCACACGCGCCCGGTGGTCTCCGCCGCGATCAGGGTGGTGCCAGACCCCATGAAGGGTTCGAACACCGCTTGACCGGGGTTGGAATTGTTCAGGATCGGGCGGCGCATGCATTCGACCGGCTTCTGGGTGCCATGCACCGTCGCGGCGTCCTGGTCCTTGCCGGAGATCTGCCAGAGGGTGGTCTGCTTGCGGTCACCCGCCCAATGTCCCTTGCCAGTCTTTTTGACCGCATACCAGCAGGGTTCATGCTGCCAGTGATAATCGCCGCGGCTGAGAACGAGGCGGTCCTTGGCCCAGATGATCTGCGACCTGATCGCGAAACCTGCCGCCGCCAGGCTCTCGGCGACGGTGCTGGCATGCAGCGCGCCATGCCAGACATAGGCCACGTCGCCGGGGAACAGGGCCCATGCTTCGCGCCAATCCGCTCGGTCGTCGTTCAGCACCTTGCCGGTGCGTTTGAAGATGCGCAGCCGCTGGTGCGTCGCGCCGACTTCTGCCGCAGAGAACAGGCCCGCCGCAGGCGTGTAGCCCATCCCCCAAAGCTCTCGCAGGACGGTTTCAAGGCCGAGGGTGACGTGACCGGAGACGTTTTCGAGGAACACCCACTCGGGGCGGCAATCGGCGATGACACGGGCGACGTCGGGCCAGAGGTGCCGGGGATCATTGGCACCGGCGCGCTTTCCCGCTGCGCTGAAGGGTTGGCAGGGATATCCGGCAAGGACGATGTCGAAGGCCCCAAGAAAGGGCCGTGCATCGAAACTGCGCAGATCGTCCCAAACTGGGGCAGGGGCGAAATACCCTGCGCGCTGGGCGGCGATGAGGACGACGCGGGGCCATTCCTCCCGCTCGACAAAGGCGCGGGTGTGATACCCGGGTTCGGCGAGCATGACACCCAGATCAAGGCCTCCGCCGCCTGCGCAGAGGGACAATCCGTGAAGGGGACGTGACACCATGCCATTCACCGAACCCCTCGCAGCCGTAGGCGTTCGGACGAGGCGGCTTTGGACGGATGAGGAGAAGCGGTCGATCTGCCTTCAGACGACGGCGCCTGGCGTTTCTGTGGCTCAGGTGGCGCTTCGCTACACGGTGAATGCGAACCTGATCTTCAAATGGCTGCGTGATCCCAAGTATCGGCCCAAGCCCGGAACGGGATCAGCCAGATGTGGATGACGCCGACTGCGCGGGATCACAAGGACGGGGCGACGACATTGGCAAACACGCCGGTGAACGGTCTGCTTGGCCGCCAGGTCCTGGCGACGCCGATGGCTGGGAGCGATACCTCCGATGCGCGCCGGACCTTGAACCCGCTGTTCGTCGAGGCGCTGATGGGCTGGCCCACCGGGTGGACCGGCTTCGCCTCTGTGGCAACGGCGTGGTCCCCTTGGTTGCGGCGCATGCGCTGCGAACTCTCGCGGCTGAATTGCTGGCCGATGGATGAGGTGGCGGCATGAAGCAGACGCGCCTCATGTCGCTGGTCGAGTCGATCGCCAATGTAATCGTCGGCTACGGCGTCGCGGTGGCAACGCAGATCCTGATCTTCCCGGTCTTCGGGCTGCACACGACGCTGGCTCAGAACCTGAAGATGGGCGCGGTGTTCACAATCGTCTCGCTCGGCCGCAGTTACGCCTTGCGGCGGTTGTTCGAGCGATGGCGTCGCCTCTGACCCCGCTGGCGGTGCCGGGCGACGGATGCTAGCCTTGGCACATGTCCGACTGGCAACACATCGAAATCAACAACCACGGGACCATCGTGGTCCTGCGTCCGATCTCGGACGAAGGTCGGCAATGGTTCGAAGACAATGTCGGCGACCCTGAACCAGGCGGCATCTACACCTGCGAGCCCCGTATGGCGCAGGACATCCTGCAGGCGGCGGCGCGCGATCTACTGTCGATGCAGTAAGAAATCTTCGCACCGAGCGAAGTGGCTTCATTACATCGATTGCATTCAGGGTTGCCAGTCGCTCCGGCGGCCGTGGCGGACATGCAGAACCCGCACCGCACCGTCGATGACGGCATAGTAGATCCTCCATCGCGTCGCCTTTCCATAGAGCGCGCGACGGACGGCCAAATCGAATTCACGCGACTCCGGGGCAATCGGATGAGCTTCCGGCATCGTACCGAGGGCAAGGATGGTGTCCCGGATGCCCGCCAGCCATTCGTCCGCCGCCCTCGGGTTGCGATCCCGCAGGTAGGTCCATGACGCTGTCAGATCATCCGCCGCATTCGGCGTGATGATCACCGGCAGAGGAGCGTTCATTTCGTCTGGGCGAGGCCGTCGAAGAATGTGCCGGCATCGGTGCCTTCACCGGCAATGGCCTGCGTCAGGCCCTTGCGGATCCCCGCGACGGTTTCGGCATAGTCGAGCTGGTCCTGCATTTCTTGCCACGCGGCGGCATCCATCACGACGACGGAGGGCTTGCCGTTCACAGTCAGGATCTGCGGCCGACCGGTCTCCTTTATCTGCGCGATCAGACGCGCCGAATCCCGCTTGAACTCGGTCAGCGGGCTGATGTCCTTGGTAATGTTCATGACTGGCCTCCCGACGCGCATCGAATTAGGTGCGAATATAGCGCCTTCTTCGATGCGCGTCGAGGGTTGCGTTGCCTACTTCAGGGTGTAGACCCGCCCGCGTCCTTCGACTTTCTCGGAGGTCACCTCGAGCCCGAGCTTCTTCTTCAGGAGGGCCAGCCATGGCCCCCCTGACCGTGTGGGCCGCCCACTCGAGCGCGGTGGCGATCTCCTCGATGGTGGCGCCGCCCGGCGCGCGCAACATTTCGATCAGGGCTTCCTGCTTGGTGCCTTTCCGGCGCTGGACCGGTGCGGTGGCGACTTCGGCTGGTGTCGTGGTGGCCTCGGGCTCTGTGATCCCGAGCGTGTTCTGTGCCAGCGGCGTCGCGCGAAGGGTGGCCAAGACCGTGGCGCTCCAGTCTGCGATGTACCACATCGAGTGCCGCGGATTTCTCTGCAACGAACAGCACGGTGCGGCCACGGCCCAGCTGATCGGCGATGATGTTGGTGATCGTCTGGCTCTTGCCGGTGCCTGGTGGCCCGATCAGCACGAAATCACGGCCTTCCGCAGCTGCCAGAACGGCCGCAAGCTGTGAGCTGTCCGCCGGAAGCGGCGCGAGCAGGTCGCCGGGTGCATGTTTGCGGTCAATGTCCGAAGGGCGCGCCATTGGCGTCTTTGCGCCTTTGAATGTCTCGGTTGGATTGTCGATCAGATGCGCAACCATCCAGCTTTCGCGCAAAGAGTCCGTGCGGTCGACCAAATCCTTCCACATGAGGTATTTGGCAAAGGAGAATGTGGAAAGCGCAAATTCTTCGATGATTTCGAACCCGGGAACGTCATGCACCATCCCGCAGGGCAATGGCCTTCAACGGAGCATCAAGGTGAAGATCGGCGGTGTGGATGAAACGAGTGCCCAAATAATTACCCGAAATATCGCCTGTTTCAGCGACTATGGGACGGCACGCAACATCCGGCAAGTCTCCATTTGGTTGAGTCTGAGGCGCATCTTTTCACGCGCCTTCATTCGAGCCGAAGCTAACCGGGCCGTCGCGTTCGATGCGGCCGGTGATGCGGAGCAGGTGCCTGGCGATTACCGCTTTGCGTAGGGTTGCAAATGAGCCGCTAGGCTCCATACTCAGTAGGTTCTGACCCGCCCAGCTCAGCAAGGTTGGTTGCAAAGTCGCCTGAACCGCGCGAGCAGGCGAACCGGGGCCTGTATCGACGCGAAGCCTTTTCAGGATTTGCCGGAGATATGGGTCAGACACAGAGCGGCCCTCCAACGGCTCGAAGTTGCGTTTTCCGTACTTACCTGCCACAGCACAGACTTAGCAACGTGCCAAAATGCCTTCGGGAGGTCGGCCCGACGCGCAAACTACGACGTTCAAAGAGTTATTTGCGCCGCATAGCATCGTCAGCCCTAGTTTGATTTAGCCACACGTAAGCGGCGATCTTCTGCCTTCCAAGCAATGATGCGGAGTTATTATTCCAGCTTTTGTAGGCGCGGCGGAGCTCAGCGACCGTGGCTCGATTGGTTGCTTTGGGCAGAGAATGATTGTGCCAATTGATCGCCGCTTCAGTTTACATCAACGCCACATCAACCCGCGAATGCAGGCAGATGATGGCTTTGGGCGCACGCTTGGCGATTTCGATCAGTGCCGCATGCAGGTCCGGTGCGCTGTCAGGCAGTTGGTAGAGGCCCCGCCCGATGCGAACTATCGCGCCGTCGGAAACGGCGCGTGAGATGGCTGTGGCGGCCACGCCGATGGCTGCCAGCTCCCTCGAACGGGCCGGAGCATGGGTCTCCATGTAGTCGATCATGCGGGCGCGTTGGCCGGGATCGATCATCATTGAGTTAGAAATCCTCGGACAGATTGGATTCTTGTCTGAGGTTTTGTAACACGAGAAGACGCTCGGGACAACCGGCACATCTGTGCCGCTCGTCGGACAGCCGCTCGGCCATGGTCAGGATCGCCAGCAGCACCGCGTCGGAATGTTGCGCCAGCAGGATGAGATGTTCTCCACTTGGCCCCCGTTCTCCTGAAAGCCAGTACTTTACGGTGCGTTCGCTCGCCCCTGTCCAGCGCATCGCCGTCTTGATGGCTTGGTGCGTCGAGCCCAGTTCAGCCCGCAACGCGGCGGCCACGGCCTTGCGATAGCGGGTCTGGCCCGCCGCAAGGTGCACAGTTGTGCCCATTTTCGGCACAACTGTGCCCATCTTGATCCGCATCGCGGCGTCCTCCTCAGGTTACCCTGAGGAGAAGACAACACAGCGGCAGATTCCATTTTGCGCCCCAGACATCATCCCGGGTCCAACCAGACGGAGACGCCTGCATGAATTGACCGGGAGACGGAAATGGCCGGAAGTGATCCGCCCGCATTGAAAGGACCGGCCAAGACCCAGCCAATGCGAAGGGCGGTCGAATATGTCCGCATGTCAACCGACCACCAGAAATACTCGACCGAAAATCAATCAGACGCGATTCGCAAATATGCCGCCGAACGTGGTTTCGAACTGGTGCGTTCCTATGCCGATGCCGGGAAAAGCGGCCTCAGGATTGAGGGCCGCGAAGCCCTGCAGCAACTGATCCAGGATGTGCAGGATGGGACGGCCGATTTTGAGGTGATCCTCGTCTATGACGTCAGCCGGTGGGGCCGGTTTCAGGATGCCGATGAATCCGCCTATTACGAATACATCTGCCGACGCGCCAACAAGCAGGTCGAATACTGCGCCGAGCAATTCGAAAATGACGGCGGCCCGGTTGCAACCATCGTCAAGAGCGTCAAGCGCGCCATGGCAGGCGAGTACAGTCGCGAGTTGTCCCACAAGGTTTTCACCGGGCAGTGCCGCCTGATCGAACTCGGCTATCGACAGGGCGGCCCGGCGGGCTTTGGCCTTCGCCGTGTCCTGCTTGACGAACGCGGCGAGGTGAAGGCCGAGCTGAAGCGTGGCGAACACAAAAGCCTGCAGACCGACCGGGTGATCCTTGTGCCCGGTCCCGAGGCCGAGGTGAAAACCGTTCGCTGGATCTACAGCCGTTTCCTGAAACACGGTCGGTCGGAAACCGAAATCGCGGCCGAACTGAACGAACGCGGAATCCTGACCGACCTCGGTCGGATGTGGACCCGCGTCACCGTGCATCAGATCCTGACCAACGAGAAATACATCGGCAACAATGTCTACAACCGGCGCTCGTTCAAGCTGAAACGCAAGCGGGTCGCCAATGGCCCGGAGATGTGGATCCGGTCAGAGGGGGCCTTTGAGGCCATCGTCGAGCTGAAACAGTTTCAGAAGGTGCAGGCGATCATCTCCGCCCGGAACCGCCGGTTCTCGGACGAGGAGATGCTGGATCGGCTGACCCGGCTGCTCCAGCGCCATGGCTATATTTCTGGCCTCGTGATCGACGAAGCAGACGGCATGCCATCCAGCGGCGCCTATGCCCATCGCTTCGGCAGCCTGATCCGGGCTTACTCCCTCGTCGGCTTCACCCCGGACCGGGACTACCACTACATCGAAGTGAACCGGTTGCTGCGGCTGTTCCACGGGGACGAGGTGGAGCGTGTGATCCGCGAGATCAGCCAGATCGGCGGCACGGTGGCACGGAATCCGGTGACCGACCTGCTGACCATCAATGACGAATTCACCGCCTCCGTCGTCGTCGCCCGCTGCCGCCAAACCACCACGGGCGGGCTGCGCTGGAAAATCCGCTTCGATACGGGGCTCACTCCCGACATCACCATCGCCATCCGAATGGACCGAACGAACACCGCCGCGCTCGACTATTACCTGCTGCCCCAATTCGAGATGCGACGCAAACCCTTGGGGCTTGCAGAGGAGAATGGTCTGATGCTGGACGCTTTCCGATTTCAATCACTGGATTTCTTCTTCGACATTGCCCGGCGCGTTCCGGTTACGGAGGTCGCCCCATGGTGACCGAGGTCGAAATGCCGGGCGAAGTGCAGACCATCCCGATTTCCGCCATCACCGTGGAAAACCCGCGTGAACGCTCGGAAAAGACCTTCCGCGCACTCGTGGACAGCATCGGCAAGATCGGGCTGAAAAAGCCGATCACCGTTGCCCGGATCGATGACGAGGCAGTGGTCTCGTATCGGCTGGTCTGCGGTCAGGGACGGATGGAGGCCTATGTCGCCCTTGGGGAAACCCACATTCCGGCCATCGTCGTGGATGCGAGCGAAGTAGAACGGCTTCTGCGCAGCGTGATCGAAAACATTGCGCGGCGCCAGCAGCGGCCGCTCGAGCTGTTGCAGGACATCACCATCCTGCGCGACCGGGGATATTCAGACCATCAGATCGCCGACAAGACAGGGCTTTCCCTCGCCTATGTCCATGAAATCGGTGAGTTGATCGCCAACGGTGAAGAGCGCCTGTTGATCGCGGTCGAAACCGGGCAGATGCCGCTCAGCGTCGCGCTCTACATAACACGTGCCGAGGAGAAGGATGTTCAGAAGGCGCTTGAGGCTGCCTATGCCTCGGGCGAACTGCGCGGGAAGAAGCTTCTGGAGGCGCGGCGGCTTGTTGAGTTGCGCCAGCGCCATGGCAAGCAGCGGGGTGGCGCGCGTAACAAACAGCCACGCGCGCGAATAACATCTGCGGCGCTGGTGAAAGCCTATCGCGTGGAGGCGGAGCGGCAGCAGGACATGGTCAGAAGGGCACAGGCGACTCGCAGCAGTCTTCTGTTTCTCGACGCGGCCTTCCAATCGCTTTTGAAGGACGAGACCTTTCTGACCCTGCTTCGCGCAGAAGGGCTTGATAGCCTTCCAAGCATCATCGTTGAAGGACTGCAGGAGCCAAGAGCATGACACTTATGGGGAAAATGCCTTCGCGGAAGAGCCCCGGGTTCGAGGCAAGCCTGCGACAGATCCCGATTGCCGCGATCCTGCCGGTGAAGCAGCTGTCAACCACCGTGCCCAAGAGTCAGAAGTATGGGCAAATCGCCGCGTCGATCCGCGAGGTCGGCCTGATCGAACCGCCGGTGGTAGCCCGCGCAGCGGGGCAGGACGGATCCTTCATCCTTCTCGATGGCCATGTTCGTCTGCGTGTATTGAAGGAGATGGGCGAGACGTCGGTCATATGCTTGGTGGCCACCGATGACGAGTCCTTCACCTACAACAAGCGCATCAGCCGCCTCGCCACCATCCAGGAGCACAAGATGATCCTGCGCGCGGTCGAACAAGGCGTGTCGGAAGCCCGCATCGCTGCCGCGTTGAATGTGAACATCGCGCTGATCCGGCAAAAGCGCACCTTGCTGAACGGCATTTGTCCGGAGGCGGCCGAACTGCTGAAGGCCCGGCATTGTCCGATCAACAGTTTCCGCTTCTTGCGCAAGATGAAGCCCTTGCGGCAAATTCAGGCGGCGGAACTGATGATCGCCGCAAACAATTACACGGTGCCCTATGTGGAGGCCATTCTGGCGGCGACCGACTCCGCTGACCTGGTTGACCCGACAGCAAAGAAGGCACCTGCGGGGGTGACTCGCGAACAGGCTGAGCTGATGCGCTCGGAGATGGCCAATCTCCAGAAGAACATAAAGCTGGTCGAGGGCGCGCTTGGACCGGATCACCTCCGTCTTGTTGTGGCAGGCCGGTTTGTCGAGCGGCTTCTTCAGAATGATCGCCTCGCACGTTACCTCGACAGGAGTCATGGCGAAATCCTGAGTGAGTTTCGGCAGATCGTGGCCCAGTTGACGCAGCATATGCCCGTGGCAGAGGCACGAAACGGCAAGAGCGCATAGCTCGCCCATTGCTTTGCAAGTGGCGAAGATGACACGGGCGCAGATCAGCACGGGGACCGCGGGAGACGTCGCCCCGGACGTTTGTCCCCGTCTTCTAATCCGGCAGGCGCAGGGCTGGGACGTCGAGATCGACGTGCGCTCACTTCAGGGTCATGATCTCGTTCAGGGGGCAACCCGTCAGGATCCTCAGACGCGCAGAGAGGGCGGCGGACGTCAGTTCCACCCCCTCCGAACACCGTACCACGGATGGCAAACGCGGAAAGGCGGCAGTGGCCGCCGCTAGGTGTTCAGCCCTCCTATTCGACGAGGGTGCTCCGCGCTCACCTGCCGACTTTATCGCGGCATAGAACTTCGCACGTAGGCTCAAACCCCTCAGCGGCCCCACGCCCTACGAATACATCTGCAAATAACCGACAATCAAACTCGAAAGGTTCCCCCCAAATCCAATCCATCAAGTGGGCAGACTGAACACCCCACGAAACCGGCAGCTGGCCAGTCAGGCGGCCGGGTTTGCGGCAGCGCCTTCTTCAACCGGATATGTCCAGACCCGGAAGGATTTCAGCACATGAGGTCCGAAAGAATTGATCAGCGGCACATCGGCGGCATCCCGGCCGCGCGCGATCACGATCCGCCCGATCCGCCGGGCATTGTTGCGCGGGTCAAATGTATGCCAGGCACCATCCAGCCAGACTTCCATCCAGGCGCTGAAATCCATCGGGCCTGCTACCGGCACGCCGATATCGCCAAGATGCCCGTTCACATAGCGCGCAGGAATATTGAGGCAGCGGCAAAACGCAACACCCAGATGCGCGAAATCGCGGCAGACACCGATACGTTCCTGCCAGACCTCATAGGCCGTCCGGGTCGCGCGTGCCTGCATGTAATCGAAGCGGATATGCTGATTGACGAAATCCGAAATGGCCTGAACCCGTCCCCATCCCGGTGCAATATGGCCAAACAGATCCCAGGCGTGCTGGCTCAGACGATCCGTTTCGCAGTAGCGGCTGCCCATCAGATAGGCCAGACAGTCATCCGGCAGGTCTGCTACAGGCACTTCGCGGGCATGGGTCACAATGCGATCCGGCAGACCGCTGTCGGCCACCACGGCATCCCCCCAAAGGCTGAAATCGCCCATGGGCGCGGTCAGCCGCAGACAGCGGTTGCCGAAAAGATCAAGGTAGGTGGAACTGGCCACATCTGGCGGCGTAGTGATGAACGCCTCTGGCGCCCGCAGATCGGGCAGCCGCGCCTGTTCGGCCAGCAGCAGACAGACCAGCGGGGTCGGTTGCGGGCAGGTGATCGTGATATCATAGCCATAGCGTATCTGCATCGGAACTCCGGTTTGGTCCGTCGTGAGGTGGGGCAGGGCGGTGACGGAGGAAATGCCGTGCGATTTGCGTCGTATCGGGTGTGCATGTCGAAATAACGCGCGAACCGGAGGTTGGGATCCCTCACCTGCCTTCCCGGCTCAAGATCTACTCATGCACCAGTTTTCAGGGCAGATCACGGGAAACCTCAAAGAACTGTGGCTGCCGTTGGAAAAGGGCAGAAAACACGCTGTCTGTGCAGGAACTGCCTTTTGGTCTGGCTGAATATGTGTGGATTACGCGAAGCTCGCCACGAACATCGGCACGAAGACCCGTGTCTCGCCATCAAGGAACCGTCACAGGGTTGGAGTGACGAATGTATACAGCCAATGGAGTTTTGATGCCGCCAAGGGGCATGCCCAAGGTCGTGCAAAACCGCACGATGCTCCGTCTGGAGTCTTGCTACTATATAATCATATCAGCGTGTTGGGATGGTGCTGTGAGAGAGGATTGAACTCTCGACCTCTCCCTTACCAAGGGAGTGCTCTACCACTGAGCTACCACAGCATCCTGCGCTTCGGCGTCTCTTCGCCGGGCGTGGCGGGGAATTAGCGGTATTCGCGAAGCTGTGCAAGGGCAATCTGGACGGTTTTTTTCACCTGAGGTACACAACACCCCATGAGCACTCCCGATACCCCTTCCCAACGGCCCGGTGACCCCGGAAAGAAGCCCGCCCGCAAGGTGCAGACTGGTGAAGCGGCACGCGAAGATCGGCTGAAGGCGGCGTTGAAGGCCAATATGGCCCGGCGCAAGGCACAGGCGAAGGCGCGGGCCGGAACGGCGCGGGATGATGCAGATAGCAACGATAACGAATGAGGCGGGCAGATGGATTCGATTCTTGTCAGGGGCGGGCGTGAACTCAACGGGGTGATTCCCATCGCGGGGGCGAAGAATGCCTGCCTCACGCTGATGCCTGCCACCTTGCTGACGGAAGAACCGCTGACGCTGACCAATGCGCCGCGGCTGTCGGATATCCGCACCATGACCCAGCTGCTGCAATCGCTCGGGGCCGAGGTGGCCAGCCTGCAGGGTGGCAAGGTGCTGGCCATGTCCTCCCATGCGATCGGCAATCACACGGCGGATTATGACATCGTGCGCAAGATGCGCGCCTCGATCCTTGTTCTTGGCCCGATGCTGGCCCGCGATGGCCATGCCGTGGTTTCGTTGCCAGGCGGTTGTGCCATCGGCGCGCGCCCGGTGGACCTGCACCTGAAAGCGCTGGAGGCGATGGGGGCAGAGCTGGATCTGCGCGACGGCTATGTTCATGCACGCGCACCGGGCGGGCGGTTGAAAGGCGCAGTGGTCGATTTTCCTTTCGTCTCTGTCGGCGCGACTGAAAACGCCCTGCTGGCGGCCACGCTCGCCAAAGGCACGACGGAAATCCGCAATGCCGCGCGCGAACCCGAAATCGTCGATCTGGCCCAGTGCCTGCGCCGCATGGGCGCGCAGATCGAAGGCGAGGGGACAAGCACGATCACCATTCAGGGCGTTGACCGCCTGGGTGGCGCCACCCATCCGGTGGTGACGGACCGGATCGAGCTGGGCACCTATATGCTGGCCCCGGCGATCTGCGGTGGCGAGGTGGAATGTCTCGGCGGCACGCTCGCTCTGGTGGGCGCCTTTGCCGAAAAGCTCGACGAGGCCGGGATTTCCGTCTCCGAAACCGAACGCGGGCTCAAGGTCGCGCGCAAGAATGGCCGGGTGAAGGCCGTTGATGTGGTGACAGAGCCTTTCCCCGGCTTCCCCACCGACCTGCAGGCGCAGATGATGGCTCTGCTGTGCACGGCAGATGGCACCAGCGTGCTGGAAGAAAAGATCTTTGAAAACCGCTTCATGCATGCACCCGAACTGATGCGCATGGGCGCAAGGATCGACGTGCATGGTGGCCATGCCACCGTGACCGGGGTGGACCGCCTGCGCGGTGCGCCGGTCATGGCCACCGATCTGCGGGCCAGCGTGTCGTTGATTCTGGCGGGCCTTGCCGCCGAGGGCGAAACCGTGGTCAGCCGGGTCTATCATCTCGACCGCGGCTATGAACATGTGGAAGAAAAGCTGGGGGCCTGCGGGGCGCAGATCGAAAGGATCACGGGCTGATGGCGGATGCACGGTTCGAAGACGGCGCCGAATCGCCGCTCTGGTTGGGGGCGGCGGATACCGAAGATCTGAAGATCATCGGCACGCTGGTGCAGGATGCAGTCTTCCCGGCTGCGGAAATGACCTGGAACCGCAGCCGCCGCGAATTCGCGCTGCTGCTGAACCGCTTCCGCTGGGAAGACCGCGCCGCGGCAGAACGCGCGGGGCGCGGCTATGAACGCGTGCGCGCCGTGCTTCTGGTGCGGGATGTGCAGGCGGTGCGCAGTCTCGGGATCGACCGGGCTGACAAGGACACCATCTTTTCGCTGTTGGATCTGACCTTTACGCCCGGCGTCGATGGCACTGGCACCCTGACGCTGGTGCTGGCGGGCGATGGCGCCATCGCGCTGGATGTGGAGGCGCTGGATGTCACCCTGCGCGATGTGACACGGCCCTATCTGGCACCTTCGGGCAAAGTGCCGGATCACGAGGCCTGACAGGGCGACCGGGCAGGGGCTTTGCCCCTCTGGGCGCGTCCCGCGCCCATTCACCCCAGGATG
>Ga0154510_1008_pt1 | contig 14048 bp, 16 predicted proteins | sample RifGroE1_FD_115989 | JGI IMG/M metagenome (GOLD analysis project Ga0154510, IMG submission 115989) | Rhodobacteraceae bacterium GWE1_64_9
CGCCCAGCGGGCGCGCAGACGGAAGGCGCCGCGGCCGGTGCGATAGGCCTCCAGGATATTCTCGCGCGGCTCCACGATCACGCCGCCGGTCGGGAAATCGGGGCCGGGCACCACCTGCACCAGATCCGCATCCAGAACTTCGGGATCTGCGATCATCATCTGGCAAGCGTCGATCAGTTCGTGCAGGTTATGCGGCGGGATATTGGTTGCCATGCCCACCGCAATACCGCTGGAGCCATTGGCCAGCAGATTGGGGAAAGCGGCGGGCATCACCACCGGCTCTTCCAGCGTGCCATCATAGTTGGGGCGGAAATCGACGGCGTTTTCCGTCAGCCCTTCCATCAGCAATTCGGCCACGGCGGTCAGCCGGGCTTCGGTATAGCGGCTGGCGGCCGGGTTATCGCCGTCGATATTGCCAAAGTTCCCCTGCCCGTCGACCAGCGGGTAGCGGACGTTGAAATCCTGCGCCAGGCGCGCCATCGCATCATAGATCGCGGCATCGCCATGCGGGTGATAGTTGCCCATCACATCGCCGGAAATCTTGGCGGACTTCCGGAACCCCCCTGTGGGCGACAGCCGCAGTTCGCGCATGGCAAAGAGGATGCGACGATGCACCGGCTTCAGCCCGTCACGCGCATCGGGCAGGGCCCGGTGCATGATCGTGGACAAAGCATAGGTCAGATACCGCTCGCCAATCGCGCGGCGCAGCGGTTCAGAATGTTCGATCGGCTGAATCTTCGGGGTTTCGGGATCTTTGGTCATGGCTGTGATGTAATCTCCGGCGTGGCAACGGTCCAGACGCTTTTCCGGTTCGCCGCGGATGGTCGCTGTCGGGGAGATTTCACACACGCCACCCGGCAGCCATGCTAACCTGACCCGGTTGAGGTGATTCAGGTATTTCCATGCTGCGTATGCTGTTGCTGCTTTCTGCCGTGCTTTTCATCACCCTGCTGGTGGGCGGGCGCGATGCAGGTCAGCTTCGGCCCGGCCTGATGGCCAAGCGGGAATCGGCGCCCGATGTGCAAAAGCCATTGCCTGCCGAACCAGAGGCCGTGGCCTATATTCCCGAACCTGTGCGCGCCAACAGCCTGCCTGTCGTGCTGCCGATGGCCAGCCCCGCCCATTCGGCACCAACGGCTGATCTGGCCGCCGATCTGGCAGCCCCTGCCCCCACGGCCAGCACCGATCTCCGATATGTCACGGGGCGGGCGGTTAATGTGCGGGGCGGCCCCTCGACCGGGCATCCGGTGATCGGCAGCCTGGTGCAGGGCGAAGCTGTCCGGATCATCCATGATTCGGGCAATGGATGGGCACATATCCTCATCGAAGGTGACGGGATCGACGGATATATCTCAACCCGGTTCCTTTCCGCCGAAACCCCCTGATTTGATTGCGCAATGCAGATGGGGCCAGTATTCCGGCGCAAAACCCGGAGCAGATCATGGCCACCCCACGCAGCATCCTCATCACCGGCTGTTCCTCCGGTATCGGCCATGATGCCGCACATGGCCTGAAGGCGCGGGGCTGGCGGGTCTTTGCCACCTGCCGGTCTGAGGCCGATTGCGAACGGCTGCGCGCCGAGGGGCTGGAAAGTTTCGTGCTGGATTATGCCAACGAAGCCTCGGTCGCGGCGGCGGTGGAAGAGGTGCGCCAACGTACCGGCGGGCGGCTGGATGCGCTTTACAACAACGGCGCCTTCGCCTGCCCCGGTGCCACCGAAGATCTGCCGCGCGGTGCCCTGCGCGAGATTTTCGAGGTGAATGTCTTTGGCTATCACGATCTGACCCGCCGGGTGATCCCGATGATGCGGGCGCAGGGCGGCGGGCGGATCATCAACTGTTCTTCTGTTCTGGGTCTGGTGGGGATGAAATGGCGCGGCGCCTATGTCTCTACCAAGTTCGCGCTGGAAGGCCTGACCGATGTGCTGCGCATCGAGATGCAGGGCACCGGCATCCATGTGATCCTGATCGAACCGGGGCCGATCCCCACAAAGATCCGGCAGAATTCTATCCCGCATTTCGAGCGCTGGATCGACTGGCAGAAATCGGCACGCGCCGAAGAATACCGCAGCCTGCTGGGTCGGCTGTACGAGCCGAAATCCGGGCCGGACCGTTTTGAACTGCCCTGTTCGGCGGTAACCGCAAAGCTGATTCATGCGCTGGAAAACCCGCGCCCGCGCCCGCGCTATTATGTGACGCGGGCCACGCATCTGATGGGGTTTGCCCGCCGCATCCTGCCCACGCGGGCGCTGGACTGGCTGATTGCCAAGGGCTGACAGAAAAGCCTCGCCTTTCATGGCAAAGCCGCTACATCTGCGGCCAATGCCACGAAAGGAAAGCCCATGCTGCTGAACGATCCGCTGTTCCTGCTGGCCGCTGCTGCAAGTTTCGGCGTGCTGATCATCCTGATGATCGGTATCGGCGGTTTTGCCAAAGGCGGCGATTTCAATCGAAAACACGCCAACCGGCTGATGCGCTACCGCATCATTGCACAGGCGGTTGCGGTGATCCTGATCGTGGCTTTCGCTTATCTGCACAAGCGTGGAGGCATGTGATGGTTGTCCTGTCAAAGATCTATACCCGCACCGGCGACAAGGGCGACACCGCGCTTGGCAATGGCGATCGCGTCGCCAAACATTCGGCCCGGGTTTCGGCCTATGGCACTGTCGATGAAACCAATGCGACCCTGGGGCTGGCCCGGCTGCATGCCAGCGGCGAGATGGATGCCGCGCTGCAACGCATCCAGAATGATCTGTTCGATCTGGGCGCCGATCTTTGCCGGCCCGACATGGCCCGCGATCACGAGGCCGGATATGTGCCGCTGCGGATGCTGGAGTCGCAGGTCGACCGGCTGGAGGCTGAAATTGATGTGATGAACGCCCGGCTGCAGCCGCTGCGCAGCTTCATCCTGCCCGGCGGCTCGGCTCTGGCGGCGCATCTGCATCTGTGCCGGACCGTGGTGCGCCGGGCAGAGCGGTTGACGGTCGAACTGGCGGGCACCGAAGACATCAATCCGGCCGCGGTGAAATATCTGAACCGGCTGAGCGACTGGCTGTTTGTCGCAGGTCGCATCGCCAATGATGACGGGCGTGATGATATCCTCTGGGTGCCCGGACTGACGCGATGATGGCGCTATCATGGGTGACGCAGCGTAAATGACGCGGCGTCGCGGCACTGCAGCGCGTCGCTTTTGGATTGTTCTCTGCGCTGCCAAAGGGCTAACAACACTTCGGAGAGCTTGAATGGCCCCACCGGGCCCGGATTCTGGGAGTATGCCGCTGATGAAGGTATTGGTGCCTGTGAAGCGTGTGATCGACTATAACGTGAAGGTTCGCGTCAAGGCGGACGGCAGCGGTGTTGATCTTGCGAATGTGAAGATGTCGATGAACCCGTTCGACGAGATCGCGGTCGAAGAGGCGATCCGTCTGAAGGAAAAAGGCGTCGCTTCCGAAATCGTCGTTGTGTCGATCGGCGTGAAGCAGGCGCAGGAAACCCTGCGCACGGCGCTGGCGATGGGCGCAGACCGGGCGATCCTGATCGAGGCGGCTTCGGATGTGCATAGCGATATCGAACCGCTGGCTGTGGCAAAACTGCTTGCGGCAGTGGTGAAGGACGAGGCGCCGGGTCTGGTGCTGACGGGCAAGCAGGCCATCGACAATGACATGAACGCCACCGGGCAGATGCTGTCGGCGCTGCTGGGCTGGGCACAGGCCACCTTTGCCAGCGAGCTGGCTGTTGAAGGTGACAGCGCGACCGTGACGCGCGAAGTGGATGGCGGTCTGCAGACGATCAAGGTGAAGCTGCCCGCAGTGGTGACTGTGGACCTGCGCCTGAACGAGCCGCGCTATGCCAGCCTGCCGAACATCATGAAGGCCAAGAAGAAGCCGCTGGAGGAAAAGACCGCCGCCGACTACGGCGTCGATGTCACTCCGCGCCTGACCATCGTGAAAACGACGGAGCCTGCAGGCCGCAAGGCCGGTGTGAAGGTTGGTTCGGTTGACGAGCTGATTGCGAAACTGAAAGACGAAGCGGGGGTGATCTGATGGCCGTTCTCCTGATTGCCGATGTGAATGGTGGACAGCTTGCCACTGATTCGGTTGCCAAAACGCTAACCGCTCTGGCTTCGCTGGGCGAAATCCACGTTCTTGTGGCGGGTGCTGGCGGCGAAGCGGCTGCGGCAGAAGCGGCTGGCCTTGCAGGCGTGTCGAAGGTACTGTTCGCAGGTGATGACGCCTATTGCCACGGCATGGCCGAAGCAACGGCTGCCCTGATCGTCGGATTGTCCGGCAATTACAGCCATATCGCGGCCCCTGCCACGGCAGCGGCCAAGAATGTGCTGCCGCGTGTGGCCGCGCTGCTGGACGTGATGGTTCTGACCGATGTGACGGCTGTTATCGATGCCGAAACCTTCGAGCGGCCGATCTATGCAGGCAACGCGATCCAGACGGTGAAATCGTCGGATGCAATCAAGGTGTTCACGGTGCGGACTGCGGCCTTTGCCGCGGCGGGCGCCGGTGGCTCTGCTGCGGTGGAGCCGGTTTCCGGGGCTGTGGCCGATCTGTCGGTCTGGGTGGAAGACAAGGTTGCGGCCTCTGACCGGCCGGAACTGACCTCGGCCAAGATCGTGGTTTCGGGTGGCCGCGGCGTCGGCAGCCAGGCCGATTTCGCGCTGATCGAAGGGCTGGCCGACAAGCTGGGCGCTGCCGTCGGCGCAAGCCGTGCCGCAGTCGACTCGGGCTTTGCCCCGAACGACTGGCAGGTGGGCCAGACCGGCAAGGTTGTGGCGCCCGCGCTGTATGTTGCTGTCGGCATTTCAGGTGCGATCCAGCATCTGGCCGGCATGAAGGACAGCAAGGTGATCGTCGCCATCAACAAGGATGAAGAGGCTCCGATCTTCCAGGTGGCCGATTATGGCCTGGTGGGCGACCTGTTCACCCTCGTTCCCGAAATGACCGGCAAGCTGTAATCCAGCCCACAGAAAAAAGGCCGCGCAACTGCGCGGCCTTTTGCTTTGCTACATGACGAGATGGCGGTGAAGAACCGGCACCAGCGCACGGGCCGCCCAGCGATGCGCCTCTGGCCCGGGCAGGCCCAGCAGCGAAGGCTGTTCCAGCCGACCACCAGCACGCAAGGAAACGCGGCTGTCAAAATCGGCAGGGTTCACAACCACTTCGACAACCTCTGCGGCCCGTAACCGCATCGCCATGATCATTGCCGCATCCACGATCCAGGGATCATGCCCGATCCGTGCCAGATCCGGCGGAGGTTGATCAGACAGCCACAGCAGGACGGGTTTGTGGAGGTGGGATAGCAGAAGGCACATCCGCTCCAGCCACACCTGCCGCAACTCGGCCACGACACGTTCGGCACGTTCTGCCGAAACACGCTGCAGCACCGTCAGCAGATGGCGGGTAAAGCTGAACTCTGTGAAATCGACCTCGGGGAACAATTGCCGCAGTTCCGGGCGCGCCATGACGAAGCGATCGTTCCGGCGCGGATGCACAGAATAGAACCTGTTCGACAGATTCTGCGCCCCGATGATCTGCACCACGCAGATGGCCGCACCTGCCGCCACCTCCAGCACCGCAGCTTCGTTCAGGTAGAGATCAAGCCCGCCATTCACGGCCCCTAGATTGACGACAGGCAGGCCAAGCGCCTGTTCCATCAGGGCGGCAAAGGGCTCCGGTATGAACTTTCCGTAGGTTTCCGTTCCCCCCAGAACAGCGATATAGCGGCCTTGAAGGTTGCGTTGCGGGCCGCGGAACAGCATCCGCGACGCGCCATAGCGACAAGTTTGATCGTCCGGGGCACCCCCGCCCCGATCCGCATAGGCCATAGTACCCACCGTATGTAATACACCCACGACTCAGACTGCCGCAAACAGCTTGCCAAATGGCTAAAGGGTCAATTTGCCTCAATTTCCCAAGGGGATTCTGCACTTGCACCATGGGTATCGGGACGCATAAGGTTTTGCGGAAACCTGAGGAGGCTGGCATGGCGATTGAAACTGTAGGCATTGTCGGGGCGGGGCAAATGGGCAATGGCATTGCCCATGTCTTTGCCCTGGCGGGCTATCGGGTGCTGATGAACGATGTCAGCGAACCCAGCCTTGCGAAGGCCATCGACACGATCGACAAGAACATGGAGCGCCAGGTCTCGCGCGGCAAGATTTCGGCCGAGGATAAGGCGGCTGCGCTGTCGCGGATCGCCACCACCCTGACACTGGCCGACCTTGGCCAGACCGATCTGATCATCGAGGCCGCGACAGAGAAGGAAACGGTCAAGCAGCAGATCTTCGACGCCTTGCTGCCGCATCTGAAGCCGGAAACCATCCTGACGTCGAATACCTCTTCGATTTCCATCACCCGGCTGGCCTCGCGCACCGACCGGCCGGAAAAGTTCATGGGGTTCCATTTCATGAACCCGGTGCCGGTGATGCAGCTGGTCGAGCTGATTCGGGGCATCGCCACCGATGCGCCCACCTATGCCGCCCTGCACGAGGTGGTGAAAAAACTGGGCAAAACCGCTGCCAGCGCCGAGGATTTCCCGGCTTTCATCGTGAACCGCATTCTGGTGCCGATGATCAATGAAGCGGTCTATACGCTGTATGAAGGCGTGGGGAATGTGAAATCCATCGACGAATCCATGAAGCTGGGCGCCAATCATCCGATGGGGCCGCTGGAGCTTGCGGATTTTATCGGGCTGGATACCTGCCTGGCCATCATGAACGTGCTGTATGACGGGCTGGCGGATACCAAGTACCGCCCCTGCCCCCTGTTGACCAAATATGTCGAGGCAGGCTGGCTGGGCCGTAAATCCGGCCGGGGCTTTTACGATTACCGCAGTGGCACGCCGGTCCCCACGCGCTGACGTTCAGCGCGCGGGGTCTTTGCCAAGCGCGAGCGTATGCTCGCGCAGCCAGGCCAGGAAACCGCGCGGGTTTCCCTCCCATTTGTCCAGCTCGCTGGGAGGGATGGGATGGCCGATATGGGGGCGCTGCGGCTTGAACAGGGCCCGCTTGATTTCATACAGCAGCAGGCCCTGGCGCAGCGTATCTGACAGCTTGTTGGCGATCAGGAACAGTCGGCTGTTCTGCCCGGTGAAGCGCATGGGCAGGATGGTTGCGCCGGACAGACGCACCATCTTGTGGGTGAAGACATTCCACTCTGCCTCCACCGCGGGACCCCACCAGCCTTCGGACATCGCAACTTTCCCGGCAGGGAACAGGATCACCAGCCCGCCCGCCTTCAGATGGGCCATGGTTTCGTTGCGCATCTGAAGGCCCAGCTCGCGGGCGTTGTCTTCATGCGGGAAGGGCACCGGGATCATGAACTGCTCGATCTCGGGGATGCCGGTCAGCAGCGAGCGGGTGAGGATCTTGAAATCCCCCCGCACGCGCGACACCATTTCCGCCATGATCATGCCATCCACCAAGCCATGCGGATGGTTGGCCACCACGACCACCGGCCCCGTCGCCGGGATGCGCGCGATTTCTTCCGGCGGGGTCAGAATGTCGATCCCCATGGTGCGGATCGCCTTGGGCCAGAAAGGCACGCCAAAGGGGGCACCGGAGGCTTCGAACTGGCGGATCAGGCGCAGCAATGTCACCTTGGCCGTCAGCCATTCTATGCTGCGGATGGTGCCTGCCTTCAGCGGATTGCTGAACGTGCCTGCATAAGACAGGCGCCGCATGTCATATTCGCGGGCGGGACGGGGGGCCACTTGCTGTGTGCCGGTCACGCTGCCACCGTCACTGGGCTTCGCCAAAGCGGTTGGCCACCAGATGCTCCAACGCATCGGCAAGTGCATGGGCATCAGTGCCATTGGTGACCACGGAAATTGCCGTTCCACGCGAGGCGCCCAGCATCAGAAGCCCCATGATGGAATCGCCGGAAACCGTCATCCCGTCTTTGGTCACCTCTGCATTCGCGTCGAAACCTTCCACGCATTCCACAAACTTGGCAGATGCCCGGGCGTGCAGGCCCTTTTCGTTCACTATGTGCAGCGTTCGGCTTGTCATGCGTCCTCTCCCTGTCCGGGGCCGGCGTCGCCGCCCAGATCAAGGCTGTTGATATATTTCCTGCCCGCATCCAGGGCGAGACTGACAGCATCGGCAAGCGGAAGTTCGCGCGATTTTGTCAGCTTGATCAGCATCGGCAGATTGGCACCATAAAGGATGCGGCGGTTGCGGGCAGCGCAGGCGGGCAGCGACAGGTTGGAGGGCGACCCGCCGAACATGTCGGTGACCACCACCACACCTTCGCCCTGATCCACGGCATCTGCCGCATCCCGGATCTCGGCGGCTTTCGTGCCACGATCATGTTCATCTTCGATCGAGATAGCAGCCATCCCGGCCTGACGACCAACGACATGCTCTACGGCGGACAGGTACTCCCGCGCCAACCCACCATGAGCGACGATCACGATTCCGATCAAACCCCGATCACCCAGATCCATGCGGCCGCGCGGTGGCAGACCTGCGTTCAAGTTCCCTGTGCCGTTTTGACACTGTCCAACCGGCTTCTGCAAGCGCATTGCCCATGATTTCTGCAACGGCAACCGATCTGTGTTGCCCGCCGGTACAGCCAAAGCCGATAGCGACATGCGCCTTGCCCTCGGCCTTCTGTGCCGGAAGCAGAAACAGAAGGAGGTCACGCAACCTTTGATCGAATTCCGGGAATCGGCTGTCGGCCACGACGTAGTCAGCCACCCCCTTGTCGCGGCCATCCAGCCCGCGCAGTTCCGGCACCCAATGGGGATTGTTCAGAAACCGGCAGTCAAAGATCATGTCCAGCCCGCGCGGCACCCCGCGCTTGTAGCTGAAACTCTGGATCGAAACGGCGAGCCCCGGCGTGCCTGCGCGGCGGAACCACTGGCCGATCTCGGCCTTCAGATCATGCGGTGACATCTCGCTGGTGTCGATCAGGTGATCGGCGCGCACCCGGATGGGCGCCAGCAGGTCAGTCTCACGTTCGATGCCCAGGGCGGGCGCTTCCTCCGGTGCCAGCGGATGGCGGCGCCGGGTCTCGCCATAGCGGCGGATCAGTTCAGAGGGCGCACAATCCAGATACAACAGCTCCAGCGTCACGCGCGGATCGGCGGTCAACGTATCCACCAGTTCGATCAGGCCGGTTGCGTTGAAATCTCGGTTCCGCACATCAATGCCCAAGGCCATGGGCCGACCGGCGGCAGGCCCGTCAATCAGCATGGGAATCAGGCGCAGGGGCAGGTTGTCGATCGGTTCATATCCCAGATCTTCCAGCGCATTGATCGCCGTCGTGCGGCCAGCACCGGAAGGTCCGGTGACAAGCAGGATTTCATGCTCCTGCGGCGTGGCTTTCGGCGCTCCGTCCATCGCTTCGTCCTTCAATGCGCCCGGCCGCAGCGCAAAAGCTGCAACAGCGCAAATGGAAAATGGGCCGCCTCAGCCCGCAAGGCAAGGGGAACCGGCAGGCCCAGCACCGGAATGTGACGCAGCGGTGGCAGGCGTGCCGCTTCGGTTCTGCCCAGATCCACCACCAGCCCGAGCACGGCCTTGGCCACAGGCGCGGCCCGCAGAAGCCCGACGCCACGCGCCTCGATCATCCCAAGCAGTGCCGGGGGGCAAGAGGTGATGATTTCGCCGCCTTCGCGGTGAAGATCCACCCTGTCATCCGCCACCAGGCTGGCACCAAGCGCGATCAGCTGCAATGCCAAGGCGGATTTACCGCTGCCGGAGGGGCCGAGGATCAGCATCCCCTTCCCGTTCAGCGCGATGCAGCTTGCATGGATATTCGCGGCCGTACCCGTCGCCGGGATCACACCGGAAGCCCGACGACAAAACGCGCGCCCAGCGGTTCTGAGGTGATGTCGGCATGGGTCGGGCGGATGTTTTCGGCCCAGATCACGCCGCCATGCGCCTCGACGATCTGTTTGGAAATCGCCAGACCCAGACCGGAGTGGTTGCCGAAATCGCTTTTCGGTCTTTCGCTGTAGAACCGCTTGAAGATCTTGGTCAGCGCCTGTTCCGGTATGCCGGGCCCGGTATCCTCGATCACCACCAGAATCCGGTTTTCGCGACGGCGCGCCCAGACCCGGACAGCATCGCCCTCTTCGCAGAAGGAGATCGCATTGCCGATCAGGTTGACAAAAACCTGTGCCAGCCGCGCCTCCAGCCCGCGGATCAGGATCGGGTCGGCGGGAAGATCTGTAATGAACTCCACCCCCCGCTCTGATGCCTGCTGGCCCAGGTATTCGGATATATTGGCCAGCGTCTTCAGCAGGTTGAACTCTTCCTCCTCCTCCTTCACCAGCTCGCTGTCGAGGCGGGAGGCATTGGAGATATCGCTGACCAGCCGATCAAGACGGCGCACATCATGGTCGATGATTTCCAGCAGACGCGCGCGCTGATCATCGCGTTTGGCCAGATGCAGCGAGGCCACGGCAGAGCGCAGCGAGGCGAGCGGGTTCTTGATCTCATGCGCGACATCTGCCGCGAACTGCTCATTCGCGTCGATACGGTCATAAAGCGCCGCAACCATACCGCGCATCGCGACGGACAGGCGGCCGATCTCATCCGGGCGCGCCGTCAGATCAGGGATCCGCACCCGCCCCGGTGTCATGCGGCGGGCGTCCCGGTCACGGCCCAGTTCGGCAGCCGCCGCCAGATCGGAGAGCGGATTGGCAATGGTCGAGGCCAGAACCAGGCTCAGCCCGATCGACACAAGAAGCGCGATCACAAAGACCTGCAGCACCTGTTCACGTTCATAGCGCACCAGCCGGTCAATCTCGCCTGCGGCAGACGTCAGCGCCACAACGCCGATCACCCGGCCTTCGCGCAGGATCGGGGTTGCAACCGCGAAGGTCGTGCCGCCTTCCGGTTGCTGCGAGGCATTCATCGTCGTGCTGCCGGTCAGCGCCTTTTCCAGCAGATCGCGCGCCAGCGTTTCGGCCGTGGGGGCCAGTGCCGTTTCCTGCCCGAATGTCAGCAGACCGGAAACCGTGCGCCAGACACCATTCAGGAAATCCGTAATCACGGTGGGCCGGGTATCATCCAGCAGCCGACGTTCTGCGCCGATGGCGGTGCCAACCGTCTGACCCGCCGTGTCGAAAATGAATACCTGCACACCCGGCCCAAGCGCCACCGAGCCCAGTTCGGCCTGCGCATCCGCCAGAGAAGCGCCGCTGATGGTGCGGGCTTCGAACACATCGGCCACCAGCGTGGCCTCTGTCACCAAAGCCTGTTCGCGCTGCAGGACCAGACTGTCGCGAAACGGATTGAGAAACAGGACACCGGCCACCATGACGACAATGGCCAGCATATTGAAAATGACGATCTTGCGCGCCAGAGGCGAGCGGTTCAGGGCCGCAAAACCCCGCCTGCCACGCCCGGCCCGCAATTCGTGTTCGGCCAGCGCCTCGGGCGTGACCCAATCTTCGCCCAGCAGAAGTTCACCCTTCCGCCGCGTGCGTTCGCTTTCATCCGGTCTGAGGCGCTGCGCCACGGTCATGCTGAACCGTCATTCCTCGTTGTAACGGTAGCCGATCCCGTAAAGCGTCTCGATGGCGGAAAAATCATTGTCGACGGCGCGCATCTTCTTGCGCAGCCGCTTGATATGGCTGTCGATCGTGCGGTCATCGACGTAAACCTGATCGTCGTAGGCCACATCCATCAGCTGATCGCGGCTTTTCACGAAACCCGGGCGCTGTGCCAGGGCCTGCAGTAACAGGAATTCCGTGACGGTCAGCGCCACATCCTGCCCCTTCCAGGCGACAGCATGGCGCAGCGGGTCCATCCGCAGATTGCCCCGTTCCATGATCTTGTTTTCTTCGGTGACCACGGTTTCACCGGCGGCCAGCACTTCCTGCCGCCGCAGAAGGGCGCGGATACGCTCCACCAGCAGGCGCTGGCTGAAGGGCTTTTTCACATAATCATCGGCCCCCATGCGCAGGCCCAGAACCTCGTCGATCTCGTCATCCTTGGAGGTGAGAAAGATCACCGGCATGGAGGTTTTCTGGCGCAGCCGCTGCAGCAGATCCATCCCGTCCATTCGGGGCATCTTGATATCCAGAACCGCCATATCCGGCAGCCGACGGTTGAAGGCATCCAGCGCCGACTGGCCATCATTATAGGTTTCAACCTCGAAACCTTCGGCTTCCAGGGTCATGGCTACGGACGTCAGGATATTCCTGTCGTCGTCCACTAGGGCAATTCTCGACATGATGTTACTTCCTGCAATGCTCTTGTTCTCATTTTGTAAACATTTTCCCGCGTCCCTCGGCAAGAATCAACAACAAACTGCGAATCACCTGCTGTCGTCCGGACAGTGAAGCATCTGTGCCTGAACGAATTCCTAAACCGCCCAAGGCGAGGCAGGTTGTCGCAGTCTGGGGCCCTGTTGCGGCAAGTGGTTGCGCTAAACTCGGGATGGTAACGCTAACCGTGAAAAACTGTGCTATTCCGTCACGAAAACCTCATGTTATAGCGCAGGTGCTGACCCGGCACCGGGGTCGGCCGGTATCCGATTGGCCCAGGATACCGATATGAACCGAAAGACGCCGCGACGAGCGGCACCGGGAGCTTGCACAATGACGCATGGACGCGTGAACCCCAGCCAGACCCTCGAAGCCCAAGGCATCAGCGGGCTGGGGACGGTCTATTACAACGACATCGAACCTGCACTTGTCGAAGCGGCAGTGCGGCGCGGCGAAGGGCGTCTGGGCAAGGGCGGGGCTTTCCTCTGCTCGACCGGACAATTCACCGGCCGTTCGCCGAAAGACAAGTTCGTGGTTCGCACCCCTGCCGTCGAAGATTCGATCTGGTGGGAAAACAACGCGCCGATGGCGCCCGAGGCGTTCGACCGCCTTTATGAAGACATGCTTGCCCATATGAAGGGCCGGGATTATTTCGTTCAGGATCTTTACGCAGGCGCCGATGCGGAACACCGCCTTGACGTGCGTGTGGTGGCAGAGCTGGCCTGGCACGGCCTGTTCATCCGCCATCTGCTGCGCCGCCCCGCCCGTGAAGAGCTGGACAGCTTCGCGCCGGAATTCACGATCATCAATTGCCCGTCGTTCAAGGCCGATCCGGCCAAGCATGGCTGCCGGACCGAAACGGTGATCGCGCTGAACTTCGAGCGCAAGCTGATCCTGATCGCCAATACCCAGTATGCGGGCGAGAACAAGAAATCGGTCTTCACGCTGCTGAATTACATCCTGCCCGCCAAAGGTGTGATGGCCATGCATTGCTCGGCCAACCATGCCATTGGTGACGAGGATGATACGGCCGTGTTCTTCGGCCTGTCCGGCACCGGCAAGACCACCCTTTCGGCCGATCCGTCGCGCATCCTGATCGGGGATGACGAACATGGCTGGTCGGACAAGGGCACCTTCAACTTTGAAGGTGGCTGCTATGCCAAGACCATCAGCCTGAGCGCCGAGGCCGAGCCGGAGATTTATGCCACCACCTCGAAATTCGGGACCGTGGTTGAAAACATGGTCTTCGATCCCGAAACGCTGGAGCTTGATTTCGAAGATGCCAGCCTGACGCAGAACATGCGCTGCGCCTATCCGCTCGAATATATCTCGAACGCATCGGCCAGCGGTCTGGGCGGGCACCCCAAGAACGTGATCATGCTGACCTGCGATGCCTACGGCGTTCTGCCACCCATCGCCCGGCTGACGCCTGCGCAGGCCATGTATCACTTCCTGTCGGGCTTCACCTCCAAGACCCCGGGCACCGAGCGTGGCGTGGTGGAACCCACCCCGACCTTCTCGACCTGCTTTGGTGCGCCCTTCATGCCGCGTCGGCCCGAGGTTTACGGCAAGCTGCTGCAAGAGAAGATCGCGCAATATGGCGCCACCTGCTGGCTGGTCAACACCGGCTGGACCGGCGGCGCCTATGGCACGGGCAAGCGGATGCCGATCAAGGCAACCCGCGCCCTGCTGACTGCGGCGCTGGATGGCTCGCTGGCGAAGGTCGAATTCCGCAAGGATCCGAACTTCGGGTTTGAAGTGCCGGTTGCTGTGCCGGGTGTGGATACCACCCTGCTGAACCCGCGCGAAACCTGG
>Ga0154510_1007_pt5 | contig 14024 bp, 14 predicted proteins | sample RifGroE1_FD_115989 | JGI IMG/M metagenome (GOLD analysis project Ga0154510, IMG submission 115989) | Rhodobacteraceae bacterium GWE1_64_9
TGATCTTCATCGAAGTGAAGCAAAGCCTGACCCATGCCCAGGCTGCGGAACATCTGGGCGCAGGTCAGATGGCGCGTATCTGGAACGCGGCTGCCGAATTTCTGGAAGGCGAGCCGATGGGGCAGCTGACGGCAGCACGGTTCGATGTGGCGCTGGTGGATGGCCAGGGCCGTGTCGAGATCATCGAGAATGCCTTCGCGGCCTGATTGCATCGGGCGCCGGGGTCGGGCATTGAGAGGCAACAGCAGAAGGGATTGCCCATGCGCCTCAAGGTTGCCTTGCAGATGGACCCGATCGGGTCGGTGAACATCAATGCCGACAGTACGTTCCGCATTGCGCTGGAAGCGCAGGAGCGGGGACACGAGCTGTTCTTCTACACACCAGACAAGCTGGCCTTTGTAGAGGGGCGGGTGATTGCGCGCGGCTTTCCGATCGAACTGCGCCGTGAAATCGGCAATCATGTGAGCTATGGCCCGGAAACCGAGGTGGATCTGGGCGAATTTGATGTGGTCTGGTTGCGGCAGGACCCGCCCTTCGACATGGGCTACATCACCACCACCCATCTGCTGGAGATGATCCACCCGAAAACGCTGGTGGTGAATGATCCGTTCTGGGTGCGCAACAGCCCCGAGAAGCTGTTGGTGCTGCGGTTCCCGCAGCTGACCCCGCCCACGGCCATTGCCCGTGATCTGCAGACCATCCGGGCGTTCAAGGCCCGCCACGGCGACATCATCCTCAAGCCGCTGTATGGCAATGGGGGGGCCGGGGTATTTCGTCTGGACGAGAACGACCGCAACCTTTCATCGCTTTACGAGCTTTTCACCTCGATGAGCCGCGAGCCGATGATCGTCCAGAAGTTTCTGCCGGCGGTGTCCAAGGGGGACAAGCGGGTGATTCTGGTGGATGGCGAGGCGGTGGGGGCGATCAATCGGGTGCCGCAGCTGGGCGAGACGCGATCCAACATGCACGCGGGCGGGCGGCCCGAGCAGGTGGGGCTGACCGAGCGGGATCTGGAGATCTGCCGCACCATCGGCCCTGTTCTGAAGGAAAAGGGCCAGGTTTTTGTTGGTATCGACGTGATCGGCGACTGGCTGACCGAAATCAATGTGACCTCTCCCACCGGAATTCAGGAGCTGGAGCGGTTTGATGGCATCAATACGGCCGCCCGTATCTGGGAAGTGATCGAGGCAAAGCGCGCTGGATAAGCGGCGGCGTCAGGCCGGTTGTGTTCATCCGTGAAGGCAGGGGGCGCCCGCGCCCCCTCTGGGCCATTCTGCCCATTCACCCCCTGGGGGTATTTTTGCCAAGAGGAATGAGGCGCGTTCGTTGCTTCTCTGCCTTTGCCGGGTCTCTGCGGGAAGGTGTGTCGCCTGGCTGCGATTGTGATCGGTGGCTGGGTTCTGCCAGCTTTGGCGTTGATATTGTTACCCCTGGCGGGGGGCAGCGCGTTCGCTGAGCGCGATGCGGAAGCTGACAGCTTCGGCCACATGGGGGTTGCGGACATCGGCTGATCCGGCCAGATCCGCGATGGTGCGCGCCACGCGCAGAACCCGGTGATAGGCGCGGGCTGACAGGCCGAAGCGTTCCGCAACCCGGGTCAGCAAGGCGCGGCCTTCGGCATCGGGGGCCGCGATCTCCTCCAGCACCCGGCCTTCGGCATCGGCATTGACCCGCAGGCCGGGATGGGCGGCAAAGCGTTGCGCCTGGCGGGCGCGGGCTTCTGTCACGCGGGCGGCCACGGTGGCCGAACTGTCGCCCGAGGCGGGCAGATCGAGATCGGTGAAGGCGACGGGCGGCACATCCACCCGCAGGTCGAAGCGATCCATCAGCGGGCCGGAGATGCGGCCCAGATAATCCTCGCCGCAGCCCGGCACCCGGGCGCAGGCGCGGGCCGGATCGGTCAGATAGCCGCATTTGCATGGATTGGCCGCAGCGATCAGCAGAAAGCGGCTGGGGTAGCGCACATGGGCATTGGCGCGGGCCACCACCACATCGCCGGTTTCGATCGGCTGGCGCAGCGTTTCCAGGACGGCGCGCGAAAACTCCGGCAATTCGTCAAGAAACAGCACGCCGTTATGGGCCAGGCTGATTTCGCCCGGTTTCGCGCCTTTGCCGCCACCGACGATGGCGGCCATCGAGGCGGTGTGATGCGGTTCGCGGAACGGCCTTTCGCGCGAGATGCCGCCTTCGTTCAGCAGACCCGCCAGCGAATGGATCATCGAGGTTTCCAGCGCCTCCAGCGCCGAAAGCGGGGGCAGGATGCCGGGCAGCCGTGCGGCCAGCATGGATTTCCCGGACCCCGGTGTGCCGACCAGAAACAGGTGGTGCCGCCCGGCAGCCGCGATTTCCAGCGCGCGTTTGGCGCGTTCCTGCCCCTTCACCTCGCGCAGATCCTTGGCATGGGTGGGGCGCGCCACCTCGCCCGCCTCGGCGGGTGTGAGCGGCGCCTGGCCGGTGTAATGGCGCACCACCTGATCCAGCGAAGCGGCGGCCAGAACCTGGGTGGCGCCGACCCAGGCGGCCTCGGCCCCGCAGGCACGGGGGCAGAGCAGCGTGCGGTCGGCCTCGGCGGCGGCCATGGCTGCGGGCAGGGCGCCGATCACCGGCATCAGGCGGCCATCGAGTGACAGCTCGCCCAAGGCCACCGTGCCTTCCACCTCGTCTTTCGGGATGATCTCCAGCGCGGCCAGCAGGGCCAGCGCGATGGGCAGATCGAAATGCGAGCCTTCCTTGGGCAGATCGGCGGGGGCGAGGTTGACGGTGATCCTTTTCGACGGCAGCGCGATCGACATTGCGGCAAGGGCGGCGCGCACCCTTTCCTTGGCCTCGGACACCGCCTTGTCGGGCAGGCCCACCACCGAAAAGGCCGGAAGGCCCGGGGCGACGGCACATTGCACCTCGACCAGCCGGGCCTCGACCCCTTCGAATGCCACCGTATAGGCCCGTGCGACCATGCCTGCCCCCGTTCACAGAGGTTAACGGCTACGGGGGAATGGTTTACGAACGGTAAAGAGCCATGAATTTCGGCCAGGCCTCGGGATCTGCCACCGTCTTGTCGCGGCAGAAGGCGTTGCAGAAGCCGAAGCGGCGACCGTCGAGTTCAAGCGCGTGGGTGACCGGCGTGCCGGAATAGGGGCAGAGCGCGTTTTCGGTCTGGGTTCCTTCCACGGCGCGGGCGGGCAGGGGCGTGGGGCCGGGCCAGGGACGCTGTGGATAATCGCGGCGGTAGAAGGGCTGGTCGGCGCCATCCACCAGACCCATGGCGCGCCAGCGGCGGAAGGATGGATGCGCCAGATGGGCGGCGACATAGGCGGCAGCCTCGGGGCCGACCGGCAGGTTATAGGTGGCGATGCGGGTGGCGAGCGGCGCGAAGAACACATCGGCGATGGAATAGGCGCCGCAGAGCCAGTCGCCCGTTGCGCCCGTGGTTTCGCGCGCCCAGGCCCACATCAGCTGCACCCGGTCCAGATCAGCCAGCACGTCGGCCGGCGGGTTGCAGCTTTCATAGCTGGTGCGCAGGTTCATCGGGCAGAAATTGCGTACCGCCGTATAGCCTGCGTGCATTTCCGAGGCGAGCATCCGCGCCACAGCCCGTGCCTTGGGATCGGCAGGCCACATTCCGGCCTCTGGGTGGCGGGAGGCGAGTTCTTCGGCAATGGCCAGGCTTTCGCCAATGGCCAGCCCGTCGGGAAACAGCAGGGCCGGGGCCGTGCGGGTCGGGAAGAATTCCTTCAGCAGGGTGGGCAGTTCATCAGTGTAAAGCCGCGCCAGGCGGGTGCTGACCGGCAAGCCAAAGGCATCGAACAGCAGCCAGCCGCGCAAGGACCAGCTGGAATAGCCGCGGTCGCCGATGGCAAGGGTATAGGTCATCCGTGATGCTCCATGAACTGAAGGAATGACCGCAGGTTAGCTGCAGCGCAGCGCAGCGACAAACGGTGTTTCGTGCGATGATCCATCACGGATTGTGATTGATCCGGCCGATCTGCCAGTGGCTGTCAAAGACCAGTTCGGTCAGCGACAGCGGTTCGATCTTCTGGGCGAAAACGGTCTGCACATCAACGCCTTGTGCGCGCTGCAGGGTGGCGAGGATGGGGCCGAAGTGGCAGACGACGATCACCGCAGGGGGCAGGGCCCCCAGCGCCGCTGCCACGCGGGCTGACATGGCGTTCCAGCTTTCGCCATCCGGGGCGGCCACATCGCCCGCCTGTTCCCAGAAGGCGCGGATGGCCGCCGGGCTTTCGGCATCGACATCGGCGAAGCGGCGGTTTTCCCAGGCGCCGAAATGGATTTCGCGCAGCCTTGGGTCATGGGGCAGGCGCGGGCGGGTGCCCTGCAGCGCATCGGCGGTGGCCACGGCGCGGATCAGATCGGAAGAGATGACCGGCACATCCGGCAGCGCCGCTGCCAGCCGGGCAAGGGCGGCGCTATCCGACAGATCGGCGGGGCGATCCGTCCAGCCGATCATTTCCTTGGCATGGGTTGGCCCGTGGCGCACCAGCCAAAGGCGTTTCATGGCAACTGCCCTTTCATGACCAGCGGCAGCCCGGCCATTACCGCCACCACCAGACCGGCGCTTGCGGCCAGCCGCTGGTTCAGGCGGCCCTGTTCGTCGCGGAACTGCCGGGCCAGTGCATTATCCGGCACGATGGACCAGCCGACCTCGTTTGATACCACCACCACGGGCGCGGCGCAGGCCAGCAGGGCAGCCTCCAGCGCGGCTGCTTCTGTCGTCAGATCTGCCCCTGCCAGCATGTGGTTGGTCAGCCACAGTGTGGCGCAATCAAACAGCACCACCTCATCCGGCCGGGCCTCGGCCAGCGCGGCCAGAGCATCGCGCGGGGCCTCGATGGTGCGCCAGCCCTGCCCCCGGTCGGTCTGGTGGGCGGTGATGCGGGCGCGCATCTCGTCATCCCATGCCTGCGCCGTGGCGATGTAGACGCGTGGGCGCAGGCTGCCGGTCACAAGGCCTTCAGCAAATCGTGATTTCCCTGAACGGGCCCCGCCGATCACCAATGAAAGCTGCGGCAGGAATATCTGTTTCTTCGGTGATCCGCTCATCCGGCTGTCTCGTATCTGTTGCAGAGTTTGAACCAACGCAGCGAACCGAATGGGGGTCTCATGGCGCTGGATGGATATACCGGGCAAAGCGTTCCGCGCCAAGCGATGAAGGCAGAACTGTTGGATGCCGAAACAGAGGCACGTCTGGCCTATGCCTGGCGCGACCACCGCGACGAGGCCGCGCTTCACAGGCTGATCAACGCCTATACGCGGCTGGCCATTTCGATGGCATCGAAGTTCCGCCGCTATGGCGCGCCGATGAACGATCTGATCCAGGAGGCCTGTCTGGGCCTCATGAAGGCAGCAGACAAGTTTGATCCGGATCGCGGTGTACGGTTTTCAACCTATGCAGTGTGGTGGATCAAGGCGAGTATTCAGGATTATGTGATGCGCAACTGGTCCATGGTGCGGACCGGATCGACCAGCAGCCAGAAATCGCTGTTCTTCAACATGCGCCGCGTGCAGGCCCGGCTGGAGCGTGAGGCCGAAGCGCAAGGGGAAAACCTTGACTCGCATCAGCTGCGCGAACGGATCGCCCATGAAATCGGCGTGCCGCTGGCCGATGTGGTGATGATGGAGGGGCGGCTTTCAGGCTCTGACTTTTCGCTGAACGCCACGCAGGGCAGCGATGCCGAAGGCCGTGAATGGATCGAGGCGCTGGAGGATGATGGCCCGGTGCCCGCCGAAACCGTGGAAGAGGCGCATGATGCGGCGCATCTGCGCGGCTGGCTGGTACAGGCTCTGGGCACGCTGAACGACCGCGAGCGCTATATCGTGACAGAGCGCAAGCTGCGCGGGGAAGGGCGGACGTTGGAAAGCCTGGGCGACGAGTTGGGCCTTTCGAAAGAGCGGATCCGTCAGCTGGAAGCCGCCGCCTTTGCCAAGCTGCGCCGCACGTTGGAAACCCATGCGCCAGAGGTTCGCCACTTCCTGTAATCAGGCCGTCCGCGTCGGGATGCGCCTTTCGAAATGGCGGAAGGCCAGCACGATCAGCCCTGTTATGGCCATATAGACGACGGCCAGCAGCAGAAGCGGTTCATAGGTGATGAACGTATCCTGACGTACCCGGCTGGCCACGGCATATATATCCACCACGGTGATGGTGGCGACCAAAGGCGTTGCTTTCAGCTGCAGAACAGTTTCGCCGCCCAAAGTGGGCAGCGCCCGGTGCAGCGCCTGTGGCAGCCAGATGCGGCGCAGGATTGTCAGACGTGGCATGCCCATGGATTTCGCGGCCTCCAGCTGTCCCTTGCCGACACCACGGAAGGCGCCGCGCATGACCTCGCCCTCATAGGCCGCAAAGCTGAGCGTAAGGGCCAGCAGACCATAGGGCCAGGCCTGCCGCAGAATGGGCCAAAGATCGCTTTGTCGGATCCAGGGGATCTGTGGAAACAAAGAGCCAAGCCCGTAATACAGCAGCCACAGTTGCAGCAGAAGCGGTGTGCCGCGGATCACGGTGCAGAAGCTTCGAGCTGGCAGCGCCAGCCACAACGGGCCCGCTGCCTGCGCCAGTCCCAGGGGAACGGCCAGAGTCATGCCCAACAGCAGTGACAGGGCCAGCAGCCAGAGGGTTCGCCAGATACCCTGCGCGGCAAGGCCGAGGTAATCGGGCAGCCAGTCCCAGCGCAGCGTCATCACGCACCAGACCACAAGCGCCGCGAACAGGGCGGCCATGACGATGCGGTGCGGCAGCCAGAAATCCCTTGTCATCCGCGAAGCTCCGGCTGGCCACGGCGGGCCCAGCGTTCGGCGCGGGCGAACAGCCAGCCCGAACTGATCGACAGTGCCAGATACAGCCCGCCCGCCGCCATGAAGAAGGTGAAATATGCCTTGGTCGCCCCGGCAGCCTGCCGGGTTTCCTGTGTCAGCTCGCCAAAGCCCACCACAGCCAGAAGCGCGGTATCCTTGGTGGCGATCAGCCAGAGGTTGGCAAGACCCGGCAGCGCCGCCGACAGCATCAGCGGCAGGGTGATGCGCCGTGCCAGAAGGCCCGCAGGCATCCCCATGGCGCGCGCCGCCTCGACCTGCCCGCCGGGCACGGACAGGATGGCGCCCCGGATCACCTCGGTTGCATAGGCGCCCTGAACGATCCCCAGAACCGCGATCCCGGCCGCAAAGCCGGAAATCTGGATGCGATCCTGGCCCAGACCCAGCAGGATCTGGTTCACGGCATCAGTGACGGCGTAATAAAGGATCAGGATCAGCACCAGCTCCGGCACCGCCCGCACGACGGTGGTGTAGATCGCCAGCAGATCGCGCAGCACCGGCCCGCCATACAACTTGCCATAGGCGCCCCCCACTCCGATCACCGCCCCAAGCCCAAAGGCCCCCAGCGCGATCAGCACAGAATTCATCAGCCCGCGCAGCAGGTTCGCCCCCCAGCCGGGAGGCGAATATTGCAGAAGTTCCAGCGTGGAACTGGCCGTCAGCGCCAGCACGCCTTAGCCACCGTAGATGGAGGAGGCGAAATAGGGTTTGGAAACAGCCTCATAAGTGCCATCAGCCAGGATCTTGGCGATGCCTGCATTGAATTTGGCTTTCAGATCATCCTCGCCCTTGCGCAGGCCCACACCGACGCCAAGGCCCAGAATTTCGGTGTCATCCGCCACGGCGCCCTTGGATTCGCAGCAGGCCATGCCTTCCGCCGAGGCGAGAAACGCATCCAGCGCAATGCTGTCGGCCTGTGTGGCATCAATCCGGCCCGCGATCAGATCCTGATTTGCCTCGTCCTGCGTCTGGTACAGCTTCACTTCGGCGGCGGTCGCGGCAAAGTGCTTCTGCACATAGGCCTCGTGGATGGTCGAAACCTGCACCCCGATGATCTTGCCAGCCAGCCCTTCGGGGGTGGCGGCCATGTCCATGCCCTTGGGGCCCACGATCACAGTGGGGGTGTTGTAGTATTTATCCGAGAAATCGATGGTTTTAAGCCGCTCTTCGGTGATCGACATCGAGGCCATGATGGCGTCGATCTGGCCCGAGGTCAGCGAAGGGATGATGCCATCCCAGGCCACCGGCACGATTTCACATTCCATTTCGGCCGCCTTGCAGACTGCGCCGATCATATCAACCTCCCAGCCGGTCCAGGCGCCTGCGGCATCGGGCGAGGCGAAGGGCGGGTAGGGTTCGGCGGCAATGCCCACTTTCACGGTTTCGGCCATGGCGGCGCCTGTCATCATCAGGGCTGCGGCGAGGGAAAGGGCGATCTTGGTCATGGTAACCTCTTGCTGTTGGTGGCGATGTGCGCGGGTTCAGCCCACGCTTCTCAGGAATTGTTTCAGGCGGTCGGATTGCGGGTTGCCAAAGACGGCCTCGGGCGGGCCCTGTTCCTCGATCTGGCCATTGTGCAGGTAGACAACATGGCTGGCCACTTCGCGGGCAAATTTCATTTCATGGGTGACCAGCATCATGGTGCGCCCCTCGGCGGCCAGATCGCGGATCACCGCCAGAACCTCGCCCACCAGTTCGGGGTCGAGCGCAGAGGTCGGTTCGTCAAACAGCATGGCGCGCGGTTCCATGCACAGGGCACGGGCAATGGCGGCGCGCTGCTGCTGCCCGCCCGACAGGAAGGCAGGATAGACCCCGGCCTTTTCCGCCAGCCCGACACGGGCCAGCAGGCGTTCGGCCCGCGCCACGGCCTGATCCTTCGGCACGCGCAACACATGCACCGGCACTTCGATCAGGTTTTCTAGGATGGTCTTGTGGCTCCACAGATTGAACTGCTGGAAGACCATGCCAAGACTTTGCCGGATGCGTTCGATCTGGCGCCGGTTGGCCGGGCTGCCATCGGGGCGTGTGGCCACCGCCTCGCCACCGATCAGGATCTGCCCTGCGCTGGGCGTTTCCAGAAAGTTGATGCACCGCAACATGGTGGATTTGCCGGACCCCGAGCCGCCGATCACCGCCACGATATCGCCTTCACGCGCCATCAGCGAGACGCCTTTCAGCACCTCCAGCTGCCCGAAGGACTTGTGCAGCCCTTCGATACGGATGGCCTCTGGCCGGGTGTCGCCTGCGGTTTCGCTCATCGGGACTCCGTCTTTCGCTGATTGCAGTAAGGCGGCTTCTCTGCAATTATGCAAGTGTATAATTGAGGCATCCATGACCGGCGAGCGGCGGAAATTCAGGCGCGAAGGAGAAGAGCGGCGGCGCGAGGCGTTGATCGCTGCGGCCCTTGATCTGATAGCCGAGGGCGGGGCTGCGGGTGCCACGGTGCGTGCCATTGCCGACCGCGCCGGGGTGACGCCGGGACTGATCCGGCATTACTTCCAGACCAAGGAAGAGCTGACCCGCGCCGCCTATCGCCAGCTGATGGAGGATATGAGCGGCGATAACACCGAAGTGCTGGCTGCCGCGCAGGATGATCCGGTGGCACGGCTGGCGGCCTTCGTATCGGCAGCACTGCGGCCCCCGGTGGTTGATCCCCGGCGGATGGGGCTTTGGGCCGGGTTCATCCATCAGGTGCGGCGTGACCCCGATATGGCCGCCATCCACGCCGAAACCTACATCGCCTACCGCGACCAGTTGCAGGGGCTGATCGCCGCGCTGCCGGGGGCGGGGGATGCCGCAAGCTGCCGCACTTTGGCCATCGCCTGCAATGGCGTCATTGACGGCCTGTGGCTTGAAGGATGCGCGCTGCCCCAGGCCTTTGCCAATAACGAGCTGGAACAGATCGGGCTTTCCGCTGTCGGCGCCATCACCGGACAGGATCTTCTGGCCTGCCGCCGGACCCAAGAGGAGAATACCGCATGAGATATGCCAGCGTCACCACGCGTCTTGCCGATCTGGGTGGGGCGAAATGGGAAATCCACAGCCGCGCCCGCCGCATGAAGGCCGAAGGCGTTCCGGTGCTGGAATTCACCATTGGTGAGCCCGACGTGCCCTGCCCGGAGGATCTGATGCAGACCGCGGCGCGGGCGATGATGGCAGGGCGCACCGGCTACAGCAACGGGCGCGGCGAGAATGGCCTGCTGCGGGCCCTGGCCGCGCGCTATTCGACGCGCCGGGGGCGTGTGATTGCGCCCGACCAGATCATGTGTTTTCCGGGCACGCAGACCACGCTGTTTGCCGTGTTCATGGCGCTGGTCGAGGCGGGCGACGAGGTGATCGTGGGCGACCCGATGTATGCGACCTATGAGGGGCTGATCCGGGCCAGTGGTGCGGTGCCGGTGCCAGTGCAGCTGCGCCCCGAAGATGGTTTCCGCCTGCGTGCGGCAGATGTCGCCGCAGCTGTGACGCCCCGCACGCGGGTGCTTTTCCTGAACACGCCGCACAACCCGACGGGCGCCGTGCTGACGCGGGCCGATCTGGCGGCTTTGGGGGCTGTGGCGCAGGCGCATGATCTGTGGATCGTGTCGGATGAGGTCTATGAGGATCTGGTGTTCGACGGCGTCGATTTCGCCTCGCCGCTGGATCTGCCGGAACTGGCAGAGCGCAGCATCGCCTGTGCCTCGATCTCCAAATCCCATGCGGCACCGGGCTTCCGGTCCGGCTGGTGCGTGGGGCCTGCGGAATTCTGTGAAAGGCTGCTGCCGCTGTCGGAAACCATGTTGTTCGGGGGGCAGCCCTTCATTGCCGATATGACAGCGCAGGCGGTCAGCCATCCGTCAGAGGTGGCGCCGGGCATGGTGGCGCGGTTTGCGGCGCGGGCCGACATGCTGGCGGCAAGGCTGGAAGGCGTGGCGGGGTTGCGCGTGCATCGGCCCGATGCCGGGATGTTTGCGCTGGTCGATGTGCGGGCCACCGGGCTTTCGGGCATCGCCTTTGCCGAATCGCTGCTGGAGGCGGAGCATGTGGCGGTGATGCCGGGTGAAAGCTTCGGTCTGGCGCTGGCAGGCTGGCTGCGTCTGGCTCTGAGCCAGCCAGATGCGGTGACAGCCGAGGCCGCCACGCGCATCGCGCGCCATGCGGCACATCTGCTGGAACAGGCGGCCTGACCGGGGCGCTGCCCCCTCACCCCCCCCTCTCCCCCTGAGGGGAGAGGGGGCGCTTCTGCCGGGCGTGGCGCTGGGGTGGGGGCCGAGAATGGGTATTTGGGCCAAGAGGAAGGGGTGGGCGAGGCTCTTGAATTTGATCAAATTTAGGGCCATAAGCGCGGGGCAACTCTGGAGATTGCCATGACCGCTGCTGCCCTGATTGCCGGTATTGCCCGCAACCGACTGGAAACCATCGCGCAGCGCGAAGCCAAGCGCTTTGCCATTGGCCGCCCGCGCAGCCGCGCGGCGCTGGAGGCTGGGGCCGGGTCTTATCTGGATCGGGTGCCGATGCACTGGATGAAGGATTGGCCGATGCCTTTCCCCATGCTCGTGACAAAAGCCGAAGGTGCCCGGATCGAGGATCTGGACGGCTTCGGGATCGACGATTTCTGTCTGGGCGATACCGGGTCGATGTTCGGCCATTCGCCTGCGCCGGTGGCAAAAGCGATCCGCAGGCAGGCGACACGCGGGCTGACCTATATGCTGCCGACCGAGGCGGCGCTGGAGGCGGGGGGGCTGCTGACCGAACGCTTCGGCGATTTCCGCTGGCAGATCGCCACCACGGCGACCGATGCCAACCGCTTTGCCCTGCGGGTGGCGCGGGCGGTCACCGGGCGCCCCAAGGTGCTGGTATTCAACGGCTGCTACCATGGCACGCTGGATGACACGATGGTGGAACTGCAGGGCGGCGTGACCGTGGCCCGATCCGGTCTGGTGGGGCAGGTGGCCGATCTGACGCTGGGCGCCGTGGCGGCAGAGTTCAACGATCTGGCGGGGGTGGAGGCGGCGCTGAAGGCGGGCGATGTGGCCGCGATCCTGACAGAGCCGGTGATGACCAATTCCTGCATGGTGCTGCCTGATCCGGGGTTCCATGACGCGCTGCGTACATTGGCCACGCGGTATGGCGCCCTGCTGGTGATCGACGAGACGCATACGATCTCTTCCGGGCTTGGCGGTTATACTGGAGTGCATGGTCTGGACCCGGATATCTTCGTGGTCGGCAAATGCGTGGCAGGCGGGATGCCCACGGCCGTTTGGGGTCTGCGCGCCGACGTGGCCGACCGTTTCGCCGCCTATGATGCGCAGCGACCGGCGGGCCATTCGGGCATGGGCACCACCCTGTCTGGTAACCCGATGCAATTCGCCTGCCTGAAGGCCACGCTGGCCGAGGTGATGACGGAAGCCGCCTATGCCCATATGGAAAAGGGGGCTGCACGGTTGGAAGCCGGTCTGGCGCGGGTGATCGAGAAGCATGGCGCGCCCTGGCATGTGGTGCGGGTGGGTGCGCGGGTGGAATTCATCTGCGCCCCCGGACCTTTGCGCAATGGAACCGAAGCCGCCGCCGCGCATCAGCCGCAGGTGGAGGCGGTGCTGCATACCGCGCTGCTGAACCGTGGCTGCCTGATCGCGCCGTTCCACAACATGATGCTGGTCAGCCCGGCCACGAAGAAACGCCAGATCGACCGCCTGATTTCCGCCTTTGATGATATCCTGACCGACCTGTTCTGAGATCATGACCCATACAGCCAGCCCCTCCTGTTCGACCTTGGCAGAAGCCGAGGAATTCCTTGCCGCCCATCCCGAGATCGAGGCTTTCGATATCGTGCTGCATGATGCCAATGGCATCGGGCGCGGCAAGATCATTCGCCGTCATGAACTGGCCGGGTTCTACAAGGGCGGGCGGCATCTGCCGATTTCCATCCTTGGCCTCGACATCTGTGGCGAGGATGTGCACGAGACCGGGCTGATCTGGGATCAAGGCGATGGCGATCTGCGCGCCTGGCCGATCCCCGGCACGCTGAAGCCCCTGCACAACACCCAGCCGCCGCGCGGCGAGGTGTTCATGTCGATGTATGATCTGGAGGGCAATCGCATGTCTTCCGATCCGCGCCACGCGCTGCAGCGGCAGGTGGAGGCGATGGCGGCCGAGGGGCTGCATCCGGCCGGGGCGTTCGAGCTGGAATTCTTCCTGCTGGCCAATGACCGCGATGCCAATGGCAAGATGGTGCCCGCGCGCGATGTGCTGGACGGGCGCGCCTCGCGCAAGACCGAGGTCTATTCGGTGGATCACCTGCACGGGATGCTGCCCCTGTTTTCCGACATCTACGCCGGGGCGGCCAAGGCTGGAATCACGGCGGAAACCATGATTTCCGAATATGCCCCGGGGCAATATGAACTGACGCTGCACTACCGCGAAGATGTGATGCAGGCGGCGGATGATCTGATGCGGCTGAAGCGCATCGTGCGGGCGCAGGCGCGGGCGCATGGCGTGACCGCCTGTTTCATGGCCAAGCCGAACGAGGATTACGCGGGTTCGGGCATGCACTTCCATGTGTCGCTGCAGGACGATGCCGGGCATAATGTGTTCATGGAGGAAACCGAAGGCGTCTGGTCGCCCACGATCCTTCACGCACTGGGGGGGCTGCGGGCCACCATGGGCGAATCCATGCTGGTCTTCGCACCCCATGCCAACAGCTGGCGCCGGTTCGCGGCACAGAGCTATGCGCCGGTGTCGCCCACCTGGGGGGTGAACAACCGCTCTGTCGCGCTGCGCATTCCGGCAGGCGATATCCGCGCCCGGCGGATCGAACATCGCCCGGCAGGTGTGGATGCCAACCCCTATCTGGTGGCGGCCACCGTGCTGGCAGGGATCCGCAAGGGTCTGGCAGAAAAGCTGGATCCCGGCCCCGAGACCACCGGCAACGGCTATGAGGCCGGGCAGGATGCCCCGCCGATCCCGGTGGACTGGCGGCAGGCGATCGAGGCGGCCAGGGCTTCGGCCTTCCTGAAAGACGCACTCGGGGAAGACATGCACCGCACCTTCACCGCGATCAAGGCGGCGGAATATGCCCGGGTGGCGCGCACGGTCTCCGAAGTGGATTTCGACCTCTATCTGCATACGGTCTGATCCCACGGGCGCTGGCGCCTGTGGGGGTCGTGCATTTGAGTATTTGGGAAGGAGCAAGGGCAAGATGCCTTTTGCGGGGGCGGCCA
>Ga0154510_1065_pt4 | contig 13901 bp, 15 predicted proteins | sample RifGroE1_FD_115989 | JGI IMG/M metagenome (GOLD analysis project Ga0154510, IMG submission 115989) | Rhodobacteraceae bacterium GWE1_64_9
GCTGATGGAGGAGGGCCGCCCGCCCGAGAGTATCTTCGATTTCGTGCAGGGCATCACGCGGCTTGCGCGCGACAAGACCCAGCAGGACGCCCGCCTCGACATGGAGGGGCGCGCCAAGAAGCTCCTAGACCGGGTCGGCTGAGGCCGCGCGTTATCCGCTTGACCGCCCAAGCCTGTTGGGCGGTCAGCTTTCCTCCAACTGCGCCGGCGGCCCGCCCTTCGACAGGGCAGGGGCGTCGGCACTTTCATTTTTCGGAGACCCACCGTGACCCCGCAAGAAGAAACCGTCATCCTCGAGGCACGCGAAATCCTCGGGCGCTATCTGAACCAGAACCCGGTCCTTGGCAGCTGGCAGGCTGTTCGCGATTATTGTGCGCTGACCGTGCGCGGCGAGGTGGAGCGTTTCCACGTCCTCTACCTCGACCGGCGCAATCGCGTCATCTCGGACGAGCAGCTTTCGATCGGAACCGTGGACCATGTTCCAGTCTATCCGCGCGAAATCATCAAGCGGGCACTGATGCTGAACGCAAGCGCCCTGATCGTGGTCCACAACCACCCCTCCGGTGATCCCACGCCATCCGAGGCGGATATCACCATGACGAAGGAAATCCAAAAGGGCTGCAAGTATCTCGGCCTGACTTTGCATGACCACATCATCGTGGGTGGGGGCCAGGAACTCTCTCTTCGGGGCTTGGGCAAGATGTGACCCGACCTTCGCATTATCACCTTCCGCCGCCCCTTCGAGGAAGAGGGCGGCGGTTTGGTCTTTGACGCTTGAGGCGGGGAGAGAGGCTTCCCGCACCGTCGGAGACATCATCAATGTTCGACCTTCCCCTTCCGGCCCTGTCTGCGCCGTTTCCGGCTGGTTTCGTGCCAGACATCGCGCACAGCTCTTCTGACCCCTCGCTGCCCTTTTCCCTGACGCTGCCTGATCGCAACCTTGCGGCTACGATGTCGGGAGAGGCGCGCCCCCGGATCATCGGCCATTTTACGACGCTGGCCGAAGCCATGCGGGGCGCGATCAAAATGGCGGACGAAATGGAGCCTGATGCTGCACCGCGCATGCTGGCGATCCTTGACCGCGATGAGCGTCTTGTCCTTGCCGGTGCCGCAGCGAATGGCGCCGTCGCTTGGTGCGCCCCTGTCATGACCGCAACCGAGGCCCGGGTCGTTGTTATGGAAGCAAGCCAGCTTCGGGCGCAGGCAAGCCGCGCGGCGGACTGGCTGGAAAGCGATCTCGCAACCCGCCTGCGGCAGCGTGCCGATCTCTTGGAGGCTCGCCTCGTCGATCCACTTTGGCGCGCCTTTGCTGCGCACGCCCTGCAAATCGCGGCATGACCCCAGAGAGGCAGAGGAGGGCAGGGGGCTTTTGTGAGCTTCGCCGGTGCAAGAGAGTGCCCGGCGGCTCCGACCCTTCCCCCTTCTTCGGAGACCCCCATGACCCAGGTTGAACCCACCCTTCCGGCGCCAATGCCGCCGTCCACGATCGACTTCGCCGCAGTGTTCGCGGCGCAGGCCAAACAAGCTTCCCGCGAGGCCGAACTGCGTCCGGCCAACAAGGATCGCCTGTTCGATGCCCTGATCGCCGCCGGCATTTCTCATGTCACGGTCACCTTCGATGGCGAGGGCGACAGCGGCCAGATTGAAAGCATCGCGGCATGGGCGGGGGAGACAGCTGTCGCTTTCCCTGCCGTGGAAGTTCCCTATGCCGCGATCACCTGGGACAGCCCCGAGGTCGAGATGCGGCGGCTTTCGCTCGAAGATGTTGTCGAACAGCTCGCGTATGATTTCCTCAGCGACACCCACGGCGGTTGGGAAAACAACGACGGCGCCTATGGCGAGTTCTGCTTCGACGCCAGCGCCCGCTGCATCCACCTCGAGTTCAACGAACGGTTTACGTCGTCTGAACTCTTCACCCATGATTTCTGAGGGGGTGGCAATGGCACATCCGTATCACCACGCCCTGTCCTCGGTGAAGAAGTGGGGCGGCACGGTCGACGATTACCAGCCCATCCATGCCTGGTACGATAGCTCGAAAGCCCACTCTGCGGATTTCCGCCATCGCGCGATGTTTCATCATGCGGCTGGAATCTGGCTTTCCGAGACCGTCTTCGGGCCGACGATCACGCTGTCGACCGGCAGGATCATTCCGACCCGCTGGGTGGGCGAGCAGCACGTCCGCGAGGATCTGGGGTTCATTCCGAGCTTCACCGACTGGGTCAAGGCGATCCGGCCAGAACCTTGGATGGGCCGCACGGAGAAGATTGAGGCGCTCGTCGATCCGCAACTGACGCCACCCGTCGTGGAGGTCCGCTGAAATGAGCCGAGCATACCTCAATCTCGGCGTCTTGCCCGGGATCACGTCACTCGCGATGCTGCGTATCGCCATTGGTCGCCTGCATCCCGACACGCTGGCCGTCCGCAGCTGGCGTCCGGCGCGCAAACGCTACTACCGCGAGCTCTTGCAGGCCCATGCAGAGGCTCAGGTTCGGGCGCAAGTCGCCTGTAAGTGATTGGTGTTCCTCGACCCGCATTTTCCAATCCGCCCGGCCCTCTGGCCGGGCCTTCTCATTTCTGGAGGTACTATGGCTGACTACTTCACCCACTTTTCCTGCGTCCTCGACGTAGGCTCGCCCGAAAAAGCGATCGCGGCGCTCGATCTTCTGACCCGCCTGCATCTCGACGAGGAAAGCGCCGACGATCCGGAATACTCGGGCTTTGCCATGACGCAACAGGACGGTCCCGAAAGCTCAATCCTCTGGTTCCATGACGATGAGGGGGAAGGCGATATCGAAGGCGTCTTACGCTTCGTGCTGTGCCTAGCGGAAGAGATCGATCTCACCGGTCTCTGGGGGTTCGAAGTCGCCTACACCTGTTCCCGGCCCAGATTGGACGCCTTCGGCGGTGGAGCGCATGTCATTGACCTCGGAAAGCGAAAATCCATCGGCTGGACCAGCACGCATGAATGGCTTGAGGCCGCGCTCCGCGGGGAGGACTTCGATGCCTGAAGTCATCTGTACCACCGTTTATCAGTTCCCCGAACTTTCCGACACCGCTAAGGAGAAGGCGCGAAGCTGGTATCGCGAACTCGGGCCCCATGACGATTGGTGGGACGCGGTCTACGAGGATTTCGAGCGGGTCTGTGAAATCCTCGGCATTCGTTTGAAGACCACACGCGTCCGCCTGATGGGCGGCGGGACAAGACAGAAACCCTGCATCTGGTTTTCGGGCTTCTGGAGCCAGGGCGATGGGGCGGCGTACGACTGCTATTGGTCTTACAGCAGAGGTGCCGCCGCCAGCATCCGGGACTATGCCCCGACGGACGCGGCGCTGCATGACATCGCCGACCAGATGCAAGCCATCCAACGGCGAAACTTCTACCAGCTCGCCGCCGAGGCCAGTCACCGTGGCCGCTACTATCACGAATACACCATGTCGGTGGACGTCACGCGCGACAGCCCGACTTGGCAGCCGCCGACCGAAGACGCCGAGGAGATAGTGACCGAGGTGCTGCGCGACTTGGCCCGATGGCTCTACCGCCAGCTTCAGGCCGAATACGACCACCTTACCTCGGACGAGGCAATCGAAGAGGGGATCATCGTCAACGAATACACCTTCACCGAAGGAGGGCGGCGCTTCGGGTGATGGCTGCGGTCAAGATTTCTGTCGCAATCATCTGCGCGCGGCCCTGCAGGCCAAGAAATCCTTCAGATACCAGCAATTTCTCGGTTACCGCTTCAACAAGCTTCGGGTTCATGTTTTCGGTGACCCGAAGCGCCTCCCGACACGCATCAGGAAACCTGGAACAAGCCTCAACGACATACTCGGTGCCTATGGCTTGGGCGACGGCGGCGATGTCGAACATGTCCCGGGGCTGAAGTTGCGATCCCCGAAAGACCACTTTTTTCGCCAGAATTTCAGCGGGTGTCTCGAGCCTGACATTTCGCCCGCGAATTTCAGTTTTGGTGAAGGGCGTTTCAGTAACCGGGTCGCAGCAGATGAAATCGATCTCACCGACGCCATCGAACACGATTTTAAGAGCGCGGGTGCCATCGGTTTCGTAGTCGCTTGGCGCAAGCGCCAGATCGTAGTCTTGTGTTTCGGGGTTCAGATAGGGGAGATACTGGGCATCCTCGATGAAGAGGTCGATGTCGTGACTTTCGCGATGGTTGATTTGCAGCATAAGTGCTGTGCCGCCGCCAAAGCTCCAGCTGTTCATCCCGATGCCTTGGGCATTGGCCTGACCAATGATTGCCATTGCCATGTCGAAAAGCTCAGGCCACCGGCTCGGCAGAGGCGTATTCATTCAGACCGCGAGCGGCAGCTGAAATCCGGCGAGGACGGAGAATTTCTTGGCCACTTGGGTGACCGCATCCTTGCTCACACCCATCTCATCGATGAACGATTGCTGCAGTTTGGGCGACACTTCGGACAGGAAGGCGAACACACTGCAGTCGTAGGAATCGGCACTTTTGATATCGGCGAGTTTCTCGGCAAGCTGCGCAGCCGTCACCAGCACGCCGTAGGGCGCGCTGACTGTCGACATCACCTTTGCGGCAACCGAGGCCATGGCATCAACTCTGTGCAAATTTCTATTACGTCAATGTAGTCGATGTACCTCAACAAAGCAATAAAGCCCCGTCAGCGCTGGTTTTCACCTGTTCCCGTCGATCCACTTCGACATCAGGCCCTTGTCGCGGAAGCATTCATTCGGAACAGCGCGGCGCTTGATGCGAGCGAGACGCTCAGCAAAGGCGACCTGCTTCGACGACGGCAGCTGGTCGAGCGCTGAAACTGGCTTCAGCCTGGCCTGCGCATCGATCCAAGAACTCAAAGCCCTCCGGTCCTGCTGCACCTCCCAGGGTAACAGCGTCTGGTTCTTGAGCGCCAGTGACCGCGCGTAGGCGATCTGCTTGGGCGTGACGGGAATTGCAAAACTGGTGTCTTCCATCGGGGAAACTCCTTTGCTGCTTGGTTTCCATATATAGAACATAACAGGAACAAAATCAACCACCGCTCTGCCAAGGATCGAGATCCGAGAGGCAGAGGCAGGTTGGGGCAGGGGGAGCTGGAAGGCTGCGCGAGAGCGCCTTCGGCTGTCCCGCTTTCCCCAACCTGAGGTGTTCTGATGACGTTCCAACCGTTGATCCCGACCGTGCTGACGCCGGTCGCTGTTTCTGTTCTGACTGATCCCGCCGTCGCAATCCTCGCAGTTGCCGAGGCGCTGCAGCCCGACCTGGCGCAGGGTTTTCAGATCGACGCGCTGCGCCTGCGCCTTGAGATGGAGCGCGCCTTCGGTGGCTCCGATGCGACAGGCGCCTGGGATTGGAAGCTGGCTTATGAGGCGGGCGAGGTGGCGCTGATCCTCTTCTTGCGGAAATTCGGCCGCGCGCTGCTGGCCCGGGCAAGCTCGCCTGCATCGCTGCTGCCCATCCTCGCCAAGGTGGCTGGCCTCTTGCCCACGCATACCCGTCGCTCGGAGGAGATGGAGCGCTTCCAGCAATTCTCGACGCCGCTGCCTATGGGCCTTGTAGCCCTGGCCGCCGCACAGATCACGTCGCGCGACCTGGTCCTCGAGCCTTCGGCCGGGACCGGGCTTCTGGAGATCCTCGCCGAGATTGCGGGCGGCAGCCTCGCGCTGAACGAATTGGCAGACACCCGCGCCGACCTTCTGCGACTGCTGTTCCCGGGCTGCCCGGTCACTTGCTTTGACGCTGCACAGATTGACGATCATCTCTACGCGGGCGTTCGCCCGAGCGTCATCCTGATGAACCCGCCATTCTCGGCGGTGGCAAATGTCGATGGCCGCACCACCGAAGCGACGGCGCGGCATCTGCGCTCGGCACTTGCACGGCTGGCCCCCGGTGGAAGGCTCGTGGTCATTACCGGGGCAGGTTTCGCACCGGATGCGCAGGCCTGGACCGAAACCTTCGATGGCCTGACCGAGTCCGCGCATCTGGTCTTCACAGGCGCTGTATCGCGGGCGGCTTTCGCCAAGCATGGCACCACTTTCGAGACCCGGATTTCGGTCTTCGACAAATGCCGTGGTGGCGAGATGGGTGGTGTCACGGCTGACCTGCGCCAGCTGGCCTCTCCGGATGCAGCGCACCTCCTGTCCCGGATCACCGCCGAAGTTCCGCCGCGTCTCGAGTTGGATCAGGCCGCAACAGCAAGTCAGAGCCGTTCTTCCCTCTTTCCGGGAAACTCTGCCACCTCCACACGCAAGGCCATCGGAATTTCTCGCGCGACTCCTGTAGCCCAACCCGCACAAACCATCGCGCTGATCGAGGCTGAAGACCTCGCCTACACCCTGCGCGAGGGGCGCGACAACGATGATAGCGCGCGCCTGTCGGATGCCATTTATGAGACCTTCCGCCTACAGGCGATCGCCATTCCCGGGGCGGAACCGCACCCGACCAAGCTGGTGCAATCGGCGGCGATGGCCTCGGTCGCGCCGCCAAAACCCAGTTATCGCCCGAAGCTGCCTGCGGCAGTTCTGCGCGACGGCCTGCTCTCCGACGCGCAGCTGGAGACCGTGATCTACGCTGGTGAAGCGCACGGCGCGTATCTCGCCGGGTCTTGGTGTGTCGATGAAACCGGTGATCTTGTCTCGGCCGCACCTGACGACGCCAGCGATGCTGTTCGTTTCCGCCGCGGCTTCTTTCTTGGCGACGGCACCGGCGCAGGCAAGGGCCGCCAGTCGGCTGGCATCTTGCTCGACAATTGGAGCCAAGGCCGCCGCAAGGCACTCTGGTTCTCGAAAAGCGACAAGCTCTTGGAGGACGCGCAGCGCGACTGGTCGGCGCTCGGTCAGGAGCGGCTGCTGGTCACGCCGCTGTCGCGCTTTGCGCAAGGCCGCGACATCCCGCTGTCCGAAGGCATCCTCTTCACCACCTACGCAACACTTCGCTCGGAAGAACGCGGGGCCAAGAAATCCCGCGTCGACCAGATCGTCAATTGGCTGGGTGCAGACTTCGATGGTGTCATCATCTTCGATGAAAGCCACGCGATGGCCAATGCCGCCGGCTCGAAGGGCGAGCGTGGCGACACTGAGGCCTCGCAGCAGGGCAGGGCGGGCCTGCGCCTCCAGCACAGGCTTCCGAATGCGCGGGTGGTCTATGTCTCGGCCACCGGGGCGACCTCAGTTCACAACCTCGCCTATGCGCAGCGGCTCGGCCTCTGGGGCGGCGAAGATTTCCCCTTCGCGACGCGGGCGGAGTTCGTCGAAGCCATCGAGGCAGGCGGGGTTGCGGCGATGGAGGTCCTTGCCCGCGACCTGCGGTCGCTCGGCCTCTACACCGCGCGGTCACTGTCTTACGACGGCGTCGAATATGAACTGGTCGAACATCCCCTCACTCCGGAGCAGCGTGCCATCTATGATGCCTATGCCGGGGCTTTCGCCATCATCCACAACAACCTCGCCGCTGCGATGGAGGCCGCCAACATCACGGGAGAGAACGGAACGCTGAACCGGCAGGCCAAGTCCGCCGCACGCTCGGCCTTCGAGTCCGCCAAGCAGCGTTTCTTCGGTCACCTTCTGACCTCGATGAAGACCCCCACGCTGATCGCGTCCATCGAGGCCGATCTGGCGGCCGGACATGCCGCCGTCATCCAGATCGTCTCAACCGGCGAAGCGCTGATGGAACGTCGCCTCGCGGAAATCCCGACCGACGAGTGGAACGACATCCGCGTCGACATCACCCCGCGGGAATACGTATTATCCGGAGTTCCGGATAAGACGTAATATGCCGCGTCCGCGTTATGCAGAGCGCGGCGCTTCATGTCGTTGATATAATGTTTCATTTCGGGATCTCCACTTGGCATAATCATGATGCCTCTGCTCTCAACCGCAGAAGGACACCCCGACATGACCTCCCCCTCCAACTCCCACCCCGCCAGCGCAGCCGCCGGGAGCGGAGGCATACTTACAGCAGAGCCGTTTGGCCTTTATGGTCGGAGGGAGGGGACAACTTGGCGGAAATCACAGGTGGCGAATAGGAGCGGCACAGAAACAGAGTTGGCGAGGGTTCGGGCAAGGCTGGCCGAGCTGGATGCGGAACAACGTCAGCTTTTGTGTGAGCTTTCGGCGCTGGAGGCCCAGCAAACTGCAGAAATAGCCGCACAAGCCAAACGTCCATTCTTTGAGAATGCTCCCGTCACCAACATGTCGACGTCGGGCGAAAAGGTCGAACTGTTCCGCAACCTGTTTGCTGGTCGCCCGGACGTGTTTCCGGTGCGATGGGAAAACCGCAAGACAGGACGCGCCGGCTATTCGCCTGCCTGCTTCAACGAATGGGTCAAAGGCATCTGCGGAAAGCCGACCGTCAAATGCGGGGACTGCAAGCATCAGCGGTTCATACCCCCCGACGCCAGCGTCATCGAACGACACCTGCGAGGCGGCGAGGGCCTTTCGGCTGACTTCGTGGCCGGCGTTTACCCTTTGCTGCGGGATGATACCTGCTGGTTCTTGGCAGCAGATTTTGACAAGGCGTCTTGGGCAGAGGACGCCAGTGCCCTGGTTGCAACTTGTCGGACGAAGGGTGTGCCTGCTGCACTGGAACGGTCCCGATCGGGCAATGGGGGCCATGTCTGGATATTCTTCGTCGAACCTGTGTCGGCTCGGGCGGCTCGCCAGCTTGGATCGGCACTGATCACGGAAACCATGGAGAAACGGCCAGAGATCGGATTTGCTTCCTATGACCGCCTCTTTCCGAACCAGGATACGATGCCTGTTGGCGGCTTTGGAAACCTGATCGCGCTGCCGCTCCAGCACAGTGCCCGGAGGGTCGGCAATAGCGTCTTCCTCGATCAGGATCTTCAGCCATACGAAGACCAGTGGGCGTATCTGTCGACGCTGCCACGGATGACCGCGGAGGCGGTAGCCGATCTTGTTGCGGCTGCTGAGGCATCTGGCCAGGTGCTGGCCGTCCGGATGCCGGTTGATGATGAAGACGCTGATGAGCCGTGGAAAATGTCGCCGTCGCGACGCCCGAAGGCAAAGCCTGCGGACGTGGTGGTTCCTCCAAACATCAAGGTAACAGTCGCAGATCAGGTCTACATTGACCGAACCGGGCTGCCCTCTGCGATGATTGCCCAATTGGTACGGGTCGCAGCTTTCCAGAACCCCGAGTTCTATCGGGCGCAAGCGATGCGGCTGCCCACCTTCGGAAAGCCTCGCGTGGTCTCCTGTGCCGAGCTGCACCCACGCCACATTGCCTTGCCTCGAGGCTGCTTTGATGAGGCGGTTGAAGTCCTGACCGAACACGGTGCGAAGGCAGAACTGGAGGACCAGCGCAACGATGGAACCCCGCTGCCGAGCACGGTTCAGTTCCTTGGTGAGCTTCGGCCGCCGCAACGGCGCGCCTTCGAGGCGCTCATCGCGCATGATACTGGTGTGCTTGCCGCGACCACAGCCTTCGGCAAAACCGTCGTCGCGTCGGCCCTGATTGCTCATCGCGCCCGAAACACGCTGGTTCTGGTGCATCGTCGTGAACTTCTCGACCAGTGGATTGAGCGGCTGAAGACCTTCCTTCAGATCGACCCCAAGCAGATCGGTACAATTGGCGGTGGAAGGCGGAAACCGACAGGCGTGATTGACGTGGCGCTTATCCAGAGCTTGGTCAGAAACGGCGTAGTCGACGACATCGTGGCTGACTACGGCCAGTTGATCGTCGATGAATGCCACCACCTGTCCGCGGCGAGTTTTGAGCTTGTCGCGCGCAGAACGAAGGCCCGCTATGTCGTCGGTTTGTCGGCAACCGTCGCCCGAAAAGACGGGCACCATCCCATCATCTTCATGCAATGCGGCCCCGTACGGCATCAGGTTCATGCCAGATCGCAGGCCGCTGAAAGCGGCATTCGGCATCGGGCGCGCGAGCGTCACACGCGGTTCAAACTGCCTGAAGTGCTTGCGATGGCGGAACGGCCATCGATGCCCGCGATCTATGCCGCTCTTGCTAACGACGACGGTCGAAATGATCAGATCTTTGATGATGTGCTGAAATCTCTTGAGGCGAAGCGGTCACCGATCGTGCTGACCGAGCGCAAAGACCATCTGGATTATCTGCAGCAGCGGTTCTCCAAGTTTGCGAAAAACCTGGTCGTGCTGCGCGGCGGCATGTCGGCAAAGGACCGGAAGGCCGCCGCCGCCGCGTTGAATGTCGCGGATCGCGAAGAACGGCTGATCCTTGCGACAGGGCGCTACATCGGGGAGGGGTTTGACGACACCCGGCTCGATACCTTGTTCTTGACAATGCCAATCGCTTGGAAAGGAACACTGGCGCAATATGTTGGCCGCCTGCACCGGCAACATGACGGCAAGAAAGATGTCCTGGTCGTGGATTACGTCGACAGTGCTGTGCCTGTGCTGGCGAGAATGGCCGCAAAACGGCGGTCGGGATACCGTGCACTTGGCTATGTGATGGAATAGCAGCGCCCCATCCTGCGTAGGACGCTGCCGATGCATGGCGAGTCAAGGACTCAGAACGGTGCCGTGGTCATAGCCGCGGCTTCGCGCCGGTTGAGGCTGCAAGGATCGCCATCAGCTTGTCCGACGGCGGCCGAAACTTGCCCGGCTTGATCAGCGGGGCATGGTGCGCATCGAGAAGGGCAAGCTTCTCAGTCGGGTCTGCGCGCAAGTACATCTCGGTCGTCTGGAGGCTGGCATGACCCAGCCAAAGGGCGACCTTGCGGACATCACCGGTAGCCTGCAGCGTGTGCATGGCACAGCTGTGCCGCAGCACATGCGGGGTCACGTGCTTGTCGGCGATCGAAGGGATAACGCGCTCTGCCGCAGCAACGTGTTGACGGAGCCGGTAGGCGAAACCATCCCGCGTCATCGGACCGCCATCGCGGTTCAGGAACAGTTCCGGCCCAAAATCGTTGGGACGGACGACCAGCCAGGCCCGAATGGCTGCTTGCGTCTCCTTCCAGAGCGGCAGCACCCGCTCCCGACGGCCCTTCCCGAGCACCCGGATATTGGCGAACGATCCCTTCGGGAAATCGTCCATCCGAACTGCGAGAAGCTCAGACGCCCGCAATCCTGCGGCATAGGCCAGGTGAAGCATCGCCCGATCACGCAGCCCAGCCGGCGCTTTGCCGTCTGGGGCTGCAAGCAAGGCGCGCACCTCGTCCTTTGTCAGGTAGTCGATCAGCTTTACATCCGTGCGTTTGACGGGCAGCGACCTGATCATCATCGCCTGTTCGAGGCAGGCTGGACGCCTTGGTTCAAGGAAGCGGAAAAACGCCTTGATCGCTGCCAGCCGGGCATTGCGGGATCGCACGGTATTGGCTCGACCCATCTTCGATGTGCTCGAGAAATGCCCTGATCAGGCTGACGTCGAGATCCTCGATCGCAAGGTCAGAAGGCTGTCGTTTGAGGCGTGTGGCCGCAAACCGCAGCAGGAGTGTGAACGCGTGGGCATAGGCGGCGATGGTATGTTGGCTGGCGCCACGCTCATCGGGCAGGTGCTTCTGCAGGAAAGCCGACAGGTCCGGCGCGAGCGGGGTCATGCTGCACCCCCGATCCACGTCTCTTCCGCCCTTGCCGCGATCATTTGCAGCAAGACGGGGGTGGCTTCGAGATACCAATAGGTATTGGCGATATCAACATGACCGAGATAGGTGCTCAGGGACCGCATGTGCCGCAGGACCGACTGCAAATCGTTCCCGCAGGTCTCCAGAGACCGAACCGCGAAGGTATGGCGCAAATCGTGTAGCCGGGGGCCGGGACCATTCGGATTGCGGTAACCGAGCTTGCGCACGATCCGTACGAAGACCACGTGTGCTCTCGTCGCTGTCGGCGCGTGACCATGCCCGAGCACGAAAAGATCATGACCGGCATCACGGACGATGCGCCGCTGATCGAGATAGCGCTCCAACGCTGCTCGGGTCGAGGCGTGAAGAGGGACGAGGCGGCTCTTGCCAAATTTGCCCGTGTGGATCATTAGGCCATCCTCAGTCAGGTCGTCGCAACGCAGGGACAATGCTTCCGAGATGCGCAGACCTGTCGAAGCCAACAATCCGAACAGCGTGTGATAGGTCTGCGGGCTGATTTGGGACAGGCCCGGAACCAGCAGCGCCTCCGCCAGGATGCCACTTATCTGGTCTTGCGAAAGGATGTGGGGCGCAGGTCGGCGGCGCCTTGACCGGCCGAATAATCCTGCCACTGGAACCTCATGTTGCGCATCCTCTGCATGCAGAAACATCGCAAAGGCGCGGGCCTGATCATATCGGTTTTGCGCTGAATTGGGCGTGGCAGCGCTACCCGCCCAAGCGAGGATAAGTGACGCGGTGACGCGGTGATCGGACCGGTCAGCGGCAAAGGCGGCGAACTCGCGCAAGGACTTCTCATGATTGGCAAACCTCTTTCCGAGGGCGCGATGCAGGTTGATGTAGCGGTCGACATGGCGATGCATCATGCTGCGCTCCCCGGCCAAGGCTGGGCCACGGCCCCCAGCAGATCGACATCCACCTTGGCGTAGATTGCGGTTGTGTCGCGTGAAGCATGGCGCAGCGCGGCCCCAATCTGATCCAGTTCCGCCCCACCGCGCAGCCATGTCGAAGCCAACGAATGCCGAAACACATGTGCGCCGGTCGGCAGGCCGACGAAGCCGCCGCGGGAAAGGACTCGAGAGACGATACCCGTGATCTCGGCCGATGAACGAAATGGGGTGAAAGGGGCTTGGACGCGCAAGAAGACCCGATCGAAAGCAACCACCGGGCGGGCGTCCTCGATATAGGCGAGCAGCGCATCACCGACGTCTTGCGGCAAAGGCATAAACACCCCACGTCGGCTTTTGCCGTGCAATCGCAGCCTGCTCGCGCGCCAGTCGATGTCGCGGAGATGGAGTTGCCAGATATCGCCAGCCCGTAGGGCCATCCGCGCGAGAAGCAGGATGATGGCGCGGTCCCGCACCTCAACCGCTGTGGCTGTGCCGCAGGACGCGACGATCTCTTCGATGGTAGAAGCCGGGATCGTCTTTGGGACGGTCGAAAGCCTGCGTCGCACCCCTGACGGCACCGCAAGAAGCAGCGACGGAGCACACAAGCCCTCGCCGATCATGAAACGCAAGAATGTGCGCAAGACTGTTATCGTCATGCGGACTGACGATCGGGAGCGGTCCTCGCCTTGATCCAGAACGATCGAGCGGACGGCCGCAGCGGTGATCCCCTGCGGTTCCGATCCAAGCTTCATCAGCCAGCGGCCTAACTCTTGCTGATAGCGCCTGATCGTCTCGGACGTGGCGCCGCGCTCCCGGCGCAGCCAAGTGGCAAAATCGGCGAGGCGTGGATCGGCAGGTAGTTCAGCGGCCACCGCCACTGGGATTACCCCCTCTTCTCTGAGGAAAGACACGAAGGCGCGGGCACCACGGCGGCGATCCTTATTGCCGGCGCCCTCGACCCGCTTGCCGCGTTTTGTCTTGATCCCGCACTGGCAGTCGTGATGGGCAAACTGCTCGATCAGGTCGTTGTCGATATGGCTGGCCGGAATACGTCGCTGCAGAACCCATTCCGCAAAATGCCGCGCCTGACACATGCGGGAGTCGTAGGTGACCTTGCCGTAACCTTGGCCAACAAGGCATGCGGAAAAGCCGGCCAAATGCGGGCCAAGCCGTGCAACCTCGTCTGGAATGGCCACATGGCCGGTATCTTCCAGATAGCGAAGAAACCTCCGGACCTCGGTGATGTAAGCGGGGTCCCGCAACTGCGCGGCGCTATAGCGGCCGCACCGGCAGCGGTGTCGCGCAAACCGACTGATCGCCGCAGTATCAAGATCTCTGATCGCGATATGCCGGTCGGCGACCCACTTCAGGAAATGCCGGACGGCGCTCAGCGCGCCAGCAGACAAGTTGGGATTATCCGCAAGATAACCGGAAACAAGTGCTTGGTCGGTGACGGCC
>Ga0154510_1273_pt1 | contig 13682 bp, 14 predicted proteins | sample RifGroE1_FD_115989 | JGI IMG/M metagenome (GOLD analysis project Ga0154510, IMG submission 115989) | Rhodobacteraceae bacterium GWE1_64_9
GGCTCGCGCCGCCCGGTCGATCTGTTCGATGTGAAAGCGGATGTCGAGGCCGTGCTGGCCGCCCTTGGCGCCCCCGCCAAGGTGCAGATCACCCGCAAGGTGGCCGCCTGGTGGCACCCCGGCCGGTCGGGCACGATCGGCCTCGGGCCGAATGTGCTGGCCAGCTTTGGCGAATTGCACCCGCGCATCCTGCAGGCCTTCGATGTGAAAGGCCCGGCCATGGCCTTCACTGTGCAGGTGGCAGCCATCCCGCAGCCCAAGGTGAAAACCCCCACCCGTCCGGCCCTCACCCTCGCCGATCTGCAGGCGGTGGACCGCGATTTTGCCTTCGTGGTGGATGCAGGCACCGAAGCGCTGACCCTGGTGAATGCCGCCGCCGGCTCCGACAAGGCGCTAATCGAAAGCGTCCGCGTCTTCGATCAGTTCACCGGCGACAAGGCCGAGGCTCAGATGGGCGCGGGCAAGAAATCCATCGCCATCACCGTGCGCCTGCAACCCCAGGACAAGACGCTGACCGACAAGGATATCGAGGCGGTTTCGGCAAAGATCGTCGAAAAGGTCGCCAAAGCCACCGGCGGCACCCTGCGCAAGTAACCGCCCACCCCCCGCAATCCGAACAGCCGCCAGCCCTCTGGCGGCTGTTTCCATTCTGCGCCCGTGCTAGGCTAGGCCCGCAACCGGGGTAAAGGCATGGCGCGCAAACCTGATCCAGAATGGCAACCGCCGGAACAGATCGTGCTGCTGTCCGGCGGCAATCCGCAGATCCCCAAGGGCTATGGCGATCTGCCGGTGCAGACCTATATCGCCGCCATGCCGGGCTGGAAGCGCGGCCTGGGCGAAAGGCTGGATGCGATCATCACCGATACCGTGCCCGGCGTGACCAAAGCGGTGAAATGGAACACGCCGCTTTATGGCCTCGACGGCCATGGATGGTTCACCGCCTTCCACTGCATGACGAAATACATCAAGGTCACCTTCTTCCGCGGCAGCCAGCTGACCCCGATCCCGCCAGAACCCTCGCGCCAGCCCGATGTGCGCTATCTGCACATCCCCGAAAGCGGCGCCTTCGACGAAGCGCAATTCGCAGACTGGGCCCTGCAGGCCAGCCGCCTGCCGGGGGAAAAGCTGTAATCAGGCAAAGCGCCGCGCCGCATCCAGTGCCAGCCCGGTGCCCACGCTGCCCAGCATATCGCCCGTCGCCAGCCGCGCCTCGGGCAGCAGACCCGCCACAGCCGCCTGCACCACCGGCAACTGGCTGGAACCGCCGGTCAGGAACACGCTGCCCACCTGCCCGGCCGCCACGCCCCCCTGCGCCAGAACCCGGCCGATCAGCGCGCGGATCCGGGTCAAAGGCTCGGCCACTGCCGCCTCGAACCCCTCGCGCCGGATCATCGGATTGGGGGCCGCACAGATCGGCGCCAGCATCAGCCGCGCGGCCTCGGCATCCGAAAGCGCGATCTTCACCCGCTCCACCTCCATCGCCAGCGCATGGCCCTGCCGGGCCTCGATCACCCGCATCAGCCGCTCGATCAGCTCTGGCCGGTCGGCCTCGTGGCGCAGCGCCTTCAGATCGGTCATCGTCTGGCGCACATACAGCATGTTGATCCGGTGCCAGGTCGCCAGATCCAGAAAGTAATGCCGGGGCATGATGCCCGATCCGCCCTTGGTGGCGGCGCCAAACCCCAGATAGGGCATGGCTTCGGCCAGCGACAGCAGCCGGTCAAAATCGGTCCCCCCCACCCGGATACCGTCATTGCCCAGAATATCCGCCGCCCGATCCGCCTGCCCCGCACGCGATGGCCCCAGCCGGATCAGCGACACATCCGAAGTACCACCGCCAATATCGACGATCAGCACCAGCTCTTCGGCCGTCAGCCCCGATTCGTAATGCAGCGCCGCCGCGATCGGTTCGAACTGGAACGCCACTTCGCGAAATCCCGCCTCGCGCGCAATCTCGCCCAGCACGGCTTCGGCCCGGGCATCGGCTTCGGCATCATCATCCACGAAATGCACCGGGCGCCCCATCACCACCGCCTCTGGCCGGTCATCCTGCGCCGCCAGCGGCACCACCAGATGGCCGATATAGCGGCCCAGAACCTCGCGGAAGCTGACGGTGCGGTTTCCAACCCGTGTGCGTTCGGCAATCAGGCTGGACCCAAGCGTGCTTTTCAGCCCGCGCATCAGGCGGCCTTCCTCGCCTTCCACATAATCGGCAATCGCGGCACGGCCAAAGCTGGGCGAACCATCCTCGTGCCAGAACACCGCCGAAGGCAGCGTCACCGCAGAACCCTCCAGCGCGATCAGCCGCGCGGCGCCGCCCTCGGCCATGCCGACAGTGGAATTGGAAGTGCCGAAGTCGATCCCGCAGGCGCGCATCTGTTTATCCTGTTCTTGCAGGGCGCCGGGCCTATCCGCTTGGGCGGCGGCTGTAAAGCCCGCGCCCCCTTCCCCCGGGCTTGGGCTTGGGCTACCACTGCGGGCATGATCTGGAATGTGCCCAATATCCTGACCGTCATCCGCCTGCTCGCCGCCCCCGGCGTTGCGCTGATGTTCCTGTATTTCCAGCGTCCCTGGGCCGATTGGTTCGCGCTGACGCTGTTCATCGGCGCTGCGGTCACCGATTGGTTCGATGGCTATCTGGCCCGGCTGTGGAAGCAGGAATCGAAATTCGGCACCATGCTGGATCCGATCGCCGACAAGGCCATGGTGGTGATCGCCATCATGGTCATCACCGGCTATTCCGGCATGAACCCCTGGCTGATCCTGCCCGCAACCGCCATCCTGTTCCGCGAAGTCTTCGTTTCGGGCCTGCGCGAGTTTCTGGGGGCCAAGGCCGGGCTGCTGAAGGTCACCCGGCTGGCGAAATGGAAAACCACGGCGCAGATGGTGGCGATTGCCGTGCTGTTCCTGGGCACCGGGCTGGAATATCTGGAAGGCATCGCCCTGCGCGGCATGACGCCAGACCAATATGCCGAGGCTGTCTCCGCCGGGCTGGCCGATCCGATCCGCACCTGCGGCAACCGCGATTGCGCGGCCTTTGCCACCAATGTGGGGCTGGTGCTGATCTGGATTGCCGCCATCCTGACCATGGTGACCGGCTGGGATTACTTCCGCAAATCCCTGCCCTATCTGCGGGACAAATGATGCAGCTGACCGTCCTTTATTTCGCCTGGCTGCGCGAACGCATCGGCCTTCCGCGCGAAACGGTGGAAACCAACGCCGCCACAGTGGCCGATCTGGTGGCCGAACTGATCGCCCGCGATGAAGGCCACGCCCTCGCCTTCGCCGATCTGGCCAGCCTGCGGGTGGCGCTGGATCAGCAGCTGGCCGGTTTCGACTCGCCGCTGACAGGCGTGCGCGAAGTGGCGTTCTTTCCGCCGATGACCGGGGGCTAGAAATCGGATGCGGCTGTCGGTGCAAGAGGCGGCCTTCGATGCCGGGGCAGAGGCGAACGCCTTCACCGCCGGGCTTTCGCGTGCCGGCGCTGTCGTGACGTTTACCGGACGCGTGCGGGACAACGGCGGGACGCTCGCCGCCATGGAGATCGAGCATTATCCCGGCATGACCGAACGTGCGATCACCGCCATCATGGCCGAGGCTGTCGCACGCTGGAACCTGGAAGATGCCCTGGTCATCCACCGCCATGGGCGGCTGGCCGCGAACGACCCGATCATGATGGTGGCCACCGCGGCCGTGCACCGGGCCGAGGCTTTTGCCGCCGCCGAATTCCTGATGGATTACCTGAAATCCCGCGCGCCGTTCTGGAAAAAGGAAATCCGCCCGGATGGTGCCGATTGGGTTGCGGCCCGCGACACGGATGAACAGGCGCTGCGCCGCTGGTAAGCGGCATCTGTCGCAATTCGCCCGACCCGGGCTTTAGTTTCGCCACAAATCGGTTCGATTGTCACGGGAACGGGCCCGCCGCCATTGCTTGGCTGCGCCCCTGACGTGCTGCCGGAAGTGAGACTGCCCATGCAACTGATTGTTACCCTTGCAAATAGTGCCGCCATCATGGCGGCCCTTGCGATGGTCTACGGTCTGATCCAGCGCACAACCTTGGCACGGCAGTTGCGACATCTGGCCATGGGCCTTTGCTTCGGCCTGGGGGCAACGCTCGCCATGCTACAGCCGCTCACCGTTGCCGAAGGCATCATCGTCGATGGCCGCAGCCTGTTCGTAGGCTTTGCCGCCGCCTTCCTCGGCCCGATCGGCGCAGCGGCTGCGCTGGTGGCGGGCAGCATCACCCGGCTGATGATCGGCGGGCCGGGGGCGACGCTGGGCGTCATTGCGATGATGATCTCGGCGCTGATGGGGCTTCTGTGGCTGACGCTGCGCGAGCGGTGCCGGATGAGCGAAACCATGTGCTTCATGGCATTGGGCACCATGCTGACGCTGAGCGTGATCGTGCTGTTCTTTCTGCCGGAACCCGCCCGCAGCGCGGCATTGCAGACCGTGCCTGCCTTGCTTGTCTACAATGTCGCCGGTTCGGTATATCTGGGCAAAATGCTGCAGCGCGAACGTGATCGCGCCCGCCAGGAACGCGACATCCGCGTTGATGCGATCACAGATCCGCTGACCGGCCTGCTGAACCGGCGGGCGCTGGGGGACAGCTATGCCCTTGCTTGTGATGTGAAAAGTGCACGGGGCACCGGGCTGCTGCTGATCGACCTCGATCATTTCAAGTCGATCAATGATGAGTATGGCCATGATGCCGGCGATATCGTCTTGCGCCATGTTGGCGCCGCCCTGCGGCAGGCCACGCGCCAGAAGGACAGCGTGCTGCGCTATGGCGGCGAGGAATTCGTGGTCGTGCTGCCGGATGTGGCCGAACAGGATGCGCTTCAGGCCGCCTGGCGGATCTGCGAAAGCCTGCGGCTCAAGGTGGCGCTGCCCGATGGCCGGATGCTGAAAGTCTCTGCCAGCGTCGGTGGCGCCCATTGGACACAGGCGCAGGGCCCAGTGGATTTCGCGCTGAAACAGGCCGACGAATCGCTTTATGATGCCAAGCGTTCGGGCCGGAATACCGTGGTGCTGCGCCGTCTGCTCAGCTTTGGCAGTGGCGAAAGCGGCCTTGGCGCGGCCCAGCCCGCCTGACTTCAGCCGTGGCGTTCATGCCAGCTTGGCTGCCGGTCGCCCGGCATCTGCCGCGCCGCAAAGATCCCGCGCGCAATGGCGCGGGACAGGCAGCAGGCACCGGCATGGCCGATCTGGAACAGATCGCGCAGCGGATCGGCCATATCGCGCTGTCCGGTTGCCGCCGCAAAGACCAGATCCCCATCCAGCAGCGTATGTGACGGCACGATGGCCCGCGCCATGCCATCCTGTGCGGCGGTGGCCATCCGCTGCGCCTCGGCCTGGGTCAGCCGCGCATCGGTGGCAACAATGGCAATCGTGGTCGCCTCGCCCTGCCGTTTCATCGGCATCACCTCGGCCATGGCGGGGAATTGCGCGGGCAGGCCGAGCCCGCCGAACTCCTCGTCGATTTCCCAGGGTGCGGCCCAGAACTGCGGCCCGTCGCCCACTGTCACCGATCCCAGCGCGTTGACCGCCACCAGCGCCCCCACGGTGATGCCACTGTCCAGCATACAAGAGGCAGAGCCAAGCCCGCCCTTCCACTGCGCCGTCGCCGCGCCATAGCCCGCCCCGGCGGTGCCCAGCGCGAAATCTTCGGCCGCAGCCTCCAGCGCGCAACGGCCCAGAGGGGCATAGGGGTTGCGGTCCCACCGCTTGTCGCCGCCGTTCAGCAGATCGAACAGAATGGCCCCCGGCACGATCGGAACCCGTTGATCGCCCACCACAAAACCCCGCCCCATGGCGCGCAGCCCGTCCGCCACGCCCGAGGCCGCATCCAGCCCGAAGGCCGATCCGCCGGCAAGCGTGATGGCATCCACCTGTTGCACCAGCCGGTCGGGCGCCAGCAGATCGGTTTCCCGCGTGCCGGGCGCCCCGCCCATCACACAGACGCCAGCCGTAAAGGGCGCATCGCCCAGAAGCACCGTTACCCCGCTGCGCAGCACCGGGTCATGGGCCTGCCCTACGCGCAGCCCTGCCACATCGGTAATCAGATTGCGCCTGCCTGCCCGCATGTCCGGCCCCCCGTTTTGCGCAAAGCTGGCAAAGACCGCAGGGCGACGCAAGCCGGCTCTCAGATCCGGGCGAGACGGCGGGCCAGTTGCCCCTTGCTGTCGAACCGGGCGGGATTGCCGATCTCCACCTCCCAGCCGCGCAGATTGCGGGTTTCGCGCAGCAGCAACCGCCCCTCGCGCAGGGAAAGCTGCGGCAGGCAGGGCTGCGCCGATTCCGTGGCCAGTTGGGGAAAGCGCCGTTCGATCCGGCTGCGATCCTCGGGCGGGATCTGCTGGGCGTCGGCTTCGGGCCAGAGCAAGGTTTCAGCGGCCAGTCCCTCGGCCAGCACCAGACAGTGCCGGTCACACAACAGATGATAATACACCGGCACCTGCTGCGGCGGTTCAAACCCGATCTGGTGAAAATCAACCAGCGCCGCCGCAGGCACCAGCGCCGCCGACAGGCCGAACATCAGCTCCAGCCCCGGACCGCTGACCGCAACCCTGTGCTGCTGCGACAGGCGCAGATCGCAGGCGGGCAAACCGGGGCCAAAGGCCCCTGCCGCGATGCGCACCGCCATATGCCGCGCCGAAGATCCGGGGGGGGCAGGCTCGGCAATCACCGCAAGCACCCGGGCCGACCGGCCATCCGCCGTCAGCACCTGTTGCCGCCAGGCCAGATCTTCCACCCAGACCGGGCCGGTGGGCGTGGAAATCCGCGTGCCTGCCGCAAAGCACAAGGGGCCGTTGTCGCCCAGATCATAGCCGATGGGATCGACATCGACGACCAGCGCAATCATGCCCGTGGCATTGGGCACCCCATCCGGGAAAAGGAAATGCAGCTTTCCGGTGGTAGCGGATTGCACCACCACCAGATCCCGCGCGGTGCCGGTCGGGATCGTCAGCCCCAGAAGGCTGATGCCCGGCTGCGCTGTGCCCGACCCGATCATGACATAGTCATTGCCGCCGAACTGCACGGTTTCACCGAGGGTCAGCTTGTCATTGGCATCCGTGATGGTCAGGCTGTTCATCGGCCCGAACGAAGACAGGACAAGCGTGGTCTTGTTCGACAGCAGATTGGTGGCCAGCACCGACCCGTTATAGACCATTCCCTGAACCGGATAGCTGCCCATGTTACATCCCCAGGATGAATGCCGCACCCCAATTACTCCACCAGTTTGCGGCAGGATCATGACGAAAGCCAGCCGCTGGCAAGCAGATCATCCGGGCATTTCGATTCAATTCCGCCGCAGCCGACCTGCGGTTTTTCCTTGCACAGAAGGCGCAGTTCGGCGATCCTTGCTGCACAGCCGTGGCGATGGCGTCGCCGCAGGGGCATTGCCCCGCCGCTGGCAGGGCAACCTGCTCAAGTCCTGTACGCCGGGATCTTTCGGGGTCTCGCAGCCATACAGGCCAGACCCCAGTTGTGAGGTCTGACATGACGGAACGTCCGCAGTTCTATCGCTTTCATCAGGGTGACCGGGTTCTGCCCTTTGCCGCTGCCGAATATGAGGCGCGCCTTTCCGGGCTGCGTGCCACCATGGCGGATCAGGGCATCGACGCCTGCGTTTTTACCTCGATGCACAATATCGCCTATTACTCGGGCTTTCTGTATTGCTCTTTCGGGCGACCTTACGGGCTGGTTGTCACCGCCAGCGAAAGCGTGACCATCAGCGCGGGCATCGATGCGGCCCAACCCTGGCGGCGCTGCCATGGCGACAACATCACCTATACCGACTGGCAGCGCGACAATTACTGGCGCGCCATCCTGTCCGTCACCGGCACCGGCCGCGTCATCGGCTGCGAGGCCGATCACCTGACCCTGGTGCAAAGCGAAAAGCTGAACCATTTCCTCCGCCCGTCGAGCGGGGTGGATATCGCGCCTGCCACCATGCAGCAACGGATGCGCAAATCCCAGGCAGAGCTGGATCTGATCCGCCATGGCGCGGGCGTGGCCGATGTGGGCGGCTTTGCCATCCGCGAGGCGGTGCGCGTCGGTGCCCGCGAAATCGACGTGGCCATGGCCGGGCGTGACGCGATGGAGCTGGAGATCGCAAAGCGTTTCCCCGAGGCCGAATATAGGGATACCTGGGTCTGGTTCCAGTCGGGCATCAATACCGACGGCGCGCATAACCCGGTCACCGCACGGCAGCTGCAGCGCGGCGATATCCTCAGCCTGAACACCTTCCCGATGATCTCGGGCTATTATACGGCGCTGGAACGCACGATGTTCGTGGGCGAGGTGGATGCGGCCAGCCTGAAGATCTGGGAGGCGAATGTGGCTGCCCATGAATACGGCATGTCGCTGCTGAAACCCGGTGCCAGCTGCGCCGAGGTGACGGCCAAGATCAACACCTTCCTGGAAGAGCGGCAGCTGCTGCAATACCGCACCTTCGGCTATGGCCACAGCTTTGGGGTGCTGTCGCATTACTATGGCCGCGAGGCCGGGCTGGAGCTGCGCGAAGATATCGACACCGTGCTGGAACCCGGCATGGTCATCAGCATGGAACCCATGCTGACCATCCCCGAAGGTCAGCCGGGCGCGGGCGGCTACCGCGAGCATGACATCCTGTTCATCACAGAGGATGGCGCCGAGGATATTACCAAATATCCCTACGGCCCGTCCTTCAACGTGGTCGGCTGACGCCCGCCACGTTTTGCAGGGTCAGGCAGGGGGATGCTGCCTGACCCTGCATCCGGTCTTAGTACAACACGCGCAGCGCGGCGGGTGCCTCGGCGGGCAAGACACGCACGCGGGCGCCGTGGCTTGCCCGGCGGTGCAGGTCGATGATGTCCTGATCCAGCAGCCGGATGCAGCCCGAAGATACCGCCTTGCCCAGATATTTCGGCTCGCAGGCGCCATGGATGCGATAGAGCGTATCCTGCCCGTTCTGGAACAGATACAGCGCCCGCGCGCCCAGCGGATTGCCCGGCCCGCCGGGCATCCCGCCATTGGCCACCGAATAGGGCGCAAATTCCGGGCGGCGGGCGATCATCGAATCCGGCGCCTTCCACACCGGCCAGACGCGGGTGAACTGCAACCGCGCATCGCCATCCCATGAAAAGGCATCGGCGCCGGTGCCCGCGCCATAGCGCATCGCGGTTTCCGGGCTTTCCACCAGATGCAGCATCCCCGCCGAAGGATCGACGATGATCGTGCCGGGCGGTTGATCGGGATAGGGGTTTTCTACCTGCTGACGCCACAGATGCGGCGGCACGATGCCCTCTGGCACGGCGGGCACCGGATGCGGCTCGTCCGTGATCGCGCCATAATGCGCAGGCAGCGGTGGATAGACCGGCTTTTCCGGCACGGGTGGGGCGGGCGGCACAGGGGCAGCACAGGCCGACAAGGCGGCGGAAGCGCCCGCAGCCACGAACATGCGGCGAGAGATCATGAAACTGTCCTTCAGAGGCGGAAACGATCCAGATGTGGAACCGGGAAACGGCGCATCGCGCGCCGCGGCGGGTTTCAGATCTGGCGCGGCGGCTTCTTCTGCACGGGTGGAATGACCCCGGTGCGCCAGCCCCCTGCCAAGGTCCAACCATGCGGATGGCCGCCCTGAGGCGGCACCACCACAGAGACAGGCGGCGCAACCATCACCGGATGGCAGAATGACCCCGGAACCGTGGCCGTGCGGCATCTGTGCACAATGGCGGCAATGCGCAGGGGCACCTCTGCCACCACCTGCGGCAGGGTCACATCGGCCTGCCGCGCGCTGTGCAAGGCCTGCCGCATGGCAGCGCCTTTGTCCTGCGCCGCAGCAAAAGCGCCCCACGGCAGAACCGCAAGCACCAGCAGGGCAAGACATATGGAACGCAAAAGGGACATGGCTCCTGTTACCAAACAGCCCCCGCCCTGTCGACGCAACCGCCGGACACAAGGCCGCGAGCATCCGGGCAAGGCCGCTGCGCCCATCGTCGTAAAACGGTCATCCCCGCTTCACGGCTGCGTTACCCACAGCGGTCATCCCTCCGCCATCACAGCTTGAGGATGCCCCATGCGTTTCCTGACCTTCACTTCTGCGCTTGCGCTTGTCGCCGCATCGCCCGCGCTGGCAGATCCGGTGTTTCACCGCATCGCCAGCTTCGCCACCCCGATGAACATGGCCGAGGGCGAAGACAAATCGCGCCCGACCAGCGCCGAGATCATCACCGCCACCGAAGACGGCATGACGCTGATCTATTCCGACAGCCCGCTGGGCGTGATCGGCCTGATCGACATCACCGACCCCAAGGCGCCGAAGGCTCTGGGCAATGTCGATGTGGGCGGTGAACCCACCACCGCGCAGGAAATCGACGGCAAGGTGTATGTCGGCGTCAATACCTCGGAAAGCTACACCGCGCCTTCGGGCAAGCTGGTGACCGTGGATCTGGCGACCAAGGCCGTGGTGGCCGAATGTGATCTGGGCGGCCAGCCGGATTCGGTGGCCCGCGCCAAGGATGGCAGCTTCATCGCCGTGGCCATCGAGAACGAGCGGGACGAAGACGCCGGGGATGGCGGCCTGCCGCAGATGCCCGCAGGCTTTGTGGTCAAGCTGCCGGTCAAGGATGGCGCGCTGGATTGCGCCGCCCTGCAGAAGATCGAGATGACCGGGCTGGCCGAAATCGGCGCCGAAGACCCGGAGCCGGAATATGTGGATGTGAACGAAGCGGGCGAGATCGTCGTCACGCTGCAGGAAAACAACCACGTCGTCATCATCGGCGCCGATGGTGCAGTGGCCTCGCATTTCTCGGCCGGCGCTGCCGATCTGGAGGGCGTGGACACCAAGAAAGACGGCGCGCTGCGCTTCACCGGCAAGATGGAAGGCGCCCTGCGCGAGCCCGATGGCGTGCAATGGCTGGGCAATGACCGCATCATCACCGCCAACGAAGGTGACTGGAACGGCGGCGCCCGTGGCTGGACCGTGTTCAACCGTGACGGCAGCGTGGCCCATGAAAACGGCGCCGGGCTGGAACGCGCCATTGCCGCAATCGGCCATTACCCCGATCACCGCAACAAGAAGGGCATCGAGCCGGAATCCATCGAGATCGCCACCTTCGGTGACAAGCCGATGGCCTTTGTGGCGTCGGAACGCTCTTCGATCATCGGCGTCTATGACATCACCGATCCGGCCGCCCCGGCTCTGACCCAGCTGCTGCCCTCGGGTATCAGCCCCGAAGGTCTGGTGGCGATCCCGTCGCGCAACCTGTTCGTTTCGGCCAACGAAGTTGACCTGATCGAAGATGGCGGCGTGCGCGCCCATGTCATGATCTATGAAGCCTCCGATGCACAGGCCGCCTATCCGATGATCTCCTCGGAAGGCACCGAAGAGCTGCTGGGCTGGGGCGCCCTGTCGGGCCTCGCCGCCGATCCGGCCGAAGCGGGCAAGCTTTATGCCGTGTCGGACAGCGTCTATGGCGCGGAACCGGCGATCTATACCATCGACGCCAAAGCGAAGCCTGCGAAGATCACCGCCAAGACCATCATCACCCGCGGTGGCGATGCGGCGCAGAAGCTGGATCTGGAAGGCATTGCCGTGGATGGCGAAGGCGGCTTCTGGCTGGCCTCTGAAGGGCGCAGCGACCGTCTGATCCCCCATGCGATCTATCATGTGGATGCCGAAGGCGCGATCAAGAAGGAAATCCCCTTCCCCGCCGAGCTTCTGGCCGTGGAAACCCGCTTTGGCGCCGAAGGCATCGCGATGCAGGGCAAGACCCTGTGGATCGCCATGCAGCGCGAATGGAAGGATGATCCCAAGGGCATGGTCAAGCTGCTGGCCTATGACACCGAGGAAGAAACCTGGGGCGCCGTGCATTACCCGCTGGAAACCCCTGCCGAAGGCCGCTGGATGGGCCTGTCGGAAATCACCATCGACGGCGAGTTCGCCTATCTGATCGAACGCGACAATGGCACCGGCTCTGCCGCTGCGGTGAAAACCCTGACCCGTGTGGCGCTGGCCGATCTGAAGCCCGCCGCCCTGGGTGGCGAACTGCCGGTGGTCAAGAAGGAACTGGTCCGCGACCTGATCCCCGATCTGGCGGTGCTGAATGGCTATACCGCTGAAAAGGTCGAAGGCTTTGCCATCGACGCGGCCGGCGAAGGCTGGGTTGTCACCGACAATGACGGCGTCGACGACAGCTCGGGTGAGACCCTGTTCTGGTCCGTCGGCACGATGCGCTGACACCCTTCACCGGAACGTGACCAAGATTGTGTCCCCCGGCCGCCATGGTCGGGGGATTTCTTATGCTGCAGCACAGCACAGGGCTTGACCAGAGGCAGCTCTGCAGGCCTGATCCGGAAAAGAAACAAGAGACCTGAACCCGTGTCCCTCACCCTGTTCCGCATCCTCGCCCTGATCGCCCTGCCGCTTCTGGCAGCCTGCGCCCCGCAGCCGCCTGTCGCAGTGGCCCCCGAAGTTGTCCCCGGCTATGAAGCTGTCGAAGATGGCGGGTTCCTGATCCCCGCCGTGCATCCCAAGCAATTCATCGGCTCGCCCCCGCGGGCCGAAGTTGCCTATAACGGCGGTGAAAATCCCGGCACCATCGTCGTCGATCCCTTCGCGCGCAAATTGTATCTCGTGATGGAAAATGGCCGCGCCATGCGCTATTCCATCGCGGTGGGCCGCGTCGGCCTGGGCTTCCGGGGCAGCGCTGTCATCAGCCGCAAGGAAAAATGGCCGTCCTGGACGCCGACGGCGAACATGATCCGCACCATGCCGGAATTCTATGCCGAATATGCAGGCGGTCTTCCGGGCGGGCTTGAAAACCCGCTGGGTTCGCGGGCGCTGTATCTTTATCGCGGCGGGCGGGATACCTATTTCCGCATCCATGGCACCATCGACAACCGCTCCATCGGGCGCGCCACTTCGGCCGGCTGCATCCGCCTGTTCAACCAGGATATCATCGACCTGTTCGAACGCGTGCCGAATGGCACCGTGGTCAAGGCCCGCACGCAGGAAGAATCCGAGCGGCTGGAGGGCAAGTTCATGGAAGATGAATGGGGTCTGCTGATCCCCTATGATGCCAGCCGGATTGAAGAAATCGCGGCCAAACGCGCGATCAACGAACAGAAGCTGCAAGAACAGATCGCCCGCGAAGCGGCGGCCGCTTCGGCCCAGATCAACGCGCAAGGCGCAGGCACGCTGCCGATTGGTGCCCTGCCTCCGCAAGGCTGATCGCATCCCGATGCACGGATGGTGAAAGGGCGGCCCCGGGGCCGCCCTTCTGCATTACACCTCGACGATGACGTAATCCTTCAGCGTGGTTTCCACCACCTCCCAGGTGCCGACAAAGCCTGCTCGGATGATCCAGCTGTCGCCCGCTTTCAGCGTGGTGGCATTGCCGTCCAGATCGGTCAGGATCGAAACGCCTTCGTGGATATGGATATATTCCCACTCCCCGTCATAGCTGACCTTCCACTTGCCCGGCGTCGCCTGCCACATGCCGCTGTACAGGCCATCCGCCTCTTCGATGCTCCAGGTCGTATGCACCGGATCACCGGAGATCACCTTTTCCGGGTCGGGCCGCTCTTCCACCGGAGTGACGGCGCTGCGGTCGATGCGTTGCAGAAGCTGCATGGTCTGTCCTTGTGTTTGCGTGGCGCGCATATTGGCGCTGTGCCATGTGCCCCGGTCAAGG
>Ga0154510_1011_pt4 | contig 13633 bp, 11 predicted proteins | sample RifGroE1_FD_115989 | JGI IMG/M metagenome (GOLD analysis project Ga0154510, IMG submission 115989) | Rhodobacteraceae bacterium GWE1_64_9
CCATGAGCGTTGGTCTAATCTCTCTGATCGTTCTGGGCCTCGCGGCCCTCGGTTTCTTTCTCGGGCGCCAGAAGGCGCTTTCTTCCGTAAAGGGGGATGCGCGTCTCTTGCACTCCCTGCCCTCATATTATGGCTGGTCGGTCGCGCTGTTCACTGCGGTGCCCGCGATGCTGGTGATGATTGTCTGGCTCTTCGTGCAGCCGACGCTGCTTGAAACTCAGGTTGCCTCCACCATTCCCGCCGAAAACATCGCAGCCTCGGGCAATATCAGCCTGGTCATGGCCGATGTGCGCCGGATCGCCGATGGGCTTGATCTGGTCGCCGCCCGCGCCGGTCTGGATGAGGCTGGCATTGACGCGCTGCGCGCCGATTTTTCCGATCTGCGCGGCCGTCTGGCCGAAGTCGGCGTCGCCCTGGGCGCCAATGTCGATGGCGCGATCCTCGCCGCCGCCAAGGAATATCGCACCTATTCCAACTCGCTCCGCCTGGGCATGAGCGTGGTTGTCCTGCTCGCCGCGCTGATCGGCGCCGGCTTTGCCTGGATGCGCATCTCGCCGGACCTGCGCGCGCGCAATCTGGTGGAACAATTCACCATGGCCCTGCTGATCGGCTGTTCGCTGATCGCTGTGGCCACGACTGCGGGCATCATCGCCTCGCTGGTCTTCGAAACCTGGCATTTCTTCCAGCTTTATCCGGCCAAGGATTTCTTCTTCTCGCTGACCTGGAACCCGCAGTTCCGTGGCGGCTCTGATCTGGGGCTGTGGCCGCTGGTCTGGGGCACCATGTATGTCAGCTTCATCTCGCTGGTGGTGGCCGTGCCGATCGGCCTGATGGCCGCCATCTACCTGTCGGAATATGCCTCGCCGCGGATGCGGGCCACGGCCAAGCCGCTGCTGGAAATCCTGGCGGGCATCCCCTCCATCGTCTACGGCCTTTTCGCGCTGGTGACGGTGGGGCCGCTGCTGCGCGACTGGATCGCGGGCCCGCTGGGCCTTGGCAATTCGTCTTCCTCGGTGATGACCGCAGGCCTCGTGATGGGCATCATGCTGATCCCCTATGTGTCGTCGCTGTCGGATGACATCATCAACGCCGTGCCGCAGGCCATGCGCGACGGGTCGTTCGGTCTGGGCGCCACCCAGTCGGAAACCGTGAAGCGCGTGGTTATCCCTGCCGCCCTGCCGGGCATCGTGGGCGCCATCCTTCTGGCCGCCAGCCGCGCCATCGGCGAAACCATGATCGTGGTGATGGGCGCCGGTGCCGCCGCCCAGCTGAGCCTGAACCCATTCGAAGCCATGACCACCGTTACCGTGAAGATCGTCAGCCAGCTGACCGGCGATACCGAATTCGCCAGCCCTGAAACGCTGGTGGCCTTTGCGCTGGGTCTGACGCTGTTCTGCATCACCCTCGCCCTCAACGTCCTCGCGCTCGTCATCGTGCGCAAGTATCGGGAGCAATACGAATGACCGACGCGAGCCTCAATCCCGCCGCGCCGAAATCCCTTCTGACCGCCGACGCCCGCACCCGCAACCGCAGGGCCGCAGAAATGCGGTTCCGCATGATCGGCCTCAGCGCCGTTCTGCTGGGTCTGGTGGCGCTGGTGTTCCTGATGGTCTCGATCCTCGGGAACGGTGTTGGCGCCTTCCGGCAGACCTTCGTTGAAATTCCCGTCATGCTGGATCCTGCGGCGCTGGACAAATCCGGCAACCGCGACGTCGAACAGATGAAGAAGGTCACGACCGTCGGCTATGGCAAACTGATCGAAAAGGCGCTGGGGGCTGAACTGGTCGCCCGCAACATCGACACCCAGGGCCTGACCTCGAAAGACATCATGGGCCTGATGTCGAAGGAAGCCCCGGCCGATCTGCGCAACCAGGTGCTGGCCAACCCCGATCTGCTGGGCCAGACCATCACCTTCAACGGCTTTGCCACCAGCCGCGTCGACGGGTTCTTCAAGGGCCGCGTCACCATGGATTCGGCGCTGCGTGACAGCAACATCAGCCCCGAACAGCTGACCGTGGCGCAGGCCATGGCCGATGCCGGCCTGATCGAGGTGAAGTTCAACCTGTCTTTCCTGACCGCCCCCGATGCCTCGGAACTGCGCCCGGAAGCTGCGGGTCTTGGTGTCGCCATCCTCGGTTCGGCCTATATGATGCTGATCGTGCTGGCCCTGTCGCTGCCGATCGGTGTTGCCAGCTCGATCTACCTTGAGGAACTGGCCCCGAAGAACAAATGGACGGACATGATCGAGGTGAACATTGCCAACCTCGCCGCGGTTCCGGCCATCGTCTACGGGATCCTGGCACTGGCGCTGTTCATCAACTTTGCGGGCCTGCCGCAATCCGCGCCCATCGTCGGCGGCCTCGTGCTGACGCTGATGACCCTGCCCACCATCATCATCGCCACCCGCGCCGCACTGAAGGCCGTGCCGCCTTCGATCCGCGATGCGGCGCTGGGGGTTGGTGCATCCCGGATGCAGGCCATCTTCCACCACGTCCTGCCGCTGGCCATGCCCGGCATCCTGACCGGCACCATCCTTGGTCTGGCCCGTGCCCTTGGCGAAAGCGCCCCCCTGCTGCTGATCGGCATGGTGGCCTTCGTGAAGGATTACCCCGCCGCCCCGCCGGAAGGCCTGATGCAGCCCGCCACCGCCCTGCCCGTGCAGGTGTATCAGTGGACCCAACGCTCCGATCCGGCCTTTGTCGAACGGGCCTCGGGCGCCATCATCGTGCTGCTTGTCTTCCTTCTCATCATGAACGCGGTCGCCATCATCCTGCGCCGCCGTTTCGAACGTCGCTGGTAAGAGGCCCCCAATGAACGATATGCGAATTGTGGAGAGAACTGTGTCCACGGATACCGCCAAGATGACTGCCCGGCGCGCGCAGGTCTATTACGGTGACAACCACGCCCTCAAGGATGTCGATGTCGATATCCTCGACAAGACCGTGACTGCCTTCATCGGCCCCTCGGGCTGCGGCAAATCCACCTTCCTGCGCTGCCTGAACCGCATGAACGACACCGTGGCATCGGCCCGCGTGATGGGCGAGATCAAGCTGGACGGCGAAGACATCTACGACAAGCGCGTGGACCCGGTCGTGCTGCGCGCCAAGATCGGCATGGTGTTCCAGAAGCCGAACCCCTTCCCCAAGTCGATCTATGAAAACGTGGCCTATGGTCCGCGGATTCACGGTCTGGCCCGCGGCAAGGCGGAACTGGATGCCATCGTGGAAACCTCGCTGAAGAAAGCCGCCCTCTGGAACGAGGTCAAGGACCGTCTGGATGCCCCCGGCACCGGCCTGTCCGGCGGCCAGCAGCAGCGTCTGTGCATCGCCCGCGCCATTGCCACCTCGCCCGAGGTGCTGCTGATGGACGAGCCCTGCTCGGCATTGGACCCGATCGCCACCGCCCAGGTCGAAGAGCTGATCGACGAACTGCGTTCGCAGTTCTCGGTCGTGATCGTGACCCACTCGATGCAGCAGGCGGCCCGCGTCAGCCAGCGCACCGCGTTCTTCCACCTTGGTCATCTGGTGGAATACGGCGAAACCGGGCAGATCTTCACCAATCCGAAAGATCCCCGTACCGAATCCTACATCACCGGCCGGATCGGCTGAGGAGACCTGCCCGATGAACAACGAAAAGCATATCGTTTCGTCCTTCGACCGCGATCTGGAAGGCGTTCAGGCGATGGTCATGAAGATGGGCGGCCTTGTCGAGGCCGCCATGCTGGACGCCGCACAGGCGCTGGACACCCGTGACGAAGAACTGGCCCTGCGCGTCCGCAAGGGCGACGAGGCCATCGACGCGCTGGAAGAACAGATCCAGACCGAATGTGCCCGCCTGATCGCCCTGCGTGGCCCGACGGCCAGCGACCTGCGCACCGTGCTGACGGTGATGCGGATCGCGGGCAATCTGGAACGCTGCGGCGATTATGCCAAGAACCTGGCAAAACGCGGCACGCTTCTGGCCCAGATGACCCCCATCGAAGGCGCCACCGGCTCCATCCGCCGCATGACCCGCGCCGTGGTCATGATGCTGAAGGATGCGCTGGATGCCTATATCGCCCGCGATGCGGCCATGGCCAAGGATGTGCGCATCCGCGACCGTGAGGTGGATCAGATGTATAATGCGCTGTTCCGCGAATTCCTGACCCATATGCTGGAAGATCCGCGCAACATCACCCCCAGCATGCACCTGCATTTCATCGCCAAGAACATCGAGCGCGTGGGCGACCATGCGACCGGAATCGCCGAACAGGTCGTCTATCTCGTCGAAGGCAAGCTGCCGGAAGACGAGCGCCCGAAAGCCTCGGGTGTCAGCGCTCTTGCCGCGGCTTCCGCAACCGGAGAATAAGCCAATGGCAGCGCAGGAACAGCCGACCGTCCTTCTGGTGGAGGATGAACCGGCGCAGCGCGAAGTGCTGGCCTATAACCTTGAGGCCGAAGGCTTCGCCGTCACCCAGGCAGGTGACGGCGAAGAGGCTTTGATGCTGGTGGACGAGGCCGCGCCCGATATCATCATTCTCGACTGGATGATGCCCAACCTCTCGGGGATCGAGGTCTGCCGCCGCCTGAAGATGCGCCCGGAAACCCGCGGCATCCCGATCATCCTTCTGTCGGCCCGCGCCGAAGAGGTGGATCGGGTGCGCGGCCTGGAAACCGGCGCGGATGATTATGTGGTCAAGCCCTATTCCGTGCTGGAACTGATGGCGCGGGCGCGGGCGCAGCTGCGCCGGGTGCGTCCCTCCACGGCGGGCGTGGTGCTGGAATTCGAGGATATCCGCCTGGATCCCGAAACCCATCGCGTCTACCGGGCCAGCAATGTGCTGAAACTCGGTCCCACCGAATTCCGCCTGCTGACCACCTTCATGGAAAAGCCGGGCCGCGTCTGGAGCCGCGAGGCTCTGCTGGACCGGGTCTGGGGCCGCGACATCTATGTCGATACCCGGACGGTCGATGTGCATATCGGCCGGCTGCGCAAGGCTTTGTGCCAGTTCGGCGGCGAAGACCCGCTGCGCACGGTGCGCGGCGCGGGCTATGCCCTGGGCTGACGCAGGATAAGGCCCGTCGCAGGGGGCGCTCGCGCCCCCTCTGGCCTGCGGCCATTCACCCCCTGAGGATATTTTGACAACGGGAAGATGCAGGGGCGCGATCTTCCCTCTTCCCGTTGTCAAAATATCCTCGGGGGGAGGCGCCGCAGGCGCCGTGGGGGGCGGAAAGCCCCCCGCCTTCATTGATGCCGCAGGGCCTCGATCGGATCGAGCGCGGCGGCGCGCCGGGCCGGGAAATAGCCGAAAACCACGCCCACCACCGCCGAAAAGGCAAAGGCCAGCGCCACAACTGCGGCCGAGGGCGCAAAGGGGATCGCCATGAAGGCCGAGGCGGCGGCTGCCAGACCCAGCCCAACCATGATCCCCAGCACCCCGCCCGCCACCGACAGTACCACCGCCTCGACCAGGAACTGCAGCAGCACCTGCGCCGATGTGGCCCCGACGGACAGGCGGATGCCGATCTCGCGCGTGCGTTCGGTGACCGAGACCAGCATGATGTTCATGATCCCGATCCCGCCCACCAGCAGGCTCACCGCCGCCACCGAACTGAGCATCCCAGCCAGGATCGTGCTGATCCCCGACAGCGTGGCCGCGATCTGCTTCAGATCGGTCAGCGAGAAATCGGCCTCGTCGCCCGGCCCGATGCGGCGGCGCTCGCGCATCAGCGCGTCAATATCCTGCGCCCCCCGCGCGGTCGAGACATCGTCGCGCAGCCCGATGGAAATGCCGCTGACATCCGATGATCCGATCAGCCGCCGCTGCACCGTGCGCACCGGCATCATCACCAGATCATCCTGATCCTGCCCGAAGCTGGAGGCGCCCTTGGCCTGCAGCAGCCCGATCACCTCGCAGGAAAGGTTGCGGATGCGCAGCAGCTGTCCCATCGGGTCGATCTGGTCGAACAACCGTTGCCGCACCGTCTGCCCGATGATGCAGACGGCGGCGCCGCCGCGTTCCTCGGTCGCGGTGAAGGGGCGGCCCGTCGTCAGCACCCAGCCACCCAGCTCCAGATAATCCGCCGTCGTGCCGGTGATCGAGGTGGAAGTATTGCTGTTGCCGAACACCACCGTCTGCGCCGAAGATATCGAGGGCGCGGCGCGGGCCACGCTGGGCAGCGCGCGGATCGCCGCCACATCGCCCAGGGTGAACCGCGGCGCATCCGGGCGCGACCCCGGCCCCATCACCGGCAGCCCCGGCCGCAGGATCAGCAGGTTCGACCCCAGGCTTTCCACCTGCGCCGTCACCTGCGCCGAAGACCCCTGCCCCACCGTGACCATGGCAATCACCGCCGCGACGCCGATCACCACCCCCAGCACCGTCAGCAAGGATCGCAGCACATTGCGCCGGATTTCCTGCACCGCCAGCCGCACCGCTTCCCACAGCATCAGACGCCCCCTGCCCTGCGGTCATCCCGCGTGATGGCGCCATCCACGAAGACGATCAGCCGCCCCGCATAGGCGGCCATGTCTTCTTCATGCGTCACCATGACGATGGTGATCCCCTCACGGTTCAGCGCGCATAAAAGCTCCATGATCTCGCGCGAGCGGTGGGTATCCAGATTGCCGGTCGGCTCGTCGGCCAGGATCACCGCAGGCTCGCCCGCCAGCGCCCGCGCGATCGCCACGCGCTGCTGCTGGCCGCCAGACAACTGCGCGGGCTGGTGATCGGCCCGCCCGTCCAGCCCCACCCGCGCCAGCGCGGCGCGCGACCGGGCCAGCCGTTCCGCCCGGGGCAGGCCCCGATAGATCATCGGCAGTTCCACATTTTCCAGCGCCGAGGTGCGGTCCAGCAGGTTGAACCCCTGAAACACGAAGCCGAGGTAGTGGCGGCGGATCAGGGCGCGGGCCTCCTGCGACTGGCGGCCCACTTCCACGCCGCCGAACAGGTAATCCCCCGCGCTCGGGCGATCCAGACAGCCGATGATGTTCATCGCGGTGGATTTGCCGGATCCGGACGGCCCCATGATGGCGACGAACTCGCCCCGGTTGATCGAAAAGCTCACGCCGTCCAGCGCGCGCACTTCGGCCTCGCCCATGCCATAGCGGCGCGAGACATTGCGGAATTCGATCAATGGCCCGTCCATGGCTATTCCGCCTCTGTCTGGTCGGTGATGATGGCATCGCCTTCCTGCAGGTCGCCCCCGGTGATTTCCGTCCGCTGGCCATCGGTGGCACCGATGGTCACCGGCACCTCGACAGGGGCGCCATCGCGCAGCAGCCAGATCCGGCTGTCACCCGCCCGCCGGGCGGCCAGCGCATCGGGCGCGCGGCGCGGCATCAGCATCCCCAGCAGACCGCCACCGCCCTGCGCACCGCTGCTTTCGGTGCTGGCCACCACCGGCGGGCTATAGCGCAGAGCGGCATTGGGCACCGACAGCGCACCCTCTACCTGCTGCACGATGATATCTGCCGTGGCGGTCATGCCCGGGCGCAGCAGCCCTTCGGCATTATCCACCCGCAGCACGCCGGTATAGGTCACCACCCCGTCGGTATCCTGCGGTGCAAAGCGCAGCTGCACGATTTCCGCCGGAAAATGGCGGCCCTGATAGGCCTCTACCGTGAATTCCGCCGGATTGCCGATGGCCACATGGCCAATATCGGCCTCGTCGATATCCACCTGCAATTCCATCCGCGCCAGATCTTCGGCCAGGGTGAACAGCACCGGCGCCGACAGCGACGAGGCGACGATCTGCCCCGGTTCCGCCGCGCGATCCAGCACGATGCCCTTGATGGGCGACCGGATCGCGGCATTTTCCAGATCGGCGCGCTGCAGCGTCAGATTGGCCTCGGCCAGCGTCAGATTGGCCTCGGCGCTTTGCACGGCGGCGCGGGCGCGCTCATCCACCGCTTCGGCGGTTTCCAGATCGGTCTGGCTGCGGATGCCCCGGCGATCCAGTTCGCGGGCGCGGTCCAGATCGGCCGCCGCCTCGCGGGCCGTGGCCCGCGCCTGCGCCAGCCCCGCCCGTGCCCCCGCCAGCGAGGCTTCGGCATTGACCACCTGCGCCGCCAGCTTGGTGGTATCCAGCCGCGCCAGAACCTGCCCCACCGTCACCTCGGCGTTGTAATCCACCTCCACCGTGTCCAGCGTGCCCGAAAGCTCGGACGAGATTTCAACCTGCGTCGTGGGCTGCACCGTTCCGGTGGCGGTGACCTTGACGGTGATGGTGCCGCGCGTGGCCGGTTCGGTGGTATAGCGCACGGGATCGGCGCTGCCCCCCAGCCAGAACCAGCCCGCAGCCAGCGCCACCAGCGCCGCCAAAATAAGCCACAGCCGCACACGGCGGCCCCGCCCGTTGCCCGCCTGCGCCAGAACCTTTGCCACATCCTGCATCTCGTCGGCCATGCCGCTCTCCCTGTCTGCAAGCGGAAGAACGCACTGCCCATCCGGTTCCGTCGCATCAACCTAATGCTGCGGCCTTGCCTTTGCACCCACCACAGGCTCCACTGCGCGCAACAGCCGCAACTGACAGGAGATCGGGGTGGATTACGACCGCGCCTATGCCAACGGGGCCTTCATCACCGGGGCAGATGGCTTTCCCCCACGCTGGCAGGCCGAGGCCGCCGCGTTCCGTGCCTCGCTTGGCCCGCGCGCCCGGCTGGATCAGCCTTATGGCCCCGCCCCGCGCCAGCAGTTCGATCTGTTCCTGCCGGAAACCGCGCCGCGCGGGGTGCTGGTCTTCCTGCATGGTGGCTACTGGATGGCCTTTGATCGCAAGGACTGGTCACATCTGGCCGCCGGGGCGCTGGCGCGCGGCTGGGCCTGTGCCCTGCCCTCCTACACCCTGACGCCCGAAGCAACGGTATCGCAGATCACCGCAGAAACCGCCCGCGCCTGCGCGGCCATCTGCACGGCACTGCCCGGCCTGCCGCTGGTCATCACCGGCCATTCGGCGGGCGGGCATCTGGCCGCGCGCATGGCCTGTGCCGATATCGCCCTGCCGCAGCTGCCGGTGCGTGTCGTGCCGATCTCGCCGCTGGCCGATCTGCGCCCGCTGCTGCACACCCGCATGAACGATACCCTGCGCCTGACCCCGGCCGAGGCTGCGGCCGAAAGCCCTGCCCTGCGGCCCCGGCGCCAGACCGTGCAGGCCCATGTCTGGGTCGGCGGGCAGGAGCGCCCGGCATTCCTGTGGCAGGCGCGGCTTCTGTCCGAAGATTGGGCCTGCAACTGGACGGTCGATCCCGGGCGCCACCACTTTAACGTGATCGACGGGTTGGCAGATCCGCGATCTGCGCTCACTGCGGCCTGTCTGGATGGTGTATGATCAGATAAAGGCCGCCCCCCTGTTGCCAGAGCGGCGGCATTATTATATTCACGCAAATGAATATGAAAGCCGAGGGCCCCATGCTGCCGCGCAAACTGTTTTCCGTTACCGTTCTTGCGGCCTTCTTGGCCGCCCCGCTGGCCGCCGATCCTGTGGCCCTGACCGAAATCCGCGACTGGAAGCCGGTCTATGGCCGGATCGAGGCCCGCGATACCCTGCCCGCCCGCGCCCGCATCGGCGGCACGCTGATCTCGCTTTCGGTGACCGAAGGCGACAGCGTGCAGGCCGGGCAGGAACTGGGCCGCATCGTCGACGACAAGCTGGCGATCCAGCTTTCGGCGGTGGATGCCCAGATCGCCGCCCTGACCGCCAGCCTGACCAATGCCGAAACCGAACTGAAACGCGGCGAAGACCTGCTGCAACGCGGCGTCACCACCACCCAGAACGTCGACAGCCTGCGCACCCAGGCCGAGGTGGCGCGCGGCCAGATCGCGGCCCAGCAGGCCCAGCGCCGGGTTCTGGAACAGCAGACCGCCGAAGGCGCCATCCTCGCCCCCATCGCGGGCCGGGTCATCGACGTGCCGCAGGCCATGGGCGGTGTGGTCATGCCGGGCGAAACCGTGGCCAGCATCGGCGGCGGCGGTTTCTTCCTGCGTCTGGCCGTGCCCGAACGCCATGCCACCCAGATGGCGCAGGGTGATGCCATCGCCATCGACATGCCGCAGGGCACCATCTCCGGCACGCTGGAACACATCTATCCCAATATCGAAAACGGCCGCGTCGTGGCCGATGTGGCGGTGCCCGGCCTGCCCGATGGCTTTGTGAATGCCCGGGTTCTGGTGCGCCTGCCGGTCAGCACCCGCTCGGCGCTTCTGGTCCCTGCCACAGCCATCACAACCCGGGCCGGGCTGGATTACGTTACCGTCACCACCGCCGAAGGCCCGCAGCCGCGCCTTGTGGTGCCCGGCGCCCGGCATAAGGTCGGTGGGGCAGACATGGTGGAAATCCTGTCGGGGCTGATCCCCGGCGATGATGTGCAGGCCGTGAAATGAGCGCGAAACTGGGCATCGCAGGCGGGCTGACCCGCGCTTTCATCCATTCGGCGCTGACACCGCTGTTCATCCTCGCCGCGCTCGCCATGGGCATGGTGGCGCTGATCTCGCTCCCGCGCGAGGAAGAGCCGCAGATTTCCGTGCCGATGATCGACATTCTGGTGCAGACCCCGGGCCTGCGCGCCGCCGATGGGGTGAAGCTGGTCACCGAACCGCTGGAAACCATCGTCAAGGCGATCAACGATGTCGAACACGTCTATTCCCAGACGCAGGACGATGGCGCCATGGTCACCGCGCGCTTCGTCACCGGCACACCCGCCGATAGCGCCATCCTGCGCGTGCATGAAAAGCTGCGCGCCAATCTGGACCGGATGCCGAAAGGCATTGCCGAACCGCTGATCGTGGGGCGCGGCATTGATGACGTGGCCATTGTCACCCTGACGCTTTCCCCCAGACCCGGCGCCGATGGCATGACGCCCGCCGATCTGACGCGCGTGGCGCGCGAGTTGCGCTCCGAAGTGGCCAAGGTGCCGGATGTCGGCCTGACCTATCTGGTGGGCGAGGCGACCGAGGCGATCCGCATCGCCCCCGATCCGGCCCGGCTGGCGCTTTATGGCATCACCCTGCAACAGCTGGCGCAGAAGGTGGAACAGGCCAACCGCGCCTTCACCACCGGCCGCCTGCGCGACGGCGGGCAGGAAATCGCGCTGGTGGCGGGCGAAACCCTCACCGCCCCCGCCGAGGTGGCAAACCTGCTGCTGACGGCGCGCGACGGCAGGCCCGTCTATGTGGCCGATGTGGCCGATGTATCCTATGCCGCCAATACCTCGGATGCCGTGGTGTCGCATATCACCCGCAACCCCGATGGCAGCCTGAACCGCACCCCCGCCGTCACGCTGGCCATCGCGAAACGGGCAGGCGCCAATGCCGTGGTGGTGGCCGAGGCGATCCTGCACAAGGTCGAAACGCTGGAGGGCCAGCTGATCCCCGATACCGTGCAGGTCACGCTGACCCGCGATTATGGCGAAACGGCCAATGAAAAGGCCAATGAACTGCTGTTCCACCTCGGGCTTGCCACGCTGTCCATCATCGGGCTGGTGCTGCTGGCCATCGGCTGGCGGGAAAGCCTGGTGGTGGCCATCGTCATTCCCGTCACCATCCTGCTCACCCTCTTTGCCGCCTGGGTGATGGGCTACACGCTGAACCGCGTCAGCCTGTTCGCGCTGATCTTTTCCATCGGCATTCTGGTCGATGACGCCATCGTGGTGATCGAGAATATCGCCCGCCACTGGGGCATGGGTGACAGCCGCCCTCGCGCACAGGCGGCGATTGATGCCGTGGCCGAAGTGGGCAATCCCACCATCGTCGCCACGCTGACGGTGGTGGCCGCGCTGCTGCCGATGCTATTCGTATCCGGCATGATGGGGCCCTACATGTCGCCCATCCCGGCCAATGCCAGCGCGGCGATGATCTTTTCCTTCTTTGTCGCCGTCATCATCACCCCCTGGCTGATGCTGAAGATCGCGGGCAAGGCCCCGGCCCATACCACAGCCGACGGGCACGCGGGCCATGCAGGCCCGGCAGGCGGCAGGCTGGGCGCGGCCTTTGCCACGGTCGCCCGGCCGCTGCTGGCCAGCAAGGCGCGCAGCCTTGCCTTTCTGCTGTTGATCGCCGCGGCCTCTTTCGGCTCGCTCGGCCTGCTTTACACCAAGGATGTCACCGTCAAGCTGCTGCCCTTCGACAACAAATCCGAACTGCAGGTGCAGATCGACCTGCCAGAAGGCTCCAGCCACGAAGCCACCGATGCCGTCGCGCAAGAAGTGGCGCGCGTGGTCATGGCCCTGCCCGAGGTGATCTCGGTCGAAACCCATGCCGGGGCGGCGGCGCCCTTCAACTTCAACGGGCTGGTGCGGCACAGCTATCTGCGCACCGATCCGCAGATGGGCGATGTGCAGATCCTGCTGGCGCATAAAACCGAACGGGATCGCGCCAGCCACGATATCGCGCTGGACATCCGGGCGCGGCTGGCCGCCCTGCCCCTGCCTGCGGGCACCGCGCTGAAAACCGTCGAACCGCCGCCCGGCCCGCCGGTGATGGCCACCCTTCTGGCCGAGGTCTATGGCCCCACGCCCGAGGCCCGCCGCGCCGCCGCCGCGCAGATCCGGGGCATCTTTGAATCCGTCCCCTATATCGTCGATGTCGATGACAGTTTCGGCCAGCAGGCCCGCCGCCTGCGCGCGACCATTTCCACCGATGATCTGGATTTCTTCGCGGTGCAGGAATCCGATGTGTTCGACACGCTGGCCCTGCTGAACGCCGGGCAGACCGTGGGCTATTCGCATCGCGGCGACGCGCGGCAGGCGCTGCCGATCACGCTGCAGCGCCCGAAATCCGACCGGGTGCTGGATGAACGCGCGCTCTCCACCCCGATTCCCGCCAATAGCCTGCCGGGGGCACGCGGCGTGGTGGAACTGGGCGATGTGATCCGCATCCGCGAAGAACAGGCCAGCTTCCCGATCTTCCGCCACAATGGCATCTATGCCGAAATGGTCACCGCCGAACTTGCGGGCGATTACGAGGCGCCGCTTTACGGCATGCTGGCCGTGGCCGATGCCATCGAGGCCGCGCAATGGCCCGAAGGCGGCAAGCCCACCATCGCCCTGCATGGCCAGCCCGAGGATGAAAGCGCCATCACCCTGCTGTGGGATGGCGAATGGGAGGTGACCTTCGTCACCTTCCGCGACATGGGCGCCGCCTTCGGCGTGGCGCTGCTGGGCATCTACATCCTTGTCGTGGCACAGTTCGGCAGCTTCCGCCTGCCGCTGGTGATCCTGACGCCGATCCCGCTGACCTTCCTGGGCATCATGTTCGGCCACTGGATCTTTGGCGCGCCCTTCTCGGCCACCTCGATGATCGGCTTCATCGCGCTGGCGGGCATCATCGTGCGCAATTCGATCCTGCTGGTGGATTTCATCCGCCACGCCCCGCCGGGTCACGGCCCGGTGGATCTGCTGATCGAAGCCGGCGCCATCCGCTTCAAGCCCATCCTGCTGACCGCCATCGCCGCCATGATCGGCGCGGTGGTGATCCTGCCCGATCCGATCTTCCAGGGGCTGGCCATCTCGCTGCTGTTCGGCCTGCTCAGTTCCACCCTGCTGACGGTGCTGGTGATCCCGGCCATCTACCGCGTGTTCAAGACCTGACGCACAAGGTGGCCTGCGGGGGGCCTGCGGGCCCCCTTGCCCGGCAGATCTGCGCGTTGCAGATCTGTGG
>Ga0154510_1013_pt1 | contig 13398 bp, 13 predicted proteins | sample RifGroE1_FD_115989 | JGI IMG/M metagenome (GOLD analysis project Ga0154510, IMG submission 115989) | Rhodobacteraceae bacterium GWE1_64_9
ACGCACCCGGCAATCACCGCTTACGATGCCCCGATCAAAGACCTGTATGAAATCGGTGAAATGCCGCCCCTCGGCCATGTGCCGAAGAACATGTATTCATGGGCGATTCGCCGCGAACGCCATGGCGAACCCGAACAGGCGATGCAGCTGGAGGTCGTGCCCACCTGGGAAATCGACAGCCACGAGGTGCTGGTTCTGGTGATGGCCGCCGGCGTGAACTACAACGGCGTCTGGGCCGGCCTTGGCGTGCCGATCTCGCCCTTCGATGGCCACAAGCAGCCTTACCATATTGCCGGTTCCGATGCTTCGGGCATCGTCTGGGCGGTGGGCGACAAGGTGAAGCGCTGGAAGGTGGGCGACGAGGTCGTGATCCACTGCAACCAGGATGACGGCGACGACGAAGAATGCAACGGCGGCGATCCGATGTTTTCGCCCACGCAGCGCATCTGGGGCTATGAAACCCACGATGGGTCGTTCGCGCAGTTCACCCGCGTGCAGGCACAGCAGCTGATGCCGCGCCCCAAACACCTGACCTGGGAAGAAAGCGCCTGCTATACGCTGACGCTGGCCACCGCTTACCGGATGCTGTTCGGCCATGCGCCGCATGACCTGAAGCCGGGGCAGAACGTGCTGATCTGGGGCGCCTCGGGCGGTCTGGGGTCTTATGCGGTGCAGCTGGCCACGGCGGCGGGCGCCAATGCGATCGGCGTGATTTCCGAAGAGGACAAGCGCGATTTCGTCATGAGCCTTGGCGCGAAAGGCGTGATCAACCGCAAGGATTTCAAATGCTGGGGCCAGCTGCCCAAGGTGAACAGCGAAGAATACAACACCTGGCTGAAAGAGGCGCGCAAGTTCGGCAAGGCGATCTGGGATATCACCGGCAAGGGCGTCAGCGTTGACATGGTGTTCGAACATCCCGGCGAAATGACCTTCCCGGTGTCGAGCCTCGTGTGCAAGAAGGGCGGCATGGTGGTGATCTGCGCAGGCACCAGCGGCTTCAACTGCACCTTTGACGTGCGCTATATGTGGATGCACCAGAAGCGTCTGCAGGGCAGCCACTTCGCCCATCTGAAACAGGCCGCCGCCGCGAACAAGCTGATGTGCGAACGCCGCCTTGATCCCTGCATGTCCGAGGTCTTCCCCTGGGATCAGATCCCGCAGGCGCATACGCTGATGCTGCGCAACCAGCACAAGCCGGGCAATATGGCCGTTCTGGTGCAGGCTCCGCGCACCGGATTGCGCACCTTCGAAGACACGCTGGAGGCCAGCCGCGAAGGCTGATCCAACCAGACCGCCCATGTTGTGCCGCCCTTCGGGGCGGCACAACTTTTTCGCGAACAGGCTTTGGTGACGATCTGTTGACGAATGATCCGGTACCATCGGCGGGCCGGGGCAGGACCCGGTGCTGATGGCAGAGGTCCGGGCACAGATGACCCAGGCATGGATTCTTGAGGTTCTGGGCGATCTGGAGGCGTTTGCCCGCCTTAATGGCCTGCCGTCCCTCGCGGCCCAGCTGCAACTGGCGCGGCATGTCGCCCGTGCGGAAATTGCAGCGGTTGCCGTGCCTTCACCCGCGGATGTCATCGGGGCCGATAAACTGCCGCCCGATACAGGCTGACCCCCTCGCCATCAGCCCGGCGCTGCACTATGGTCCGCGCCATGCAAAATCCAGCCCTGCCTTTTTCCGACGATCAGGCCGAAGCCTGGGATCGCGTGGCCGAACAGCTGCGCGGTATGGGGATCGACCTGCTTGAAGGCTCGCACCAGCCTGCGACCGAAGGCAAATCCACCGTGCTTGCGGTCATTGGCAAGGCAGGCTCTGGCAAGACCATGCTGCTGGCCAGCCTTTACAAGGCCTTGCAGGCCGCCGGTGTCGATATCATCTCGGGCGATTACGAGGGCAAAAAGCGCAAGGATCGCCGCACCCTCGCGATTCTGGCCCCCACCAACAAGGCGGCATCGGTGCTGCGGATGCGCGGGGTGCCTGCCACCACGATTCACCGCATTCTTTATACCCCGGTCTATGATCCGCAATACGAGCTGATCGCGGAATGGCTCGCTGGCACCGGCAAGCGCCCCGAGGTCGAGGGGCTGACAGAACTGGCGCTGGATCGGGCCAAGGCCTTTTACGACCAGGTCGCCTCGATCCCCGGCGCGCTGGCGGCAGCCGGGCTGCGGGGCAGCGATTTCATCAAGGGCTGGAAGCGGCGGGAAGAACCGCTGGATGTGGGCTTCGTGGATGAGGCCTCGATGCTGGATGAACGCCAGTTCGATGATCTGCGCGAAATCTTTCCGACCCTGATCCTGTTCGGCGATCCGGCACAGCTGGCGCCGGTGGGGCAAAGCGGCCAGATGGTGTTCGAACGGCTGGGCGCCCCCCGGCAGCTGATCCTCAGCCGCATCCACCGTCAGGCCGAGGGCAACCCGATCCTCGATCTGGCCCATGCGCTGGCCGATCCCGATCTGACCTTTGACAGTTTCGAACGCATGGTCGAACGCGCCGCGCGCGAGGATGACCGGGTGGTGATGGCGGAACGTGTCGACAGCGATCTGATGGCGCGCAGCCCGGTTCTGGTCTGGCGCAATGCAACCCGCATCCGGCTGATTACCGCCTTCCGCGCCGCGCAGGGGGCGCCGGTGGATGCGCTGCTGCCGGGCGAACCGCTGATCTGCGACGGCATCGAACTGCCGCTGAAGCACCGCAAGAAGCGCATTGATCTGGAGGCGCGCGGCCTCATCAAGGGCGCGCAGGTGATCTATCTGGGGCCGGGCAACCGCAGCGGCTTTGCCAAGCTGCATGTGATCGGCGCCGAAGAACCGCAGCTTTCCGCCGCCTCGATCATCAAGATCGAACGCCCGGATGAAGAGGAGCCCTTCATCCCTTCGGCGGCCACCATGGGGGCGGCCTTCCTGCATGGGGCGGCTGTCACCATCCACAAGGCGCAAGGCTCGCAATGGGATACGGTGCAGGTCTTTGCGCCGGATCTCTGGGCGGCAGCACAGGCCGGGCGCACCGAGGCGGGCATCCCGCTGTGGAAGCGGCTGGCCTATGTGGCCATCACCCGCGCCGAAAAGCGGCTGCTGTGGATCGTGCGCAATCGTCTTGCCCTGCCGAAAACCCCTCTGGGGATCGAGGATCTGCCGCGCAATGCCGCCCCCCTCGCGCTGCAGCAGAGCGAGGCGTGAGGCAAAAGTCTTCAAAGACTTTTGCCCGGCCATGCCCCGCGCTATGCTGCCCCGGAAAAGGAGCTTCTCATGCAATGCGTCTTCGTCCAGTTCCGCTGCACCCCCGGCCAGACCTACAAGGTGGCCGAAGCCATCTATGACCGCGAGGTGGTGAGCGAGCTTTTCTCCACCTCCGGCGAATATGATCTGATCGCCAAGGTCTATATCCCGGATGAGGCCGATGTGGGTCATTACCTGTCAGAACGGCTGTTCGACATTCCGGGCATCGTGCGCACCCTGACCACCATGACGTTCAAGGCTTTCTGACAAGGCCTTCTGAACACATGAAAAAGGGGCCCTTGCGGCCCCTTTTCTGCGCTTGTCCCTCAGGACGGGCGCCCCGCCTGTGGCGGCTCCGTCAGGCTGGGTGTGACTGGCTCTTCGCTCATGTCCAGCGTGGCCCAATCCCGGGGCCCGCCGGTGGGCGGCAGATCTTTCGTCGTCAGGTTGCGGGCAATATGCGCCTTGGCAATGAAATTCGCGGTGATCGGCGCCGTCAGAAACAGGAACAGCGTAATCAGCAGCTCATGCCAGCTGATATCGCCCCGCTTGAACGCGGCATGGCCCATCGAGGCCAGCAGCACCCCCCCCACGCCCAGCGTGCTGGCCTTGGTCGGCGCGTGAAGCCGGGTCATCAGATCCGGCAATTTCAACAGGCCATAGCTGCCCACCAGGCCAAAGACCCCGGCAATCACCAGGCAGGCGGAAATCAGGATGTCGGCAATCATCTCTGCCCCCTTATTCGATGATGTCGCCGCGAAGGATGAACTTCGCATAGGCCACGGAAGATACGAAACCTGTCATGGCAAACAGCAGCGCCGCTTCGAAATACAGGCCCGATCCACGCTCCATGCCATAAAGCACGATCAGCGCGATCACATTGACCACCATGGTGTCCAGCGCCAGGATGCGGTCGGGGATCGACGGGCTGAACACCACGCGCCACAGCGTCAGCAGCAGGCCGATGCCGAAACAGGAAAAGGCGAAAACAAGGGCAAGGGCGATCATTCGAAGATCCTTTTCAGGCGGGCCTCGTAGCGCGTCTTGATATCGTCGCGCACCGCATCGGGGTCGGGTGCATCCAGGCAATGGATCAGCAGCGCCCGCCCATCGGCAGACAGATCGGCCGTGACCGTGCCGGGGGTCATGGTGATGGTGCCCGCCAGAACCGTGATCGCCTCGGGCGAGCGCAGATCCAGCGGCACGGTCACCCAGGCAGGCTGCAACCCGGCGCGGGGCCGGAACAGCACGATCAGCGCCACCGTGATATTCGATCTGACGATGTCATACAGCACGATCAGCACGAATTCGGCAGCGGCAAACCAGTTGCGGATCACCGGCCGGTCGGGCCAGTAGGCGGCGGTGAACAGCGGCAGGATCACCCCCAGAATGGTGCCGAATACCAGGCTGCCCCATTTGAACTCGTTCACCAGCATCAGCCAGGTCAGGATCAGCAGCAGGGTCAGGCCAGGATGCGGCAGCAGTTTCTTCAGCATCACAGGGCCTCCAGCCGGTTGGCCGCAATATAGGCGGCAGGATCGTGCAGCTGCTGCGCGGTCTCGGCCAGCCAGCTCATCACCGGCCCTGCGGCAAGTGTCAGCATCACCAGCCCGCCCAGCAGGGCAAAGACCGCCACAAAGGCGAGCGGCTGTGCCGCATGCTCTGTGCTCTGGCCTTCGGCCTCATGGGCTTTCCAGAACAGCACCGACCCGGCGCGCGACAGGCCAACAACCATCATCAGCGAACTGCCCAGCACCGCCGCCCAGATCAGCGCGATATCGTCACCGCGCGTGGCATCCAGGACCATCAGCTTGCCCAGAAAGCCTGAAAGCGGCGGCAGGCCCGCCACGGCAATCGACACGGCCATGAAACAGGCCGCCAGCAGCCCATGCTGCGACAGCGGGGGCAGGGCGGTCAGCAAGCTGCCAGAGGCCCGCCGTTCCAGCACCAGATCCGCCACCAGGAACATGGCCCCCGCCGCCAGCGTGGAATGAACCGCATAAAACAGCGCCACCGCCGTGGCCTCGGGGGTGAATTGCGCCACTGCCACGAACAGCGTGCCCATCGAGGTCACGGCACCAAAGGCCACCAGCCGCCCCAGATCCTTCGCGCCCAGCACCCCCACCGCGCCCACCGCCAGCGTCAGCACCGCCGCAGGCAACAGCAGATCAGCAAACAGCATCCCGGTGGCCGTCAGATCTTCGGGGAAGAACAGGGTATAGCAGCGGATCACCGCATAGGCGCCCACCTTGGTCATCACCGCAAACAGCGCCGATACCGGCCCCGGCGCATTGGCATAGGTGGCAGGCAGCCAGAAATGCAGCGGCACCAGCGCGCCCTTGATGGCAAAGACCATCAGCAGCATCACGCCCGCCACCCGGATCAGCGCAAAATCCCCCTCGGGCAGCGTGGGCAGCTTCACCGCCAGATCGGCCATGTTCAGCGTGCCGGTCACTGAATAGATCGTGGCCAGCGCAAACAGGAACAGCGTCGATCCGACCAGGTTATAGGCCACATATTGCACGCCCGCCTTCAGCCGGTCACGCCCGCCCGCATGGATCATCAGCCCGTAAGAGGCGATCAGCAGCACTTCGAAAAACACGAACAGGTTGAAGGCATCGCCGGTCAGAAAGGCGCCACAGATCCCCATCAGCTGGAACTGCCACAGCGCATGGAAATGCCGCCCGCGCCGGTCCCATCCGGTGCCGATGGCATAAAGCTGCACGGCCAACCCCAGAAACGCGGTCAGTGCCACCATCAATGCCGAAAGCCGGTCCAGCACCAGAACGATGCCGAAAGGCGCAGGCCAGTTGCCCAGGAAATACACCTCGGGGCCGTTCTGTGTGGCCCCTGCCAGCAGCAGCACCGAAACCAGCAGCAGCAGCGCCGTCGCCGCGGTCGAGAAGATGCGCCCCAAAGAGATATTGTTGCGCAGCACCAATACCGTAAAGGCGCCCATGACGGCAGGCAACACCACCGGCGCAATGATCCAGTGGTTCATCATTTCGCGTCTCCGCCCTGCGTCTGTGCCGTCTCGTCCAGATCGACCTTGTCATCCCCGGCTTCCAGAAAGGCGCCAAGCCCCATCAGAACCAGCACGGCGGTCATGCCGAATGAAATCACGATGGCCGTCAGAACCAGCGCCTGTGGCAGCGGATCGGAATAGCCCGCGGCACTGTCAGACAGAACCGGGGGCAGGCCCGGCACGATGCGGCCCGCGGCAAAGATGAACACGTTGCAGGCATAGGAAATCATGGTCAGGCCGACAATCACCGGAAAGGTGCGCATCCGCAGCGCCAGATAGATGCCCACGGCAGTCATCAGGCCAATGGCCGAGGCGGCGAGAAGCTCCATCACTTGCCCTCCCCGGTCATTTCCGATTCCATATCATATGCTTCCTCATTCACGGTCTGGCCCGCCCGCACCGCAATCCGCGTCAGCGACGACAGCGCCAGCATCACCGCGCCCAGCACGGTCAGGAACACGCCCAGATCGAACAGCGCCGCCGTGGCCAGTTCAAATTTCTCCAGCGGCCAGATTTGGAAATAGCCGAAGTTCGAGGTCATGAAGGGCCGCCCGGCCAGCCAGGATCCGATGCCGGTCGCGGCGGCAATCAGGATGCCCGCGCCGATCAGCCCGTGATAATCCACCTTCTGCCGCGCCGCCGTCCAGCCAAAGCCCGAGGCCATGTATTGCATCACCAGCGCGATGGCGACCACAAGCCCGGCGATGAAACCGCCTCCGGGTACGTTATGGCCGCGCAGGAAGATATAGATCCCCACCATCAGCGCCACGGGCAGCATCATCCGCGTGGCCACCACCATCATCAGCGGGTGCCGGTCGCCTGCATCGGGCGTATCCGATACCCAGTTGCGCAGCCGGTCATTCGCGGCGCCGGGCCGCAGCAGGGTTTCCGTCAGCGCATAGATCAGCAGCGCGGCAATCCCCAGCACGGTGATTTCGCCGAAGGTATCATAGCCCCGGAAATCCACCAGAATGACGTTCACCACATTGGTGCCGCCGCCCAGCGTTTTCGAATTGGCCAGATGATATTCCATGATGCTGGCAAAGGCGAAATCGCGCGTCATCAGCGCATAGACCAGCCCGCCGATCGACAGCCCGGCGATGCCTGCAATCGCGCCGTCCCGCAGCCGCCGCCCGCCACCGCTTTCGGCCGGTGTGATCTTGGGCAGGAAGTTCAGCGCCAGCAGCATCAGGATCACCGTCGCCACCTCGACCGAGATCTGGGTCAGTGCCAGATCCGGCGCCGAAAGATAGGCAAAGCCCACGCTGACAATCAGCCCGACAACCCCCACCATTACCAGCGTCAGCAGCCGCTGCCGGTGCCAGATCGCAATCGAGACAGAGGCCACCATCAGCAGCAGCCAGCCCGCCGCCGCCACCGGCTGCACCTCGGTCAGGGCGCGGGTGCCGGGGGCATGGCTGCCGGTGCGGAAGGCAAACCAGCCCACGGCGGCAATCGTCGCCACCGCAACCCACAGATACTGCCCCAGCGCGCCCTGGTGCAGCCCGGCGGTCACCTTCTGGCTCAGCCGCGCAAAAGGCTCCATCAGGCCGTCGAAGATGCGTTTGGCCTCGGGGCGGGGCGTGGCCTCCCACATCCGGCTCAGCGGGCCATGCAGCCCCAGCAGCACCAGACCGCCGCCGATCGCCGCAAGCGACATCCACAGCGCCGGGCTGTCCAGCCCATGCCAGTGGTAGATCTTCACCGCCACCGGCCCGCCGGTCACCGCATCGGCCGCAGCGCTGACGATCCAGCCCGCAAAGGTCATGGGCATCACGCCGATCAGCACGACCAGCACCACCAGCAGGGCAGGGGCCGCCCAAAGGCCAAAGCCCGGGTCATGCGGCTTGTGCGGGTAATTCGCGCGCTTCGGCCCAAGGAAGGTATGCGCGATGAAACGGAAGGAATAGGCCACCGAAAACAGCGCCCCGATCACCGCCAGTGCCGGGATCACCCAGGGCGCGGTATGCGCGGCTTCTTCCAGCATCATCTCTTTCGACAGAAAGCCGTTCAGCGGCGGGATGCCTGCCATCGACAGTGCGGCCACGGCGGCAATGGTAAAGGTGATCGGCATCAGATGCCGCAGGCCGCCCAGCCGCCGGATATCGCGCGTATGGGTCTCGTGATCGACAATGCCTGCCGTCATGAATAGCGCCGCCTTGAACGTGGCATGGTTGATGATGTGAAACACCGCCACCGTCGCCGCCGCCTTGGTGCCAAAGCCCAGCAGCATGGTAATCAGGCCCAGATGGCTGACGGTGGAAAATGCCAGCAGCGCCTTCAGATCATCCTTGAACAGCGCGATCTTGGCCGCCATCACCATGGTCAGCAGCCCGGCCGAGGTCACGATCCAGAACCATTCCGGGGTGCCCGCCAGCACCGGCCACATGCGCGCCATCAGGAAGATACCCGCTTTCACCATGGTTGCCGAATGCAGATAGGCCGAAACCGGCGTCGGCGCGGCCATCGCATGGGGCAGCCAGAAATGGAACGGGAACTGCGCCGATTTGGTAAAGGCGCCCAGCAGGATCAGGATCAGCGCGGGCAGATACCAGTCGGAGGCCTGAATGGCGTCTTTCTGCGTCAGGATCACCGTCAGATCATAGCTGCCCGCGATATTGCCAAGGATCAGCATCCCCCCGATCATCGCCAGCCCGCCCGCGCCGGTCACGGTCAGCGCCATCCGCGCGCCTTGCCGCCCCTCGGGCAGATGCTTCCAATAGCCGATCAGCAGGAAGGACGACAGCGAGGTCAGCTCCCAGAACACCAGCAGCAGCAGGATGTTGTCCGACAGCACGATGCCGACCATCGCGCCCTGAAACAGCATCAAATAGGTGTAAAACTGCCCCATCGGGTCGCGCGGGCTCAGATAGAACCGCGCGTACAGGATCACCAGAAGCCCGATCCCCAGGATCAGCCCGGCAAACAGCAGCCCCAGCCCGTCGATGAAGAAACTGACATTCAGTCCCAGCGCCGGCAGCCAGTCGATGCGGGCCTGTATCACCTCGCCGCGCAGCACGGCGGGGATATGCAATCCCAGCCCGATCAGGGCCAGCAATGTGACAAATCCGGTGACAGTTGCACAGGCGGTTCGCCCCGTGCGGATCAGCAGACCGGGGAGAAGAGCGCCCAGAAAGGGCAGCGCAGCGATCAGGGCAGGTGACATACCGGGGGCATTTCCATTCTTTGGCCGTTCTCGGGTTTGTGAAGCCCATATGGGTCTCCCCGTGTGTCAGACAAGACACAAGGCCCTGTCAACCCGCAGAACGGTCACCCCTCCGTCAGGATGGATCCCTGATCCAGAAGATAGCGCTGCGCCAGCGGTATGGCGGCCGCCCCCAGCGCCCGCGCCTCCGGGCCGATTGTCCCCTCGCGGATCACGGGCGGGTCGATCCCGGCCAGATCCAGCCGGTGAAACGCGGCGCGCGTCCGTTCGGCCAGCTCCGCCCGGATCTCGGTCGGCATCCAGCCGTCAATCAGCACGGCGCCCAGCTCCATCAGTGCTGATGCCGAAAGGCTTGCCGCAGCCAGCCCTTCGGCAGCCTCGTCCAGCCAGCGGTCCAGCACCGGGCGGCTGACCTGCCAGGGCGAGGGCGCTTCCCACAGCCCGCGCGAATCCTCGCCGTTCTGTTCCATCGCCTCCGCCAGCACCGAAAGCGAGGCGACGGTCAGCAGGCGCCGCATCCGCCCATCCGGGCCGGGCACCAGCATCGGCCCCACGCCGGCGGCATTGCCGGTGCGCCCGGTGAACAGCTGGCCATTCAGCACCAGCCCGCCACCGATGAAATAGCCAAAGTAGAAATACAGAAAATCCTTGGGCTTTTCGCCGGTTCCAAACACCAGCTCGGCCCCGCAGGCCGCCGTGGCATCGTTCTGGATGGTGACGGGCAGGCCCGAAACCTCGGTCAGCTCCGCCGTGATGTCGCGGCTGCGCCAGGCGTCCATCTCATCCTGCGGGGCGCCGATATACTGCACCCAGCTCCACAGCTGAAACGGCATCGCCACGCCCATGCCGCCGATCCGCTCGCGCAGAACCGGGGGCAGGGTGGCGGTCAGTTCCGGCAAGATGCTGCGCACAAACCCCAGCACCGCATCCGGCGTGGGATAGCGGTAGACGCGCCGCCGCGTGGCCCGCACCCGACCCGTGAAATCCACAAGGCTCAGATCCGCCGACCGCCGCCCGATCTTCAGCCCGAAGAAAAACGCCCCATCCGGCGACAGCGACATGGGCACCGACGGCTGGCCGATCCGGCCCCGCACGGGTTCGCCGCGCAGCAGCAGCCCATCCTGTTCCAGCGCCCGCATGATGACGGAAACCGTCTGCGCCGAAAGCCGGGTCATCCGGGCAATATCGGATTTGGCCAGCGCCCCATGCTGCCGCAGCAGGCTCAGCACCAGCCGTTCGTTGTGTGCGCGCATCCCCGATTGGTTCGAGCCGAGCGTCGGCAGGGCCGGAACCGGGGTTTCCCCCGCCAGCCTTTCCGGCACTGTCTCGGCTGCATTGCGCACGTCACGCCCTCCCTGACCATTCCGCCGCTGTTACCTTGTTTCGGCCCGGCAACAAGGCCCGATCATCAGGGGCGGATCACACCCTTGCGCAGAATGATATTCGCATAAAGCTCCGGCTCGGATGTTGCCACCACGGTATGCGCCGCCTGAACGCGCGGGTAAAGTTCGCCACCACCCAAAGCCTTGACGGTAAAGCCGGGCGCGCGTGCCGCGCAAAGTGCATCAATGTCCCCATGAATCGCCGCAGATTGTGCCGGATCGTTGTTCAGCGCCGACCGGAAGATGGCGTGCGGGGTGAAATCATCCAGCGGCATCACCTGCAAGATCGCGTCCAGCACCGCCAGCAACCCATGCCCGTCAGCCCGGACCAGCCGCTGTGCATGGGCCTGCGCCGGATAGTTGCCGTCGACAATGGCAATCTCGTCTCCGTGCCCCATGGCGCGCAGCGCAAAGAGAAGTTCGGGGCCAAGAAGGGCAGGAAGTCCGATCAGCATGTTTTTTTCTCTGTTTGATGCGACGATGCCCGTTGGGTGCGCAATTTAAGAACTCTGTCTGACGCAGACTGCGGCGGGGCTGGCCTTCTGTCAATATTAAATCAGACTGATTTATTTATCTTGACGCAAGACCCGGAATCAGGCGAAGTAACGACATCGTAGCGGAGAGGCGCTGCGGAAAGCCTGCACATGAAGGGGCAAGACCCCGGTTTTCCTTGGGAGGAACACTATGAAATTCAAAGCTCAAGCCCTGATGGGCGCTGCTGCCATTGCGCTGCTTTCGGCCGCTCCGGCCCTGGCAGAGGGTGCTTCGGCCTGCCTCGTCACCAAGACCGACACCAACCCCTTCTTCGTCAAGATGAAGGAAGGCGCCGAGGCCAAAGCTGCCGAACTGGGCATGACGCTGAAATCCTATGCGGGCAAGATCGACGGCGATCACGAAAGCCAGGTTGCCGCCATCGAAGCCTGCATCGCTGACGGCGCAAAGGGCATCCTGCTGACCGCGTCCGACACCAAGGCCATCGTCGATTCGGTGAAAGCCGCCCGCGACGCAGGTCTGCTGGTCATCGCGCTCGACACGCCCCTGGATCCGGTGGATGCCGCCGACGCCACCTTCGCCACCGACAACTTCCTCGCTGGCCTGCTGATCGGCCAATGGGCCAAGGCGACGCTGGGCGATGCCGCCGCCAATGCCAAGATCGCGATGCTCGATCTGGCCATCTCGCAGCCGTCGGTTGACGTTCTGCGCGACCAGGGCTTCCTGCAGGGCTTCGGCGTCGATCTGGCAGACCCGAACAAATGGGGCGATGAAACCGATCCGCGCATCATCGGCAACGAGGTCACCTCGGGCAACGAAGAGGGCGGCCTGAAAGCCATGGAAGCCCTGCTGGCCAAGGATCCGGAAATCAACGTGGTCTACACGATCAACGAACCCGCTGCCGCCGGTGCCTTCGAGGCGCTGAAGGCCATCGGGCGCGAAAAAGACGTGCTGATCGTGTCGGTGGATGGCGGCTGCCCGGGTGTGGCCAATGTCAAGGATGGCGTCATCGGTGCCACCTCGCAGCAATACCCGCTGCTGATGGCCTCGCTGGGGATCGAAGCCATTGCCAAATTCGCGGCCGATGGCACCAAGCCCGCGCCGACCGAAGGCAAGGATTTCTTTGATACCGGCGTCGCCCTCATCACCGACAAGCCCGCTGCCGGCGTCGACTCGATCGACACCACCAAAGGCACCGAGCTCTGCTGGGGCTGATCCCGGCATAAGGGGGCGCAAGCCGCGGCCCCCTTCCTGAACTCACTTAAGGGCGGCCCTTGTGCCGCCCTTGTCACAAGCCGGGGAGAGGTGGCATGGGCCAGCCGATCCCGCGGACGCAAAGGGGATTGTGACCATGGCATCCGATGCAAAGGCCGCAACCAGCTACGAGGAAGGCCTCAAGGGCGCCTCGGAAAAGGTTGCAGAATTTCACGAACCGAAAAGCGCATTGAAGCGTCTTCAAAGCTGGCTGCACCAGACACCCTCGGCCGTGCCGATGATCGTTCTGGTGATCGCCCTGATCCTGTTCGGTTTTCTGTCCGCCAACTTCTTCAAGGCAACAACGCTTTCCACGATCCTGCAGCAGATTGCCATTGTCGGTATTCTGGGCTGCGCGCAATCCATCGTGGTGCTGACCGCCGGGATCGACCTTTCGGTGGGCGCGATTGCCGTGTTTTCCTCTGTCCTGATGGGGCAGATGACCTTCCGCTTCGGCCTCCCGGCCGAGCTTTCCATCGTCATCGGCCTGTTCATGGGCACGGCGATGGGCTTTGCCAATGGCTGGCTTGTGGCCAAGGTCAAACTGCCACCCTTCATCGTGACGCTGGGCACCTGGCAGATCCTGCTGGCCTCCAACTTCATCTTCTCGGCCAATGAAACGATCCGCTCCTCCGATATTGCCGCAAGCGCCTCAGCCTTGCAGTTCTGGGGCCAGTCGATCCAGCCGGGCGGGGTGAAGGTGCTTTATGCCGTCTTCCTGATGATCATCCTTGTGCTCATCATGTCCTATGTCCTGCGCCAGACCGCCTGGGGCCGCCATGTCTATGCTGTGGGCGATGATCCCGATGCCGCCGAACTGGCGGGGGTGCAGACCAAGAAGGTGCTGATCCAGG
>Ga0154510_1012_pt1 | contig 13359 bp, 11 predicted proteins | sample RifGroE1_FD_115989 | JGI IMG/M metagenome (GOLD analysis project Ga0154510, IMG submission 115989) | Rhodobacteraceae bacterium GWE1_64_9
AAGCCAGGTCTATGTGTCCTCCAAGGGCAAGCAGACCGTCGAGGTCGGCATGAAATCGGTGGAACACAAACTGCCCGCCGATACCGCCGAATCCGATCTGCTGGCGCTGATCGCCAGCCTGAATGCTGATCCCAGCATCCATGGTATTCTGGTGCAGCTGCCGCTGCCGGGGCATCTGAATTCCGAACTGGTGATCAATTCGATTGATCCGGCCAAGGATGTCGACGGCTTCCACATCTCCAACGTCGGCCTTCTGGGCACCGGGCAGAAAAGCATGGTGCCCTGCACGCCGCTGGGCTGCCTGATGATGCTGCGCGATCACCACGGCAGCCTGTCGGGCATGAATGCCGTTGTGGTGGGGCGCAGCAACATCGTGGGCAAACCCATGGCGCAGCTGCTGCTGGGCGACAGCTGCACCGTCACCATCGCGCATAGCCGCACCAAGGATCTGGCCGCGGTCTGCCGCAGCGCCGATATCCTCGTGGCCGCCGTGGGCCGGCCCGAGATGATCCCGGGCGACTGGGTCAAGCCCGGCGCCACCGTGATCGACGTCGGCATCAACCGCATCGAACGTGACGGCAAGACAAAGCTGGTGGGTGATGTTGATTTCGCCAGCGCCGCCGCCGTGGCCGGTGCCATTACCCCGGTGCCGGGGGGCGTGGGGCCGATGACCATCGCCTGTCTGCTGGCCAATACGCTCACCGCCTGCTGCCGGGCCAATGGCCTGCCCGAACCCAAGGGCCTGACGGCCTGATCCTTTCCAGACCCCGAGGCTTTGCAGGCCCCGAGGCTTTGCAGGCCAAGTGATCAAATTCACGCCTGACGTGCATTGCGCGTCAGGCGGATTCGTTTTATCCCTCAAGCTATTGGTGAGTATTGGTATTCAGGGGCAATGCGACGGATCTACAGGGCCGTTCTGGCCGATAGCACTGCGACGGAACCAGCCATTACATGGGCTGTGCTTTCCATGGTTTTTGCCCTGGCCGGGCCTTTTGGCAGCTATCAGGCGCTGGATCTGGGCCACAGATTTCTGGTCTGGTCGGTGGTGGTCGCAATCGGGGTCGTTTCGGCGCTGTTCTTCCGGGCTGTCCTGCGCGATCTGGGCGGCTGGCACCACAAGCGCCGCACCACCTTTGTCGTGGCACTGATCTGCACCCTGCTGTTCACCTGGCCGCTCTATCTTTATGCGGAAACCGTCTTCACCCCGGTGTCGTCGATCGCCTTGCCAGAGGTGGCGCTGTTCGTCTTTGTCTGCTCGCTGCGGCTCAGCCGGAATGATCACATCGCAGCCTTGCACCAGCAACCGGCACCACTCGCCCCGGCATCGTTGCCGCAGCTGCAGCCCGAACCTGAACCCGATCCGCCGCCACTGCCCCGGATCGTGCAGCGGCTTGACCCAGAGGTGCAGGGCCGGCTGGCCGCCATTTCCGTGCGCAACCACCATGTCGAGGTCACGACGACCGCAGGGCAGGGCCAGCTGCTGCTGCGTCTGGCCGATGCGATGGACGAAACCGAAGGCGAAGAGGGCGCCCAGATCCACCGCTCGCATTGGGTGGCCTGGTGGGCCATCAGCGGCGTCGAACGCGAAGGCACCCGGCTTTGGCTGAAACTGTCAGACGGGGCAAAACTGCCGGTCAGCCGCACTCACCGCGAAAAGCTGGAAGAACGCGGGCTGGTCTGAGCCGCCGCCGAAAACGGGATGGCCCGCACCACCCGCCCCGTCAGGATCGCCAGCGCCCCCGGCCCCATCAGCCCCCCCAGTTCCGGCGCGCTGCAGGGCAGCCCGCCGGTATAGGCGCCATAGGCAGGCAGGATCAGCCGCGCCGGGTCTGACAGCAGAAAGCACGGCCGACTCTGCCCGGCCAGCCGCGCCTTGGGGTGGTAATGCCCCGAAACCTCGCCGCGCGCCGCCGCTTCGGTGATATGCCGAAACACCAGCGGCCCAAGCTGCAGCTGTGCCAGATGGCTGCCCCCCAAGGTGCCGGGGCCGGGATCGTGGTTGCCCTCGATCCAGACCCAGTCGCGCCCGGCCATCATCCGGGTCAGCCACAGCCGGTCACTTTCGGCCAGTTCGGTGCCCGCCGTCAGATCATCGAAGGAATCGCCCAGACAGATCACCCGCCGCGCGCCGCTGGCTTCCAGATCAGCATCCAGCCGTTCCAGCGTGGCGCGGGTTTCATAGGGCGGCAGCAGCCCGCCGCCGCGCCGCGCCATCCGGGCCGATTTGCCCAGATGCAGATCCGATACCACCAGCAGCCGCTCTGCCGCCCAATACAGCGCGCCCGAGGCAAACGCGGTCAAGGCCGCGCCATGGAACGTGAAATCATAATGCGTCATGGCGCCGCTGTGCCAAAGCCACAGCGGCAAGGCAAGGGGCAGCCAAATTCCTTGAACCAAGGAATTTGCAAATTTCTGCGCAGAAATTTGGCCCCGGCGGATCGGATGCCCTCAGGGATCCACCGCGATCATCGTCGCCTGCAACAGCGCCACGCAGGTTTCCACCCCGTCACGCTGCGCGAACACCTCGGCCCGGCAGACCGTCAGCCGCCGCCCGGCCTTGGCCACCTCGCCCCGCGCCATCAGGCGCTCGCCCACCGCCGGGGCGATCAGGTTGATCTTGGCCTCCACCGTCATCACCTCGCGCCCCTCGGGCATCAGCGTCAGCGCGGCATAGCCCGCCGCACTATCGGCCAGCGCAAAGGTCAGCCCGGCATGGGCGGCGCCATGCTGCTGGCTGGCCTCGGGCCGGATCGGTGCCGTGATCGCCACCCGCCCCGGCGCGACATCGGCCAGCGCCGCCCCAAAGCTCTGCATCAGCCCCTGCCGGGCAAAGCTGTCATGAATACGGTCCATCGTGGTCTCCCCTCTGCGGGGTCAGCCCAGCCCGGCGGCCTGCATCAGCCGCCGCGCCGCCTCTTCGGCCAGACGCTCGCGCCCTTCACCCTGCACGGGGATGCGGCCCGGCTCAAGAAACAGCGGCGCCGCCAAGGGTGTGACGCTGCGTAACCGTTTCAGGTCGATCCGGCCCTGCACCTGCGCCAGCCGGTCCTCGATCCGGCCGAAATCCACCAGCCCGCGCATCGCCTCTTCGCGGGTGATCTGCAGCAGCAGATGGTCAGGGTCGTATTTGCGCAGGGTGTCATACAGGATATCGGATGAAAACGTTGCCTGCCGCCCGCTTTTCCGCCGCCCCTGATGCTGGCGCTCGATCAGCCCGGCGATGATCGCCGTCGCGCGGAAGGTGCGCTTCATCACCGCATTGCCGCCCAGCCAGCCCTCCAGCCCGTCGCGCAAAGCATCCAGATCGAACAGCGGCGCCACCTCCAGCACCGGCTCCATCCCCCAGATCAGCGTCGCATAATCGGTGCAGACAAAGCCCAGCGGTCCCAGCCCGGTTTCCTCCATCCGCTTGGTCAGCAAAAGGCCCAGCGTCGCCTGCGCATTGCGCCCGGCAAACCCATAGACGCACAGATGCTCGCGCCCCTCATGCGGGAAACTTTCGCACAGCAGCCGGCCCGGCTGCGGCATGGCCGAAACCCTGCGCTGCAGCGCCAGCCAGTGCGCGGTGTGATCGGGCAGATCCGGCCAGTCTGCTGCCTGCAGCTTTGCCAGAATCCGGTCGGCCAGCTGGGTGGATGTGGCAAATTTCGTGCCGTTGAACACCGCCACCTTGGGGTCACGCCCCGGGCTGCGGCTCACCTCCACCGTCAGCTCGTTCAGGCCTTCATAGCGCACCACCTGCCCACCGATCAGGAACGTGTCGCCCGGCGTCAGGCTGGCGGCAAACCCCTCCTCCACCTCGCCCAGCGGCGTGCCCCCCATGCGCCCGCGCAGCCGCACCTTCAGCGTTTCGATGTCGATGATGGTGCCCAGATTCTGCCGGATCACCGCCGCGCTGCGCGGATCGCGCAGCTGCCACTTGCCCTCCCGCAGCATCAGCCGCTGCCAGCGGTCATAGGCGCGCAGGGCATAGCCGCCCGTCGCGCAGAAATCGACACAGGCCTCGAATTCCGCCCGTGTCAGATCGCGGTAAGGCCCTGCCGTGATGACCTCGGCATAAAGCGCATCGGCGTCAAACGGCGCGGCGCAGGCACAGGCCAGAATATGCTGGCACAACACATCGCGCGGCCCCGGCCCGCGTGGCGCGCCATCCAGATCATGGGCGCGCACCGCCTCCAGCGCGGCCTGACATTCCACCACCTCCCAGCGGTTGGCAGGCACCAGCAGCGCCTTTGATGGCGCATTGTAGCGGTGGTTCGCCCGCCCGATGCGCTGCACCAGCCGCTTGACGTTCTTCGGCGCGCCGACCTGAATCACCAGATCGACATCGCCCCAGTCGATGCCCAGATCCAGCGTGCCGGTGCAGACCACGGCGCGCAGGGCGCCTGCCACCATCGCCGCCTCCACCTTCTCGCGCTGTTCGCGCGCCAGACTGCCGTGATGAATGGCAACCGGCAGGCTGTCCTCATTGGCCAGCCACAGATGGTGAAAGAAGATCTCGGCCTGCGCGCGGGTGTTGTGAAAGATCAGCGTGGTGCGATGTCGCTTCACCTCTTCCAGAATGGCAGGGATGGCATGGCGCCCGCCGCCCCCGGCCCAGGGCGGCGGTGCCCCGGTGTCCAGCATGGCAATATCCGGCGCAGGCCCCGGATCGGCCTCCAGCACTGCGGTGTCCGGCCCCAGAAACCGCGCCAGCGCCGCCGGGTCCTCCACCGTGGCCGACAGCCCCACACGCCGCAGCCCAGGTGCCAGGCTGGCCAGCCGCGCCAGCCCCAGCATCAGCTGATCGCCCCGCCTGCTTTCTGCCAGCGCATGGATTTCATCCACCACCACCCGGCGCAGCCCGGCAAAGACGCGCGGCGCATCCTCATAGCTCAGCAGCAACGCCAGACTCTCCGGCGTGGTCAGCAGGATATGCGGCGGATCGGCACGCTGGCGGCGGCGCTGGGTATAGGTGGTGTCGCCCGTGCGATCCTCGATGCGGATCGGCAGTCCCGCGCCCTCCACCGGGCGGCGCAGGTTGCGTCGGATATCCGCCGCCAGCGCCTTCAGCGGCGAGATATAAAGGGTGTGCAACCCCGGCGCCGGATCGGCGGCAATCTCGCCCAACGAAGGCAGAAACCCCGCCAGTGTCTTGCCACCCCCCGTGGGCGCGATCAGCAAGGTCGAAGCCGCCGATGCCCGCTCCAGCATGGCGCATTGATGCGGGTGCAGCTGCCAGCCTTGCGCGGCAAACCAGTGGGAAAGCGGAAGGGGCAGAGTGGTCATGACCTGAAACTTAACGCTTCGTCGGCGACAGACCAGCCCTTTGCCCCTTTATCTTGGCCGAAATATCCCGGGGGGCCGGGGGCTGGCCCCCGGTCGTGCCGCAAGAACCACCGCCGGACCGGGGCGCTGCCCCGGACCCCGGGATATTTCGGCCAAGATAAAGGCGGAAGGCTTGCGCGCGCGCGCCGCCGGGCCTAGTGCTGGGGACATGAAAATACTCTTTCTTGGCGATGTGATGGGGCGCGCGGGGCGGGCTGCGGTGGCGGAACGGCTGCCGGGTCTGCGCGCGGAATGGGGGCTCGATTTCGTCGTGGTGAACGGCGAGAATGCCTCGCAGGGGATGGGGCTTTCGGCGGAGCATGCCAAGCTTCTGCTGGCTTCGGGCGCCGATTGCCTGACGCTGGGCGATCATGCCTTCGATCAGAAGGACATGCTGGCCTATATCGAGCAGGAGCCGCGGATCATCCGGCCGCTGAACTTTGCCAAGCTCGCGCCGGGGCGCGGGCAGCGGCTGTTCACCGATGCGCGCGGCCGCAAGGTGCTGGTGGCGCAGGTGCTGGGCCAGGTGTTCATGAAACGCCCCTTCGACGATCCGTTTTCCGCCATCGACGCGGCGCTGAAGCCGCATCCGCTGGGCGGCATGGCGCAGGCGGTGATCGTCGACATGCATTGCGAGGCGACATCCGAGAAGATGGCCATGGGCCATTGGTGCGATGGCCGCGCCTCGCTGGTGGTGGGCACGCATACCCATGTGCCCACGGGTGATGCGCAGATCCTGGCGGGCGGCACCGGCTATCTGACCGATGCCGGCATGTGCGGCGATTACAATTCGGTCATTGGCATGGAAAAGCTGGAACCGATGCGCCGTTTCGTCACCGGGATGCCGAAAGAGCGGTTCACCCCGGCGAATGGCCCGGCCACGCTGTCGGGTGTCTATGTCGAAACCGATGACCGCACCGGCAAGGCGATCCGTGTGCGGATGATCCGCATCGGCGGCCGGTTGGAAGAGGCGCGGCCCTGACGGATCTGGGCCTTCTCTGGGCAGCTGTGGCTATTTTCGCGCAATGTTAGCGCAATCTTCAGGCTTTTGTGGCGCAGACAGTGACGCAATCACGAATCCTTTGCCTCTGAGAGTAAAATAATCTACTAGTCTGGTCGAGTTTGATGGCGGAGAGATCATGCTTGGACTGGAACTGGCGCAGCAGACGCAGGCCTGGATTGCAATCGGCATCATGCTGGTCATGTTCGCGCTTTTCGTGGCCGAGACATTTCCTGTCGAGGTGACGGCCATGGGTGGCGCGGCTGCGATGATCTTTCTGGGCATCCTGCCCGAGAAAGAGGCGCTGCAATCGCTGTCGAACAATGCGCCCTGGACCATTGCGCTGATGTTCATGGTGATGGGCGGGCTGGTCCGCACCGGGGCGGTGGAACTGCTGATTGGCATGGCCGAAAAGCATGTGGGCAACCGTCCGAAAACCACGATTGCGGTGCTGTTCGGCTTTGTCGCCGTGGCGTCGTCGATCATGAACAACACGCCGCTGGTGGCGGTGATGATTCCGGTGGTGATCCAGATGGCGGCGCGGATCGGATCGGCGCCTTCAAAACTGCTGATCCCGCTGAGCCATATGACCGTTCTGGGCGGGATGATCTCGCTGATCGGCACCTCGACCAATATTCTGGTTGACGGATCGGCGGCAAAGGCGGGGCTGGAGCATTTCAGCCTGTTCGAAATCGCGCCGCTGGGCATCGCCGTGACACTGGCGGGCGGGCTGTATCTGACGCTGTTCGCCGGTCGTCTGCTGCCCGACAGGCAGTCGATGGCCTCGATGCTGGGCGACCGCAAGCGCATGAAATACTTCACCGAAGTGGCGATCCCCGAAGATTCCGTACTGATCGGCACTTCGGTGCTGGAGGTGCAGCAGTTCAAACGTTCGGGCGTGCGGGTGATCGACGTGCTGCGCGGTGACCTGTCGCTGCGCCGCGATCTGCAATCCGTGGTGCTGGAGGCGGGCGACCGCGTGGTGCTGCGCACCGAAATGTCGGAACTGCTGGGGATGCAGAACCGCACCGACATGCGGATCGTCGACAAGCTGTCTTCGGTGCAGACCGAAACGGTCGAGGTGCTGATTACCCCGGGCTGCCGGATGATCGGGCGCTCGCTGGGCGAAATGCGTCTGCGGCGGCGCTATGGCGTCTATGCGCTGGCCGCCCATCGCAAAAGCCAGAACATCGGCCGCCAGCTGGACGAGCTGGTGGTGCAGGTGGGCGATACCCTGCTGCTGGAAGGCCGGGCCGAAGATATCAAGCGGCTGGCCGATGATATGGACATGGTCGATGTCAGCCGCCCCAAGCAGCGCGCCTTCCGTCGCGACAAGGCGCCCATTGCCATCGGGGCGCTGCTGTTCGTGGTGGTGCTGTCCTCGCTGGATATCGCACCGATCTACGTGCTGGGCTTCATCGCGGTCACCGCGATCCTCTGGACCCGCTGCATCGACAGCGACGAGGCGCTGGGCTTTGTGGATGGCCGCCTGCTGGCGATGATCTTTGCCATGATCGCAGTGGGCGAGGGGATGGACAGATCCGGCGCAGTGGAAATGATCGTGTCAGAGGTCAGCCCATTGATGATTGGCCTGCCGCCCTTTGCCATGATCATGGCGGTCTATCTGCTGGGCCTGATCCTGACGGAATTCCTGTCGAACAACGCCGTTGCGGTGATCTATACCCCTGTGGCCATCGAACTGGCGCGCCAGCTGGGTGTCGATCCGCGGCCTTTCGTGGTGACGGTGATGTTTTCTGCGACGCTCGCCTTTGCCACCCCTGTGGGATACCAGACCAACATGATGGTCTATGGCCCGGGCGGCTATAAGTTCACCGATTTCACCCGCATCGGTGTGCCGCTGAACATCATCACCTGGCTGCTGTGTTCGGCGCTGATCCCGATCCTCTGGCCGCTTTACCCCTGATCCGGCGCCCGAACGTGCAGGGGTTGCCGCCGGGGGCTTCGCTGGTGTAGAGGTGCCCATCACCACAATCGGGACTGGAGAGGGCCATGGCAGGCCATTCTAAATGGGCAAACATCCAGCATCGCAAGGGCAAGCAGGACAAGCTGCGCTCCAAGATGTTTTCAAAGCTGGCGAAAGAGATCACCGTCGCCGCAAAGATGGGCGATCCTGATCCCGACAAGAACCCGCGGCTGCGTCTGGCCGTGAAGGCCTCGAAGGCCGTGTCGATGCCCAAGGATGTGATCGAACGCGCGATCAAGAAATCGCAGGGTGGCGATGCGGCTGATTATACCGAAATCCGGTATGAGGGCTATGGCGCGGGCGGGATTGCCATCATCGTCGAGGCGATGACCGACAACATCAACCGCACCGCCTCCAACGTGCGCAGCTATTTCACCAAGGCCGGTGGCAACCTGGGCCAGACCGGCTCTGTGTCGCACAGCTTTGATCGCGTGGGCGAAATCACCTATCCGGCCAGCGCGGGCGATGCGGATTCCGTGATGATGGCCGCGCTGGAAGCCGGGGCAGATGATGTGGAATCCGATGAGGAGGGCCACTGGATCTATTGCCAGGTCGAGGATCTTTCGACGGTTTCCGATGCTCTGGAACAGGCGCTGGGCGAATCGACCGAGGCCAAGCTGATCTGGAAACCCCAGTCGCGCACCGAGGTTGATCTGGATACCGCGCAAAAGCTGATGAAGCTGATCGACCTGCTGGAAGAAGATGATGACGTGCTGACCGTCACCCATAACTTCGACGTGCCGGAAGACGTGGCTGCACAGCTGGAATGAACCGGGCCGCTGGGCCGCATGAAAAAGCCCCCGGCAGCGGGGGCTTTTTGTTTGCGCGCAGGGCCGCCGTTCAGGCCGAATAGGCCCAGAGATCCAGAAAGCCGGCTTCGCGGGCGGCAACCGTTTCCAGATCCCCGAACAGGCTGTCGATGCCCGCCGCAATCACATCGGCGCGGGTCACGCCCAGCAGGATGGTGGTCGTATTGCCGATATCCACCGCGGTGCCCAGTTGCGTGGCGCGCAGCGTCACCTGCTGCCCGGCCAGCGCGGCATCCAGCACCAGATGATCGGTGCCCAGGTCGAAATCGGTGATCCGGTCGCGCCCGCCGTGTTGGGTGATGATGAAACTATCCGCACCCATCCCGCCGGTCAGCGTGTCATTTCCGGCGCCACCGATCAGGATATCTGCGCCCGCCCCGCCAGACAGGCTATCTGCCCCGGCGCCGCCATCCAGAATATCGGCACCCTTGCCACCAAGGCCGGTGTCATTGCCTCCACCCAGCACGATATAGTCTGCACCGGCCTGACCGCGCACCAGATCTTGTCCGCCGCCGGTGATGGCCACATCCCCGCCCGCGCCCAGATCGTAAACACCATCCCCCGCGCCGCCGATCACCAGATCGTCGCGCTGCATCAGCGTCGCCAGCAGCGCCCGGTCATCCGCCGGGCTGACCGTGGCCGCAGCCTGTTCCAGAAGCAGGGCCGACAAGGCGATGTCGTGGATCTGGACATAGACTCCTTCGGCAGTATGGCTGGCCAGGGCGCTGATGGTGCCCCCGGTCAGAACCTTGTCGCCATCCACCGTCAGCCCGTTGCCGAAGACGGCAATCTGCCCCGGGGCATCGGCGCCGCGAAAGGCGCTGTCGAAGCTGGCGGTGGCCAGCTGCAGCGGGATCGGCCCCTGAAAGACCGATCGCAGGGTGATCGCTTCCCCTTCGATCACCTTTGGCGGGTCGAATTGCTCCAGCAGATATCCGGCGCGTTCGGCCAGAAGGCTGTTCAGATCCATGTTGAGGGGAATGACCCCGACGCTGCGGGTATCGTCAGAAAACAGGACGGCCATGTGACTTTCTCTTTGTTACCCGGCAGTTTAGGGCTTGGGTAAAATTTCGCAAGCCACTGTCTGTCGCAGGGTGGATCTTGCGGCGGCAGTCAGCGCATGGGTCAGCGGTGCCAGAACCGGGGCGGCCAGCCGGGCGAACTGCCAATGCAGCATCACATCCAGTGGCCGGCCGGGGATGAGCTCGACCAACCGCCCCTGCGCCAGATGATCGGCCACCAGCAGATCAGGGTTCATGCCCCAGCCCAGACCGGCGAGCGCCGCATCGACGAAGGCCTGGCTGGAGGCCATGCGATGGGTGGGAAAGGGGAAGGGCGCGCCAAATTCGCGGCGCAGCCAGCCCGATTGCAGGCTGTCCTTGTCGGAATAGGTCAGCGCCGGGGCGCGGGTCAGGCCAGCGCGGCTGGGGCCATCGGGCAGCCAGCGGGTACACCAGCCTGGGCTGGCTGTGGCGAAATAACGCAATGCGCCCAAGGGGATAGTATCGCATCCCTGCAGCGGGCCGGGATGGGCGGTGATCGCCCCCGCCACCTCGCCGCGGCGCAGCCAGTCCTGGCTGAACTCCTGATCGTCGATCACCAGATCGAACAGCAGCCCGTCGCAGCGCGCCAGGGCCGGGATGACCCAGGTGGCGAGGCTGTCGGCATTGACTGCGATGCGCAGCGTCGCCGGGCCGGTATCGGGCAAAGGCATGTCCTGCGCCAGCGCGGCTTCCAGCAGGGCCACGTCATCGGCATGGCGGATCAGCCGCAGCCCGGCCTCGGTCGCGGCGCAGGGCTGGCCACGGCGGATCAGCAGGGTGCCCATGCGTTCTTCCAGCGCCTTGAGCCGCTGCGACACGGCAGAGGGCGTCAGCCCCAGCTGCGCCGCCGCCAGATCGAAGCTGCCGCGGCGGTGAATGGTGGCAAGCGTCAGCAGCTGGGCATAATCGAGCATTAGCGATGCTTCATCCACAACAGAAAGTTTAACTGGATTGAGGCAGCCCCGCCCCGCTAAGTCAAGCCAAAAGCAGGAGAGACAGCATGTGGGAAGCGGCAGGGGCCGGGTATCTGGTGGCGATCAGCCTGATCGCGGCCATCGGGGCACAGAATGCTTTCGTTCTGCGCCAAGGGCTTAGGCGTGAACATGTGGCGGCGGTGGTGGCGGTCTGTGCCGGATCGGATGCGATCCTGATCGCGGCGGGTGTGGCGGGCTTCGGGTCCATCGCGGCAGCGGCGCCGTGGTTCGGGGATGCGATGCGCTGGCTGGGTGTGGCCTTTCTGGCGGTCTATGGCGCGCTGCGGTTTCGCGCGGCGCTGAAGGGGGGCGAGGCACTGATGCCCGCGCCGGGGGCGCCTGCGCCCTTGGGGCGGGTGCTGGCGATGTGCCTGATGTTCACCTGGGCCAATCCGCATGTCTATCTGGATACGGTGGTTCTGCTGGGGTCGATTTCGGCGCAATATGCGCCGCATGGGCTGGCCTTCGGGGTGGCGGCGGCGCTGGGATCCTTCAGCTTCTTTTCGGCGCTGGGCTTCGGGGCGCGGTTGCTGGCGCCGGTATTTGCCCGGCCGCAGGCCTGGGTGGTGCTGGAGATCGGCGTGGGCTGCGTGATGTGGGCGCTGGCCCTGGCCCTGGCTTTGGGCGGCTGATCTGCTGTCTGGCCTGCGTCTGGTGGCTGTACGGCCTGCGTCGGGTCTTTGTCGGGACGGCGTGCAGATGGCGCATCCTCGCTTTTGTGACCGACACAAAGGCGGCCTTGCAGCCGCCCGGCGCTTGCGCTTGGGTCTGCGGATGACAGCGATGACAACAGCGATGCGGCCCGTTCAGGGCGTGATGTGGATGCTGGCCTCGGGCGCGAGCTTTGTGGCGGTGAACGGGCTGGTGCGCTGGCTGGGCACCGATCTGCCCGCGCCGCAATCGGCCTTCATCCGCTTTGCCTGCGGGCTGCTGTTCCTGCTGCCGACGCTGGTGCCGCTGCTGCGGCAGGGCTTTGCCCCCGGCATGTTGCGCCTGCACATCGGGCGGGGGGCGGTGCATACGCTGGCGGTGATGCTGTGGTTCTTTGCCATGGCCCGGCTGCCGGTGGCCGAGGTGACGGCCATCGGCTATCTGAACCCGGTGCTGGTGACGCTGGGCGCGGTGGTGTTCTTTGGCGAGCGGCTGGCCCTGCGCCGGATTCTGGCGGTGCTGGTGGCGATTGGCGGTGCCCTCATCATCCTGCGCCCGGGTCTGCGCGAGCTGGGGCCGGGGCATCTGGCGCAGGTGGGGGCGGCGGTGTTCTTTGCCGGGTCTTACCTGTTTGCCAAACAGCTGAGCGCACGGGAAAGCGCGGGCCGCGTGGTGGCGATGATGAGCCTGTGCGTGACGCTGGGCCTTCTGCCCTTTGCGCTGGCGGTCTGGGTGCCGGTGACGGTGGTGCAGGTGGCGGCGCTGGCGCTGGTGGCGGTGTTTGCCACGCTGGGCCATTACTGCATGAGCCGGGCCTTTGCCGTGGCGCCGATGACGGTGACACAGCCGGTGACATTCCTGCAGCTGGTCTGGGCGGCGCTGCTGGGCTTGCTGGCCTTTGGCGAGCCGCTGGACGGGTTTGTACTGCTGGGCGGCGGCATCATCATCGCCGCCATCAGCTATATCACCTGGCGCGAATCCGCGTTGAAGCGCAGCGCGATCACGCCGCCGCCCGAGGCCACCCGGGTCTGAGCGCGGGCGTTTACGCCTTGCCAACACAGATGACCGGAAGATTGACGCCAAATGCCATGATGCTGCCACAGGTCCGCAGGGGGCCTGCCTTGGTGTGTTAAGGCGCCGAAAACCCTGATTGCCGATCCTGAACCCGGGTGTGAACGGTGTGCAGGTGTGGGGTCATGGGCTTTGGCGTCCTTGGCACCTTTCGGGGTGCGGCGGGGCAGATGCTGGCGGGGGTCAGCGATATCTGTCTGCGGGTGGTGGATGGGGTGGTGCAGGTGTTTACCGCAACCCGGGCGGGGGGCGGTATCCTGGCGCTGGAACTGCAGGCGACAGGGGAGGGGCTGGCGCTGATCGACCAGCAGGGGATCGCGGCGGGGCAGGTGCTTTCGGCGCCGGGGCGGCTGTCGTTCCTGACGGTGGGCGGGCAGGAGGCGCTGGTATGGACCGGCGGCTGGGCGGCGGATCCGGGCGGCTGGCAGATCGGGGCGGGGGGCCAGATCGGGGACCGGCTGCTGCTGTCGGGCGGGCCATCGGGGGTGATTGCGGCGCAGGCCTTTGCCCAAGTGGCGGG
>Ga0154510_1251_pt3 | contig 12908 bp, 16 predicted proteins | sample RifGroE1_FD_115989 | JGI IMG/M metagenome (GOLD analysis project Ga0154510, IMG submission 115989) | Rhodobacteraceae bacterium GWE1_64_9
CCATTCAGCTCCGGGATGCCGCAGACGGCATCCCGACCCTGACCGAAGTGCTTGATATCGTGGCCGGAACCGTTCCCCTGCTGATCGAGGTGAAGGATCAGACACTGGTGCCCGCCGGCCGCATCGGCCCGCTGGAGGCCGCAACGGCCACCGCGCTGGCAGGCTATCCCGGCCCGGTGGCGCTGATGTCCTTCAACCCCGACAGCCTGGCCGAACTGGCGCGGCTCTGCCCCGATCTCCCGCGCGGGCTGACGACCGGCAGCTATGATCCCGAAAGCTATGCGCCCCTGCACGCCGATCTTTGCAACCGGCTGCGCGAGATCCCGGATTACGACCGGGTCGGCGCCTGCTTCATCAGCCATGAAGCTGCCGATCTGGCCCGCCCCCGCGTGGCCGAACTGCAGGCACAGGGCGCCGCCGTGCTGTGCTGGACCATCCGTTCACCGCAAGCCGAAGCTGCAGCCCGCAAGATCGCCCGCAATATCACCTTCGAAGGCTATCTGGCTGCAAAAACTTGACTTTCCTGCCCACGGCCTCATCTTCCCGTTGTCGAAATATCCTCGGGGGGCACGGGGGGCAGACAGCCCCCCGCCCCTCCGCAAGTCGAGGAGCCGGTGTTGCCGGAACTGACCGTCACGCTTGCCGAATCCTTTGCCGCCATCCCCGCCGCCCGCTGGGATGCGCTGGCCTGCCCCGAGGCGGCAACCGGCCGGCCGGATGATCCCTTCACCACCCACCGCTTCCTTCTGGCGCTGGAAAGCTCGCGCTCGGTTGGCCCCGGCACCGGCTGGCTGCCCCGGCCGCTGCTGGTGGAGGATGCGGGCCAACTGATTGCGGCGGCACCGCTTTTTGTGAAATCGCACAGTCAGGGCGAATATATCTTCGACCATGGCTGGGCCGAGGCCTATGAGCGGGCGGGCGGGCGCTATTACCCGAAACTGCAGATCGCCGTGCCCTTCACCCCTGCCACCGGGCGGCGGTTCCTGACCCTGCCGGGCCACGAGATCGCAGGCCAGGCGGCGCTGATCGAAGGTGCCACCACCATCGCCCGTCAGAATGGCCTGTCGTCGCTCCATGCCACATTCTGCACGGAAACAGAGGCCGAAGCCGGCGCCGCTTTGGGCCTGATGCCCCGGGTGACGCAGCAATTTCACTGGCATAATCAAGGCTTTGCCAGCTATGATGACTTTCTGGCCAGCCTCGCCTCGCGCAAGCGCAAGGCGCTGCGCAAGGAACGCGAAACCGCGAACGGGCATGGGCTGGTGATCGAAAACCTGACCGGCGATCAGATCCGCCCCGAACACTGGCAGGCCTTCTGGGAGTTCTATCAGGACACCGGCCGCCGCAAATGGGGGCAGCCCTATCTGACGCGGGCATTTTTCGACGAGATTCACCGCACCATGCGGGATGATGTGCTGCTCGTCATCGCCTCCGATCAGGGGCGGCCTGTGGCGGGGGCGCTGAATTTCCTTGGGAAATCGGTGATTTACGGGCGCTACTGGGGTTGCATTGCCGATTACGCCTGCCTGCATTTCGAACTGTGCTATCATCGTGCCATTGACCATGCGATTGCCCATGGCCTGAACCGGGTCGAGGCAGGCGCGCAGGGCGAACACAAGCTGGCGCGGGGCTATCTTCCGGTAAAAACCCATTCTTTACATTGGGTTGCAGATCCGGGCTTTGCGCGCGCCGTGGCCGATTATCTGGATCGCGAACAACGCGCTGTCGATGAAGAGATCGAGATCCTGACCGCCTATGGCCCGTTCCGCCGGGGCGCGCTTCAGGGCGAATAGACCGCTGCACCCGGCATGTGCCGATGGAGGAAAGCCTATGCAACTGCTGACAGATGCTGAACGCGCCGAAGCCCTGCCGGGGCTGGGCGAAACTGGCTGGCGCGCCGTGCCAGACCGCGACGCCATCCGCAAGATATGGAAATTCAAAGGTTTTTCAGAAGCCTGGGGATTCATGTCTCGCGTGGCTCTGGCCGCGGAAAAGGCCGATCATCACCCAGAATGGGCCAATACCTATAATGTCGTGGATGTGGTGCTGACCACCCATGCCTGCGACGGGCTGTCGGCGCTGGATATCGCGCTGGCACAAAAGATGGATCGGCTGGCGGGCAGTGCCACGGTGCAGACCGATCATTCAGAGCCGGTGGATTGCCTGTGCAAGCTGGAACACGGCAGCCGCAACTGAGGTCTGGTTGCGGTATGGCCCGCGTCGGTTCTGCGTCGGGTCTTTGTCCCGACAGAAAGGGGCCGGGCATCTGCATGCCCGGCCCCCTTGCTTTCGCTGTGGATCAGATCGCTGCCAGCAGCGCTTCCCCGCCCGAGGCTTCGCAGACGCCGGGGCTTTCCTCGACATGCAGCACCTTGACCAGGCCATCTTCGGCATAAAGCGCATAACGCTTGGACCGGCCGATCAGGCCGACGGCAGGCGCCGAGAATTCCAGCCCGAGCGCTGCGGTAAAGCTGCCATCGGCATCGCCCGCAAAGGTGATCCCGGCTTCGGTCGCGCCGGTGGATTCGCCCCAGGCCTTCATCACGAAGGGATCGTTGACCGAAACGCAGATGATTTCATCCACGCCCTTGGCGGCGAAAGCATCCTTGGTGCGCATGAAGCTGGGCACATGGGCGGTGGTGCAGGTGCCGGTATAGGCGCCCGGCAGACCGAAGATCACGACCTTGCGGCCTTTCACCTTGTCGGCCAGATCCAGCTTTTCGGGGCCATTGGCACCGAAAACCAGAAGGCTGGCTTCGGGCAGGGTGCTGCCTGCGGAAATTGTCATACTGTGTCCCTCGCGCGTTGCGTTTCCGATGCTGCCAGATATAGGGTCCGCCGCAGGACAGGGCCAGAGGCGAGGCCGATTTCGCCGGGTGGAGACAGGGAATGGCACATTTCGTGGTGGTGGGGGCCGGGCAGGCCGGGGCAGCCCTGGTGGCAAAGCTGCGCGGGCTGGGGTTTCAGGGCGATATCACCCTGATCGGCGAAGAAACCGCGCCCCCCTATCAGCGCCCGCCCCTGTCGAAAGCCTATCTGCTGGGCCAGATGGAGGAAGAGCGGCTTTGGCTGCGCTCTGCCGATTTCTATGCCGATCAGCGCATCACGCTGAAGCTGGGCCATCGGGTGGCGGGCATCGACGCGGCGGCGCAGACCATCACCCTGGGCGGCGAAGTGATCGGCTATGATGCGCTGGTGCTGACCACGGGTTCGGTGCCGCGCCGCCTGCCTGCGGCGGTGGGCGGCGATCTGGACGGCATCTTTACCGTGCGCACCCTGGCGGATGTGGATGCCATGCGCGCCGAATGTGTGGCAGGCCGCCGCGTGGTGATCGTGGGCGGCGGCTATATCGGGCTGGAGGCGGCGGCAGTGGCCGCCAAGCTGGGCCTGACGGTGACGGTGGTGGAAATGGCGCCCCGCATCCTGCAACGGGTGGCGGCTCCCGAAACTTCGGATTTCTTCCGCGACCTGCACCGCGCGCATGGCGTGCGGATCATCGAGGGCGTGGGGCTGGAGGGGCTGGAGGGCGAGGGCCGGGTGACGGCGGCGCGGCTGGCCGATGGCGCCGTGATCCCCTGCGATTTCGTCATTGCCGGGGTGGGCATCCTGCCGGTCACCGATCTGGCCGAGGCGGCGGGCTGCGCGCTGGAGAATGGCATCCGCACCGATGCGCAGGGCCGCACCTCTGTGCCGCAGATCTGGGCAGCGGGCGATTGCGCATCTTTCCCGCATCAGGGCGGGCGCATCCGGCTGGAATCGGTGGGCAATGCCATAGATCAGGCCGAGCTGGTGGCGGAAAACCTGCTGGGCGCGGGCAAGGACTATCAGGCCAAGCCTTGGTTCTGGTCGGATCAATATGAGTGCAAGCTGCAGATCGCCGGGTTGAACAGCGGCTATGACCGCGTGGTGGCGCGGCGCGGCGCGGGCAGCGCCAGCTTCTGGTATTACGCGGGCGACCGCCTGCTGGCGGTGGATGCGATGAACGATCCGCGCGCCTATATGGTGGGCAAGCGGCTGATCGAGGCCGGGCGCAGCCCCGATCCGGCGGCAGTGGAAACGGTGACAGATCTGAAAGCGCTGATGGCATGAGAATTATCGGCGGCAGCGCGCGCGGCCTGAAACTGGCGGATGTGGGGGCGGGCGATCCCGCCGCCCATCTGCGCCCCACATCAGACCGGGTGCGCGAGGCGATCTTCAACCTCTTGGTGAATGGCCGGGTGGCGCAGACGGGCGATCCGCTGACCGGCGCGCGGGTGCTGGATCTGTTCGCAGGCACCGGCGCCCTGGGCCTTGAGGCGCTGAGCCGGGGGGCGGCGCAGGTGGCCTTTGTCGATGACGGCACCGCCGCCCGCGCCCTGCTGCGCCGCAATATCGAGCTGATGCGGGCGATGGGCAGCACCGATGTCTGGCGCCGCGATGCAACGGCGATGGGGCTGAACCGCGGGCCGGGCTATGGGCTGGTGTTCCTCGATCCGCCCTATGGCAAGGGGCTGGGGGAAAAGGCGCTGGCCTCCTGTCTGGCGGGGGGGTGGCTTGCGCCCGGCGCGCTGGTGGTCTGGGAGGAAAGCAGCGCCCCGGTGCCGCCTGCCGGCTTCACCGAGATCGACCAGCGGAAATATGGCGAAACATTCATTACCCTGTTGAGGCTGGCATGACACCTGCGGCGGTTCTTTTCGATTGCGACGGCGTGGTGGTGGACAGCGAGCCCATGACCTTTGATCTGCTGGCCGAAGATCTGGCCGCGCGCGGCCTGATCCTGACCCATGCAGAAATGGAGCAGCAGTTTCTGGGCGGCACGATCGAACGGGTGGGGATCAAGGCGCGGGCAATGGGCGCCGATATCCCCGAAGGCTGGACCGATCTCTTCTATGAAAAGCTCTATGCCCGGCTCGCCGAGGGCACGGCGCTGATTGCCGATGTGCTGCAGGTCTTCGATGCGCTGGATGCGGCGGGCATCCCCTATGCCATCGGATCGAACGGCACGATGCGCAAGATGGAGATCACGCTGGGCCAGTATCCGGCGCTGGCCGCGCGGCTGGAGGGGCGGATCTTCTCGGGCCGCGATCTGAAGATGCTGAAGCCCGATCCCGATCTGTATCTGTTTGCCGCCCGCAAGCTGCGCATCCCGCCGCAGGGCTGCGTGGTGATCGAAGACAGCCCGACGGGCGCGCGCGCCGCCGCCGCTGCGGGGATGCGCTGCTTCGGCTATGCGCCCAGCGGCGATGGTGCCGGGCTGGTGGCCGAGGGCGCCCGCCCCTTCCGCGCCATGGCCGATCTGCCCGGCCTCTTGGGGTTGTAAGCCGCGCCTTGCGGCTTGCTCCTTTCCAAATACTCAAAAAACAAGAAGACAAGCGGCCGCAAGGCCGCGCAGGCGCCCTGAAAGACTTGCGCGCCCGGCAGGGCGCGCGCCGCCTGGCAAGCGGTCAGGCGGAGAACCAGCCCCTGAACTGATCGCGCAGCAGGTTCTTCTGCACCTTGCCCATGGTATTGCGCGGCAGATCGGGCAGCACCACTGCCGCCTTGGGCTGCTTGAACCGCGCCAGCCGGTCGGCAATCGCGGCCAGCACCGCCTCGGGCACCAGCTCCGCCCCCTTCTGCGGCACCAGCACGGCAAAGACCGCCTCGCCGAAATCCGGGTGCGGCAGACCGATGACCGCGCTTTCCAGCACGCCCGGCACTTCGTCCAGCAGCAGCTCCACCTCTTTGGGATAGACGTTGAACCCGCCCGAGATCACCAGATCCTTGGCCCGGCCCACGATGGTCACATAGCCATCCGTCCCCTGCCAGCCCAGATCGCCGGTGATGAACCAGCCATCCTCGCGCAGTTCCTCGCGGGTTTTCTCTGGCATCTGCCAGTAGCCCTTGAAGACATTCGGCCCCCGCACCTCGATCACGCCCACCTCGCCCCTCGGCCGTTCGGTGCCGTCCTGCATCACCCGCAGCTCCACCCCCGGCAGCGGCAGGCCCACGGTGCCCGCGCGCCGCTCGCCCTCATAGGGGTTGGAGGTGTTCATGTTGGTTTCGGTCATGCCATAGCGTTCCAGAATGCGATGGCCGGTGCGAGCTTCGAAACTGGTATGCGTTTCGGCCAGCAGCGGGGCAGAGCCGGAAATGAACAGCCGCATATGCCCCACCAGATCGCGGGTGAAGCGGGCATCGTCCAGCAGGCGGGTATAGAAGGTGGGCACGCCCATCATGCTGGTGGCCTGCGGCAGCAGGCGCAGCACGGTCTCCAGATCGAAACCGGGCAGGAAGATCATCCGCCCGCCGGTCAGCAGGCTGATGTTCGAGGCCACGAACAGCCCGTGGGTGTGGAAGATCGGCAGAGCGTGCAGCAGCACATCATCGGCAGTGAAGCGCCACAGATCCACCAGCACCTGCGCATTGGACAAGAGGTTACCATGGGTCAGCATCGCGCCTTTCGACCGGCCGGTGGTGCCAGAGGTATAAAGGAAAGCCGCCAGATCATCGGGGCCGCGATCCGCCGGGCTGATGACCTCGGGCTGGCCCGCCGCCGCATCGGACAGGCTACCCGATCCATCGGGGTTCAGCGTCAGAACCTGCGCGCCGTGGCGGGCGGCCACCGGCGCCAGTGCCGCCTGTTTCGCCCCGTCGCAGAGGAACAGCTTCGGCGTGGCATTGCCCAGAAAATATTCCACCTCATCCGCCGTATAGGCGGTGTTCAGTGGCAGGAAGATGGCCCCCAGCGCCACGGCAGCGCCATAGACCGCCAGCGCCTCGGGGCTTTTGGCGATCTGCACGGCGATCCGGTCACCCACCCCCAGCCCCGCCGCGCGCAGGGCATGGGCCTGCCGCGCCACCAGCCGCAGAAAGGCATCACCCGACAGCGTGCCGCCATCCGGCAGGATCAGAAAATCCTCTGTCCGCCCGTGCAAAGGGGCAAACAGCGCATCGAACAGGGTATTGGGCATGGCAATCCTCCGCTTGCTGGGGCGGTTGATGCCATGGCAGGCGGGCGGGCATCAAGCCTGCGGAAAGATATGGCGCAGAGTCAGTTTCATTTCAGGAAACAGGCTTTGCATGGCTTTGCGGTCTGCGTCCTGATTTGCACCCGGCGCTGCCGCAATTCCGCCCCGATCCGGCCCCAGCCTGATCAGCATGAAACAAGGAGAACCCTGATGTCCTTCGTGACCCGGCTGATCGACGCTCTGCGCAATGGCACCCGCTTTCCGGCCCAGCCGAAGGGTGATTTCTTCGACGCCCGCCTGCAACGGATGCAAAGCCGCAACGGCACGGCCTGCCGCGCGACGCCGTTCAGAAATTCGCGGCTACATTCGGCAGTCTGAGTTCGGTTATCAGGTCGCGCACTTCCTGCCGGGCGGCGATGTTGGACAGGTTCAACTGATCCACCCCGGTATCGCGCAGATCCAGCAGCGTCAGGCCGCGCGGAAACAGCTCGCGGAAGATCACCCGTTCGGTAAAGCCCGCCGCCACGCGAAAGCCGATGCGGCGTGACAGATCTTCCAGCGCGGCGCCGACCTTCTTCTTGTTATGCATCTGTTGCGCGCCAAGGCGGTTGCGCAGCACGATCCAGTCGATGGGTTTCAGCCCGGCCTGCGCCCGCAGCTGCCGCGCGCCCCAGACCATTTCCGAATAGATCGACGGACCCTTGACCTTGTTGGTTTCCGGGTCGATCCGGGCCAGCAGATCGAAATCCACGAAACTGTCGTTCAGCGGCGTCACCAGCGTATCGGCCAGGCTATGCGCCACCTGGCTGAGCCTTGTGTGCGAGCCGGGGCAATCAATCACGATGAAATCGCTGATCGGGTCCAGTTCGGCAATGGCCAGCGACAGCCGGTATTCCAGCGGGTTTTCGCCCGGTGGCACCTGGGCGGGATCGACCTCTGGAAGTTCCAGGTAATTGGGGCTGGGCAGGTTCACATTGCTGCGAGCCAGCCAGGCGCGGCGGTTTTCCACATAGCGGCCAAAGCTGCGCTGCCGCAGATCCAGATCCAGCGCACCGACACGCCAGCCCATCCGCACCAGCGCGGTGCCAACATGCATACAGGTGGTCGATTTGCCCGAACCGCCCTTTTCGTTGCCGACAACGATGATATGCGCCATGGCCGCCCCTGAATTTCCGGATCTTTCCGCCCGCACTTCTTAGTTGCGGCTGCAGCAGGAGGGAAGCGCGAAGCGCGCCCGGCGGGTTCAGAACAGAAAGTCATCCGCCGTCAGTGGCTGTTCCGACGCATGATGGATCGTCAGGCGCAGATCTTCGGCCAGAACGAGCTGGCTGACGCCGGGGCGCAGGCTGACAAGCGCATCGGCCAGAAGGGCAAAGCTGGTCAGGCCGCCAAAGGCTGTCAGGTCGATGCGGTCTTCGCCGACAGCGAAATCGCGGATCACATCGGCACCGGCGCCCGGCACGAAGGCAAACTGATCGGCGCCAGCCCCACCCCACAGCGTATCATCCCCCGCGCCGCCGCGCAGGGTATCGACCCCGGCACCCCCGGCCAGCCAGTCATCACCGGCCCCGCCGCGCAGGCTGTCATCGCCCGCAAGGCCGCGAAGCCGGTCATTGCCGCCCTGCCCCGCAAGCAGATCATCGCTGTCGGCATGGCCGGTGATGCGATCCGCCACCTGTGATCCGGTGACCGTGATCCGGTGCAGGCCGGGTGTATCATAGGACAGCTGCGCCAGAGACAGGGTGCCGCCCTCTGCCATGGAGATCTGCAACCGGGTCTCATAGCCGGTGACCGATGCGCTGCGGCTGATGCCCCCTGCACCGAACTGCCCGGCCTGCAGGGCCAGAGTGGCGCCGGCTTCGAAATCCAGCGCCTCGACGGAACGGATGGTCCAATGCCCGACATCCACGACCCCGGCGCCATATTGATCGGACCGGACCGAAATCTGATCCTTGCCCGCGCCGCCTGCCAGCGTCGACGCCAGATCCGCAACGGCAAATTCATCCTTGGTCAGCGTGAACAGCAGAAATACGTCGTCTCCGCCCTGGCCCAGAGCGGTATCACCGCCACCCCGGATCATGAACAGATCCCCCTGACCACCGCCCAGCATGTGGTTGGCGCCGCCGGTGTCATCATAGGTGATGGCGTTTTCCGCCCAATAGCTGCCCAGCCCGCCATCCAGCAGGCTGCGGGCCGCGATCGGGCCGAACAGATCGGCGGTGAAAGCGGCGTGCAGCTCGCCGCGGGGGCCCTGCGTCTGGATCAGGGCCTGCGCAAGATCGGCATCCCAGCCGCTTCCCAGGCCGCCGTCACTGGCCAAAGCCAGCGCGAACATGTGCCCCGCCCCATCGTTTGCCAAAAGGCTGTCCGGGGTCTGCTGCACGGTCACTGCCGCTTCGGTCTGGCCAGTCAGCCCGAACAAGACCCGGATGTCGGCGGCGTCTCCGCTGCCGTTATGGAATGTGATCGTGGCCATCTGCCCTGCCCCCTGTGTCTTGGGCGGAAGATGCAAATGGAAAAGGGCGCGCCAATGGCGCGCCCGTGGTCATTCTGCCACAAAATCGACAGCTTGGATCAGAAACCCAGACCGGCGTATTTGTTCTTGAACTTCGACACGCGGCCGCCGGTGTCCATCAGCTTGGCGGTCTGGCCGGTCCAGGCGGGGTGCGACAGCGGATCGATGTCGAGCGACATGGTGTCGTTTTCCTTGCCCCAGGTGGTGCGGGTCTGGAAAATCGTGCCGTCGGTCATCTTCACGTTGATGAAGTGGTATTCGGGGTGGATGCCCTGTTTCATGGCGCCAGTCCTCACTCAGCTTTTGCTTTGTAGTTGGTGTCTTCGGCGATACGGGCCGATTTGCCGCGACGGTCGCGCAGGTAGTACAGCTTCGCACGACGCACACGGCCACGGCGCACCACTTCGATCGAATCGATGTTGGTGGAATAGAGCGGGAACACGCGTTCCACGCCTTCACCGAACGAGATCTTGCGCACGGTGAACGAGGCAGAAATGGTCGCGCCGCCCTTGCGGCCGATCACAACGCCTTCATAGTTCTGCACGCGCGAACGCGACCCTTCGGTAACCTTGTAACCGACGCGGATGGTGTCGCCGGCCTTGAAATCCGGGATGGTCTTGCCGAGGGCGGCGATTTGCTCGGCCTCGAGTTGGGCGATCAGATTCATCGCAGTTCCTTACTGTTGCTTGCGGTTGTTCCGCAAAGTTGGTGCCGCCTCAGAGCTCTTGGTCTTCACCCGGGTCCCTACCGTGTTTGGCACAGTAAGCCCGCCAGAGATCAGGTCTGCGTTCCTTCGTCAGCCTTTCGGCCATATCCTTCCGCCAGGCAGCAATCTTGCCATGATGGCCGGAAAGAAGCACTTCCGGTATCTGATGGCCCTGCCAGTCGGTTGGTCTGGTGTACTGTGGAAATTCAAGAAGTCCATCCGAGAAAGACTCTTCCTCGGTGGACACATGATTCCCAAGCACGCGCGGTATAAGCCGCACCGTTGCATCAATCAAGGCCTGGGCCGCGATCTCGCCCCCGGTCAGGACGAAATCGCCCAAGGATACCTCTTCGATGCCATAGGCGTCGATCACCCGCTGGTCCACGCCCTCGAAGCGGCCGCAGATCAGGGTCAGCCCATCGGCCTGCGCCCATTGCTGCGCGCGGGCCTGGGTGAAGGGCTTGCCGCGCGGCGACATAAACACCACGGGCCAGCGCTTGCGATCCGACGGGGTGCCGATGGCCGCCTGATCCAGCGCGCGGGCCATGATATCGGCGCGCAGCACCATGCCCGCCCCCCCACCAGAGGGATTGTCATCGACATTCTTGTGCCGCCCCTCGCCAAAGGGGCGCAGGTCGATGGGTTCCAGCGACCACAGCCCCATGTCCAGCGCCTTGCCGGTCAAGGACAGGCCCAGAGTGCCGGGAAACGCCTCGGGGAACAGGGTGATGATCTTGGCCACCCAGGCGCCCCGCACCCGCTGCGGCGCCATCAGGTCGCGCGGCTGCAGGCTGGCCGAGATGGACAGGCGGCCATGGCTTTTGCCCCCGGCTTTTGGCGGCGGGCTTGCGGTTGCGGGCGGATCGGTTTCTTCGGTCATGCCGCCTTGTAACGCGGGCGCAGGCGGACGGAAAGCCGCCCCGCGCAGATCACGGCGCGGGGTCCAGCCCGTTCAGCGGTGCAAGCTGGCGGTTCAGCGCGATCAGATCGGCCAGCGCGGCGGCGGCACCGGGGCCTGCAGCGCTGCGCGCAGCCTCCAGCGCGCCGGCATTGGGGCAATCGCCCCAGGCATCGGCATCGGCGTTCAGCAGCAGGATGCAGCGCCGGGCCACCAGCGCCAGCAGCCGGTCATCGCCACTGGCCACCTGCAGCGCCCGCACCGGCGCCGCCCGGCCCCGGCAGGCCTCGGCACAGGGTTGCGAGGTGGCATGAAGCACGAAGGCCGCGCACAAAGGCTGCGACATCGGGGCAGCCTGCACCCGCGCCAGCAGCGCATCATAAAGCGGCGCTGTCTGGATCTGGCCATCAAGGCGGGACAGGCAAGCCTCCACCTCGGTCAGGGGGGCATCGGCGGGCAGCGCATCCAGCGCGGCGAACAGCTGTGCCGCCCCGACCCCCGCCCCACGCGGCCGGGCGGGGCCGGGCGCGGCAATGCCCAGCAGCGCCTCGTCCAGCAGCTGATCCATCGCCAGGCCACGTTCGGGATCAAACACCATCCGCGCCAAGGGCACCGCGATGAACGAAAGCGCCAGCGGCATCCCCACACCGAACACGGGTTCAAACCCCGTGACATGGCCAAAGGCGCGACCAAAGACGAAACAGGCGCTGACCAGCACCAGCTGCACCGCGGCGCGGCCCGCCAGCGCCAGCCAGGCCGGAAGGGCCAGCCAGGCGCGCGGATGTTCCGGCCAGTCCTGCGGGCGGATCACCACAAGCCACAGCAGAAAGATGGCCGCGAAAGCAGGCACTGCCGACCAGGAAAAGTCGGCCGCGCCAGCCAGCACCGGCCCAAGATAAAGCAAGATCGCTGCGCCCCGCAGCAAACCGATTCGCAACATTTACGCCCCCGCCCGGCGCAGAACATCGCGCCGGGGCCGACAGACAGCATGACGCGGCTTTGGCCCTGCGTCCAGCGCCGCCGTCACTCCAGCCCTTCCGGCAGATCCGCGATCAGGCAGCGCGCCGCCATATCCACCAGCGGGACATTGGCCATGGTAAAGGGCAGCAGCAGCCCGCGCGGCAGGCCCGGCCCGTTGATTTCAAGAATATCGCCCGCGCCATGGTTATGCACCGCAGCCACCGTGCCGATGGCGCTGCCGCCCGGATCGCGCACTTCCAGCCCGATCAGATCGGCATAGTAATATTCGTCATCGGGCAGGCGCGGCAGGCGATCCTTGTCGGCGTAAAGGTTCACCCCTTTCAGCGCATCGGCCTCTTCCTTGGTGGCGATGCCGGTCAGCCGGGCGCCCAGACCGCCCGCCACCGGGCGCGTCAGCTTGACCTTGAAGCTGCGGCTGCCGTCTTCGGTGTAAAGCGTACCGTAATCGGCAATGGCGGTAGGTTCGGCGCAGAAGCTTTTCAGCCGCACCTCGCCCTGCACCCCGAAGGAACCGGCAATGGCCCCAACACAAATCCGGTCGGTCATGTCAGCGCGTCTCCATGATAAGCGCAGGGGCGCGGCTTTCCCAGCCCGCGCGTTCAAGTTCGGGGGTTTCGCTGTCTTCTTCGGGGAAACCCAGACACAGATAGCCGATCAGGCGCCAGCCCGGCGGCACCGCCAGATCCTGCGCCAGCCGGGCCGGATCCAGGATCGACACCCAGCCCAGTCCCAGGCCTTCGGCCCGCGCCGCCAGCCAGAACTGGGTGATGGCGCCGACCACCGAATAGGCCCGCGTTTCGGCCATGGTCTGCGCGCCAAGCCCCGCGCCCTTGGCGGTGCCTTCGTCGCAGAACACCGCCAGATGTTCCGGCGCCTCGC
>Ga0154510_1015_pt1 | contig 12748 bp, 13 predicted proteins | sample RifGroE1_FD_115989 | JGI IMG/M metagenome (GOLD analysis project Ga0154510, IMG submission 115989) | Rhodobacteraceae bacterium GWE1_64_9
CGGCGGCGGTATCGGTGGGGGTGACGCTGGCGCTTTGGTGGATGCCCTATTCGACCGGGCTTCTGGTGGCCGCCGCGGCGGCCATGGCCACCGGCGCGATTGTCGAAACCCTGACGGAACGCCAGAAGGAGCCGCGGTCATGACCGGCACGATATCCCCGATCGTCACGGATAAATGGCAGCTGTGGACGGTGATCGTGGCGCTGGGCCTCGGCACGTTCTTTCTGCGCTATTCATTCCTGGGGCTGATCGGCGACCGGCCTTTGCCGCCCATTGTACTGAAAGTGCTGCGCTATACGCCGGTTGCGGTGATCCCGGGGCTGATTGCACCTGCGGTGCTGTGGCCCGCTGCCACCGGCGGTGAAACCGATCCGGCCCGGCTGGCGGCAGCTGTTGTGACGGTGCTGACCGGCGTTGTGACGCGCAATCTGCTGCTGGCCATTCTGGCGGGGGTGAGCACGCTTTATCTGGCGCCCTGGCTGATCTGAAATGGGCCGCCCGTGGGCCAAGGACGCTGCGGGCGCCCGGCCCGCAGCTTGTTGCCCCGGATCTGGTCGCGGATCAGTTGGTGGCGGTGTCAGTCAGCCGCGGATCGCCCTTCTGCACCAGAAGGATGCCGTGGTTATCATCGGCGTCGTCATCGGTGATCGTGCGTTCCGTCACGCCCGGAAGTTTGGCAAAAGCCGCCATCAGGGTTTTGGGGAACCAGGTCTGCGGCAGTGATTCGAAGCCCGGCGTGCTGCTGAGGATGCTGGAGATGGACCGGGTACATTGCGCCTTGGGCACCGCCCCGTAAGAGCGCACGGCCTGCAGCAGCTGTTCGGCCACCTGCGGCGAAACCACCTTGGTCTGTTCGACGACGTAGTAGGTTTCGCGGGCGTGGTAGTCGATGTAGAAATTGACCATCTTGTCGGTCATGCCGAAATGCACATCGTTGCGTTCGGCCAGACGCGGCAGCGACCAGCTGCCCGCCGGATCAAACATGAGCCGTTCCGACCCGTTGATCATCAGGCCGGAATGGGCGCCCTGGCCGTTTTCGGTGGCAATCACCGTGAACAGCGTGACGGCAGGCGGGCCTTCATGCACATAGCGCGCGGTTCTGACCGCATCTTCCGGTGCCCAGCGGGGTTCGGCCGCGCCACAGGCAGACAGGGCCGCCATCAGGCCGATGGCCAGCAGATGCAGACGCATGGCGCGTTCCTTCCGGCTGAAGCGATCAGACGTTGGTAAGGGCGAGGAAGATCAGCACGCCGATCGACAGGGCAGAGCCCCAGATGGTGAAGCGGATAAACCCTGCGAAGGTTTTTTCCTGTTCGCGGATGTCCATGCTGCCCTGCTTGTGGTCGCCCATCGCCATATCTCCCGAAAAGACCGTGTTTCCCGCCAAATAGCTGATTCATTGCCGCCTGTCACGCCCCGAGGGGCGGCACTTTCGTGCTGCGGTGCGGCGGACACAGTGCCTGTCAGCACGGCTGCCAGAGCCAGGCGCCCGATGCCGACTTTTCGCGCCGCACGGCGCCCTTGTGCAGCAGGTGATTCAGATGCGCCACCGCCTCGACCATGGCGAGGCCATATTCCGCAGGCCCGATCTCGCGCCGGAACAGGGCAGGGAAGCAATCGCAGGCGGTGCGCGGCGTGGCCAGATGCGCAAGCAGACGCGCCAGCGCGCTTTCGTGATTTTCGACCATCTGGCGCAGCCGCATGGGCAGGCCGGTGAAGGGCAGCTTGTGGCCGGGCAGAATCAGCTGCTCGGGCCGGGCGAAGGGGGCGAAGCGGGTGCAGGCGGCGATCCAGTCGCCCAGCGGATCGGCGGCCGGTTCGGTGGGATAGACACCGATATTGGCGGAAATCGAGGGCAGCAGCTGATCGCCACCGATCACAAGATCGTCGTCCAGGCTCCAGAACGTCGCATGTTCGGGGGCATGGCCATCGCCCATCCGCACCAGCCAGCGCCGCCCGCCCATGGTGATGGTGCCGCCTTCGATAAGCCGGGTGAAACCCAGCGGCAGCGGATGCACCACATCGGCAAAGTTGAAGGGCCGCTCGGCGGCGCGTTTTGCCAGCAGATCAGGCGCCATGCCCGCGCTGCGCCAGAAGTACAGCTGTTCTGGCGTGGCGCGATCCTGCACATCCAGCGTCAGCATCCGGGCATAAAGCCAGGCGGTGCGGGTGGTGACAAGTTCGGCCCCCCGCGCCTGAAACCAGCCCGCCAGCCCGATGTGATCGGGGTGGTGATGGGTGATGACCACGCGGTGCACCGGGCGCCCCGCCAGCGGGCCTGCCAGCAGCGATTCCCAGATGGCGCGGGATTTCTGGCTGTTCATCCCGGTGTCGATGATCGTCCAGCCATCGCCATCATCCAGCGCGAAGATGTTCACATGATCCAGCGCCATGGGCAGCGGCAGGCGCAGCCAGAGCACGCCCTCGGCCAGCGGCAGTGCCGTGCCGGGGGCGGGTGCCTCGAACGGATAGCGGATGCCGCTTTGGGGATCGGCTGTCACGAAGCCAGAGCCTCGGTGGTGACGGCGTAAAGCGCATCCGCGCCTTCGCGCAGCTGTGCCAGCAGGGCGTGATGTTCGGGCAGCAGGCGTTTGATCGCCACGCGGGCCAGGGGCAGGCGGGACGAATCAGCCAGCGCGGCCTTCAGGTGGTAATGCCCGCCCAGCACCCGGGCAAAGGCGCGCAGATAGGGCACGGCATTCGCGTTGCGGTCATTCGCGGCCATGGCCACCAGCCCTTCGGTCGCTTCGCGCAGCGCCTCGGCCGCGTTCCAGACATCGGTGGCGAGTTCGGGCTGGGTGGCGCGGCTGTCGCGGGCGTGATCTTCGATTTCCTGCAGCAGGCGATAGGCCGCGGCGCCGCCATCCATCATCTTGCGGCCCACCAGATCCATCGCCTGAATCCCGTTGGTGCCTTCATAGATCGCGGTTACCCGCACATCGCGGGCAAATTGCGCGGCGCCGGTTTCCTCGATGAAGCCCATGCCGCCATGCACCTGGATGCCCATCTGGGCCACTTCGCAGCCGATATCGGTGCCAAAGGCCTTGGTAATCGGGGTCAGCAGCGCGGCGCGGGCCTGCCAGTCGGCGCTGCCGGTGGCGCGGCCCATGTCGATGGCCACGGCGCAGGCCAGGGCGATGGCGCGGGCGCTGAAGGTTTCGGCTTTCATCACCGCCAGCATCCGCCGCACATCGGCATGATCGGCGATGCTGCCCGCGCCCAGCGGTGTCTTGCCCTGCTTGCGATCCAGCGCATAGGCCAGCGCGTGCTGGAACGCCGCCTCGGCCACAGCCACGCCCTGCATCCCCACACCAAGGCGGGCGTTGTTCATCATGGTGAACATTGCGGCCATGCCCTTGTGTTCTTCCCCGATCAGCCAGCCGGTGGCGCCATCATATTGCATCACGGCAGTGGGCGAGCCGTGCAGGCCCAGCTTGTGTTCCAGGCTGACCACCTGCAGGCTGTTGCGCGGGCCCAGGCTGCCATCGGCATGGGGGATGAATTTCGGCACCATGAACAGGCTGATGCCCCGGGTGCCCGGCGCGCCATCGGGCAGGCGGGCCAGCACCAGATGGCAGATGTTTTCCGAAAAATCATTGTCACCCCAGGTGATGTAGATCTTCTGCCCGGTCACGGCATAGGTGCCATCGCCGTTGCGTTCGGCCTTGGTGCGCAGCGCGCCCACATCCGACCCGGCGCCCGCTTCGGTCAGGTTCATGGTGCCGCACCATTCGCCGGAAATCAGCTTGGGAATATACAGCGCCTTGATGTCATCGCTGGCGTGATGTTCCAGCGCCTCGATCTGGCCCTGGGTCATCAGCGGATTCAGCTGCAGCGCGAGGCAGGCCGAACCGATCATCTCGTTCACCGCGGTGGTCAGCGTCATGGGCAGACCCATGCCGCCATGATCCGGGTCTGCCGCCATGCCGACCCAGCCCCCGTCGACAATCGCGCGATAGCCTTCGGCAAAGCCGGGCGAGGTGCGGACCACGCCGTTTTCCAGCCGGGCGGGCACCTTGTCGCCATTGCGGTTCAGCGGGGCGATGACGGTTTCGCACAGCTTGCCCGCCTCTTGCAGGATCGCCTCCACGGTTTCGGGGGTGGCTTCGGCAAAGGTATCGGTTGCCGCCACCTGATCCATGCCCACGACATGATCGAAGACGAAGCGGAATTCGGAAACCGGGGCGCGATAGGGCATGAAACCTCCTGTGCCGCGCTTGGCAAGGGGCGAGCGCGGGCGTATGCAAGCTGCGAAACTGGCCGTCAACCTAACGCAAGGTCAGCTATGCTCAAGTTCAACGCTGCGTCACAAGATATGCAAACCCGCCTGATCCCCGCCACGCCGGATGGTATCGACGCCGCTGCCCGTATCCTTGCGGCAGGCGGTCTGGTCGCCATGCCGACCGAAACCGTCTATGGGCTGGCGGGGGATGCGCGGGATGACCGGGCGGTGGCGCGGATCTTTGCCGCGAAGAACCGGCCCACGTTCAACCCGCTGATCGTGCATCTGCCGGATCTGGACCATGTGGCGCGCTATGCCGTGCTGACCCCGCAGGCCCGGGCGCTGGCCGCCGCCTTCTGGCCCGGCCCGCTGACCCTGGTGCTGCCGCTGCGCCCCGATTCGGGCCTGTCGCCGCTGGTGACGGCGGGGAATGATACCGTGGCGATCCGGCTGCCCGCGCATCCGGTGGCGCGGGCCTTGCTGCGGGCCTGCGGGGCGCCGCTGGCTGCGCCTTCGGCCAATCCTTCGGGCCGCGTGTCGCCCACCCGGGCCGATCATGTGATGGCGGGGCTGGCGGGGCGGATCGAGGCGGTGCTGGATGGCGGCGCCTGCGCGGTGGGTGTGGAAAGCACCATTCTGGCGCTGGATGGCCCGCCCGCGCTGCTGCGCCCCGGCGGCGTGGCGGTGGAAGATATCGAGGCGGTGCTGGGTGTGCCCCTGCTGCTGCCTGGCGATCCGGCGCGGCCCAAGGCGCCGGGGCAGCTGGCCTCGCATTACGCGCCCGAAGCGCGGGTCCGGCTGAACGCCGGAACGGCGGCGCCGGGCGAGGTGCTGGTGGGCTTTGGCGCGGTGCCGGGCCAGCTGACCCTGTCGGCCGCTGGCGATCTGGTGGAGGCGGCGGCCAATCTGTTCCAGATGCTGCGCGAGGCGGATCTGCTGGCAGGCCCGGGGGGCGCCATCGCCTTTGCGCCGATCCCGGAAACCGGGCTGGGCCGCGCCATCAATGACCGGCTGCGCCGCGCCGCCGCGCCGCGGGGCTGATCCTTTATCTTGGTCTAAATATCCCCGCCGGAGGCATCCGAACCCGCCGCCCCGCGGCAATTGCGATCATGGGCCGGATCGGCGCCCGGCACCGGATCATAGCCCGATCCGCCCCAGGGATGGCAGCGGCACAGCCGATGCGCTGTCAGATAGCCGCCCTTCACCGCGCCATGACGCTCCAGCGCCTCCAGCGCATAGACCGAACAGGTGGGTTGAAACCGGCAGCCATGGCCGACCCAGGGGGACAGCAACAGCCGGTAGGCGCGCACCGGCAGGGCCAGGATATGGGCGAGCGGTGTCATTCTGCCTTGCCCCGGGGGCGGGAAGGCATTGCGTGCAGCTGGCAGATGGCAAGGCCCGCAGCGCCGGGCAGGGTGGCAGACCTGCGCAGGAGGGCGGTCATGCCCCCGGCTCGGGTTTGCGGTCGCGGTGCAGCTGGCGCAGGGCCTGATCGAGATCGGCTTTCAGCGCGGCAAAATCGCGGCTGACGGTCACGCCGGGGCGGCCGACCAGCACATAATCCCAGCCCGGCTGCGCCAGAGCGGGCAGAATGGCACGGGTGATTTCGCGCAGGCGCCGCTTGGCACGGTTGCGCATCACGGCATTGCCGATCTTTTTCGAACAGGTGAAGCCCACGCGGATGGCATCGCTGTCATCGGCGCGGTTGCGGGCCTGCAGCAGAAAGCCCTGCGCGCCTTGCCGACGTGCCTGGGCTGCGCGCAGAAAATCGGCGCGTTTGGCCAGGATCGTATAGCTAGGCAGGCATGACGAAACCGCCGCTTGCGCAAGATCGGCTTCCGCGATGCGGTTTGCCTCTTGTGCCAGCGGCGGTGTCATGTCGTATTCCCTCAGATGCCCGGATGGGGCCAGAGCGAAATCAGGCCGAAAGCTTTTTGCGGCCTTTGGCGCGGCGGGCATTCAGCACCAGACGGCCGCCTTTGGTGGCCATACGGGCGCGGAAGCCGTGGCGACGGCTGCGAACCAGGTTCGACGGTTGGTAAGTGCGCTTCATCGCGGCTCTCCATCATAATCGGACTGCAGGCCAAACCCGACGGATTCGAGGGCCGCTGCAACTTGAAGCCCGTCCTTTATGGGGGACGCTGGCACAAGTCAATTCACTGCCCGCGCTTTTCCTGCAACATTTCCACGAGAAAGCGGGGAAAACCGGGCGCGGCACCGCCTGGATGTTACAGTTTCAGCCCTTGCCGCACACGGCGGGGCGCCGCAGATCAACCCGGCGTGAGGCCATCTCGCCGCAGGGCGGGGATTGCGTCATGGTTCGGGTTCCCTTGAAAGGATATCCGGTGACAACGCCCCCCCGATCTGCACCCCCCCGATCTGCGCTTTTGCGCAAACTGCCTTTTCTGCTGATTCTGGGCGCGGCGGCCATCGGTGCCTTCAGCCTGCGCGATGTGCTGAGTTTCGAGGCGCTGGCGGCGCATCGGGAAACCCTGCTGGGCTGGCGCGATACGCATTTCGTGGCGACGGCGGCGGGGTTCATGCTGGCCTATGCCGTGATCGTGGCGCTGTCCCTGCCGGGGGCCACGGTGGCCACGCTGACGGGTGGTTTTCTGTTCGGGCTGTTTCCGGGGGTGCTGTTCAATGTGACGGCGGCGACGGCGGGGGCGGTGGCGATCTTTCTGGCGGCACGCAGCGGATTTGGCGACAGCCTGGCGCGGCGCGCGACCGAATCGGGTGGGCAGGTGGCCCGACTGCAGGCGGCGCTGCGCGAGAACGAGCTGGAGATGCTGTTTCTGATGCGGCTGGTGCCTTTCGTGCCCTTTGTGCTGGCCAATCTGATTCCCGCCTTTATCGGGGTCCGGCCGGGGCGGTTTGCCTTCACCACCTTCTTCGGGATCATTCCGGGCGCGCTGGTCTTTACCTCTGTCGGGGCGGGCCTGTCGGAAGTGTTTGCACGCGGCGCGCGGCCTGATCTTTCCATCATCTTTGCCCCGCATGTGCTGGGCCCCATTCTGGGGCTGGCCGTGCTGGCGGCGCTTCCGGTGGTGATCCGCCGTTACAGGAGACTGCCATGACCGATACGGATATCTGCATCATCGGCGCCGGATCGGGCGGGCTTTCGGTGGCGGCGGGGGCGGCGCAGATGGGCGCCCGCGTGGTGCTGATCGAAGGTGCCGAGATGGGGGGCGATTGCCTGAACCATGGCTGCGTGCCGTCAAAGGCACTGCTGGCGGCGGCGAAACATGCCCATGCCATGACGGATGGCGCGCGGTTCGGTGTGGCGCCCGTGGTGCCGCAGGTGGATTATGCGGCGGTGAAGGATCATGTCGCCCGGACCATCGCCGCCATCGCACCGATGGATTCGCAAGAGCGGTTCGAGGGATTTGGCGTGCGGGTGATCCGCGACTGGGCGCGCTTTACTGCGCCCGACCAGATGGAGGCGGGGGGCGAGGTGATCCGCGCCCGGCGCTTTGTCATCGCCACCGGATCGCGCCCGGCGATTCCGCCGGTGCCGGGGATCGAGGCGGTGCCCTATCTGACCAACGAGACGGTCTTTGCCCTGCGCGAAGCGCCTGTGCATCTGCTGATTCTGGGGGGCGGGCCCATCGGCATCGAAATGGCGCAGGCGCATCAGCGGCTGGGTGTGCCGGTGACGGTGATCGAGGGCGCCCGCGCTCTGGGCCGCGAAGACGCCGAACTGGCGGCCATCGCCCTGGCCGCCCTGCGCGACGAAGGGGTGGCGATCATCGAGGGTGTGCCTGTGGCGCAGGTGGCGGGGCAGGAGGGGGCGATTACCCTGACCCTGCAGGATGGCCGCAGCCTGCAAGGCTCGCATCTGCTGGTGGCAGCGGGGCGCAAGGTGGCGCTGGGCCGGCTGGATCTGGCCGCAGCGGGGGTAGAGGCCGATGCGCGCGGTGTCACGGTGGGGGCGGATCTGCGGTCGGTGTCGAACCGCCGGGTCTATGCCATAGGCGATGCGGCGGGGGGCGCGCAGTTCACCCATCTGGCGGGCTATCACGCCGGGATCGTGATCCGGTCGGCGCTGTTCGGCCTGCCGGCGAAGGCGCGCACCGATCATATCCCCCGCGTGACCTTCTGTGACCCCGAACTGGCGCAGATCGGGCTGACCGAAACAGAGGCGCGGGCGCTGCATGGGGATGCGCTGCAGGTGCTGCGCTGGGGCTTTGACCATAATGACCGGGCACAGGCCGAGGGCCGCACCGAGGGGCTGGTGAAGGTGATGGTGGTGAAGGGGCGGCCGGTGGGCGCGGGCATCTGCGGCCCGCAGGCGGGCGAGCTGATCGCGCCCTGGGCGCTGGCGCTTTCGGCCAAGCTGCGGCTTTCCGATATGGCGGGCATGGTTCTGCCCTATCCGACGCTGTCAGAAGTTTCGAAACGCGCGGCAGGCGCCTATTTTTCTCCGAAACTCTTTGATAATCCTTGGGTGAAGCGGGGGGTGCGGCTGGTGCAGCGAATTCTGCCCTGATGCAGCCCCTGTGCGGCGGGGCATCGCCCTGCGGCAAGGCAGGCAGTGAAAGGCGGCAGACGGTTGCGAAGGCTCGGGGCGCGAATCCTCAATACGCTGTCGGGGCGGTTTCTGCTGCTGACCATTGCCTTCGTCATGCTGGCAGAGGTGCTGATCTTTGTGCCCTCGATCGCCCGGTTCCGGGTGGATTACCTGCAGCTGCGGCTGGAGAAGGCGCAGATCGCCTCGCTGGCGCTGCTGGCCAATGACGGGATGATCACGCCTGAGCTGGAACAGGAGCTGCTGGCCAATGCGGGCGTGTTCAACGTGGTGCTGCGGCGTGACGAGGTGCGCCAGCTGGTGCTGTCTTCCGAAATCCCCGAGCCGGTTTCGGCCACTTTCGATCTGCGGATGGGCGGGCCTTTCGATCTGATCCATGATGCGCTGGCGGTGCTGGTGCTTCCGGAAAAGCGCATCATCCGGGTGATCGGCAATCCGGTGCAGCAGGCCGGGCTGCTGATCGAGATCACGCTGCGCGAAGCCCCGATGCGGGCCGAAATGCTGGAATACGGGTTGCGCATCCTGCTGCTGTCGGCGCTGATTTCGGTGATTACCGCCGCCATGCTGTTCTTTGCGGTGCAGCGGCTGCTGGTGTTGCCGATTCGCCGGGTGGTGCGCAACATGCAGGCCTATGCTGGGGCGCCCGAGGATGCGCGGCTGGTGTTCACCCCGACCGCCCGGGTGGCCGAATTGCGCGATGCCGAAGAGGCGCTGGCACAGATGCAGACCGAGCTGATCGGTGCCTTGCGGCAGAAGGAACGGCTGGCCCAGCTGGGCAGCGCCGTGGCCAAGATTGCCCATGACCTGCGCAATATCCTGACCTCGGTGCAGCTGTTCGCGGACCGGATCGAACAAAGCGCCGATCCGGTGGTGGCGCGGGCGGCGCCAAAGCTGGTGGCTTCGGTCAGCCGGGCGGTGAACCTGTGCGAATCGACTTTGGCCTTTGGCAAGGCCGAAGAGCACCCGCCGCGCCTGACCCGCTTTGCGCTGCGCCCGCTGCTCGAGGATGTGGCCGAGGGCGAGGGGCTTTCGCCGCAATCCGATCCGGCCTGTCTGGTGGATGCGGCGGCCAATCTGGTGATCCGTGCCGATGTCGAACAGTTGCAGCGGGTGATTTCCAACCTGCTGCGCAATGCCCGGCAAGCGATCGAGGCGACAGGGCGCCCCGGCACCATCGAGCTTTCCGGGGGCGAGGATGAGCAGGGCTGGTGGATCCGTGTCGGGGATACCGGGCCGGGGCTGCCTGCCCGCGCGCGCGACCATCTGTTCCAGGCGTTTCAGGGGTCGGCGCGCAAGGGCGGATCGGGCCTGGGTCTCGCCATCGCGGCAGAGCTGGTGCGCGGCCATGGCGGGCGGCTGGAGCTCATGCACAGCGATGCCGAGGGCACAGAGTTCCTGATCCGCCTGCCGCGTCCGCATGGGGAAGAAGCGCCCGAGGCCGGTTGAACCGGGGATGTGATAAAGTTTTGACAATTTCAGATTTTGGCCCTTGCATCCCCCTGATCCTGCGGCTAAACCCCGCCTCAAGACGGACCCGTAGCTCAGCTGGATAGAGCATCAGACTACGAATCTGAGGGTCGGGCGTTCGAATCGCTCCGGGTCCGCCATAGAATTCAAGGGGTTAGCTGAAAAGCTAGCCCCTTATTCATTTCAGATCCCACCATGGCAAAAGACCTTGATGGCCTGACCGGGCAGAGATGCCGCGCGTTGGTGTTGCGGCGCGCCAGCTTTCGGACGGCGGTGCGTTAGTTTCTGGATGAAAATTTTACACCACCGCCCAATCCTGACGCCCGGCTCAGTCAGGCCCCGACATTGATGTTGTAGAGCTGGCTCGCGAGGATCTTGATGGCATTCATGGTCGGGTCATCGGGATCAGCCAGCAGGTCACGGCTGAAGTAGATCGCCTCCCCCAGATCGCCGTCGAATGCCTGGAAGTCGTCACCCTCCAGCGTCCCGAGTCGCAGAGGCCCGGATGCGGTATCGCCGCCGGTGGATGTGGCCGTGGCCGTCACACCGCGATGCCAGAGCCTGGCCTTGTCGACCCCGTCGAACGATCCGACAACCAGCTCCCAGACCCCTGAGGCCAGTGCGACCGGACCTGTCGCAAAGCTGTTTTCGGCCAGCAGTCGTGGCAGGTTGCCGCTCGTGACCTGCAGCACGGCCCGGCTGGTGATGCTGGCATAGCGCCCGGTGATCGCATGGTTTTCAGCAAGATCCTGCAGACGCAGGATGGCCGCAAAGGTAAATGCGGCGCCGGTCGCAAGGGTCAGGCCGGTGGAGACATAGTCATCATATTCGGCAGCCGATCCCTCGAAATGGGCGCAGGCGAACCCGGCCAGCTGGTTGTCGACCAGCGTTGCCCGCGCCCCGGCCCCGGAGGCGGCAAAGGTGACAGGAAGGCCGGTGCGGTCATGGAAGGTATCGATCAGCCCGGAGGTCGCATCGACATAGGTGGCATCTGGGGTCACCCATCCCAGAAAGCCGGTGTCACCGGCAATCTGGGACTGCACGTCCCTGCCACTGCCCATCGGCAGATTGGAGTTCTGGAAATACTGTGCAAGCTGGGTCGTGGCCATGGGATATCCTCAGAGGTCAAGTGTGAAGCGGACGGCGGGGTGCCGCACGAAGGCGGGCACATCGAAGCCGAGGGCATGGAAGGCGGCGGGGGTCGGGCTGGGGCTGTAGAGATGGCCGCGCCCGTTGGTCCAGCCATTCAGGGCCGGGCCATCGGTGAGCACGGCATATTGCACCTGAACCACGCCGGTCGGCAGGGCAGCCAGGACGATGCGCAGGCTGTCCGGGCCGGTGATCGTGACGCTGCTGATGGAGACGGGCGCGCCATCGACGGTGACGACGAAACCCCGATCCGGCACCGGCGCGATCCAGTCGTCATCAAAGGCGATCGGGCCGAAGGGCACATCGAAGGTGATATCGATCTGCGCCCCCGAGATGGTGCCGCCCGAGGGCTGCAGCGGTGTCCAGCCCTCTCCCGCCTCGATGCGGCGCTGGACATCGCCCAGCATGTCGCTCAGCACCATCCGGCCGATGCCGGAGAGGTGGATCGGGTCATCCACCTCGACCGGGCACTGATACATCGGCCCGGCGCAGACCATCCCGGCGGTATCCCGACAGGTGGTCCACTGCTCCTGGAACACCGTATCGGCGGTGGCGGCATTGTCGTATTCGCTGGTCTGGACGACGACAAAGACCGGGGGCGTGGCCTGTCCGGTGCGGCTCTGGACATCGGCACGGGTGGCAGCCGCAAGATCCGCCAGCATCGGCCCGTAACCTGTGAACGGCCCATGCTCGCCCTGAATGTGGGTGACATGGGGGCATTCGACCTCGCGGTCGTAGAGCGCGGCAATCTCCACAGCCTTTTCGGCGGCCAGCATGAGGTTGGCATAGGGCACCGTGCCGGGCAGGAAAGAGGTCAGCGGCTGGCCGCCATAATGGCTGACAAAGACCAGAGCCCCGGCGGTCGGACGCCCGGTCGCGGCGCGGTGCTGGGCCTCGCGGGCAAAGGCCGTCAGGGTCATGGGCTGCTGGGGCTGATCGGCCGGGTCTTGACGCGGTTCCAGCCCGGTAAAGGCGGTCCCCGGTCGCGGGCTGTTGCGATAGCCGTCCAGCTGGCCGTTGAATGCAAATACATGGTGCGGATAGAGCGCCGATGTGAGCAGCGCCGCCTCGACGCCGGTATTGGTGACATTGCTCTGCCCGATGGCCAGAGACAGGCACATCTTGCGGCGATGCTCGCACACAGCCGTGGGCACACCTGCAATCTGCCGCACGTCGCTGGCGATACCGTCAGCCTCCTGCACCAGACCCACCAGCGCGGTCGGGCTGGCCCGGCGGATGTGCATCGCCTCGTATGTGGCAAAGGCTGCGGGGCTGACATCCCCCCCGCCGATCTGCGCCAGTGAAGCATCCGAAAGCGTTACATCGACCGTGCCATCGGGCCGAAGACCGATGCCGGTGGTGAACCCGCGATCAAAAACGCCC
>Ga0154510_1005_pt4 | contig 12702 bp, 13 predicted proteins | sample RifGroE1_FD_115989 | JGI IMG/M metagenome (GOLD analysis project Ga0154510, IMG submission 115989) | Rhodobacteraceae bacterium GWE1_64_9
CGATCCGCACCCGCAACGCCCTGAACAACTGATAGATACCAGAGGGCGACGCTTACTCGTCGCCCTCCAGTTTCGTTCGCATCTCGCGCAGTACCGGCAAGACCGCGCGCACCCGTTCGGCGCCCAAGGCCTGCACAACCTCGCCGATCAGCGGCGCAATGGCCTGCACAGCGGCATCGCGCGCCGAACGGCCGGCCGGGCTGATCGCCACGAATTTGCGCCGCGCATCATCCCAATCCGGCCGAATATGAATATGGCCCGCCCATTCCAGCTTGGTCAGCGTATTGGTCATCGCGCCCCGGGTCACATGAAAGCTGCGCGCCAGTTGGGCCGGGGTGCGTTCATCCCCTGCCCGCGCCAGATGGTTCAGCACCCCGAAATGCGACAGCTCCATCCCCTTGGGCAGCACTTTGGAAATGCGGTTGCGCGCCAGCTGATCCGCCATGAACAGCTCGCCGAACAGCGCAATCGCCAGATCTTCGGTTTTCTCTGCCATCACGGGCCGTCAAACGCACGGTCGTGCTGCAACGCGGGCACCCGGCTGCGTGCCCGGTCCACCTCGGCCAGATCCAGATCGGCAAAGGTCACGCCGGGATCGGTGCCACCATCGGCCAGAACCTCGCCCCAGGGAGCGATGACAAGGCTGTGGCCATGCGTCCGCCGCCCCTTGCCGCCGCCCGCGCTTTCCGGGTGAAAGCCGGTCTGCGCCGGGGCCAGAACGAAACAGCCGGTTTCAATGGCACGGGCGCGCAGCAACACCTCCCAATGGGCCTGCCCCGTCAGGTGGTTGAAGGCGGCGGGCACCGTCAGGATCTGCGCCCCCGCCTGCGCCAGCCGCCGGAACAGATGGGCAAAGCGCAGGTCATAGCACACGGCCATGCCGATCTTCGCAAAGGGCGTCTCGGCCAGAACGGCACGGCTGCCGGGGCGATAGCCTGCGGATTCGCGGTAAACCTCGGTCTCCGACACATTCACATCGAACATGTGAATCTTGTCATAGCGCGCGGCAATTCCGCCATCCGGCCCGATCAGGAAAGACCTGTTGGCAAACCGCCCGTCGGCATCATGGGTCAACAGCCCCAGTGACCCGATCAGCAGCCAGATCCCCAGCGCCTGCGCCTCGGCCTGCAGGGCGGCCAGCGTTTCATCGGCCTCTTCATGCCGCAGCACCCGGCGCTGATGATCGCGGTTCGCGCTCAGCAGGTTGGTGCATTCGGGCGTCAGCACGAATTGCGCCCCCCCGGCCGCCGCCGCCCGCAGCAGCGACAGGGTTTCCGGCAGGTTCACCGCCGGATCATCGCCCACCGTCAGCTGAACAAGGCCGACCCGCACCGCTCAGCCCGCCAGCAGGGCGTCAAGCTTGCCCTGATGATCCAGCGCATGGATGTCATCCGACCCGCCGACATGCTGCCCGCCGATCCAGATCTGCGGCACGCTGCGCCGCCCGCCTGCCCGCTCGGCCATCGCCATGCGCAGATCGGGATCACGGCTCACGTCGATTTCGGTGAAGGCCGCGCCCTTTTTCGTCAGCAGCCGTTTCGCGGCCAGGCAATAGGGGCAGGTCGGGGTGGTATAGATTTCGACGGGTTTCATGACTCATTCCTCGCAGTTGCAGCAACTATAAGGAATTAAGCATCCTTCGCAACGCGGCACAGCACGGCCACATCCACCCGCGCCGCCCCTGCCGCCAGACAGGCATCCGCGCAGACCGCCAATGTCGCCCCCGAGGTCATCACATCATCCACCAGCAGCACCGGCCGCCCGGCCAGCTGCCAGTCATGCCGGGGGTTCACCCGGATCGCGCCTTCCACATTCACGAACCGTCCTTCGCGGTCGCGCCCCTCCTGGCTGCGGGTATTGCGCCGACGCAGCAGAAGATCGGGGCAATGCGGCAGGCTGCACAGCTTGCCCAATGCGCTGCCCAACACCGCCGATTGGTTATAACGCCGCCGGATCAGCCGCATCCAATGCAGTGGCACCGGCGCGATCAGCGTATCGGGCGCCAGCAGTGGCGCCACCGCCCGGCGCAGCCAGTCTGCCGCCGGGCGCGCCAGATCCAGCCGATCCCCGTGTTTCAGCGCCATCACCAGCCGCCGCCCGTTGTCGCGATACAGCATCACCGCGCGCCCCCGGCTCCACGGTCGGGCAATCGCCAGGCAATCGTCGCATTGCACCGGCGCGCCCCCCTCTTCCCCCGGCAGCGGCGTGCCGCAGCAATCACAGACCAACCCGGCAATGAAGGGCGTATCGCGCCAGCAACGCGCGCAAAGCCCGAAGTCCGTGGTCACCAGCGCATCGCAGCTGAGACATTGCGGCGGGTAGATCAGCCGCACCGCCGCTTGTATTCTCATCCCACCCTCCTATGGTCCCGCAAAATGGAGGCAGCATGACCCCCCCACCGCTGACAGATCGCAAGGCCCTTTCCCGCAACCGCGCCCGCGCCAGCCGCGCGGCGCTGTTCCTGCACGAAGAGGCCGTGTTCGAAGTTCAGGAAAGACTGATTCCAGTTAACAGGGCGTTCACAGCCCCGGCCATCGTCACGCCTTTTGCCGAAATCTGGCAGGATGTGCTGCCGGGGGCGAAAATCGTGCCCGATGCCGAGGTGCTTGATCTGCAACCTCAGGCGCATGATCTGGTGATTCACGCCATGGCGCTGCATTGGGCCAATGATCCGGTGGGCCAGCTGGTGCAATGCCGCCGCGCGCTGAAACCGGACGGGCTGTTTCTGGGCTTCCTGCTGGGGGGCCAGACCCTGCACGAATTGCGCGCCGTTCTGGCCGAATCCGAGGCGGCGGTGGCCGGTGGCCTGTCGCCCCGCGTGCTGCCGATGGGCGAAATCCGCGATCTGGGCGGGCTGTTGCAGCGCGCCGGGCTGAACCTGCCGGTGGCCGATGCCTTTACCCGGCAGGCCAGCTATCGCGACGCGCTGCATCTGATGCAGGATCTGCGCGCCATGGGCGAAGCCAGCGCCCTGGCCGCCCGTCCCCGGCATTTCACCCGCCGCAGCCTGTTTGCCGATGCCGCACAGCGCTATCACACCGCCTATGGCTTGCCCGAAGGCCGGATTGCCGCCACCTTCGAGGTGATCTGCCTGACGGGCTGGGCCCCGCATGACAGCCAGCAGAAACCGCTGCGCCCCGGCTCGGCCATTCAGCGGCTGGAAGATGCCCTGAAGGCTGCGACAAAGAACAGCAATTGACCATCGCGCCACTGCCGCTATCTGGGCTGCAGGATAAAGGAGAAGACAAATGCTGGACGCAACGCAGGACAAAGGGATGACGCTTCCCGGCGCGGGCCGCCTTGCCCATGCCCCGGCAAACCACCCCCCCGTGCGCGAAGCGAAGATCGGGGTGCTGCTGGCCAATCTGGGCACGCCCGATCACTATGACTACTGGTCGATGCGGCGCTATCTGAACGAATTCCTGTCCGACCGCCGCGTGATCGACTTTCCGGCCTGGAAGTGGCAACCGCTGCTGCAGCTTGTCATCCTGACCAAGCGCCCCTTCACCAGCGGCGCGAATTACAAGCTGATCTGGAACGAGGAAAAGGATGAAAGCCCGCTGATGACCATCACGCGGGATCAGACAGAGGCGATCGCCGCCGAATTGCGCAACAGCTATGGCGACAGCGTCATGGTGGATTTCTGTATGCGCTATGGCAATCCGTCAACCGAATCGAAGGTCCGCGCCATGGTTGCGGCCGGTTGCGAAAAGATCCTGTTCTTCCCGCTGTACCCGCATTACGCCGGCGCCACCTCGGCCACGGCGAATGACGCGTTCTTCCGCGCCCTGATGAAAGAAAAGCGCCAGCCCGCCAGCCGCACGGTGGCCGAATATTTCGACCATCCGCTGTATATCGAGGCCTTGGCCCAATCGGTGGAACGAGTTTATGCCCAGCTGGATCACCGGCCTGATGTGCTGGTCACCTCGTATCACGGCATGCCCAAGCGCTATCTGATGGAGGGCGATCCCTACCATTGCCAATGTGCCAAGACGAGCCGCCTGCTGCGCGAACGGCTGGGCTGGGAAAAGGGCGCCATCGACGTCACGTTCCAGTCGGTCTTCGGCCGCGAGGAATGGCTGCGCCCCTATACCGTCGAACATGTGGCCGAACTGGCAAAACAGGGCAAGAAGCGCATCGCCGTCATGGCCCCGGCCTTCAGCGCCGACTGCATCGAAACGCTGGAAGAGATCAACGGCGAGATCCGCGAATCCTTTGAACATGCCGGGGGCGAGGTCTTCACCTATATCCCCTGCCTGAACGCTGATTCGGCGCATGTCACCGCACTGTCCGAGGTGATTCGCAGCAATCTGTCGGGCTGGATCTGATTCCCGCCGAAAAGCAAAAGGCGGCAGGAACCCCTGCCGCCTTTTAGATCAAACTGGCTGTCAGCTCAGTTGGAAGCAACAGCAGCCACAACGAGCAGCAGCAGCAGCGGAACGATAAAGCCGCCAGCCGACGACGAGGTCGCAGCTTCAACGACTTCCGGTTCCATGACCGGCTCAACCATGCCACCAGCGAAAGCAGCGGAAGCAGCGACCGTCAGAGCGGCTGCGAGAACAAGTTTCTTCATTTCGACCTCCAGTTATTGCACCGTATCGAATTTTGCAGAGGCGATACGGCACACCCAAGACTTACCTCGTATTGCGTTATGTAAACTTGAACCATGATACGCGCAATGAGGCCGTTTGGGGCGCCAAGGGCCGCCAACGCATGGCGTCAAATTAGCAACACCTGCGTACCGACTTGCGCCAGTTCAAAAAGTTCCTCGACATGCTCATTGTACATGCCAATGCAACCATTAGAGGATTTCCGGCCAATCTTGCGCGTGTCATGCGTGCCATGGATGCGGTAATAGGTCCAGGAAAGCCACAGTGCCCGGGTGCCCAGCGGATTGTCCGGGCCGGGGCCGATGTAATCCGGCCAGTCGGGATTGCGCTCTTTCATCGACGGCGTCGGCCGCCATTCCGGGCCGACCACCTTCTTGATGATCTCGGTCCGGCCGCGGCGCGTCAGATCATCCGACAGCGGCACCGATGTGGGGTACAGCTTGTACACCGACTGATCCGCCGACCAGAAATGCAGCGCGCGTGACTGCGTATCCACCAGAACCGCGCCATTGGTCAGGGTCGTGAAATAGGGCTGCCAGTCCAGCATCCGGAAGCTGGAAATATTCGCCCGGATGCCGGTATCTGCCCAGGCCGGGAGTGCTGCCGCACCCAGTGCCGCCGCAGCACCGCCAAGGAGTGCCCGGCGGGAGGGCGTGAAATTCTTGTCTGCGGACATCCGCTCGACTCCTTGCAAGTGAATTCGGGTGATTTTTATCGCTAAATGCCCTATTTCGCAAATCAAAGGCTTGTCAATTGCCCCATCACGCAGACTTGGGTTTGAACCCCGGCGCGGGATTGGCTAAAGACGGGCCATGCACAGGCATTGGTGATGGAATGATGACGAGACTCCCGGTCCTCGCACTCGCAGCGGCGGCTTTTCTGGCTGGCTGCGCCGCTGCCCCCCCGCAGGATCTGTACGGGCCTGACGGGCGACCGCTGCCGCGTGTCTACAACATGACGGAAGCGGACAAGACCCAGATCCCCTACCGGGTTCTGGATTCGGTGAATTCGCTGCGCTCCGCCCGCGGGCTGGTGCCGATGCAGCTGAATGCCCAGCTGAACTCTGCCGCCTATGCCCATTCGCGCGACATGTCGGCGCAGAACCGGCCCTGGCATTTCGGCTCTGACGGGTCTTCGCCGCTGCTGCGGGTGCAACGCGCCGGATATACCGGCCATTTCACCGGCGAGCTGGTGTCGGAAACCTATCAGTCCGAGCTGGAAACCCTGGCCGAATGGCTGGAACAGCCCGATACCCGCAGCGTCGTCTTTGATACCGCTTCGAACGAGCTTGGCTTCTCCTGGTTCCAGGAACCCAGCGGCAAGCTGTGGTGGACCCTGGTGACAGGTGACAGCACCCGCGCGCCGGTCGCCAATGTAAGCTCCATCGCCCTGGGCCGCGAAGTGACCTCTGAAATGGATCAGCTGGTCGGCCAGTAAGACCTGCAGAACCTGAAACGCAAAAGGGGCCCCGCAAGGGCCCCTTTGTCATTCCGTGCCCGAACCTGTCAGGGCAGGATATGGATCGGCGTGTTCCGCCGGATCATCGAATAGATCACTTCGATCTCTTCATCCTTCACCGCGATGCAGCCCGCCGTCCAGTCGCCCTTGTTGCGGCCCTTATATTCGCTGCGGCCATGGATCATGATATCCCCCCCCGGCGATTTCCCCTGCGATGCCGCAAAGGCCCGATCCCGGACATTCGGATAGGAAATCCCAAGCGACAGGTGGAACCGGCTTTTGGGGTTGTGACGGTCGATGAAATAGGTGCCTTCCGGCGTCTTGCCATCGCCTTCGAACTGCTTGTGCCCCACCGGGGTGAAGCCCAGCGCGATGTCGTAGGTTTCAAGCACCTTGGAATTATGCAGCAGATACATCTTCCGGGCGCCCTTGTGCACCTGGATCGACGTCACGGCTTCACCGCGATAGCTGCGGAACTTGCCCTCTTCCTTGCCACAGGCCGCCAGGCCCAAAGCAAAGAGAAGCACGAAAATGATCCGCACGATGGTCATGGAGCGCCTGTTTTTATCTGCTTCTTGTTTTCTTGCCTTGCCCGAAAATAGCACGACAAGCCCCTGCAGGTTAATCCCGCTTCTGGGGGTGTCCGTTCACGCAACCGTGCGCAGACACACAGAACAAGCATCATTTCCGGCTGAATCGCGCAGAAAGCTCCACATGGGCCGACCAGCGGAACTGATCCACAACCTGAATCCAGTCCAGCCGATAGCCGCCGTGAATCAGTACCTTTGCATCACGGGCAAAGGTTGCCGGGTTGCAGGACACGGCTGCGATTACCGGCACACCGGATCGGGCCAGCGTTGCAGTCTGCGCCTCGGCCCCCGCGCGCGGCGGGTCGATGACCACGGCCCCCACCCCCTTGAACTCGTCCGGCTCCAGCGGGCGGCGGAACAGATCGCGGGTTTCAGCCGTCACCCGATGCAGCCCGCCGGCCTGCCGCCAGCCGCGATCCAGCGCCGCGATCATGGCCGCATCGCCTTCGACCGCCCGGATATCGGCCCGTTCCGACAGGGGCAGCGCAAAGGTGCCCACGCCCGCAAACAGATCCACGATGCGGTCAGCCCCGCCCACCGCCTCGGTCACGGATGCCAGCAGCGCGGCTTCGCCCTCTGCCGTGGCCTGCAGAAAGGCGCCCGGCGGCGGCGCAACCAATGCGCGGCCCATGCGCTGCATCGGATTGGTGCGCAGCGCCACAACCTCATCCCCCCAGGCCAGCCGGGCGATACCATGCGCCTCGGCCACCCGGGCCAGCGCCAGCCGCAGATCGGCATCCAGCGGTTTGCCGCCCTGCACCAGAACATCCGGTCCCGCCAGGCTGCGCGTCACCAGCAGGTCAAGCTCGGCCGTGCGCGACCCGCCGGCCAGAACCAGCGCCTCCAGCCCCGGCATGGCCGCCATCAGATCGGGGTGCAGCAGCTGGCAGTTCGGCACCGGGATGATCAGATCCGATCCCCGCGCGTGAAAGCCGATCAGCGTGCCATTCTTCGTCCGCCGCGCCGAAAGGCTCGCCCGGCGGCGCGACCGGGGCGGCGAGGTGACCAGCGGCCGAAACTCTGCCTCCAGCCCCTGCCCCGCCAGCGCGCCCTGAACGATCCCCTGTTTCCAGTCCGCCACCAGCGAATCGCGGGCGTGCTGCATCAGGCAGCCCCCGCAGGATCGGGCATGGCTGCAAGGCGGCTTCACCCGATCAGCCGAGGGCGTGACGATCCGCACCCCCAGAAGCCGGTCCCCCTGCAGCTCCCCCTCGACAACCTCGCCCGGCAGGGTCTGCGGCACGAAGACCGGCCCCGAAGGCCCCTCTGCGATGCCATCGCCATATTGGCCAAGGCGGGAAATGGTCAGCTGGCATGTCATGCGGGCGATCCGGGATCAAAGAATGAAGTCGGCGCTGGTAAGCACTTTTTCTCCCAGCCCGTCCAGCACGATCGTGCCCGCACCGCCAATCAGCCCCAGATCAAGCCGCAGATCAGTGGCCCCGGCCAGCGCCGCCTGCTCGGCCAGCCCCAGCACGGCCTTCAGCGCCAGGCCTTGGGCCGAAAGGTCGATCCGGTCTTCGCCGGGCACGAAATCCGTGATCAGATCCACCCCGGACATGCCGTTGAACACGAAGACATCACTGCCCGCCCCGCCCGAAAGCGTATCATTGCCACCGCCGCCCAGCAGCAGATCGGCCCCCTCCCCGCCCGCCAGACTGTCATCATCGGCACCACCGTTCAGCAGATCGGCATCCGCGCCGCCATCCATCGTATCTTCGCCCGCATGGCCGCGCAGCGTGTCATTGCCGCTGTCACCAAAGATCTGGTCATCGGCCAGGCTGCCATAGGCCCGGTCATTCCCCGCCCCCGCATTCACCACACCCGACATCACGCCCATGCGGGAATCGAAAATGTCATTCCCGTCCCGCAGGATCACATCGCCCTGCAGCGTGCCCGAATTGCGCAGCACATCCATGCCCTGCGATCCGTTCACGGCCGAAATCGCCCCCGAAATCACACCCGTATTGATGATCAGCGTCGACCGGATCACCTGCGCGGTGGCGAACAGGTCCACCCCATCCGAAAGCCCCGAAATCGTGCCGGTATTGGTCAGCTTCAGCCGCCCCGCCCCGACAGAGGCCAGAACCCCATCCATCAGCCCGCTGATCGTGCCATGATTGGCCAGCGTCACATCCGCCGCCGCATCCGAGGCTAAGGCGCTGATGCCATTCGCCCGCGTGCTGATGCTGCCCATGTTCACCAGCTCGAAACTGCCGCTCATCCGGGCGCGGACCGCATCGCCCGTTGCCGCCACCAGTGCGCCGGTCTGGCCGATGTGGATGGTGGTTGAACTGCCATCCATCTCGATCGCGCTGACCCCCTGCGACACATTCACCAGACCAAAGACCGCAAGCGCGCTGCCCACCCCCCGGATCTCGATTGCATCCAGCCGGAAATCCGGCCCGAACACGTTCAGCACGCCGGTATTGGTGACAATCCCGAACTGGTTGTCCACCAACCCCACCGGCAGCCGCGACACCGTCGAGATGACGAAATTGACCATGCACGCCTCCTTGCCACCGGCAGAAGGTTACTCTGCAGCCGCCGCACCGTCCACGTTTTCATCCACCCCGATGAACCCGCCGGACTGGCGGTTCCAATAGCGTGCATAAAGCCCGTCTTGCGCCAACAGCACATCATGCGGGCCTTCCTCCACGATCCGGCCCTGATCCAGCACCACGATCCGGTCCATGGCGGCAATCGTCGAAAGCCGGTGCGCAATGGCCAGCACCGTCTTGCCCACCATCACCCGGTCCAGCGCCTCCTGAATGCTGGCCTCCACCTCGCTGTCCAGCGCGCTGGTTGCCTCGTCCAGCACCAGGATCGGCGCATCCTTCACAAAGGCACGTGCCAGCGCGATGCGCTGCCGTTGCCCGCCCGAAAGTTTCACGCCCCGCTCGCCCAGATAGGCATCATAGCCCTTGCGGCCCTGATGATCTTCCATCGCCAGAATGAACTCATGCGCCTCGGCCTGTTTGGCGGCGGCGATGATCTCTTCCTCGGTCGCATCCTGCTTGCCATAGGCGATATTGTCACGCGCCGATCGGTTGAACATCGCGGTTTCCTGCGTCACCATGCCGATCTGCCGCCGCAGGCTTTCCTGCGTCACCTGCCGCACATCCTGCCCATCGACCAGAACCTGCCCCTTTTCCGCATCGTAAAGCCGCAGCAGCAAGGACACGAGCGTGGATTTCCCGGCACCCGAAGCCCCCACGATCCCGATCTTTTCGCCCGCCGCGATGCGCAGGGTCACATCTTCCACCCCGCCCCGGCGGCGGCCATAGGCAAAGCTGACCGCCTCATAGTCTATCGCACCGGCGATCTTCGGCAGATCCACCGCGCCCGGCGCATCGGCCAGCTGATGCGGGATGGACAGCGTGCGCATGGCATCCTCCACCTCGCCCACGCTGGTATAGATCGACATCAGCGTAAAGCTGACCCAGCCGGTCATCTGCGCGATCCGCATCGCCACGGCACCTGAAGCCGCAATCGCCCCCGCCGTCGCCTGCCCCTGCTGCCACAGGATCACCGCCCCGCCAATCAGCAGGATCGGCAGCACCCCGGCCAGGGTCATCAGCGACAGGCGGAACCAGGTGGAAATCTCGCCGAATTCCAGACTGCGGGCCCGAAACACCTCCATGCTTTTCAGCGCCACGCGGTCTTCAAAGGCGGCATGGGCGAACAGCTTCACCGTCTTGATATTGGTGATCGTATCCACCACCTGCCCTGAAACCATCGCCCGCGCCGCAGCACGCGCCGAAGAGTTCTTCTTGATCCGCGGCATGAAGAACCGGATCAGCGCGAAATAACCGAACATCCAGACAATCAGCGCCAGCGCGATCCAGCCATCAATCGCCAGCAGAAAGATGGCCGACCCGATCACCGAGGCCAGGGCAAAACAGATCGTATTGATGAATTCGGTCGCCACATCGGTGACTGCCCGCGCTGCCTGCATCTGTTTCTGTGCGATGCGGCCCGCAAAATCATTGTCAAAGAAGGTGACGCTCTGCCCCATCGTCCAGCGGTGCAACCGGCTCAGCACCAGCGGAAACAGATTGGGCCCCACGATGACAGAGTTCGACGCCGAAGAGGCCCCAAAGGCCAACGGGCGCAGCACCAGATAGAACAGCAGAAACAGCAGCAGCAGGCCCAGGTTATCGGCAAAGAATTCCGCCGGGTTGCCGCTGACCGCCGCATCCACCACCCAGCCCAGGATCAGCGCCGAAACCACCTCGGTCGTGCCCGAGATCGCGGAAATCACGCCCGCCACAATCAGCGGCGGCCAGGATCCGTTCAGGCACCAGGCAAAAAAGCCCGTCAGACGCTGGGGCGGCACACCCTGTGCCGGGCGAAAGGCGTCGATAAATCCGCCCAGCGTCTCGAATACTTTCAAACCTGTTCCTCCGTTCCGATGAAGCCGCCGGACTGGCGCGCCCAGAACCGGGCATATAGCCCGCCCTGCGCCAGAAGCGCGGCATGGCTGCCATCTTCGGCCACGCCGCCATCTTCCAGCACCACGATGCGATCCATGGCCGAAATGGTGGAAAGCCGGTGCGCAATCGCGATCACGGTCTTGCCCTGCATCACCGTGTCCAGCGTGTGCTGGATCGCCGCTTCCACCTCGCTGTCCAGTGCGCTGGTCGCCTCGTCCAGGATCAGGATTGGCGCATCCTTCAGGATCACCCGCGCCAGCCCGATACGCTGCCGCTGCCCGCCCGAAAGTTTCACCCCCCGCTCGCCCACATGGGCATCATAGCCCCGGCGCCCTTCCGGGTCTTCCAGCGTCAGGATGAACTCATGCGCCTCGGCCCGTTTCGCGGCCAGGATCATGTCGTCCTCTGTCGCCTCGGGGCGGCCATACAGGATGTTTTCCCGCACCGACCGGTGCAGAAGGCTGCTGTCCTGCTGCACCATGCCGATTTCCCGCCGCAACGAATCCTGCGTGACCCGCGCAATATCCTGCCCGTCGAACAGGATGCGCCCGCCTTCGCAATCATAGAACCGCAGCATCAGCTTCACCAAAGTCGATTTCCCGGCACCCGAACGTCCGACAACCCCGATCCGTTCCCCCGGCCGGATCGTCAGGCTGATGTCGCGCAGGCCCCCCGTGCCGCGCCCGTAGTGGTGCGAGACATGATCCAGCACGATCTCGCCGCGCGTCAGCCGCAGGGGCTGTGCCTGCGGGGCATCCACCAGCCCGATGGGCTGGGTGATCGTCTCCATCCCCTCCTGCACCACGCCCAGCGCTTGTACCAATGATGTGGTGGCCCACATGATCCAGTAGGTCATGCTGTTCAGCCGCAGCACCAGCGCCGTGGCCGCCGCCACCGTGCCCACGCTTGCCTGCCCGTGATACCACAGCAGGATCGCCCAGCCCGTGACGGCCACGATCAGGAACCCGTTCAGCACCGTCAGCGCCAGATCCATCTTGGTGACCACCCGCATCTCATGCTGAAAGGTGGTGCGCGCCTTTTCGATCGCCTCGGTGGCATGGCGCATTTCCAGATCGTGATGGGCAAAAAGCTTTACCGAATGAATGTTCGTATAAGCATCCACCACCCGCCCGGTCACCGCAGACCGCGCATCCGAACTGGCCTTTGACGCCGGGCCTGCGCGGCGCAACGTCCATTTCACCAGCGCCATATACAGGCCCAGCCACAGCACCAGCGGCAGCAGCAACCGCAGATCCGCCTCGGCCAGCATGATGCCGGCACCTACGATTGTGACGCTGGAAAACGCAACTGCATCAAAGGTTTGAAAGACAGCATCCCCGGCGGCCGGCGGTGTCTGCATGATCCGGTTCGCAATCCGCCCGGCAAAATCGCTTTCAAACCAGCCCACGGGCTGACGCAGCACATGGTCATGCGCCCGAAACCGAATCATCGTTCCGAAATTCGGCAGGATGGTATTGTGCAGCAGGGCCACATTCACGAAATGCACGACCGGCCGCAGGATCAGCACCGCCAGTGCCACCGCGATGATCTCGGCGCCATAGCTGGCCCAGATCTCTTCGGGCCGGCCCGCTGCCAGCAGATCGACTA
>Ga0154510_1246_pt2 | contig 12617 bp, 9 predicted proteins | sample RifGroE1_FD_115989 | JGI IMG/M metagenome (GOLD analysis project Ga0154510, IMG submission 115989) | Rhodobacteraceae bacterium GWE1_64_9
CAGCCGCAGTGGCTGGCCGTTCGAAGATGTGGCCGCCCCGTCGCGGCGCATTGCCGCCCATGCCCCGCAGCGCATCGTCTGGGGCACCAATTTTCCACACAACATGATGCGCAGCAGCGCCGATTACCCAGACGAGCTGCGGCTTGCCGAACTTGCGTTCAGCTGGCTGCCCGATGGCACGCGTGACCGCGTGCTGACTGAAAATCCGGCAGAACTTTACGGATTTCCGCCGTCGTAGCGAAAAAAAGGGCCGTGGAGGGCCCGAAACAGTGGAGGAGACACCTATGAAATTCATGAAAACACTGCTGGTCACCAGCGCCATTCTGGCAGGGACTGCTGCGGGCGCCTGCGAAATCACGCTGCGATCCGCCGATACCCACCCGGCAGGCTATCCGACGGTCGAGGCCGTGAAATGGATGGGCGCGCAGGTGAAAGAACGTTCGGGCGGCCGCATCTGCATCGAGGTTTTCGCGGCATCCGAACTGGGCGAGGAAAAGGATGCCATCGAGCAGACGCAGTTCGGCGTGCTTGACATGGTCCGCGCGTCGTTCGGGCCGTTCAACAATCTGGTGCCGGAAACGCAGGTCGTATCGCTGCCCTATATCTTCCGGTCGCCCGATCATATGCACAAGGTGATGGATGGTCCGATCGGCGAAGAAATCGCCAAGGGCTTCGCCGCGCATGATCTGGTGGTTCTGGGCTATTACGATGGCGGCGCCCGCAGCTTCTATAACAGCCAGAAGCCGATCACGAAAATCGAAGATCTGGCAGGTATGAAATTCCGCGTCATGCAGTCGGATGTGTTCGTCGACATGATGGCGGCGCTGGGCGCCAATGCCACGCCGATGCCCTATGGCGAGGTCTATTCTTCGATCCAGACTGGCGTGATCGACGGTGCCGAAAACAATCCACCTTCCTATGATACCTCAGGCCATTTCGAGGTCGCCAAATACTATACGCTGGATGAACACCTCATCATGCCCGAGGTTCTGGCCATGTCGAAAACCAGCTGGGACAAGCTTTCTGCCGAAGATCAGGCTCTTGTCGCACAGGCCGGAAAGGATTCCGTGCCGGTGATGCGCGAACTCTGGTCGGCCAAGGTGAAGGAATCCGAAGAAAAGGTTCTGGCATCCGGCGCAGAGATCATCCGCGACATCGACAAGGGCCCCTTCATTGCCGCGATGGAGCCGGTCTACGCCAAATACGTCACCACGCCCGAACTGCAGGATCTCGTTTCCCGCATCAAGGCAACCGAATGATCCAGCACCGCGGCGCATATTCTGCGCCGCGGTTCACTTTTCGGGGTTTGCCCAATGCGTGACGTCATGCTTGCGGTGGAGCGGCTGACCAGCCGGCTCGCCACTGCGTCTCTCTACATTGCCGGGGCCGGATTGGTGCTGATGACGGTGATCGTCTTCGCCCAGGTTTTCGTGCGCTACATACTCAACACCAGCCTGCACTGGGCCGAGCCTTCGGCGGTGCTCATCATGGGTTGGTTCATCTTCCTGGGGGCGGCCGTCGGCATCCGCGAGGGATCGCATCTGTCCTTCGATGTGGCGCTGCATTATGCGCCGGGATGGATGAAATCGGTGTTTCATACGATTTCCGATATCGCCATCGGGGCCTTTGGCATCGGTATGGTCTGGTATGGCTGGCAGCTTGCCGCCAAGGCCGCCAGCAACACCATCCCCGGCCTGGGCGTTTCACGGGCGCTGGACTTCGCACCGATCATCGGGGGCGGCGTGATCCTGGTGCTGTTTTCCGCCGAACGCATCCTGCGGCGCATCTGTGGCCTGCAGACCATGCGCTTTGGCGACCATGTGGAGGAGTAAGGCATGGAGCTTCTGATCCTGTTCGGCTCTTTCGTGGGGCTTCTGCTGATCGGCACGCCGGTCGCCTTCTGCCTGGGTATCGCCAGCTTCGCCACGGTTCTTTATCTTGGCCTGCCGCCGGTGGTGGTGTTTCAGCGGCTGAATTCGGGCGTTTCGGTCTATGCGCTGATGGCGATCCCGTTCTTCATCTATGCGGGCGATCTGATGGTGCGCGGGGATATCGCACGGCGTCTGGTGGCCCTGGCGGGCAGCCTTGTCGGCCATCTGCGCGGCGGTCTGGGGCAGGTTAACATCCTGACCTCGGTGATGTTCGGCGGTGTGTCCGGCTCCGCCACGGCCGATGCCTCTGCGGTGGGCGGGCTGATGGTGCCGCAAATGAAGGCGCGTGGTTATGATGTCGATTACGCGGTGAATGTTACAGTCGTGGGGGCGATCATCGCCCTGATGATCCCGCCGTCGCACAATATGATCATCTATTCCATCGCGGCAGGCGGCAAGCTGTCGATTGCCGATCTGTTCACGGCGGGCATCATTCCGGGCCTGCTGCTGGCGCTGCTGCTGATGGTGGCCGCCTGGTGGGTTGCCAGAAAGCGCGGCTATCCCACAGAACCTTTCCCCGGTCTGGCCATGGTCGGGCGGATGTTCGTCTCGGCGTTGCCCGGGCTGATCCTGATTGCCATCATCTTTGGCGGCGTGCGGTCGGGGGTCTTCACGGCATCCGAAAGCTCCAACATCGCCGTGGTCTATGCCCTTTTGGTGACCTTGCTGGTTTACAGGTCACTGACCTACCGCGAGTTCATCGAGGCCACTTTCGGCGCTGTGCGCACCACGGCCATGGTGCTGATGGTGATCGGGTCTGCCGCCTGTTTCGGCTGGCTGCTGGCCTATCTGCGCGTGCCCACCGCGATGATCGCCTTTCTGCAAGAGGTATCCACAAACCCCTTCGTGATCCTGCTTCTGATCAATATCACGCTGCTGATCTTGGGCACCTTCATGGATATGTCGCCGCTGATCGTGATCACGACACCGATCTTCCTGCCGGTGGCTCAGGCCTTCGGGGTGGACCCGATCCATTTCGGCGTCATCATGATCCTGAACTTGGGTATCGGGCTCTGTACCCCGCCTGTCGGCTCTGTTCTGTTCGTCGGCTGTGCCGTGGGCAGGATCGGTATCGGGCAGGTGATGCGCACGATCTGGCCGTTTTACGGCGCGGCCTTCGCGACGCTGATGCTGGTGACCTATGTGCCTGCCTTGTCGCTCTGGCTGCCTGCCGCATTCAAGTAACCCGGGGCCCCTGCAGGGGCTCCGATCTTTTTCAGCTGCTCCGCCTGTTCGGGTTCATCCAGCCGCATCAGGCCGCCATGGCGGCTTTTCTCCACCCGGCGCATGTGGTCGCGCGGGCTGAGGCCAAGGGTGCGCTTGAACATGCGGGAAAAGTAATAGGGATCGGCATAGCCTACCTCGGCCGCAGTGGCCGAAACGGAAAGGCCGGATTCAAGATGGTGCATCGCCCGCTCCATCCGTTTGAACTCCTGATACTTTCGCGGTGTCCGCCCGACACGCTTCTGGAACTCACGCAAAAAGTAATCGGCGTTATAGGGGGCATCCTGAACAGCGCGCGCGGCAATCTCGGGCTCGGCAGGATTGGCCGATATGGTGGTTACAGCCTTCATCACTGCCAGATCCAGTGCATCCGTACCTTCTGCCTGATAGGCAGCGCCACTGCGCCAGCCCAGAAACGCATCCTCGATAAAGGCGATCAGCAGCACCATGAACAGATGATGCTGCCCCAGCGTCACCGATTCCGGCGGCGCAGACTGGCGATAGTGGCGCACCATGGGTTCCAGCAGCGGCCAGCGCGACAGATGCAGATGTGGTTGCAGGTTCATCTGCGCCATCAGGTCATGTCGCCCAAAGATATCCAGGGTGAAATGCTGCGCGACACCGCGATAGGTTTCCGGCCCGTCGTTCCACCCCTGAAACCTCTGCCCGCGGCTGATCAGCATGGCATCGCCCGGCCGCATGACGCGCGGCGCGCCATCAATCAGATAATGCCCGCAGCCTTCGATACAGATCACCAGATCTTCGACCGGGTTCGCCTTGTCGATGGCCCATGTGGTCGAATGTTCCATCCGGATCGCGGCGCGGGTCAGGTGCAGCGTCAGGGCAGATGGCGGAAGCGAAGCCAGAATGCCACCTTCGATTTCATCCATCTTTTTCCCTTTCTTTGTGAATTCATTCTGTCGCCCGAATCCGGCTAAGTCACAATCAGACAGCAGACGCGATCCGAATTCTACAGGGAGGAGATCGGAGCGCCAGGAAAACGGGCCAAAAGCCCGCAGCCTCGCGCCGCCGATCGGGGAGCATCACTTGCACAAAACCACATCTCATAACTTTGCGCGTGTTCCGTGGCGGCGGTGGCCGTCATGAAGGGGAACCGTGCCTTGGGGCTGGCCTATCTGGCGCCCTATATCATTGGCCTTCTGGTCTTTACCGCTGTGCCGTTTCTGGCCTCGTTGTATCTCAGCTTCACGAAATACGACCTGCTCAGCGCTCCGAAATGGATTGGCTTCGATAATTTCGAAAAGCTGTTCACCCGTGACCGCACGTTCTGGAAATCGCTGAATGTGACGCTGCTTTACGTCTTCATCACCGTGCCGCTGAAACTGGCCTTCGCCTTGTTCATCGCAGCGATCCTGAATTACAAACTGCGGTTCATAAAGTTCTTCCGCACGGCCTTCTATGTGCCGTCGATCCTGGGCGGATCCATCGCCATCGCGGTGCTTTGGCGCTATATGTTCGCGACCGAAGGTCTGGTGAACATGGCATTGGCCACGCTTGGTATCAGCCCGGTGGATTGGTTCGGTGATCCGGGCAATGCGCTGTTCACCATCACCCTGTTGCGCTGCTGGCAATTCGGTTCGGCCATGGTGATCTTCCTGGCGGCGCTGCAAAGCATCGACAAATCACTTTACGAGGCTGCGGCGATCGACGGTGCGGGCAGGATACGCACTTTCGTGTTCATCACCCTGCCACTGCTGACCCCGGTGATCTTCTTCAACCTCATCATGCAGATGGTCCAGGCATTTCAAGAGTTCAACGGCCCCTACATCATTACCCAGGGTGGCCCGCTGAAATCCACGTATCTGCTGCCCCTGTATATTTATGACGAGGCGTTCAAGAAATTCCACATGGGCTACGCTTCGGCCATCGCCTGGGTGCTGTTCGTCATCATCATGGCCCTGACGCTGATCGCCTTCTGGTCATCAAAGAAGTGGGTCTATTACGCGGGCGACAAGCGGAGCTGAGCCATGGACATGCAAACCTTCAACGAGGCCCAGGCCGCACGGCGCGCCCGTCTGCAGATGATCTCGACCACCGTGCGCTATGTGCTGTTGTTCGCGGTCGGTCTGGTGATGCTTTACCCGCTGATCTGGCTGATCGGGGCCAGCTTCAAGACGAATTCCGAAATCTTTGCCGGGGCGGGGTTCATCCCTGAAAATCCGACGGTCGATGGCTATGTGAAGGGCTGGGAAACCTCGACCCCCTATACCTTCGGCCGGTTCTTCTGGAATTCCTTCCTCATCATCCTGCCCAAGGTGATTGGCACGGCGATTTCCTGCACCTTTGCAGCCTATGCCTTTGCGCGGTTTGATTTTCCTTTCAAGAAGATCCTGTTCACCAGCGTCATTGCCATCCTTCTTCTGCCCAATGTGGTGACGCGCATCCCGCAATATATCCTGTTCCGCGATTTCGGCTGGCTGGATACGTTCCTGCCGCTTTGGGTGCCTTCGGCGCTGGCGGGGGATGCCTTCTTCGTCTTCATGCTGGTGCAGTTTCTGCGCTCTCTGCCGACAGATATGGAAGAGGCCGCGCGGGTGGATGGGGCCAACAGCCTGCAGGTGCTGATCTATATCGTGGTTCCCATGCTGGCGCCTGCGCTGATCTCGGTCTGCCTGTTCCAGTTCATGTGGACGATGAACGATTTTCTAGGCCCGCTGATCTATCTGTCATCGGTCGACAAATATCCGGTGAGCCTCGCGCTCAAACTATCCATCGACACAACTGAAGCCTTCGAATGGAACCGCATCCTTGCGATGTCGGTCCTCACCATCGCGCCTGCGCTTGTCATCTTCTTTGCCGCGCAGAGGTATTTCATCGAAGGCATCTCCGCAGGGGGGGTGAAGGGCTAATGGCACGCGTTCAACTGAAAAACCTGGAAAAGGTCTATGGCGGCGGGGTGAAGGCCGTGCATGGCATCAACCTTGATATCGACGATGGCGAGTTCATGGTGTTTGTCGGCCCCTCGGGCTGCGCCAAATCCACCACGCTGCGCATGGTCGCCGGACTGGAAGAGATCACGGGCGGCGAGGTGGTGATCGGCGATACCCGCGTGAACGATCTGCCGCCGGGCAAAAGGTCCATCGCCATGGTGTTCCAGAATTATGCGCTTTACCCGCATATGAAGGTGCGCGGCAATCTGGCTTTCGGCCTGAAGATCGCCGGAAAATCGAAACCCGAGATCGCGGCGGCGATCAATGATGTCGCCCGCATCCTTGAAATCGAACCCTTGCTGGATCGGTTGCCGAAACAGCTTTCGGGTGGGCAGGCGCAGCGCGTGGCACTGGGCCGGGCGCTGATCAAGAAGCCGGGGGTGTTCCTGTTCGACGAACCTTTGTCGAACCTCGATGCCAAGCTGCGCGCCTCGATGCGGGTGCGCATCACCGATCTGCATCGCCGCCTGAAGGCCGAGGGCCTGTCGTCGACCGTGATCTATGTCACCCATGACCAGACAGAGGCGATGACCATGGGGGATCGCATCTGCGTGATGCAGGCCGGGCGCATCATGCAGGTGGCAACACCCAAGGTGCTGTATAACCACCCTGCCAACCTGTTCGTCGCGGGCTTCATCGGCAGTCCTGAAATGAACCTGATCGAAGGCCATCTGACAGGCGACAGCTTCGTGTTGGGATCGCAGCGGCTGGCCCTCGGCGCCGATATGCTGGGCAGGCTGTCTGCACGTCCGGCCGATGCGGTGCTGGGCGTTCGTCCGCAGCATCTTGCGCTGGCACCCGATGGTTTGCAGGCGCGGCTGACCCATGCCGAATTCATGGGCCACGAGGTCTATCTTCATGCCGATCTTGAAGGCCGGAAGATCATCGCCGTGGTTGGCACCGCCGAATACGAAACGCTTGGCCGGGCAGGGGTGATACATCTGCGCCCCACCCCGGAACACCTGCATGTCTTTGATAAATCCGATGGCCGCAATGTTTCGCTGCGGGAGGGCAGCTGCGCGGCCTGATCCATCCAGAGGAGGAAATTCCATGAAATTCAATCATCTGTCGGCGGCGCTGTTTGGCACCGCCCTGACCGCGCTTACCCTGTCTGCTGCAGAGGCCGAAGAGCTGCGCATGTCCTGGTGGGGGGGCGAAAGCCGCCATATTGCCACCCAGAAAGGGCTGGAACTTTGCGGCGCGAAACATGGCCATGTGGTGAAAGGCGAATTCACCGGCTTTGATGGCTATCTTGAAAAGCTGACAACCCAGATGGCGGGCAGCACCGAGGCCGACATCATGCAGGTCAACTGGCCGTGGCTGCCGCTGTTTTCCCGCGATGGCACGGGCTTTGCCGATCTGCGCAGCCTGCCGGGCATCGACCTGGGCCAATGGTCAGAGGCTGATCTGGCCAGCGGCTCCATGAATGGCGTGCTGCAGGGGCTTTCGGTTTCCACCACCGGGCGGGCGTTCTTCTTCAATGTGACGACCTTCGAAAAGGCAGGCGTCGCCATTCCCACCAGCTGGGCCGAATTCTTCGAAGCCACAAGGGCGGTCAAGGAAAAGCTGGGCGCCGATACCTATACGTTCAATGCCGTCAAGGAAACCGCACAGCTTCTGGTCACGCTGGCCGTGGTGCAGAAAACCGGCAAGGACATGGTTGATCCCGCCAGCAACCGGGTGGCCTGGACCGTGGAAGAGCTGGCAGAGGGCATCGGCTTTCTGGGCAAGCTGGTGGAAACCGGCGCCATCCGCTCGCAGAAGGAAGAGGCATCCGATGGCAATGTGAACCTGTTCGAAAAGCCCGCCTGGGCCGCAGGCAAGATTGCCGGTTCCTATGAATGGGATTCGACCTATGCCAAATATGCCGATCCGTTGCAGGATGGGCAGGTGTTGAAACCCGTGCCGATGCTGAAGATCGATGGCGCGGTGACAGACGGGGTTTACCGCAAGCCTTCGATGGTCTTTGCGATTTCGGCCAATTCGAAACACCCCGAGGCGGCGGCACAGATCCTGAACTGCCTGTTGAACGAACCCGAAGGGATTGCCGCACTGGGCACCTCGCGTGGGTTGCCTGCCTCCAAAGCCGCCGCCGCACAGCTGGCCAACGAGGGCGAGCCCGAGGTGCGGGCGGCCAATGCCATTGTCATGGCCTCCAGCGGGCCGACCGTTTCGCCCTTCAACGAGCATCCTGAAATCCGGGGCATCTTCATAGATACGCTGGAAGAATTTGCCTATGGCCAGCTGGATGCACAGGCCGCGGCAGAACAGATCGTCGATGGCGTGAATGACGTGCTGTCGAATTTTGATTGATCCACCGCCTGCCGCACCCCGGCGGTGCGGCAGGCCTTTCAAGAGACGAAGATGACCTGCCCTCTGGTTCTAGCTGTCACGCCCCGCATGGCCGCCCTGCGGCTGCCTGTGCCCGGTGCGCTTTATGATCTTCCCACCCCGCTTGGCTGGTGCCTGTCTTCTGCAGGCCAGCCGGATCGCACTGGGCAGGCCGCGCAGGCGGTGCTGCTGCTGGATGATCTGCGCCCGGCCACGGATTACCGGCTGCAGGTCACCGGGCTGGGTGACGTGTCCTTTGCCACCATGCCCTGCGCCGGTCTGGTGACGGTGCGGGGCCTGATCCCGGATGCAGCACCCGAAGATCACGCCGTGGCGCAGGCCAATGCCGCCGTGCTGGCGGCAGCACTGGCCGAGGTGCCAAGCGGCGGAACGCTGCTTCTGCCCGCTGGCCGCTGGGTTGCGCTGCCGCTGGCATTGCGCAGCGACATGGTTTTGCACCTCGCCCCGGGCTGCATCCTGCAGGCGCCCGCCAACCGCACAGGCTGGCCCATCCTGCCCGCCCGCGATGCGCAGGGCGCGATGCTGGGCAGCTGGGAGGGCCTGCCAGAACCCTGTTTCGCAGCACCCGTTCACGCCATCGGTGCCACCCGGCTGGTGATCGAGGGGCGGGGCACCTTGGATGGGGCGGGCGATCTGGGCGACTGGTGGCGCTGGCCCAAGGAAACCCGCAATGGTGCCCGGCGCCCGCGCGGCCTGCATCTGATCGGCTGTCAGGATGTCACGCTGCTGGGCTTCACCATTCGCAATGCCGCCAGCTGGACCGTGCATCCCCAGGGCTGTGACCGGCTGGGGGCCTATGGCCTGCAGATCGAAGCCCCGCCCGACAGCCCGAATACCGATGGTTTCAACCCCGAAATGTGCCGCGATCTGGTGATCGAAGGGGTGCGCTTTTCGGTGGGGGATGATTGCATCGCTGTGAAGGCCGGCAAACGCGGCCCGGCGGGCGAATCCGATCATCTGGCTGAAACGCGCTGCATCCGGGTGCGACATTGCCTGATGCAGCGCGGGCATGGTGGGCTGGTCATCGGCTCTGAAATGTCGGGTGGGGTGCATGACATTGCTGTGGAATACTGCGACATGCGCGGCACTGATCGAGGTTTGCGGCTGAAAACCCGGCGGGGGCGGGGCGGCTGCGTCTCCGGCATTGTCATGCGGCATGTGCGGCTGACGGGGGTGCAGACAGCCTTTTCCGCCAATGCCCATTATCATTGCGATGCCGATGGCCATGCCGAATGGGTGCAAAGCCGCGCCCCGGCCCCGGTCACGCCTGCAACACCGCAGATCGACGGCATCACCATCGAAGACGTCACCATCGACGGGCTGAGCCATGCGGTGGGCTGCTTTCTTGGCCTGCCCGAAGCGCCGATCCGCAATATCCGCATCCGGCGGCTTTCGGTGCTGGGTCTGAACCCGCAGGCACTGCCGACACCGCCGGTGATGGCCGACCGCATCCGCCCCATGCGCCACGAAATGCTGACCGCCGAACACGCTCAGATCCGGTGCGACAAGCCTGCGCTACTGTCGCCCCTTCCCATCACCCTTTCCGCAGACGAGCATATCATGACCCTTTCGCGCTACTTCGATCAGTTCTGCCAGAGCTACAAGCCCTACAAGGGCGGCGCCTGGTGCTATGAGGATGGCTGCATCTATCGCGGGCTGGATCTGCTGGCGGCGGCCACAGGCGATCCGCGCTGGCGGGCCCATCTGCACCGGCTTGCCGATGCCCAGATCGGGGCCAACGGCGCGCTGGCGGGCTATGACCCGGACGAGTTCAACATCGACAACATCCTGGCGGGCCGCATCCTGTTTCCGCTGTCCCGGGAAACCGGCGATCCGCGCTACATGCTTGCCGCCGGACGGCTGGTGGCGCAGCTGGATCGTCATCCGCGCATCATGGCTGGGAACTACTGGCACAAGAAACGCTATCCGCATCAGGTCTGGCTCGACGGGCTTTATATGGGCCTGCCCTTCCAGATCGAATATGCACAGGCCACGGGCGATCAGGCGCGCATTGCCGATGCGCTGGCGCAGTTTTCCACCGCGCTGGCGCTGACCGCCACTGCAAGCGGTCTGCATGTGCATGGATATGACGAAAGCCGCGAACAGCGCTGGGCGGATCCGGCCACCGGAAAATCGCCGGCTGTCTGGGCACGGGCCATGGGATGGCTGGCCATGGCGCTGGTGGATGCCCTGGCGCTGCTGCCGGAAGACAGCGCAACCCGCCCGCTGCGCAACCGTTGCCGGGCGATCCTGCTGGCAATCATGGCACGGCAGGGGGCATCAGGCCTCTGGCCGCAAGTGCTGGATGCGCCCGATCTGGCGGGCAATTACGATGAAAGTTCTGCCTCTGCGATGTTCGCCTATGCTTTGCTGCGTGCGGCACGCGCCGGCTTGGCAGGCGGTGACGAGGCTGATCTGCTGCGCAACGCCGGATTGCGCGCCTTGGCCGCGCTGGAAAGCACCCGGCTTGTAAGCGAAAACGGCGCGATCCGTATGGCGGGCATCTGCCATGTGGCGGGTCTGGGGGCGCTGTCTGGCCCCTATCGTGATGGCACCCCGGCCTACTATCTGACCGAACAGGTGGTTTCCGATGATTCCAAAGGTGTGGGCCCGTTGATGATGGCCTATGGTGAGGCTTGTCTTGTTCCCGTACCGGCCTGACCCCATGACCTCGCCGATCAGCCCCGATAATCTTGTGCCTGCGCTGGCCCGCCTTGCGGCGCAGCGCGGCTTTTCTGCAGGCTGGCGGGCATCCGCAGGCGATCCGGTGCAATGGCAGGCCGCCGGGCTGCAGCTGATGCAGCAACTTGTACTGCCCGATCTGCCAGAGCCTGATTTTGCACCAGCCCTTCTGGCCGAAGAAGATCGCGGCGATCATCTCGCCCGCCAGCTGCGTCTGACCCTGACGGAAGGCATGGAGGCAGAGGCGCTGCTGCTGCTGCCCAAGGGCGATGGCCCGTTTCCGGCTGTGCTGGCCCTGCATGACCACGGCTCTGAATTCCGCATCGGCAAGGAAAAGTGCATCGCGCCCCTGAAGGGCCCACATCCGGTCGCCGAGGGCTGGTTGCAGCGGTTCTTCGGCGGGCAAAGCCCGGGCCTCGCGCTGGTGCGGCACGGGTTCGCGGTGCTCTCGGTCGATGCCTTGGGCTGGGGCGGGCGGCAGGGCAACGGATACGAGGCGCAGCAGGCGCTGGCGGCCAATCTGATGGCCATCGGCCTGACGCCTGCCGGGCTGATGGCCTGGGAAGACAAGCGCGCCGCGGCCTTTCTGGCCAGTCTGCCGCAAGTGGATGCCCGCCGCATCGGCGCTGTCGGCTTTTCACTGGGCGGCTTTCGCGCCTGGCAGGTTGCGGCGCTGTCACCGCATGTTGCGGCGGCGGTTTCCATCAGCTGGATGGCCAGCCTGCCGGGGCTTCTGGTGCCGGGCAACAACCAGCTGCGCGGGCAATCGGCCTTCTGGATGACCCATCCGCTCCTGTTCCGCCATCTTGATCTGCCCGATATCGCGGGCCTTGCCGCGCCCAAGCCGCTCTGGGCCGAGGTGGGGCAGGGCGATCCGCTGTTCCCGGCCCCGGCGGTGACAGAGGCCTTTGCCAAACTGGCCGAGATCTGGCAGGCCCGGGGTGCAGAGGTCCGTCTGTCATTGCACCGCCCTTCCGGGGCGCACAGCTTTCTGCCCGACCGGCAGGCCGAAGCATTCGCATGGCTGGCCTGCCAGCTGGGCTAGCCCTTGCGGCGCAGCCCGGCGCGCGCTAGCACTCTTGCAGGGTGGCAAAGATGTCGGACAGCCACGGGGAGATCTGCATGAACGAAGGTGCCAGAGGCGCAGCCCATCGCAGCGAGGATTCGCTGGTGGACCGGATCAGCAATGCCCTGCGCCGCGATCTTGAGGCAGGCATCTTCCGTGCCGGCGACAAGCTCCCCAGCGAGAACGAACTGACCCGCCTTCACTCTGTCAGCCGGGCGGTCGTGCGCGAAGCAATTGCCGCCCTGCGCGCCGATGGTCTGGTCGAGGCGCGCAAGGGGGCGGGCGTCTTTGCGCTGGATACCAGCAACCGCCCGTCGCGCCCGTTTGATGATCTGACCACCGCGCGTATCTCTTCGGTGATCGAACTGCTGGAGCTGCGCACCGCCTGCGAGATCGAGGCTGCGGCACTGG
>Ga0154510_1100_pt1 | contig 12605 bp, 13 predicted proteins | sample RifGroE1_FD_115989 | JGI IMG/M metagenome (GOLD analysis project Ga0154510, IMG submission 115989) | Rhodobacteraceae bacterium GWE1_64_9
CGAATTCAGAACGCCGCCTGCAAAAGGCGGCGTCCCGAACGGGTCTTTCAGAAAGCCTCGGCGCTCAGCGCCATCACCGGATCGGCGCCGCTTTCGATGCGGGCCAGGTGCATCGCACAGGCGGGCAGCTGGCGCGCCATGTAATAGCGCCCGGTCGCGATCTTGGTTTCATAGAAGGCCTTGTCTTCCGCCCCGCCATCCAGCGCGGTGAAGGCGGCTTTTGCCATGCGCGTCCACATCAGGCCAAGGCAGACATGGCCCATCAGATGCATGAAGTCATAAGACCCCGACAGAGCCGCATTAGGGGATTTCATGCCGTTCTGCATGAAGAACATCCCCGCTGCCTGCATCTGTTTCGAGGCCGTCTTCAGCGCCTCGGCAAAGGGGGCCATCCGTGCATCGCCGTCATGGGCCTTGCATTCGGCCTTCACCATCTCGAAGAACGCCATCACATGCTTGCCGCCATCGGTGGCCAGCTTGCGCCCCACCAGATCCAGCGCCTGCACGCCATTGGCGCCTTCATAGATCTGGGCGATCCGGGCATCGCGCACGAACTGGCTCATGCCCCATTCCTCGATATAGCCATGCCCGCCATAGATCTGCTGGGCCTGCACCGCCATTTCAAAGCCCTTGTCGGTCTGAAAGCCCTTGATGACCGGGGTCAGCAGGCCCACCAGCCCGTCGGCTGCCGCATCGCCAGAGCGGTGATAGCGGTCAATCAGCGCGGCGCCCCAGAAGGTCAGGGCGCGGGCGCCTTCGACAAAGCTTTTCTGATCCATCAGGTTGCGGCGGATATCGGGATGCACGATCAGCGGATCTGCGGGGCCTGCCGGGTTCTTTGCCCCGGTCACGTCGCGGCCCTGCAGGCGGTCCTTGGCATAGGCCAAAGCGTTCTGATAGGCGGCCTCGGCCACCGCATAGCCTTGCAGGCCCACGCCCAGCCGCGCCTCGTTCATCATGGTGAACATGGCGCGCATCCCCTTGTGCAGATCGCCCAGCAGCCAGCCGGTCGCGCCATCATAGTTCATCACGCAGGTGGCATTGCCGTGGATGCCCATCTTCTCTTCGATCTTGCCCACGCTCACGGCATTGCGGGCGCCGAGGCTGCCATCTTCGTTCACCAGGACCTTCGGGACGATGAACAGGCTGATGCCCTTGGTGCCCTCGCCGCCGCCGGGGGCCTTGGCCAGCACCAGATGGATGATATTCTCGGCCAGGTCATGATCCCCGGCCGAAATGAAGATCTTCTGCCCGGTGAGGTGATAGCTGCCATCCGCCTGTGGTTCGGCCTTCGTCCGCAGCAGGCCCAGATCGGTGCCGCAATGCGGTTCGGTCAGGTTCATGGTCCCGGTCCAGTCGCAGGTCACCATCTTGGGCAGATACATCGCCTTCTGCGCCTCGGTGCCATGGGCATGGATCGCGGAATAGGCGCCATGGGTCAGGCCCTGATACATGTTGAAGGCCATGTTGGCGGAAACGAAGATCTCGCCCACGGCGGTGTTCATCACATAAGGCAGGCCCTGGCCGCCATAGGCCGGATCGCAATCCAGCGCTGTCCAGCCGCCCTCCTTCATCGCCGCGAAAGCGGCCTTGAAGCCCTCGGGCGTGCGGACGACGCCGTTTTCCAGCACACAGCCTTCGCGGTCGCCCACGGCATTCAGCGGCTCCAGCACCTCTGTGGCCACCTTGCCTGCCTCTTCCAGAACGGCGGCGGTGAAGGCGCGGTCCAGCTCGTCATACCCGGGCACATCGGCGGCGCTGACCTGCAGCACCTCCTGCAGCAGGAACTGCATGTCCTTGATCGGGGCGGCATAGGTGGTCATCAGTCTCTCCCTCTGATGTCTGCGTGCGGGCGCTGCGCCCGCGGTTGGGTTCAGGCCGCCCCGCTGCGGCGGAAGCTGGCCAGCATGTCTTCGCCCCAGGCCATCTGGGCCCGCAGTTCGGCGATTGCCTCGTTCAACTCGTCGCGCTGCTGTTCCATGACAGCCAGACGCTCCTGCGCCAGCTGATAGGTGCGCTTCAGCTGCGCCTCCTGCTGACCGGGCTCGCGGTCATACATGTCCAGCAGCTGGCGGATATCCTCCAGCGAGAAGCCGAACCGCTTGCCGCGCAGGATCAGTTTCAGCCGCGCGCGGTCGCGCCGGGTGAAGTTGCGCTTGGTGCCCTGGCGGATCGGAAACAGCAGTTCCTTCTGTTCATAGAAGCGAAGGGTGCGCGGCGTCACATCGAAGGCTTCGCACATTTCGCGGATCGTCATCAGCTCCGGTTTGTCGGTCTTGGGGTTCAGGATCATGGGTTCGCTCGCAGAAAAACGGGTGTCTGCGAGCGAAATGAGTGGTTGCCTCATCTGATACCAGAGCGGGTGACGTTAACGTAAACGTAACGTCGCGTCAGATCGGATTTAACGTAATGTCACGAAAAGTGACGCCGGGTTAACGCAATTTTCTGACGCGGGGTAAGGGCGAAAACCGGGCAGTTTGTGGCAGGCCAGATGCTCGCGGAAGGGCCGAGTCAGCCCTCCAGCCCCTTCTGTGCCGTTTCGCGCAGGGCGCGCAGATCGCTGATCGCCACATCCAGTTCGGCGCGCTGCTGGGCCAGTGCCTCCAGCTGACGGTCGGCCATGGCAATCCAGGCTTCCAGCTGTGGCTTGGTGCCCTTCTGCTGATAGATCAGCAGCCATTGCCGGATTTCCTCCAGCGAAAAGCCGAAGCGGCGGCCGCGCAGCACCAGCGTCATGCGGGCAATTTCGCGCGGGCCGTAATAGCGGGCGCGGCCTTCCTTTTCCGGGGCAAGCAGTTCGATATATTCGTAGTAACGCAGGGTCCGTGGCGTCACGTCGAAACGGGCACACATTTCCTTGAACGTCAGGCGTGGTTCGCTCATCGGCTTGTCCTCCTTGCGGCTAACCTAAGGGCAAAGCGGCGCGGGGTGCAATCGCCCGTCATTGCGGCACAGGGTTGCACCGGGCGTGACGCCGCGCCGTTTCGGATGCGTCGGGGCTTGCAGGCGGGGCTGCGGCAGTGTCTCATGCCGCAAGGCAGAAGGAGGCACCATGACCGACAGGCTTACCCAGGCGCGCCAGTTCATCGAGGCGATCCCGCACAGCCGGGCGCTGGGCATGACATTCGAAAGCCTGCGGGATGGGGTTGCCGTGCTGTCGATGCCCTATGATCCGCGCTTTGTGGGCGATCCGGCCACCGGGGTCATTCACGGCGGCGCCGTATCGGCGCTGATGGATACGGCCAGCGGTGCGGCGGTCATCAGCCATCCGGCCATGCCCGGGGTCACGGCCACGCTGGATCTGCGGATTGATTACATGCGCCCGGCCACACCGGGCCAGCGCATCCGCGCGCGGGCCGAATGTTACCACATGACCCGCTCTGTCGCCTTTGTCCGCGTCACCGCCACGGATGAGGATGAAAGCCGCCCCGTGGCCTCTGCCACCGGCGCCTTCACCGTTGATCGCCCCGCTGAAGGAGCGAAATCGTGACATTGCGCCCCAAGCCGGAACCCGTTCAGGTGGTGAAACAGCGGCGCGACAATGCGTTGCGCCGTCTTGTGGAGGGCGTGCCCTATATCGGCTTTCTGGGAATCCAGTTCGACCGCCGCGGCGATGAGCTGACGGCGATGCTGCCCTTTCGCGAAGATCTGATCGGCAATCCGCTGCTGCCCGCGCTGCATGGCGGGGCGACGGCGGCGTTTCTGGAAGTGGCGGCGATCATCGAACTCAGCTGGTCCACCCTGTGGGAAGACATGGAAAGCGGCACGCTGGACCCGGGCAGCGTGGATGCGGCCCATATGCCGCCGTTGCCCAAGACCATCGACTTCACGGTGGATTACCTGCGCTCTGGCCTGCCGCGCGATGCCTATGCCCGGGCGCGGGTGAACCGGTCGGGGCGGCGCTATGCAAGCGTGCATGTCGAGGCCTGGCAGGACAACCGCTCGCGCCTGTTTGCGCAGGCGACCGGGCATTTCCTGATGCCGCCGCGCCATGGCTGAAGCGCGGCCGGTCACCCACGGCCGCGTTCTGAAAATCGCGGTGCCCATCGTGCTGTCCAATGTCACCGTGCCCTTGCTGGGGGCGGTGGATACCGGCGTGGTGGGGCAGATGGGGCTGGCCGTGCCCATCGGGGCCGTGGGTCTGGGCGCGATCATCCTGACCTCGTTCTACTGGATCTTCAGCTTTCTGCGCATGGGCACCAGTGGCCTGGCGGCCCAGGCCCATGGCGCGGGGGATGCGGCGGAACGCACCGCCGTTCTGCTGCGGGCGGTGCTGATCGGTTTTCTGGCCGGATCGCTGATCGCGCTGATGCAGGGGCCGCTGTTCCTGCTGGCCTTCCGTCTGGCCCCCGCCAGCCCCGAGGTCGAGGCGCTGGCCCGCAGCTATCTGGAACTGCGAATCTGGGGGGCGCCTGCCACCATCGCGCTTTATGCCGTGACCGGCTGGATGATCGCGCTGGAGCGGACAAAGCGAGTGCTGGTGCTGAACCTGTGGATCACCGGGGTGAATGTCCTGCTGGATCTGTGGTTTGTGCTGTCGCTGGGGCTGGGTGTGCCCGGTGTGGCACTGGCCACGCTGATTGCCGAATGGTCGGGGCTGGGGCTGGGCCTCTGGCTTTGCCGCGATGCCTTCGGCCCGGCGCTGGAGGCGGCAAAGGCCCGCCTCTCCGATGGTGCCGCGCTGCGCCGCATGGCCGCGGTCAATTCTGACATCATGATCCGCTCCGTGGCGTTGCAGGGCAGCTTCACCACCTTCCTGTTTCTGGGGGCGAGTTTTGGCGATGTGACTCTGGCCGCCAATCAGGTGCTGCTGCAGTTCCTGCAGATCACCGCCTATGCGCTGGATGGCTTTGCCTTCGCGGCCGAGGCGCTGGTGGGGCAGGCAGTGGGCGCCCGGTCGCGCCCGGTGCTGCGCCGCGCGGTGCGCCTGACCCTGCAATGGGGCATCGCGGGGTCCATCGGCCTGTCACTGGCCTTCGGCATCTATGGCCCGGCCATCATTGATCTGATGACCACGGCGCCCGATGTGCGCGCCGCCGCCCGGATCTATCTGTGGTGGCTGGTGGCGGCGCCGCTGCTGGGCGTTACGGGCTGGATGTATGATGGCGTGTTCATCGGCGCCACCGCCACGCGCGAAATGCGCAATGCCATGCTGCTCTGTGTGGCGAATTATGCCGTGGCGCTGGCGCTTCTGCTGCCCACCCTGGGCAACCACGGGCTCTGGGCGGCGCTGATGCTGCTGAATGCCACGCGCGGCATGGTTCTGGCCCGCATCTGGGCGCGCAAGGAACCCACCCTCACCATCTGAGCCGGGCAAACAGCGCCGAGGCGCCCCAACCGGCAATCGCCGCCGTGATCAGCGCCACCAGACCATAGAGCAGCGGCTGTTCATGGGCGGATTCGTACAAAAACCGCTCCAGCCCCGCCTTGCGGACCCAGATCGCCCGGCGGATCGAATCCACCACCTTGCCATCCCGCGTCAGGAACACCCGCACCACATAATCGCCTTCGGTCAGGTTGGTGGGCAGCATCACATCGGTGCGGAACAACGTTTCTTCCGTCAGCGCCACGCTGTTTTCTCGCAGGGCATAGCGGCCCTCCTTTTCGCGGATGCGCAGCAGCGCCTCGATGAAGGCGGGCGAATTGTCGGCCTCTTCGCTGATGCCCACGGCGCGGATCGCGCGGGGAATGGTGATGCGGTGGCGCAGATCCTCGGTTTCCGACAGGGCCTGCCGCAGCGGCGCCGAGGTGGACACCGCATAAAAGCTGGGCGCTGCGTCAATCCCGACAGAGGCATTGTTCAGCCAGATCCCATAGCGCTGGTCCTTGCGGCGCACCGTCACCGGAATGTCGGGGCCCTGCACCGTCACGATCACCCGCATCGGCCCGCCCTCAGGGGCCGGGGCCTCGCGCTTGACGGCGCCATAGACCAGGATCTCGGTCCCCGAAAAATCGGCGGTGATCGACACCGAACTCTGGCTCAGCCCGGCGATCACCTGTTCTTCCGCCGCCTGCGCCGCAGGGGCAAGGGTCAGGGCAAGGGCAGGGGCCAGGGCGCAGAACAGCAGGGCAAGGGCATGTCTCATGGCAGATGCCCCAGCGTGATCGAATAGAATTCCGCCGGGCGCAGCACCAGATCAAGCCCCACCCGGATACAGACCGCCAGCACCAGCAGTGCCAGCAGCACCCGCATCTGATCGGCGCGCAGCCGCACCCCGATCCGCGCCCCGAACTGCGCCCCCACCACACCGCCCAGAATCAGCAGCAGCGCCAGCATCAGATCCACCGTCTGCGATGAAACCGCATGCATTACCGTGGTGAAGGCGGTGGTGAAGATGATCTGAAACAGCGATGTTCCGATGACAACCTTGGTGGGCATCCCCAGCAGATAGATCATCGCAGGCACCATGATGAACCCGCCGCCCACCCCCATGATGGCCGACAGAAACCCGACAAAGGCCCCGATCATGAACGGCGGCAAGACGCTGATATAAAGGCCCGAGGCGCGGAACTTCATCTTCAGCGGCATCCCGTGCACCCAGGTATGCACATGCGACCGGCGCACTGGCGCGCCGCCGGGCCTGCGGGCGCGGATCATGGCGCGCAGGCTTTCCTGCAGCATCAGCACGCCCACCAGCCCCAGAAACAGCACATAGGACAGCTGCACGAATAGATCGACCTGACCCGCCGCGCTCAGCTGTGCAAAGACCCAGATGCCCAGCCCCGATCCCGCCAGACCACCGCCCAGCAGCACCAGCCCCATGCGGATATCCACCGCCTTGCGCTTGAACTGCGCCAGCACGCCGGAAATCGAAGAGGCCACCACCTGATTGGCGCCGGTGGCCACGGCCACGGCGGGCGGGATGCCGATGAAGAACAGCAGCGGCGTTATCAGAAACCCGCCGCCCACACCGAACATCCCCGACAGGAAGCCCACAATGCCGCCGATGCCGATCAGGACGAAGGCATTTACCGAAACTTCGGCAATGGGAAGGAAAAGCTGCATATGCCTGCCTGTGCCACGGGTTTTCGGCAAGCCTTGCCCTATGCGGCGGCCTTGTCAAACCAAAGCCCGCCGCATCAGCCCGGTTTCACGACGTCTGTTGCAGATCGCGCAGGAACCGGCGCAGCACAAGCTCCAGTTTGGCGGCGCCCAGCGGGGCCATGGCCTTGGTATGTTCGTGGCTGATCGCCTCGTCCGACATGCCTTGCGCCATATTGGTGATGGTGGAAATCGCCGCCACCCGCAGCCCCAGAAACCGCGCCAGAATCACCTCCGGCACGGTCGACATGCCCACCGCATCGCCCCCCAGGATCTTGATCGCCCGGATTTCGGCAGGCGTTTCAAAGGATGGGCCGGAATACCAGGTGTAAACCCCTTCAGGCAGGGCCACGCCCTCGGCCACGGCTGCCGCCTGCAGCGCCTGCCGCAGCACCGGGTCATAGGCATCGCCCATCGGCACAAAGCGGCGGTCCGTGCGCTCGCCGATCAGCGGGTTCAGCCCCGAAAAGTTCAGGTGATCGCCCAGCAGCATCAGCTGCCCGGGCGGAATGTCCGGGCGCAGGCTGCCTGCCGCATTGGTGGCAATCAGCGCCTCTGCCCCCAGCGCCTGCAACAGCTCCAGCGCCGGGCGCATCGCGGCGGGATTGCCGTTTTCATAGTAATGTTCCCGCGCGCCGAACACGGCCACCCGCACCCCTTCCAGCGTGCCGATCACCAGATTGGGGTTATGGCCCGATACCCCCGCATGGGGAAAGCCCGGCAGATCGCCATAGGGGATCGCCACGCCATCCACGGATCCCGCCAGATGGCCAAGACCAGACCCCAGGATCAGGCCAAAGCGCACGGGTTCGCTGCCCGCAAGGGCCTGCACCTGTTGCAGAAGATTGTTTTCAGACATTTTCCTGATCCGATATTATGGATTAGATGTTACCTGAACATCGAAAATTATCAGCCTGATATCTGATCCCGATAGTTCAATCTCAGCTTTGCCTTTGATTGGGCAAGGCGAGCCTGCCCCAAGTATTTCGAATTTGCATCCGCTGAGTTTTTTCCGGGCTTCTCGCCCTGCATCAAAGACCACTTCATAAGTATTTTTCTGCTCGTCACGAAAGGCTAGGGCTTCGTCATCCATCATGTTTAAACCTGTGCCTATTAGCCCACTGACCTCTACTTCTAGGCCTGAGATCTTGTTTCTAGCCTCGGCAAGAGTTTCAGCTGAAACTGGCTGTGCAAACACCATTAGAAGAGAGCAGAGAAGTTTGCCCCGCATTATTCAGCGTTCCTTCACATAGGGCTCGCCGCCCGCGCGGGGCGGGATGGCCTTGCCCACCAGGCCTGCCAGCACGATCACCGTCAGGATATAGGGCAGTGCGTCCAGTGCGGGCACCGGAATGGCGATGCCGATGGTTTTGGTTATCACATCCTGCCGCAGCGCCAGCGCCTGGAAGAAGCCGAACAGCATGGTGGCCCCCAGCGCCTGCCAGGGCCGCCATTTGGCAAAGATCAGCGCGGCGAGTGCGATATAGCCGCGCCCTGCCGTCATCTCGCGCCCGAAGCCCGCCTGCAACCCGGTCGACATATAGGCCCCCGCCAGTCCGCACAGCGCGCCGGTGATCAGCACGGCGGTAAACCGCAGCCGCACCACCGAAACCCCCGCCGTATCCACCGAAGCCGGGTTTTCCCCCACGGCCCGCAGCCGCAGGCCAAACCGCGTGCGATAGAGCAGCCACCAGGTCACAGGCACCAGCGCCAGCGCCACATAAACCAGCAGCGTATGGCCCGAAATCACCTCGGCATACAGCGGGCCGATGACCGGCACCCCCGCCAGCGCCTCTGCAAAGGGCAGGGTGATCGCATTGAACCGCGCCCCGCCCGACAGCGGCGCCGTGCGCCCGCCCTGGCCGAACAGATCCTGCGCGATCAGCACCGTGATGCCAGAGGCCACGAAGTTCAGCGCCACACCCGCAATCAGCTGATTGCCCCGGAAGGTGATCGAGGCCAGCCCATGCACCAGCGCAAACAGCAGCGCCCCCAGAATCCCGGCAGCCAGACCCACCCAGACCGACCCGGTGATGGCCGCCACCGCCGCGGCCGACATGGCCGCCATCAGCATCTTGCCTTCCAGCCCGATGTCGAAGACGCCCGCGCGTTCGGAATAAAGCCCCGCCAGACAGGCCAGCAGCAAGGGCGTCGCCAGCCGCAGCGTTGTATCCAGGATCTGCAGAAGGGTTGCGTAATCCATCATGGCCCCCTTATGCCGCTTTCAGCCGCCGGGCGCGGAACACCACGCCCAGCATCATGCGCACCATCTGATCCAGCGCGCCGGTGAACAGGATCACCAGACCCTGCACCACGGTGCGCAGCTCGATCGGGATCGAGGTCCACAGACCCAGCTCTGCCCCGCCCTGATACAGAAAACCGAACAGCAGCGCCGCCAGAAACACCCCCAGCGGATGGTTGCGCCCCATCAGCGCCACCGCAATGCCGATGAAACCCGCGCCTTCCGATGCGTTCTGCAGCAGCCGCCCGCTTTCGCCCATCACATTGTTGATCGACATCAGCCCGGCCAGCGCGCCGGAAATCAGCATCGCCACCATGGTCACCTTCACACCCGAAATCCCGGCATAGCGCGCCGCGGCTTCGGATTTGCCGAAGGACCGGATCTCGTATCCCAGCCGGGTGCGCCACAGGATCGCCCAGATCACCACACAGGCCGCCAGCGCCACGAAAAGCGAGATATTGGCGGGCACCTGCTTGGTGAAGATCAGGCTCAGCCCCGGAATCTCATGCAGCGTCGGCAGGGCGGCACCCGCCGGAAAACGGGCCGAGGCCGGGTCCATCTGGCCTTGCGGGCGCAGCAGTTCCACCAGAACATAGATCATCAGCGCGGCGGCGATATAGTTGAACATGATCGTGGTGATCACGATATGGCTGCCGCGCTTCGCCTGCAGATAGGCCGGAATCGCCGCCCAGGCCGCGCCGAACAGCGCCGCCCCGATCATCGCGGCGGGCAGCGCCAGCGTCCAGTGCGGCCAGGGCAGCGCCAGACAGACCAGCGCCACGCCCAGGCCGCCCAGCTGTGCCTGACCTTCGGCCCCGATGTTGAACAGGCCCGCATGATAGGCAATCGTCACCGAAAGCCCGGTGAACATGAACGACGTCGCATAATAGAGCGTGTAGCCCCAGCCATAGGGCGACACCAGCGCGCCTTCCACCATGACCTTCAGCGCCTGCGCCGGGCTTTCCCCGATCGCCAGCAGCACCAGCGCCGATACCACGGCAGCAAGGATCAGGCTGATCAGCGGCACCAGCGCCACATCGGCCCATTTCGGCAGTTTTTCCATCAGGCGGCCTCCCCGCTGATACCGGCCATCAGCAGGCCCAGTTCTCGTTCATCGGTGGTTTTCGGGTCGCGCTCGCCCATGATCTTGCCGTCGAACATCACCGCCACCCGGTCGGACAGGCTCATGATCTCGTCCAGCTCCACCGAAACCAGCAAGATCGCCTTGCCCTGATCGCGCAGCGCCACGATCTGCTTGTGGATGAATTCGATGGCGCCGATATCCACGCCGCGCGTCGGCTGGCCGATCAGCAGCAGGTCGGGGTTCCGCTCGATCTCGCGCGCGACCACGATCTTCTGCTGGTTGCCGCCCGAGAAATTCTTGGCGGCGAGCGAAGGGATCGGCGGGCGCACGTCAAAGGTGGCCATCTTCCGTTCGGTATCGGCGCGGATCGCGTCATTATCCATGAACAGCGCGTTCTTCTGATATTCCGGCGCATGGTGATAGCCGAAGGCGACATTCTCCCAGGCGCTGAATTCCATGATGAGGCCCAGAACCTGCCGGTCTTCCGGCACATGGGCGATGCCATCCGCGCGGCGCGACCGGCCGTCGGAATGTTTTCCCGTCAGATCAAGCTCTTGCCCGTTCAGCCGGATGGTGCCGGTGCCACGCGCAATGCCGCCCAGCACCTCCAGCAGTTCCGATTGCCCGTTGCCCGCGACGCCCGCGATGCCCAGAATCTCGCCCGCACGGATCTGCAGGCTGATGCCTTTCAGGCGTTCCACGCCCTGATCGTCCTTCACGCGCAGGTTTTCCACCTCAAGGATGGTGCGGCCAGGCAGGGCAGGGCCTTTTTCCACATGCAGCAGAACCTTGCGGCCCACCATCAGCTCGGCCAGCTGTTCGGGGCTGGTTTCCGCGGTTTTCACCGTCGCGGTCATCTGGCCGCGGCGCATCACGCTGACGGTATCGGTGATCTCCATGATCTCGCGCAGCTTGTGGGTGATGAGGATGATGGTCTTGCCCTGATCCTTCAGCCCGCGCAGGATGCGGAACAGGTGATCGGCCTCTGCCGGGGTCAGCACGCCGGTCGGTTCATCCAGAATCAGGATTTCTGCCTGACGATACAGCGCTTTCAGGATTTCGACCCGCTGCTGATGGCCCACGCTCAGATCCTCGATCAGCGCGTCGGGGTCCACATCCAGCTCGTATTCCTCGGCCAGCTGCTTCAGCACACGCCGCGCCTTGCCCAGCGAGGTGGCCAGCATCGCCCCGTCTTCGGCGCCCAGAATGATGTTTTCCAGCACCGTGAAATTCTGCACCAGCTTGAAATGCTGGAACACCATGCCGATACCGGCGCGGATCGCGCTCTGGCTGTCGGGAATGGCGGTGGGTTTGCCGTCGATCAGGATCTCGCCCGAATCGGCCTTGTAGAACCCGTAAAGGATCGACATCAGCGTGGATTTCCCGGCGCCGTTTTCACCGATGATCCCGTGGATCGACCCTTTGGCGACCTGAATCGAGATATCCTTGTTGGCCTGCACCGGCCCGAAGGCCTTGGAAATGCCTTTCAGTTCAATCGCAAGGGCTTTGCTTGTCTCGGTCACGGCTTATTCCTGCCTTCTGCATAGAACCTGGTCGATCAGCGTCAGGTCCAGCTCTTCGAACCGTACAAACCCGGATGCGGCATAGGTGTTTTCAACTGCCAAGGGTTTGCCCGCAGCCGAAAATGCAACGCATTGCAGCCTTGCCTTCCCCTCTGCCAGAAATTCGAACCGCGCATCCGCGCCTGCCTGCCTGCCGCGTACGATCAGGATATCGTCATCCGCCGCAAAGGGAACCGTTTCCGCCCATCCCGTGGTCGCAGACAGAAAAACCGTTGTAGCGATGAGGATGTGGCAGGGACCAATCATGTTCCACCCGGATACCCTAAAACAAGTCGAGACTGCGGATGAACCGCAGTCTCGCAACTTTTTCGTTCCAGATCAGAACGTTGCAGAGGGGCAGGTGTCATCCGACATATAGTCGTGAACCTTGATCTCGCCCGATTTGATCTTTTCGGCGGCGGCATCCACGGCGGCCTTCATCTCGGGCGTCACCAGGGCGGCGTTGTTGTCATCCAGCGCATAGCCCACGCCTTCTGCGGCCAGATCCATCACCTTGACCTTGCCGGTTTCCACTTCGACGCCAGCCTTGAAGACATCGTAAACCGCATTGTCGACGCGTTTCAGCATCGAGGTCAGAACCTTGCCGGGGTGCAGGTGGTTCTGGTTGCTGTCCACGCCGATGGACAGGATGCCTTCATCCGCCGCAGCCTGCAG
>Ga0154510_1019_pt1 | contig 12586 bp, 10 predicted proteins | sample RifGroE1_FD_115989 | JGI IMG/M metagenome (GOLD analysis project Ga0154510, IMG submission 115989) | Rhodobacteraceae bacterium GWE1_64_9
ACCGAGATCGGCGCGCCGGTGTCGGTCACGGCAGCGCCGCGCACCAGGCCCTCGGTTGCGTCCATGGCAACGGCACGCACGGTGCTTTCGCCAAGGTGCTGGGCCACTTCGAGCACCAGGGTCTTGCCATTGTTATCGGTGGTGATCGCGTTCAGGATCGCCGGCAGATCGCCGTCGAACTGGACGTCAACAACGGCGCCGATGACCTGCGTCACTTTGCCTTTTGCTTGTGCCATGTCTTTATCTCCGGTTCCGTCAGAGCGCCTCGGCGCCCGAGATGATTTCGATAAGCTCTTTGGTGATCGCGGCCTGACGGCTCCGGTTGTACTGGATCGTCAGCTTGTTGATCATGTCGCCCGCATTGCGGGTCGCGTTATCCATCGCGCTCATCCGGGCACCCTGTTCGGAAGCCCCGTTTTCCAGCAGAGCGGTGAAGATCTGCGTCGCCACGCCACGCGGCAGCAGGTCTGCCAGGATCGCTTCCTCATCCGGCTCGTAGTCATAGAGCGTCGAGGCCGAAGAAGCGCCGCCATCCAGCTGGGCCGGAACGATCTGCTGCGCCGTCGGGATCTGGCTGATGACCGACTGGAAGCGGTTGTAGAAGATCGTGGCCACGTCGAACTCGCCGCCTTCAAAGCGGGCCAGCACGTCGCGGGCGATCTCTTGCGCATTGGCATAGCCCACGCGCTTCACTTCCGACAGATCGACGTGACCCACGAACTTGTCGCTGAGGTCGCGCCGCAGCTGTTCGCGGCCTTTCTTGCCGACGGTCAGGATCTTGACCACCTTGCCCTGAGCCAGAAGCTCGTTGGCACGCGCACGGGCAAGCCGCACGATGGTGGTGTTGAACCCGCCGCACAGGCCGCGTTCCGCCGTCATCACCACGAGCAGATGCACGCGGTCCGCACCCGTGCCCGACAGAAGCCGGGGCGCCGAGGGCGAATTGGCCGCAGCACCGGCCAGCCCGGCCATAACGGCATTCATCCGTTCGGCATAGGGGCGGGCGGCTTCGGCAGCTTCCTGGGCGCGGCGAAGTTTCGCCGCGGCCACCATCTGCATGGCTTTCGTGATCTTCCGCGTGTTCTTGACGCTTCCGATCCGGTTTTTAAGGTCCTTAAGACTTGGCATGTCGCTGTCCTCTCAGCCCGCGCTTACGCGAAGGTCTTGGCGAAATCAGCGATGGCAGTCTTCAGTTTCTCTTCATCCGCGCCCTTGATCTTGGGATCGGAGTTGGTCAGCCAGTCCAGGATATCCTTGCGCTGGCCGCGCAGATAGGCCAGCAGACCCGCTTCGAAGCGGCCCACATCCTTGACGGCAACCTTGTCGAGGAAACCTGCCGTGCCCGCATAGATCACGCAGACGATTTCTGCGTTGGTCAGCGGTGCATACTGCGGCTGCTTCATCAGTTCGGTCAGACGGGCGCCACGGCTCAGCAGAGCCTGGGTCGAGGCGTCAAGATCCGAACCGAACTGGGCGAAAGCGGCCATCTCGCGGTACTGGGCGAGCGACAGTTTCACCGGGCCAGCCACGGTTTTCATCGAGTTGGTCTGGGCCGAGGAGCCCACGCGCGACACCGACAGACCGGTGTTCACGGCCGGACGGATGCCCTGGTAGAACAGTTCGGTTTCCAGGAAGATCTGGCCGTCGGTGATCGAGATCACGTTGGTCGGGATGAAGGCCGACACGTCGCCGCCCTGGGTTTCGATGATCGGCAGCGCGGTGAGCGAGCCCGAACCGAAATCTTCGTTCAGCTTGGCCGAACGTTCCAGCAGGCGGGAGTGGAGGTAGAACACGTCGCCCGGATAGGCTTCGCGGCCCGGCGGGCGGCGCAGCAGCAGCGACATCTGACGATAGGACACGGCCTGTTTCGACAGGTCATCATAGATGATGAGCGCGTGGCGGCCGTTGTCGCGGAAGAATTCTGCCATTGCGGTCGCGGCATAGGGGGCCAGGAACTGCATCGGTGCCGGGTCGGACGCGGTGGCGGCCACGACGATCGTGTATTCGATCGCGCCGGATTCTTCCAGTTTCTTCACCAGCTGTGCCACGGTCGACCGCTTCTGGCCGATGGCGACATAGATGCAATACAGCTTTTTCGATTCATCCGAACCGGCAGCGGCATTGTAGGATTTCTGGTTCAGGATGGTGTCCAGCGCCACGGCGGTCTTGCCGGTCTGACGGTCACCGATGATCAGTTCGCGCTGGCCGCGGCCGATCGGGATCATGGCGTCAACAGCCTTGAGGCCGGTCGCCATCGGCTCGTGCACCGATTTCCGCGGGATGATGCCCGGGGCTTTCACGTCGGCGATGCGACGCTCGGTGTACATGATCGGGCCTTTGCCGTCGATCGGGTTGCCCAGGCCATCCACAACGCGGCCCAGCAGGCCGTCACCGGCCGGCACGTCCACGATGGAGTTGGTGCGCTTGACGGTATCGCCTTCCTTGATGTCCTGGTCGGAGCCGAAGATCACGACGCCGACGTTGTCGACTTCGAGGTTCAGCGCCATGCCGCGGATACCGCCGGGGAATTCAACCATCTCGCCGGCCTGCACATTGTCCAGCCCGTGGACGCGCGCAATACCGTCACCGACCGACAGCACGCGGCCGATTTCGGCAACAGCGGCGTCACGGCCGAAATTCTTGATCTGCTCCTTGAGGATCGCAGAGATCTCAGCAGCCTGGATTCCCATCACCCAACCTCTTTCATTGCATTCTGGAGAGCCGCGAGCTTGGACTTGATCGACGTGTCGATCATGGTCGAGCCCAGGCGGACAACGAGGCCACCGATGAGGCTTTCATCGACGGCGATTTTCACTTTGACGTCCTTGCCGACACGCGCCTTCAGCGTTGCGGCCAGAGCGTCGGATTGCGCGCCGGTGAGCGCGGTGGCGGCCGTCACTTCGGCGGTCACCTCGCCCTTTTCGGCGGCGATGCGGGCGCGCAGGTCTTTCACCAGCTGCGGCAGCACGAAGAGACGGCGTTTTGCCGCCATCAGCCCCAGCGTATTGGCGGTGAGGGGCGAAAGCCCCATCTTCGCGGCGATTGCGGTGATGGCATTGCCCTGGTCTTCGCGCGAATACAGCGGAGACAGGATCAGATCACGCAGGTCGGCACTGTTGGCGAGGGCGGCGTCAAGCGCATCAACGTCCCCCTCCAGCGCCAAAAGGCCCCCTTCTTCCCTGGCAAGGGAAAACAGGGCAGTTGCGTAACGCGCGGCAATGCCGGAGGAGATCGAAGCTGGTTCGGACACGTCAACCCTTCCGTTGGCTATGCCCCCCATCCCGCGACGGGCGCGGGCCAGAGGCTTCCCGTAGCGCATGTTCTCACATGCGTCTCAAATTCGAGGCGTCTCTAGCAGAGGCTTACCTATGCCGCAACCGTGAACAATGCCGCGATGCGGCTTGTAGGGCGCAAACATGGCTTATGGATCAGCCTTTTGTGCTTATGGCCTGCACAGCGGTGGCCAGGCTGGCCGGAATGTCGCTGCAGCGCCGCAAGACACGGCTGCCGCGCGCCGTTTTCCACCGCCGATCCGCCCGGTCAGAGCGGTGGATTCGCCCCCCGCCCCAGGGCCGGTTCCGGGGCGGGCTGGCCCACGCCTTCCAGCACTTTCAGCGGGCGCCGCACCACGGCCCCCAGCCCGCCCCGGGTGGGGGCATAGACCTGTTTTGACACCTCGACCATCAGCACCCCCCCGGCGATCCAGGGACCGCAGCTGCGGCCCATCCGCTCCAGCAACTGAGAGCTGCGCATCCAGAACCTTTGCGACGAGGGCGGGGCGTAAAGCGCAGCCACATGGCGTTCCAGCGTGAAGCCATGCAGCTTCAGCTGGCTTTCCAGCTGACGCAGCGAATAGGGGCGGCCATAGCCGAAGGGCGTACCATCGCGCCGCGCCCAGAGGCCCGAGCGGTTGGGCACGATGAACAGGGCCTTGCCGCCCGGCCCCAGCACCCGCTGGCATTCTGCCAGCACCGCCGAGGGCTGTTCCGAGGTTTCCAGCCCGTGCATCAGCACCAGCCGGTCGACAAAGCCGGTGGAGACCGGCCAGGCGGTTTCTTCGCACAGCAGGCTGACATTTTCCATCCCGGCGGGCCAGGGCATCACCCCTTGCGGCGCGGGCATCAGCCCGATCCCCCGCCGCGCCTGCGGCAGATAGGGGCGCAGCAGGGGCACGGCAAAGCCGAAGCCCGCCACGGTCTGCCCCGCGGCGGGGGGCCACATCGCCACCACCTGATCGCGGATAGCCCGTTGCGCCACACGGCCCAGCGGCGTGCGATAATAGAAGTTGCGCAGATCTAACACGTCGAGGTGCATTGCGGGTGGCTGCGGTTGGGGCCAATCTGCTGCAGAATAGCGAAGATGACAGGAAACGCCATGCCGCTTGAACTTGTTACCGTGCCCTGCCTGAAAGACAATTATGCCTTTCTTCTGCATGATCCCGTCAGCCGGACAACCGCGGTGGTCGATGTGCCCGAAGCGCCGCCGATCCGCGCCGCGCTGGCCGCGCGTGGCTGGCAGCTGACCCATGTTCTGCTGACCCACCACCATTGGGATCATGTCGACGGTCTGACCGATCTGATTGCGGGGGGCGATGTTCGGGTGATCGGCGCCGCTGCCGATGCCCATCGCCTGCCGGTGCTGGATCAGAAGGTGGAAGACGGCGACACCTTCTTTCTGGGCAAGTTCGAAGTGCGGGTGATCGACGTGCCGGGCCATACCGTGGGCCATATCGCCTATCACATTCCGTCGGCCGCCCTGGCATTTACCGGCGACAGCCTGATGGCCATGGGCTGCGGGCGCCTGTTCGAAGGCACGCCGGGCCAGATGTGGGCCAGCCTGTGCAAGCTGGCCGCCCTGCCCCGCAATACGCAGATCTGTTCGGGGCATGAATATACCATGTCGAATGCCCGTTTTGCGCAAAGCCTTGAAGATATGTCGCCCGCGCTTATCTTCCGTCTTGATGCGATTGCCCGGGCGCGCGAAGCGGGGCTTCCCACCGTGCCGTCGCTTCTGTCCGAAGAACTGGCCACCAATCCCTTCCTGCGGGCAGGAGATCCGGTGCTGAAAGCGGCCATCGGCATGGCGGATGCCAGCGATGCAGCCGTCTTTGCCGAACTGCGCAAACGCAAGGACAGCTTCTGACTGATTTCTGCGCTGCAGAGATCACTTTTTGCAACGCCTGGGTGCCGCCGTTCACTTCGCAGGAAATAAGACTTGAAGCGGCGCAAAATAAACCGAAGTCTAACCTTATGAGGCCACGGTCGTGACGGGCATCAGCCCGCCGACCAGCAGGAAGGAGCACCGGATCGTGCCATCTTTTTCGACAACACTCGAACAGGCCATCCACGGCGCGCTTGCGCTTGCGAACGCACGCCGTCACGAACTTGCGACGCTGGAACACCTTCTGCTCGCCCTGATCGACGAACCGGACGCCGCGCGGGTCATGAAGGCCTGCACGGTGGATCTGGATGAGCTGCGCAAGACGCTGATTGATTTCATCGACGACGATCTTTCCACCCTCGTCACCGATGTCGAGGGATCGGAGGCCGTGCCGACGGCCGCCTTCCAGCGCGTGATCCAGCGCGCGGCGATTCATGTTCAATCCTCGGGCCGGACCGAGGTGACGGGGGCGAATGTTCTTGTCGCGATCTTTGCCGAACGCGAATCCAACGCCGCCTATTTCCTGCAGGAACAGGATATGACGCGCTATGATGCGGTGAATTTCATCGCCCATGGCGTGGCCAAAGACCCGACCTATGGCGAAGCGCGCCCGGTGACCGGCGCCGAAGAGCATCAGCACGAAACGCCCAAGGGCGAAGCGGGCGAGGCCAAGGAAAGCGCGCTGTCCAAATATTGCGTGGATCTGAACGTGAAATCGCGCAAGGGCGAGGTTGATCCGCTGATCGGCCGCGAACAGGAGGTGGAGCGCGCGATTCAGGTGCTGTGCCGCCGCCGCAAGAACAACCCGCTGCTGGTGGGCGACCCCGGCGTGGGCAAGACGGCGATTGCCGAAGGTCTGGCCAAGAAGATCGTCGATGGCGAAACCCCGGAAATCCTGGCCCATGCCACGATCTATAGCCTGGATATGGGCGCGCTGCTGGCCGGCACCCGCTATCGCGGCGATTTCGAGGAACGGCTGAAAGCCGTGGTGAAAGAGCTGGAAGATCACCCGGATGCCATTCTGTTCATTGATGAAATCCACACGGTGATCGGTGCCGGCGCCACTTCGGGCGGCGCGATGGATGCCTCCAACCTGCTGAAACCTGCATTGCAGGGTGGCAAGCTGCGCTGCATGGGATCGACCACCTACAAAGAGTTCCGGCAGCACTTTGAAAAGGACCGCGCGCTGTCGCGCCGGTTCCAGAAGATTGACGTGAACGAACCCTCGGTGCCGGATGCGATCAAGATCCTCATGGGCCTGAAACCCAATTTCGAGGAACATCACGACCTGCGCTATACCAATGATGCCATAAAATCGGCGGTGGAGCTGGCCGCGCGCTATATCCACGACCGCAAGCTGCCCGACAGCGCGATCGACGTGATCGACGAGGCCGGGGCGGCGCAGCATCTGGTTTCGGAAAACAAGCGCCGCAAGACCATCGGCACCAAGGAGATCGAGGCTGTGGTGGCCAAGATCGCCCGCATCCCGCCGAAATCGGTATCGAAGGACGATGCAGAAACCCTGCGCGATCTGGAAAAGACGCTGAAGCGCGTGGTCTTTGGCCAGGACAAGGCCGTTGAGGCATTGTGCAGCGCCATCAAACTGGCCCGTGCAGGGCTGCGCGAACCGGAAAAGCCGATTGGCAACTATCTGTTCGCGGGCCCCACCGGCGTCGGCAAGACCGAGGTGGCCAAACAGCTGGCCTCCAGCCTGGGGGTGGAACTGCTGCGCTTCGACATGTCGGAATACATGGAGAAACACGCGGTTTCCCGGCTGATCGGCGCCCCCCCCGGCTATGTCGGCTTTGATCAGGGCGGGATGCTGACGGATGGGGTGGATCAGCATCCGCATTGCGTGCTGCTGCTGGACGAGATGGAAAAGGCGCATCCGGATGTCTACAACATCCTGCTGCAGGTCATGGATCACGGCAAGCTGACCGATCATAACGGCCGGACAGTGGATTTCCGCAATGTGATCCTGATCATGACCTCGAACGCGGGTGCCGCCGAACAGGCCAAATCGGCCATCGGCTTTGGCCGCGAACGGCGCACGGGCGAGGATACCGCGGCGATCGAGCGGACGTTCACGCCCGAATTCCGCAACCGTCTGGATGCCGTGATTTCCTTCGCGCCGCTGGCCAAGGAAGTGATCATGCAGGTGGTCGAAAAGTTCGTGCTGCAGCTTGAGGCCCAGCTGATGGATCGCAATGTGCATATCGAACTGACGCCGGAAGCCGCGCAATGGCTGGGCGACAAGGGCTATGATGACAAGATGGGCGCCCGCCCGCTGGGCCGGGTGATCCAGGAACACATCAAGAAGCCACTGGCCGAAGAGCTGTTGTTCGGGCGGCTGATCAAGGGCGGTGTGGTGCGCGTGACGGTGAAGGACGATCAGATCGAACTGATCGTCGAAGAACCCGGCAAGCCGCGCCTGACCGGCACCAAGACCCCGCTGCTGACGGCAGAATGATCCGCAGCCTTTCTTTGCTGCTTTTGGCCTCCGCTCCGGCGGGGGCCTTTGAACTTTCTCTGCCGCTGGATTGCCGGTTGGGCGACAGCTGTTTCATCCAGCAATATATGGATCACGATCCCGGCCCCGGTGCGCAGGATTTCAACTGCGGCCCGCTCAGCTATCAGGATCATGAAGGCACCGATTTCGCCCTGCCGTCGCTGGCGGCGATGCAGGCAGGGGTTGCGGTGCTGGCAGCCGCCCCCGGTGTGGTGCGCGGCATCCGCGACGACATGCCGGATATCGCCTTTGGCGATCCGGCCGCCCCACCGCTGGAGGGCCGCGATTGCGGCAACGGCGTGGTGATTGCGCATGAGGGCGGCTGGGAAACGCAATACTGCCACATGAAACGCGGATCGGTCATGGTGCGCGCCGGGCAGCGGGTGGCGGCCGGGGATCCGCTTGGGCAGGTGGGCCTGTCAGGGCGCACGCAATTTCCGCATCTGCACCTGTCCTTGCGGCAGAACCGGCGCGAGGTGGATCCTTTCGCCCCGGCCTCTGCGGGCTGCGGGGCGACGGCGGCGCCGCTTTGGGCCGAACCGATCCCGTATCAGGCCGGGGGGATCATCGCCATTGGCCTGACGGATGCCGTGCCGGGCTATGATGCCGTCAAGGCCGGAACTCTTGCGCCGCCGACAGATGCCTCTGCCCCGGCGCTGGTGGTCTGGGCCTATGTCTTTGGCAGCCGCGCGGGCGATGTGTTGCAGCTGCAGATCACCGGCCCGGACGGCACGGTGGTTGCCGAGGATGTCACGCTGGACCGGACACAGGCGCAATCGTTCCGGGCTTTGGGCAAACGGCTGGGCGCTGCCCTCTGGCCTTCGGGCCGCTATACCGGCACGGCCATCCTGCTGCGCGACGGCGCAGAGGTGGATCGTGCCAGCCTGACGCTGGCCCTTTAGCGCAGGCGCGGGGCAGGCCCCAGCGGCACGGGACCAAGGCTCGTCAGGCCATTCTGAAAGGTCAGCGGCAGGGCGATGATGCCCGGCTCGCCCGAGGCCTGCTCCATCTGCGTCAGCACCCCGGCCAGAAGCGGCATGAAACGGTCGGGGATCAGCTGCAGCGATTGCACGGCATCCAGCGCCGCGCGCCAGCCCTCGATCCGCAGATCCAGCCGCCCTTCGGCCCGGCCGGTGGCATCGGCCAGCAAATCGCCCTTCGCCAGCAGCTTGACCGGCCCCCAGACCACATGCGCCTCTTGCACCACCACGCGCTGCACCGCAGGCGCCGCACCGTCGCGCAGCGCGGGCACGCGGTCAAAGGTCACATCGGCCAGCAGATCCAGCCGTTCTACCGTTTCAGGCAGGCCGGTGGAGGCGGCAAGCCGTTGATCCGGCACAAGATCCAGCACACGGGCGGCCAGCTGATAGCTGCCGCCCTCTGCCTCGGCCAGCCGCAGATTGGCCGAGGCCAGCGCCAGCGCCCAGCCCTGATCGGACCGCAGGCTGACACCTTCGGCCACGGCATCCAGCGCGGTCAGCGGCAGATCCGGCGCCGGTTTCATCACCAGAGATCCCTGCATCCGGGTATTGGTCAGCACCAGCACCTGCCCGGGCAGCGTGATCTGCTGCTGATCCGGCAGCGCAGCGATCAGATGCCAGGGCTTGTAGCTGAGGCTGAACACCTGCGCGAAAGCCCCGCTCCAGCCGATGCCGGTGGCGGCATCCTGCAGCTGCGGCTCTGTCAAGGTCAGGTCAAAACGGTTGGGAAAGCCCGCCACCTCCAGCCCGCCATGCGTGATGTTCAGGCCGCGCGCCTCCAGCCGGGCCATCGCCGCCAGCGCCCCGCGCTCTGCCGCACCCGCCCCCACAAACCAGTAGCCGCCATACAGCAGCGCCAGAACCACGATCGCACCCACCAGCAGCCGCATCCTGCCCCCTTTTCTGAAACGAAGCGCCAGTTTACAGCGGTACGGAAAGGAGGGCCAGCCATGTGGGTCTTCGGTTACGGTTCCTTGATCTGGCATCCCGGCTTTCCGGTGGCCGAACAGCGCATCGCCCGCCTGCCCGGCTGGCATCGCAGTTTCTGTATGTGGTCGATCCATCATCGTGGCAGTGTCGAAAGCCCCGGGCTGGTGCTGGCGCTGGATCGGGCCGAAGCGGCGCATTGCGACGGCGTGGCCTTCCGCGTGGCCCCCGGCGCCGAGGCGCAGACCCTGGCCGAACTGCGCGAGCGCGAGCTGATTTCATCGGCCTATCTGGAAACCACGCTGACCGTGACCACCGGCCCCGAGACCATCGATTGTCTTGCCTATGTCATAGACCCCGCGCATGTGCAGTATTGTGGCGGGCTAAGCCTGGAAGAACAGGCGCAGATCATTGCCCATGCAATAGGCGGCCGGGGGCCAAACCGTGACTATCTTTGGAACACTGCCGCACATCTGGCCGAACTGGGCATCGCGGATCCCGATCTGGAATGGCTTTCTACCCGGGTTCGTGACCTTTTGTCATAAGCATACAACTTGGCAGGCTGGCCCCGACCCCCTATCCTGCCGCCAAGAACGAGCAGCCCGAATGGGGCAACAGGACATCCGATGACCCGACCGCCTATCTCTGTCGCCCCTGCCCCGGTATTCGCACAGCCGATCCGGCAGGTGATCTTCATGCTGATCGTCATCGGGCTGGTTGCGGCCGGGGCCTGGGTGGCCCTGCCGATGATCGAAGGCATCTTCGCATCGAACCCCTTGCTGAACGGCACCATCTTCGGCGTCTTCCTGCTGGGGATGCTGACCTGTTTCTGGCAGGTCTGGCAGCTGGTCAAGGCGGTCAGCTGGCTGGATACCTATGTGCAGGACCGGCCCGGCGCAGAGGCCCCCGGCGCGCCCAGCATGTTGGCACCGCTGGCGGCCCTGCTGGGACCGCGGTCAACCCGCATCCAGCTTTCAGCCTCCTCTGCGCGCTCTATCCTCGATTCCGTGGCAACCCGGATCGACGAGGCGCGCGACATCACCCGCTATCTGGCCAACCTGCTGATCTTCCTTGGCCTTCTTGGCACGTTCTTTGGTCTGGCCACCACGGTGCCTGCCATTGTCGAAACCATCCGCTCGCTGTCGCCGCAAGAGGGTGAAAGCAGCCTTGATATCTTCGGCAAGCTGATGGGCGGGCTTGAATCGCAGCTGGGCGGCATGGGGACGGCGTTTTCCTCGTCGCTGCTGGGCCTTGCCGGATCGCTGGTCGTGGGTCTGCTGGAGCTGTTCGTGGGCCATGGCCAGAACCGCTTCTTCCGCGAGCTGGAGGAATGGATCTCCTCGATCACCCGCATCGGCCTTTCGGGCGAAAGCGAGGGCGGTGGCGATATGGGGCAACTGGCGCAGGTGCTGGACAACCTGTCGACCCAGATCGAAAATCTGCAGGTGTCCAATGCGCAATCGGATGTCGCGCTTTCGGTGGTGGATGACCGGCTTGCCGAACTGGGCGAGGCGATCAACCGCCTGTCCCGCCGGATGGAACAGGATTCGGGCCAGACCGCCCTGCTGATCCGCATCGCGGATGGGCAGGAAAAGCTTATCACCGCGCTGACGGGCGATAATTCTGCGGCCAGCGTCGATGCCGAAAGCCGGATGCGGCTGCGGTCGATCGACGTGCAACTGCTGCGCGTGCTGGAAGAAATCTCTGCCGGGCGGCAGGAAACCCTGGCCGATCTGCGGCATGATCTGGCAGCGCTGACCCAGGCGATCCGTCAGGCCAGCCGGGCGAGGGCTTGACCATGGCGCTGTCACGGCGGCGCGGCGGGGCTCGGTCTGGCGACGGGATGATCTGGCCCGGGTTCGTCGATGCGGTGACGACCCTGCTTATGGTGCTGATGTTCGTGCTGACCATCTTCACCGTCATGCAATCGGTGCTGCGCCAGACCATCACCGCCCAGGATGGCGAGCTGGATGCGCTGACCGCGCAGGTGGCCGGTCTGGCCGATGCGCTGGGGCTGGAACGCGCCAAGGTCGAGGGTTTGCAGGCCGAACTGGGCGATCTGCGCAGCAGCCTGAGCGCCGCCGAGGCACGGGGCGACGAGCAAGAGGCGCTGATTGCCAGCCTGAACATCCAGATCACCGACAAGGAACAGGAACTCTCGGCCGCACAGGCCCGGATCAGCAGCTTTGAATCCCAGGTGGCAAGCCTGCTGGCCGAACGCGATGCCGCGCGGGGCGAGGCCACGACGCTGGCCGCATCGGTCGAAGACCTGAAGACCGCGCAGACCCAGCTGATCTCGGAACAGGAGGCGCTGCAACTGGCGCTGTCCAAGGCCCGCGAAGAAGTGGATGCGCAGACAGAGGCCGCCCGCCTTGCCGCCGCCCGTGCCGATGCGGTAGAGGCGCTGACCGCCAAGCTGCGCGCCGACAGCGCCGCCAATGCCGCCGAACTGTCCGAGGCAGAGGCGCAAAGGCTGGTGGATGCCGCAGCACTGGATGAACTGCGCGAAAAGCTGAAAGCCTCGGAAACCGAGCTGACGGCGATGACACTGGCGCTGGAAGAACAACGCAAACGCGCCGAAGACACGCTGACCCTGATCGCGGCCGCACAGGGCAAAGAGGGGCAAGGCGATCTGCTGGATACCGCCAAGGCCCTGCTGGCCGAACAGGAAGCGCAATCCGCCGAGGCCGAGCGTCGGGTGGCGCTGCTGAACGAACAGATCGCCGCGCTGCGCAATCAGCTGACCACGCTGCAGGTGCTGCTGGATGCCGCGATGGAGCGGGATGTGCAGGCCAAGGTGCAGATTGAAAATCTGGGCGGGCAGCTGAATTCGGCGCTGGCGCAGGTGGCCGCCGAACAGAAACGCCGGGCCGAACTGGAAGAGGCCGAACGCATCCGGCTGGAGGCCGAAAACCAGGATCTGGCCAAGTTCCGGTCGGAATTCTTTGGCGAATTGCGCGCGGTTCTGGCCGGGCGCGAGGGTGTGCGCATCGTGGGCGACCGCTTCGTG
>Ga0154510_1020_pt2 | contig 12527 bp, 12 predicted proteins | sample RifGroE1_FD_115989 | JGI IMG/M metagenome (GOLD analysis project Ga0154510, IMG submission 115989) | Rhodobacteraceae bacterium GWE1_64_9
GCGCGATTCGCGCTGCCCAAGGGTGGGCGGCGCGAAGGGTGGAAAGCTGAGTGTCAATGGCGCAGCAAGGGTCTGGCGCGCAGTGTGGAAGCAGCCGTTGGTCGACACCGCAGGACCACGGGCGCCCTGATCGACCTGAAAGTCGGAGAGCCACCTTACGCTGGAGCAGAAATAAAATAGGCTTCCTTTGGAAATGAGCCCGGCTCCAGATCTCGGCTAGTAAAATCAAACACAACGTCACTGCTGCCGTGAACCCAAAAAGCCCTTTTTGGCGATAGACGATTTGGTGCAGTAACAGGGTGCAAAGAAATACACGCCGTGCGATTGTACAACTGAGCCGATGAACGTAAGTCACCATTGGGCTCACGTTGCGGCTAGACGTGCAATAAATGGCAGGTCAATGTCCCCAGTCCTCGGATCGGAGACGTTCTATTTTTCCCCAAGAACAGTGTCGCCTGCAAAGCCCATCGCGCCGTTATACAACTCTTCATCAACGACAGCGAGGCGAAATCGAAGGGCAATTGCATCGTTCGGGGACTGTGCGAAGCGATCGAATTCTAGGAGCTGAAAGTTCGTGCCAGCATCCTCTTCTTCGGCCAAGCTCCTGTTTTCCTGCCGCAGGACCTCGAAGTCGGCGAATTCAATGCGAGAAATGAGATCAGTCTTTTCCTTATCGATCGCCCTTCTGAAGAGCAGAAAATAAAGGCTTATCATGCCGACCGATCTCAAGAGTCCATCGCTGTCAGTGAAGACTTCCACCATTTTATCCAACACCGATTTGACTTCTTCTAACAGACCGGACACATCATCCGCTGTGCTGTCCCTGTGGGATACAAAGAATCTATCAAGCTGCGCTTTCTTCGTGTCTCCAATGGTCTCGCGCGAAACCATTAGCAGCATTTTTGCTGCTATATCGTAGTGACGGTATCGCGAGTTTCCAAACGGAATTTTTTCCTTGAAAAACTTGTGCTCCGCTATCTGTCGAACCAAAGCAGGAAGCGGACCTGGTTTCGCATTCCTCTTCTCTGCCGCATTCAGTGGCATCGCTTCATTAAGTCTAGAGAAGAGGTCTTCGATTAGTTCGATGTCGTCTGTATCGATGGTAATTACATCCAATGTAAACGAGTCGAAGTCCTGTTTGATTTCTGGATATTCTTTCGCCAGTTCACGATAAGTGAAACCACTCAGGTCAACGTCTTCGTCAGCCATGTATTGAAAGTTGCTATCGAGCGAATAGCTGTTTTCGATGAAATCGAAAATTGCCTCGGCTCTCTGCTTTCCATCGATCATTGCATACTCGAACGTTTCCCCGCCTTCTTCCAATGGGGTCTGGAATTTATGTAAGTATAGCTTTGGAACGTCAAAGCCATTGATCATGGTGTCGATCAGAAGTTGTCGCTTCGATTTGCTCCAGATGTCGCCCTGCCTCTGATAAACAGGGTTCATCTTAATCTTCTCGCGCATCCGATAGAGAGACCATGCAGACGATCGCTGCAAGCTGTTGATTTCGAATCGGCTCATTGCAGAAGTTCCTGGGTGTGAATGGCAAGAGTTTCCAGATCTGGGAAAAGCAAAAATTCGTTGAACCCCAAAAGCTTCAGTTCTTGTCGCAGCGCGGGCTTATCGGCAGCCGGGATGATTAAACGCCATGCATGATTACCATCCCCGACTTTTTCTACAGGAAGGATCTGATGGTGCATGATTGTAAATGTGCCAGACTGTGCGATCATTCTTCTCGAGTTGCGCGGACCAATAGCTGCAATCGGCTGCATATCAGCACCTTTATCTCCCACTCGTTCCGGTAGATAGCTATCCAGCGCCTCATCGACGCCGAACGCCAGAACATCCCTTTTGTTAGTGCGACGATGACCGGACAACGTGTTCAGGGCCATCGGATCGAGGCACCAGACCACTCCGTCAGAGCCATCGTCGCATTCCGCCAACGCGAAGTATAATGCGACGAGGGGGCTCTCGCTCCAGTCGAGTAGCCTCGTGAGGCCGCGGTGATGTTGCATGAGAAATATCCAACCCCATTCATCCTGCGGTAACCTTAGAAGAAAAGCATCGGCGTTCTGTTTGAAGCGCTTGATCGCAGGGATCTCGTGATCGATCAGGCCATTAGGGTGCTGCTCAGTTTTTCGTGCTATGTTGGGCAGGAGTGACCACGAGGAATTCTTCTGCCCTCGAAACCATACGAGTGTTCCCTTAGTGGTATCGCGCAAATTCGTGATGAACTCTCCGATGGACCTTATGGTCCGGTCATCATGTCTCATTCCGTCCGCTCGCCTCTGCCGCAGCTGCTGGTTGGGGCGACCATGGCGAAATTCTCGGTAGTGTTCAATTGTTAATGGTTCTGAGACAGAAACGACTGAAACGAAGTGCCAGCACTCTTTAAGCATGATGCTGAAGTGTTTGCACTGGTCGACACCGTCCCGGTCTCGCCCTTCAATGACACTACCTATCCTAGTGAACGGGTCTCGAGATGGGGGGATACTGCTTGACAGCGTTCAGATTGGGTAGTTCCCACTTGGCGGCAGGTGGATTTGTCAAGAGTTGAAGATGCTCTGCACCACTTGATGGAGCCACACCATATGCTGAGAGCGATGTGTACGCTACCGCTAGGATGTTGTCAATATGTTCTTGCAACCGGAGTCCATCTCTGGCTTTATCTCGGTCAAGAAAAGAATCTGGGGAGAGACATGTCGGGCGAGCAACAGACTCCAAGAATACGCCCATCTGTCGAACTTTTCGCTGGCGCGGGAGGACTTGGTATCGGTCTGGCCAAGGCCGGATTTGAACCCAAGATGGTGGTCGAGTTTAATAAATGGTGCTGCGACACCCTGCGCGACAACCATAACGTCCTGACTGATGGCGAACCTGGTCCGAACGCAGCTTGGCGCGTCATCGAGGGCGACATCCGGAAGGTTAGCTTCGAAGAGTTCGAGGGAAAGCTCGACCTCGTTTCTGGCGGGCCGCCATGTCAGCCATTCTCCCTCGGCGGGCGTCATCGCGCGTTCGACGATGCACGAGACATGTTCCCGCAAGCGGTACGGGCCATCCGACAAGCTCGGCCACGAGCGTTTGTGTTCGAGAACGTGAAGGGGTTAACCCGCGCCTCATTTATGAGTTACTTCGAGTACGTCAAGCTTCAGCTGGAGCACCCGGAGTTGGTCTCGAAGGATGGCGAGGATTGGCAGGACCACCTCGCTCGCCTGGAACAGCACCATACCGCGGCGAAGCGGGACGGCCTTCACTACAAGGTCGTTACCAAATTACTGAACTCCGCCAACTTCGGCGTTCCTCAACGGCGTGAGCGGGTCCTCTTCGTCGGGTTCAGAGACGATGTCGACGCGAAGTGGAGCTTTAAGGAAGAAGGCAGACACACTCAGGCGGCGCTAGTTTGGGATCAGACTTTTGGGGATTACTGGGATCGCCATGAGGTCGCCAAGAAATATCGAGTCCTTGAGGGGCGCGCGAAGCTGATGGCCAAGTACCTGTCCAAAGATGAGAAGCCTGACAGTCTACCGTGGAGAACCACGCGTGAAGCCATCATGGACTTGCCCGACCCGGAGAAGGCGCCAAAGGCGGCTGCGAATATCGACAACCATCGCTTCCAGCCAGGAGCGCGGGTCTACCCAGGGCATACCGGCAGTTATCTCGACGAGCCCAGCAAGACGTTGAAAGCCGGCGTCCATGGCGTTCCGGGCGGGGAGAACATGTTGCGCCGGGCAGACGGCTCAGTGCGCTATTACTCGACTCGTGAAGCCGCTCGCATCCAGACCTTCCCTGACGACTACCGCCTACACGGCGCGTGGAGCGAGTGCATGCGTCAGATCGGAAATGCCGTCCCTGTGGAGCTTGCCCGCGTCGTTGGGGAGAGTGTGGCGAAGCAGCTCGACGAGGCGGCTTAATGCCCGGCTTCGCGGAGCTAGAATTCGATCTTCCCGGCGCACTCCTTGAAGCGATATTGGAACGCTTCAAGGACATCGACGCCGCTGATCTGACAGTCGCGAATTTGATCGACGTCCCTGAAGAGCAGGGTGTTTATGCGCTATACCTCAAAAAACCTCAGCGACTAGTCTACATTGGAAAAACAGACAGCGAAGCAGGTTTGAAACACCGCCTAACGCGTCATGCTCGGAAACTGATCGGGCGCAAGAGTATCACCTCGGCAGATGTACAGTTCAAGGCAATCCGCCTATACGTGTTCACTGCCATGGATTTGGAGTACGCCCTTATCCAGCATCATGGAGGCGTTTCGCAGGTCGCGTGGAATAACTCAGGCTTCGGGTCTAATGACCCTGGCAAGGAGCGGGACACTACGAACTACAAGGCAGATCACTGGGATACGCAATATCCAATCGACTTAGATCATGTTTTCGTGCAGTTCGATCCTGGAAACTATACTGTGGCCCAAGTAATGGGTAGGCTGAAGGCCGAACTCCCTTTTTTGCTTAGATATCAAAGGCCCCATCAGTCGCGAAAATCTTTCCACGTAGACTACGAGCAAACCAAGATCACCGTCACCCACCGGGGAACCACAACTCGCGAGATGCTTCAACTCTGCATGGACGCGCTTCCGCAGGGCTGGCATGTGACAGCCCTTCCCAGTCACATCATCTCCTACAAAGACGACCACCGTCGCTTTCCGAGTGGCAAGGAAATCGCTCGTTCCTAATGTCAAAGCCAGTTCGCCTGCTCATGTCCGAAGGTCATATCCTGGGCGCTTGGCAAGGACACCCACACAAAGGGCGGAAAGCAGACTGGACGGCGGCGCGGCATGGCAGTCGCTGCGACATTGAGAAAGCAGTCGTTCATGCGAAGCGCGGCGCGGCCCATTGGATTGAACGTGAAAGTGGAGTCCGCACGACGCAAAGCGGAGAAAGGGCGCCCCAAACAGCAGGAACACTGGTCGCTTCATGCGACGACTGCCAAATCCTGTGCCCTTCAAACTGCCAAGAACTCCTTGACGAACTGTGTCGCGGGCCTTGCGCGGATGTCGTTTGGTTTGCCGATCTGTTCGATCCTTCCCATGGACATGACGACGACAATATCGGCGAGCTCCATCGCCTCATCCTGATCATGGGTGACGAAGATGGTGGTCAGGCCGGTGGTGTCGTGAATATCGCGCAGGCCCTGACGCAGCTCTTTGCGCACCTTGGCATCCAGCGCGCCGAAGGGTTCATCCAGCAGCAACATCCGCGGCTCGATGGCCAGCGCGCGAGCCAGGGCGACGCGCTGGCGCTGGCCACCGGACAGCTGGCTGGGATAGCGCGCGCCGATATCCGGCAGCTGGATCAGTTCTAGCAGCTTGGTCACCCGGCGGGCGATCTCGGCCTTGGTGGGCCGGGTCGCGCGCGGGCGGGCGTTCAGGCCATAGGCGATGTTGTCAAATACGGTCATGTGGCGGAACAGGGCATAGGATTGGAAGACAAAGCCCGCCCGGCGGTCCTGCACGGTGAGGCCGGTGGCATCCTGCCCGTCAAAGCGCACGCGGCCCGAGGTGGGAAATTCCAGCCCGCCGAGGATGCGCAGCAGCGTGGTCTTGCCCGAACCCGAGGGGCCCAGCAAAGCCACCAGCGCGCCCGTGGGCAAGGCCAGCGATACCGGGTGCAACGCGGCCGTGGTGCCGAACTGTTTGGAGATTTCGTCGATTTCGATGTGCATGGGCGGTCTCCTAATGGCGGTGCGTGGTAGAAAGTTGATCGGCATGGCGGATTTCCAGCGCGGTTTTCAGAAGCAGGGTCAGAAGGGCCAGAAGGGTCAGCACGGCGGCCAGGCTGAAGGCCGCAACCGAAAGGTATTCGTTATACAGCATCTCGATGGTGATCGGCATTGTGGCGGTCTGGCCGCGGATCTTGCCTGAAACCACTGCAACGGCGCCGAATTCCCCCATGGCGCGGGCGTTGCACAGCAGGACACCGTAAAGCAGCGCCCAACGGATGTTCGGCAGCGTCACCGTCCAGAAGGTGCGCCAGCCGCTGGCGCCCAGCGTCAGCGCCGCCTCTTCCTCGGCCCGGCCCTGTTCGATCATCACCGGGATCAATTCGCGGGCGACGAAGGGGAAGGTGACGAACATCGTGGCCAGGATGATGCCGGGCAGGGCAAAGACGATGGGGAAGCCGCTGGCGACCAGCCAGCCACCCAGAACCGAATTGGCGCCGAACATCAGCACGATGCACAGGCCCGCGACAACCGGCGAAACCGAGAAGGGCAGGTCGATCAGCGTGATGAGGAAGGCCTTGCCCCTAAAATCGAATTTGGTGATGAACCAGGCCGCCGCAATGCCGAAGGCCGCGTTCAGCGGCACAGAGATGGCGGCAATCAGCAGCGTCAGCCGGATTGCGGACAGGGCATCGCGGCTGGCGAGGCTCGCCAGTGCCGCGCCGATCCCGCGTGACAGGGCTTCTGCAAAGACCACCAGCAACGGCGCCAGAACCAGAACGGCAATGCCCGCCACCGCCAGCCCGATCATCGCCCGACGGGCCAGCGGGGTTTCTTCGGTCGGGGCGCGAAAGCGGATAGGTGCAATATCAGACATGACCAATTCTCCGACGGCTCCAGACCTGAATGAGATTGATGACCAGCAACATGGCAAAGCTGATGAGCAGCATGGCAATGCCGATGGCGGCGGCGGCGTCATAGTTGAATTCTTCCAGCTGGATCACGATCAGCAGCGGGGCGATTTCGGTGACGAGGGGGATGTTGCCCGCGATGAAGATCACCGAGCCATATTCCCCAACGGCCCGCGCCAGTGACAGGGCGAAGCCCGTCAGGGCGGCGGGGGCCAGCATCGGCAGGATGACATGGCGCAGGGTGTGCAGGCGCGTGGCGCCAAGCGTGGCCGAGGCCTCTTCCACCTCGCGGTCGATTTCCTCGATCACCGGCTGCACGGTGCGGGTGACAAAGGGCAGGCCGACGAAGACCAGCGCCAGAAAGATGCCCCATTGCGAATAGGCGATCTTCCAGCCCATCTGTTGCGCCAGTGCGCCGAACATCCCGTTGGGCGCATAAAGCGCCGTCAGCGCGATACCGGCAACGGCGGTGGGCAGGGCAAAGGGCAGATCCACGGCCGCATCCAGAAGGCGGCGCCCCCAGAAGCGGTAGCGCATCAGAACCCAGGCCAGCAGCACGCCGAACACCAGATTGAACAGCGCCGCAAACAGCGACAGCCGGAACGACAGGAACAGCGCAGCCCAGACCCGTTCGCGGTTCACGGTTTCCCAGACCCCTTCTGCACCATAGGTGGCGCCCTTCAGAAGGAGGGCGCCGATAGGCAACAGGACGACAAGCGACAGCATCGTCAGGGTGATCCCCATGCTCAGGCCCAGCCCGGGCATGGGGGAACGATGGATGATCGGACGGCCGGTCATTTCGGAACGTAGATCTGATCGAAGATGCCGCCGTCCCCGAAGTGTTCGGGCTGCACCTTCGCCCAGCCGCCAAAGCTGGCGATATCGACCAGTTCCAGTTCGGGGAAGCGGGCCACATCCTCCGGCGCCGCCTTCGAGGCATCCCAGGCGCGGTAGAAATTCTTGTAGGCCAGCGCCTGCCCTTCGGGGGAATAGAGGAAATCCAGATAGGCCGTGGCCAGTTTGCGGCTTCCGTCAGTGGCAATGTTGCCTTCGACCAGTGCCACCGGCGGTTCGGCCAGCACGGAAACCGAGGGCACCACGATATCGAACTGATCCTCGCCCAGTTCTTTCAGCGCCAGATAGGCCTCGTTTTCCCAGGCCAGCAGCACGTCCCCGATGCCGCGTTGGGCAAAGGTGGTGGTTGATCCGCGCGCCCCGCTGTCCAGAACCGGCACATTCTTGAACAGCGTGCCGACGAACGCCTTGGGGTCCTGGCCATTCTTTTCCGCCCAGGCCCATGCAGCCAGATAGTTCCAGCGCGCCCCGCCCGAGGTTTTGGGGTTGGGCGTGATGACCTCGACCCCCTCGGCCACCAGATCACCCCAGTCTTTCAGACCCTTGGGGTTTCCTTCGCGTACCAGAAACACGATGGTCGAAGTATAGGGCGAGGAATTGTGCGGCAACTTCGTCTGCCAGTCGGCGGGCAACTTGCCGGTCTCTGCGATCTTGTCGATGTCGCTGGCCAGCGCCAGCGTGACCACCTGTGCGGCCAACCCGTCGATCACCGCCCGCGCCTGCGACCCCGATCCGCCATGGCTTGTCTCGATCACCGGGGCTTCGTTGCCCTGTGCCACCCACCAGGCGGCGAAGGCCTCGTTCACCTCACGGTACAATTCACGCGTCGGATCATAGCTGACGTTCAGCAGCGTTTCGGCCTGCAATTGCGCCGGGGCGGCACCCAGCCCCAGCCCCAGCACCGCCAAGGCCAGCGCAGAGAAGCCATTGCGGATCACCCGGCCCACCGGCCAACCCGTCAGGCGACTCAGCCCGTCGGTGATGGTCAACCGGCCGTCGTCATGGCGTTGCACGACAGGGCCTTGCGCCGTGACAGTGCCAGCAAGCGTGATGGTGGCAATCATTTCGGTCTCCTTTGGGGTGCCGCGCAGGGGCGGGAAAAGATGGGGGAAGGGCGCAAGGCCAAGAATGGTGTGCGGATAGATCAGGTCGGTCATCACTGGCCTCTCCTCTCGATGGGGACGATCCGGGTGTCCCAGACGGCGGCGTCGCGGCCTTCCAGAAGCTCGATGGCGGCCTCGTCCGGGCGGCGGGTCAGCAGTTCCAGCGGGCTGCCGTTGATACGGTGAACCCTGCCAGTGCGGCGGTCGATCAGCTGCACGGCATAGGCGCGGCTGCGAAAGGTGCGCGTCATCCCGACCATCACAGCACCAGACGCAGGATCAGCCCGGCCCACAGGGCGACGGACAAAAGGGCGATGGCGCAGAAGGCTGCACTGGGGCGCAATGCCCGGGCCCGCGCCAAACTTTGCATCGAACGATCTCCGACCGGGAAGCGATCCGTCCTGTCGATGGTCTGTTGTTCCATGTCTGAACTCCTTTCGTGCTTCAGGGGCTGCATCGTGTTTGCCCCTTAATAACGACAGATAAGGTCGAGTATTGCAATGAAATATTCACGTCAAAAATGATCGTGATTATGGAACGAGATTCTCCGCATGGTGCCGCAAGGCACCAAGAGGTCGGGCGAAAGGGGAAGGAAAGTCCGAGGGTGGCCCATAACGCGTCGCGCCCGGAACCTGCTCGGCCACGGCCGCCGACCGCAGCATGTCAGCCCGGGTCAGGGCATCTTTCAGCTCTGCGTGATCATGCGCCAGAGATATGCCCGAGACGGGCAAGAATCAGTCTCGTGATTGTTGGGGGTCCGCCGCCGCCCCTGCCAGCTGCGCGGAAACACAAACAAAACAATGCCTTGTGGCAGAAAAAGAGGGCAAAGCCATAATACACGATAAATGCTATAGACTTTTAATCCATTTCCGGCATCCTTGGCCAAGGGTCGCTTTGCGCGACTGGAAAGGCAGATGCAGATGACCGACCTTGACCTGATCGACCGTAAGATCGTTGCCGAACTGATGCGGGACGCCACCCTGCCCATTGCCCAGATCGCCGACAAGGTAGGCCTGTCGCAAACCCCCTGCTGGAAGCGCATCCAGAAGCTGGAGGCGGCAGGCGTCCTGACCGGCCGCGTCGCCCTCGCCGATCCGGCCAAGCTAGGCTTTGGCCTGACCGTCATTGTCGGCATCGAGGCCCCTGACCACTCGCCCGAATGGCGCGAGGCTTTCGGGCAAGCCACAGCCAGCATCCCCCAGATCATGGAGGTCTACCGCATGGCCGGAGAGCTGGACTACCTGCTGCGCATCTCGGTCTCCGACATGGCCGCCTTCGACAGCCTCTACAAACGCCTGACCGATGCCGTCCCGATCAAGAACGTCACCAGCCATTTCGCCATGGAACGGATGAAGTTCACCACCGCTTACCCCGTCGATACCCAGAACAGGTAGGAATTCTACAGTCCGAGTTCTCACCCCGAATCAACCGACGAATATCAACACAGGCGACCTATCCACCCGTAAAGCTGGTCGCGAAAACCGAATATGACCATTCAAGACTGCGCATCGCTGCATTCTTCGGGAACTTCGCTGCAGAAGCATTTGAGAGGCCGCTTTTGGAAGCCTTGCCAGCGCCACTCGCGGTGGTCGACCGGCGGCCAAGGGCCGTGATTGTCTATGGATCAGCCCGATGGATGCAACCTAGTGATGGATCTAGCCGCTCTCAGGTGAACGTCAATCAATAGTGATTGCGCACCAGAGCGCGCGATTGACTCGCAGGATGTTCGGCCCTTTCCTGCACGCCCATGTGCCCAAGCCTTTTAGCTGCATTCCCAGCTTGATGATGTGCCGCCTTCCAGAATCGCTGTTGTTCCCCATATGTTCCCTTCATGGTTGTTCGGGTGCGCGATCTGCTGGATGAAGGAATCACGGTGCAGGTTCACTGCTCCGGCTGCGGCCGCACGCTTCTGTACCGGGGGCAGGGGCTGCTCTACCTGGGTCAGCGTCATGAGCGGTTGCAGGACATTCAGATGCGGCTGCGCTGCAGCCAGTGCCGGTGCAGGACATTCAGATGCGGCTGCGCTGCAGCCAGTGCCGGGCGCATGGTGAGCTGATCCTGACGCTGCCGCAAACCATGATTGACGATGTTCGGCGCACGCGAAATCCGACAAATCCTATGGCGAGGATCGGCCCGCCATTGTGGCGGTATCGGGACTGATTTCTGTCAGGAATCTGCGGGACACTCGCCATCTAAGTCATTGAAATCAAAGAGCCGATATTTGCCCCGCAATTGGACACTCGGCCCAACGTTTATTGGGGAATCTTCGCCTCCCCTTAGCCCCTCTGCGGGCACCATATTCCAACCAAGACCAGTAAAATATACGCAATATCCTCCAGTTCTTGGCGCCTGCGGGACACTTGCTAGGCAAGCGCAGAGGGTGTGCGCAGCGGCAGTCTCTTTGTGTTCACCGTCCATCGCGGCGGGAGTGTCTTGCAGGGATGAGGGCGGCGGGGCTTCGTTCTGTCTGGCCAGACAGGCCCAATGCCGGTGCCGGGCCAAGTCGGGACGAGAATTGCGTCATGTTAGGGCCTTGTGCTTCGCCTGATGGATAGCGCGCGGCGGGACAATCTGGTTTCCTTGCAGGCATGACGCGCGCCCCCGAAAGGCAAGACAGCCCATGCAACGCAGGAAGGAGCCTATCATGCTTGATGCAAAGCCCGTGACATCGCTTTTGCTCAGTGCCGCCCTTGTTCTGGGCATCGCAGCCGCAGGCCAGGCCGAACCGATCCGCACCGAGAGCGTGGCCACTGCGGCCGCAGCCGACGGCACGGTGATCGAAGGCCAGCTGAAAGGCGATGAGACTGTGGATTATGTCGTGGCGGCCACGGCAGGGCAGAGGCTTTCGGTGGATCTGTCATCCGCCAATACCGGGCTTTATTTCAATATCCTGCCCCAGGGCCAGGATGCGGCGCTTTTCATCGGCTCCAGCGCGGGCTTTGTTGCCGATATTTCCGTGCCTGCAACGGGCAATTATGTTGTTCGGGTCTATCTCATGCGCAATGCCGCGCGGCGGGACGAGGGGGCGGCCTATACGCTGGGCATAGGGCTGGCGGGGGCTGATTTTGCTGATGGTCTGTCTGGCGGGCCGGACTGGTGGCAGGTTTCGGGCCTTGACCGCGACGCCTTGAATGTGCGGCTGGGGCCGGACAGCCGCTATGGCATTGTCGGCAAGGCGCGGAATGGTGATGTGATGCAGAACCTTGGCTGCCGGCTGACGGGCCAGATGCGGTGGTGCAATATCCGGGTGAGCGGATCGGGTGTGCAGGGCTGGGTCGCCGGGCAATACCTGATCGAAACGGCAGCCCCCGCCATGCCCGAAACGCCGGAGGGCGGGCCGGTCGGCAATGGCACGCCCTTTGATGCAACCGGCAGTCTTGAATGTTCGATGACCGCGGGGGCCCCGCTGCGCCTTTGCCCCTTTGGTGTGGTGCGCAGCGGCCCGGGCAATGCCGGGATCTGGGTTGCACTTGGCGAGGGCCGCGAGCGGGCGATCCTGTTCGAGGGTGGCCAGCCGGTTTCGGCGGATCTGGATGCGCCGCTCAGCTTTGAGCGGGTGGAGGATCTGTTCACGATCCGCATCGGGGCGGAAAGCTATCGCTTTCCCGAGGCGCTTGTGAATGGCGGCTGAAAGCTTCGGTCGTCTTGCCGGTTGTTGCCGGAATGTTGGCGCGCGATCCGGGAATGAATGGCTGAAGGGTTTGGGGGTGATGTTCCTGCACCCTCAGCGATTCTGAACCACAGAGAGGGCAGGTGGGGCATCACTGACCCCGTTCGATAGGTCGTTCTCGGGCAAATCTGGGGGTTGGAAGGTCAGGTCAGCAGGGCAGAAAAGCCGACGATCAGGATGCCCACGGTCACATTCATGAACAGAAGGCCGCCCAGAAAACCCATTGCATTGAGCATGATGTTGGAACGCTGCATCTGCTGTCTCCGCTGACTGGTTGAACTGCAGAGCAAACGCCGCAGGCGGATTTCCGTTCCGCCCTCGGCG
>Ga0154510_1021_pt1 | contig 12499 bp, 16 predicted proteins | sample RifGroE1_FD_115989 | JGI IMG/M metagenome (GOLD analysis project Ga0154510, IMG submission 115989) | Rhodobacteraceae bacterium GWE1_64_9
CGCTCGAGTTCGGTGGATTTCACCTCGGAGCCGTCCTGCTCGCGCTGGAGGCGGCGCTGCACCTGTTCGTTGTCATCCAGCGACCGTTCGATCCGGGCGGTCGCGCGGTGGAAGAGGTTGACCTGGCCCCAAAGCACCTCTTCGAGGTCGGGTTCCATGCGGGTGTCTTCCAGAGTCGCGACGAGGGCATCGAAGATGTCGGCGACGGCAACCGCAAGGCGCTGCCCATCGGGCATCGGGCGCGGATCGGGCTCATCAAAGGGGCGGAAGCCGTAAAGCTGCAACTCGTCGAGCGCATGGGCGGTCTGGGATGCGGTGTGGGCGGGTTCATACGCGTCGTCGTGGGTGTGGATCGTCATTGGTTTCTTGCCTCCGGGCTTGTCTCGTCCGCGCGACAACCCGCGCGGCCTTCATGGGCAGCTCTGAGCCGTCATGGCGGACGCCCCTTCACCCCCTCCTCGGGGCCGAAACGCAGTGGAGGAGGGCGGCAGGCAGGCTATTTGTTTCGCGATGCAAAGCGGGGGCACTTCCCCCGCGGCGGAAATAGCTTGCCTGCCGCCCTTGAGGGGGCGGACCCTTTGACGGCAGCACGCCCATCTCTTGAAGGCCGTGCGGGTGTCGGGTGGATGAGATTTACCCGGGAAGAGGCAAAAGTGATGATCAACACCCGCGACAGGGATACATGACCCCTGCCCCCGCTATCCTGAACCGCCCCCTGCGCGATGCTGCTCAGCCGGACAGGCGCTGCCAATCCTCTGGCCCGATCTGCCCTGCCAAATGCTGGCACAGCGCCTCTTTGCCGTTCGCCAGGAGATCATCGTTGAAATCCCCGAGCCGTGGTTCCAACACCGAAACGACAATCCCGACCTCTGTGGCTCTGGCGCTTAACCTCTCTGCCGCGCGTTGCCCGGCCGGATCGCGGTCTCTGGCGATGTAAAGGCGCTGCAGCCCCTTCGGCAACTGGACCGCCCCGAGGTGACCCGACGAGAGCGCCGCCCAGACGGGAAGGCCGTAGGCCGCCTCGGACAGGGACAGCATGGTCTCGATGCCTTCGCCGACCACGAGGATGTCTTCATGCGGGGTCAACCTGACAGCATTGCCCAGGAGGTGACCCATGGCCCGCCGCTGCGTTTTGACCGCCGCCTTGCCCTCGCCGTCGTGCGCAAGCCAGGTGCGATGCACACCCTGCAAGGCCCCTGCCCCATCGGTGACCGCCGCGATCAACGCCGGTCGTGGGATGCTCCGGGTCTGGCCCTCATCCCGATGCCAGCACTTCGGCTGGAAGCGCAGCGCACTCGTCATGCCGCCTTGGGTCAGGCCCCGGGCGCGAAGGTAGGTATCAGCAAGCGTGCCTGCGACCGGCACCGAGGCTGCAAACAATCGCGCCGCCGCCGCTAGTGTACCACCGGGGGCCTTGGGCTTCTTCGGCACTGGCGTATTCGGGAGGACCGGCTGCGGACGGCCAAGATGCGCTCGGGCCTCAGTGAGAAGATCGGGAAAGCGGGAGATCCCAGTCCGCTCGCGGATGATGTCCAGAAGATCGCCATGCTCGCCCGTGGCGCCATCGGTAAACTTGCCGGCAGCACCCGGCCCTGATGTGGGTCCAGTCAGCCGCACGAAGAGCGACCGGCCGGGGTTGTTCTGCAAATCGCCGACGATCCAGTAGGACCCCTCCCGCCGTCCGGCGGGAAGGTAGGCGCGACATACGCTCTCTGCATTCTCCGCGAGTGCGCGGATCACATCCTCGGTCTCGGAATACATGGCTCAGCACCCTCCACGCGCATGTAGTCCTGTCACGGGACAACGTGCAAGCAGACGATCAAGCACTGCGATGCCGCTCGAGTCTGCTGGGCAGAAGAGCCGCAGCTTCCAGGCGATGATCTCCGAGAAGAACCCATCCGCTTTGAGCCGGTCCTTGGCGGCACCCAAAAAGCCCGACAGCTCGATCCGGTTCACCCCCATGACGCGGAACCGGTGCAGCTCCATCCCTTCGGCCAAGCGCACGACCGTCTTGCCCTCCAGAACAAGGGCATGGACCTGCGCCGCCGTGAGCTTCGGCGCATCGGCGGCAAGTGTGGTCGCGACCCACGACGGCGAAACGCGGCGACCGATGATGCGCTGACCGTCATCGGTCTGCAGCCGGTAGACGCGGGTCTCATCCTGCGGCAGTTGCTTCCAGATCGGCAGCAAGAGGCCCGCCACGATGTGCAGCGTGGTTTCCGAGAACTCCGGCACCTCGGCCAGTTCCGCGGTCCATGCGGCGGCGAAGGCCGTGCGGTCGGCTTCCAGCCAATGGGTGTCTTCCATGATCTTGGCAGGCACGGTGCTGGCCTCGGTCGGCATCGCCCAAATCGTCCGGGCCATCTTGTTTGCAAGCGCAATTGCCACAAGCATCCGTGGCTTCTTCGCAATCATGCGCGCAAGCCATGATCCTTCGGGGACCGTCTTCCTGCCCATCCAGTTCAGACGTGACATGGCACCGACAATCAGGAGCCGCCGTATATCGGCTTGCCCTGCCTTGGAGATACGGCCGAGCTTTTCGCGGCCTCCCGACGAAAACTGGCGCGGGACAAGCCCGAGCCAGGCAGCGAAATTTCGGCCGCCTTTGAATGTCGACATTTCTGGAGCAAAGGTTTCTACAGCGAGCGCTGTCAGAGGGCCTACGCCCGGCATGGTCTGAAGTCGCCGAGCGACGTCATCCTTCGAGGCCAATTCCTTGGCAGTCTTGGTCTTTGCCTCGATCCGAACCGTCTGCTCCCGGATCTGTGCGATGATATCCAGGCCCTCGCTTCGAACTAGAGACGGCAGATCGCTGTTTTCATCAGCGAGAATTTCCTCGATCCGACGAAGGTTGCGAATGCCCGCAGGCACGACATGCCCGAACTCGTAGAGGATCGACCGCAGCGCATTGACTGCAACCGTGCGCTGCCGGATCAAACGCTCCCTTGACCGAAAGAGGACCGCGCTTGCCTGCTGATCTTCGTCCTTCGTGCCTACAAACGTCATCTCTGGACGCTGAGCTGCGATCACAATCGCTTCCGCGTCGGCCGCGTCGTTTTTCTGTCGTCTAACGAAGGGGCGCACATATTGCGGGGCAATCAGCTTCACCTGGTGGCCTGTCTTGACCATCTCGCGGGCCCAGTAATGCGCGCTGCCGCAAGCTTCCAATACGAAAACGGACCTGGGCTCAGCTGCGAGAAACCGGCGGAACTGGCTTCTGGTCAACCGCTTGCGAAACTTCACGACGCCCGTCATCGAAGCGCCATGCACCTGAAATACTGACTTTGCCAAATCCACGCCGATCATCGTTTCCAACATTCTTCGTCCTCTCCGCATGATGGTTGATGCCCCACGTCATCCTGGCACACAGGCGTGGCCGCTGGGGAGGGCGGCAACCACCCCATCTCGTTGAACTCGAGGTGGATGCAGCGGGCTGCAGCGTCGAAGCAGAACTCGCCCCAGGCGCCGTCGTTGCTCTCCCAGCCGCCATGGGTGTCGGAAAGGAAGTCGTAGGCCAGTTGCTCGACGACATCCTCCAGCGAGAGCTGCCGCATCTCGACCTCGGGGTCATCCCAGGTGAGCGCTGCGTATTCGATCTCGGTCGCGGGGAAATCGACGGCGGTCTCGCCGGACCATGCGCCGATGCTTTCGATCTGGCCGCTGTCCCCGGCGCCGTCGAAGGTCACAGTGACATGGGTGATGCCGGCGGCCGTGAGACCGTCGAAGAGCCGGTCCTTGTTGCCCGGGCGCAGCGCTTCGATCCGAGCGGCACGCTCTGTATGGGCCGCGAAGATCTGCGCCATGTCGACGGTCGGGGGTGCCATCGGCGGTGCGAGGGTGGGTTCAGTCATGTTCATCGGGTGTCTCCGGTAAGGGGAAGGGATCGGAGCCGGGCCGGGCGATCTCTCTCCCCCGGACAAGCTCCAAATCCCCCATGCCCTTCTCTGTCTCTCGGGCGTCACGCCGCGATTTGCAGCGCCTGGGCGGCAAAGGCGCGCCAGAGCGGGTCGACGAGACGCCCATCCAGAAGATCGGCGCGGTGGCGCAGCCGTTGCGCCAGATCCGGCTCGCCCCAGGCAGTCGCGCGGCCGGCCTGCGCGCGCAGCTGGCTTGCCTCGGTCACGACGCTCCTTGCCTCGGCCGCGCTCGTCACCGGGTGGCACCAGGCGACGGCGTGGTTGCTGGCGGCCCCGGCCAGCACAAGGCGCTCGTCGCGGTCGAGGATCGCCAGAAGCTGGGGCGCGGCATCCGGGACGATGCCCTCGGCATGGTCGATCGCGCCCTGCATGGCTGCGGCCAGCGTCGCGAAACGAGCAAGGACCACCGGGGCGGCTCGACCCGACAGAAGGTCGGCCGGGGCGCGACGCGATACTGTCAGGGCGAAGGGGTGACTGTGGTCAGCGTCGTCCGAAGGAAAATGTGGTGGGACGACCCGCGCGTAAGTGGTCGGGTGGATGGGCAATGGCAGGTCGAACATGGGAAGATCTCCGACGGCGCGGGAAGACTCTCTGCCCGCCTCATCCGTCAAAGACTGAACCGCCGCCCTCTTCCTCGAAGGGGCAGCGGCAGGTCTGTTGGCACCATCAGAGCTTGCCGAGGGCCCGCAAGCTCAGCTCCGTTCCGGCACCCACGATGATGTGGTCATGCAGCGTCAGGCCGAGATACCTGCACCCCTTCTGGATTTCCTTGGTCATGCTGAGATCGGCCTCGGACGGCGTCGGATCGCCCGAGGGATGGTTGTGGATCAGGATCAGGGCGCTGGCGTTCAGCATCAGCGCCCGCTTGATCACCTCGCGCGGATAGACCGGGACATGGTCGACCGTGCCGGTCGAGAGAAGCTCATCGGAGATGATGCGGTTCTTGCGGTCGAGATAGAGGACGTGGAAACGCTCGACCGGTCCGCGGACGCTGAACGCGCAATAGTCCATGAGCGCCTGCCAGCTGCCGATGACCGGGTTCTGGCTGAGATAACGGCCGAGGATATCACGGGCTTCGAGGACGATGGTTTCTTCATGGGGGGTCATGGGGGTTCTCGCTGAAATCCGCAGGCCGAAGCCCCCTGCCCTCTCAGGGCGGGGCCAGTGGCATGCATTAGGAAGGGGAAAGCGCGACCGCCGCGCGCGAGGGCGGTCGCGTTGTCGGGCACGGCGTCAGCCGACCCGGTCGAGGAGCTTCTTGGCCCGGCCCTCCATGTCGAGGCGGGCATCCTGCTGGGTCTTGTCGCGCGCCAGCCGCGTGATGCCTTGCACGAAGTCGAAGATGCTCTCGGGCGGGCGGCCCTCTTCCATCAGCACCTTCTCGATGATCTTGCCCGACTCAGCCTTCGAGAAACCGCGCTTGCGCAGGAAATCCGCACGGTCTTCGTCGCTGCGCGCCACGACCTGCTGCCGCGCCGCCTTGATGCCGTTCACGAACCCCTGCGGCGAGGAATTGGCGAACCGCGTCAACGCGGGCGCGGCCTCAAGTGCGAAGCGCGAGGCGGCGTATTTCGAATGCCGGATCTTGATCTCCTGGAAATCCTCAACGCCCCACAGATTCCTGTTTTGGCACACCGCCCGCAGGTAAAAGCTCGCCATGCCGAGGGTCTTCGCGCCTACCTCGGAGTTCCAGCAGTAGAAGCCCCGGAAGTAGAGATCGGGGGAGCCGTCGGGCAGACGGCCCGCCTCAATCGGGTTGCGATCGTCGACAAGGAACAGGAAGACGTCGCGGTCCGAGGCATAGAGGGTGGTCGTGTCGCGGCTGATCTCGACATCGGGGTTGTAGACCCCGGTTGACCAGTCGAGCACGCCCGGCACCTTCCAGCGCGTGTCGCCGGTGCCATTGCCCGCGATGCGCTGCACCGCCTCGACCAGTTCGTGGTCATGGATGCGGCCATAGTCGGGACCGGTGACCGCGCGCAGTTCCGTGCGGCCATCTTCGGTCTCAAAAGTCTTCACCTGCTCGGCGCGGTGGTTGGTCAGCCCGTATTGCAGGTTGATGCCCGCCAGCGGCGCGGGCAGCTGCCGCAGGTAGGAGGCCGGTGCGCCGACGATGCTGGCAAGCTGGCCGAAGGCCCAGTGCGTGGGCGCGACCGGCTCATGCGCTTTCGGCAGCATCAGGTGCAACCGTTCGGGGTTGTCGCGCGCGGCCTCGACACGGATATCCGCCGTCTGCACCACGCGACTACGGCTGCGCTCCGACCGGCCTTTCACATTGGCCCAGAGATCGTCGAGCGACAGATACCGCTCGTCATCCGGCCGGTTGAACCATTCGGACGACACCCGCCCGTCCCGTTCACCCCGGCTCACATCCACTTTCCAACCACCAGCCCGCGCCGGCTGTACCGGATCCAGAACTTCTACAACGCCCATCGGCTATCTCCCGTGACAGGCGCCGGGAGCCACTCTCCCAACCCTCAACCTGTCACGAAAGCAACCAACCCTTCTCTGACTCTCAGATCGCTGATGCACAGAACATCGTTGCAGACCGGGCGTTTCGGCTGAGCTTGGGCCCACCCAAACAGTCAAACGTCTCACGCTTTCCGGGGTACCCCCAGTTCAGCAACTGCTTCGAGAAAAGCCGTGTCGAGAACCGGGTTGTCCCATTTGTTCGATGCGGTCATCCAGCGGTCGAGATGATCCCTGAATCTCAGATCATCCCGCCTCATGTGAAACGTGAACAGGCGATTGACGATGTCCCGCATCAAGTCCGCCATCTGCGCATCATCGATATGCGACACCGTGCGCCACGGGATGGTCTGACCTGTGGCGTCGATCACGTTCACGTCCGAATAATCGCCGGTCAGCGTCACCGGCTGCACCCCGGCGTGCAAATCCTCCAGCCGCGTGTTGCGGATGCAGATCATGGCCATGATCTTCGCGAGATCGGCGGCAATGCGTTCTTCGTCTTCGACCTTCATGCTCAAATCCTCTCGCAGCCCCTCGCTTCGCCGCGAAGGGCTGCGAGAGCGTCAGATCACTCGTTCAGATAGGCGACCCAATTCTGTCGCGCATGCACGATGCGCAACACCTGCAGCCACTCCTCCTCGATGCGGTAGATGATCAGATGCGATCCCGAGCGGTAAAGGCGCACGGGCGGGCGGATTTCAGTGCGTTCGCGCGCGATCCCCGGGTGCTGGACCAGCAGGTCCATGTCCACGGCGAGCGCGCGGATATAGGTTTCTGCCTGACCAACAGACCAGGTACGCGCGGTATAATCCCAGATCGCGTCCAGATCATTCAGCGCAGCAGGTGATAGGCGATATTCAACGACCGTCGGTTCTGGCATTCTGATCCCGCTTGCGGGCAAGAAATGCCTCAACATCCAGACGTCCTGCCGGACCGCTTGCGAGACCCTCATCAACAAGCTGCTGCAACTCGACGATGGCCTGCTGGCGATCCTGGTCCCGGCGGATCAGATCGCGCACATAATCGCTGGCGTTGCTGTAGCGCCCATCTTGTGTCTGGGCCTCGACCCAGGCCTTCATCGGGTCCGGCAAAGAAACATTCATCGTGGCCATGGTCGCGATCTCCTTTGCAAGGACGATGACATAGATTGGCAAAGCCTGTCAAACTGTGCCGATGTCCTGCTACACTGCTTGCCGTGCGCATGCCCCGAACCCGGCGGGTTCCCCCGCCGGGCCTGAGGAGGAGACCCCGTTCTTCAGAACGGGATCTCGTCGTCGCGGTCGACCAGCTCGGGGTTTTCGGTCTCGGCCGACTTCGGGCGGCTCAGGAAGTCGACCTTCTCGGCGATGATCTCGCAGCCGTAGCGGTCGTTGCCCATGCTGTCGATCCACTTGGTGTAGTGGATGCGGCCGTGGACGAGGACCTTCATGCCCTTTTCGCAATGCTCCGCGACCGTCTTGCCGAGACCGTTGAAGCAGGTGATGCGGTGCCATTCGGTGTCCATGACCCGGTAGCCGTTCTCGTCGCGCAGCACGCGACCTTCCGAGAGGCGGGGGCGGGAGGTGGCGAGGCTGAAGTTGGTGATCTTGGTGCCCGCGCCTTTGGTGGTGCGGACTTCGGGGGTCTGACCGATGTTGCCGGCGAGGATGACGATGTTCTGCATGGTAAGCTCCTGTGTGTCCTGTCTTCGGGACCGTCCCTTCGACAAGACCCGGAAAAAGCCCGTCGGGTGACGCGTGCACGGTGGACGGAACGGACGCCGAAAACCCCCAGAGGACCGGGGTGGAGCGGGCAGCCCCAAAGGGGCAACTCGGCCCGGTCTGACGCGGGGTTGCGCGCAGGCAAGCGAACGGGATTAGGGGATTGTCAGTCGAAGGGATGGCCCACGAGACAGCGATGCGCGGGGAGCTCAAGCCAGACCCTGTCACCCTGCCAATCGGGACAGCCTGACCCCCAGTTCAGCACCTGCCTGGCGGCGAAAACTGCGATCAACAGCCCGCCACCCCTGCCCCAGCCTTCCGGGAGTTGCGGCGCCCTGCCGCGACGGGCTATCGATACCGGGACATTCAGGACACGGACCGCACCAATGGCTGATTACGATCTCGAGGCACTGTCGCTCGGCGAGCTGAAGAAAATGCAGAAGGACGTCGCCAAGGCGATTGCCACATTCGAGGATCGGCAGAAGGCGGAAGCCCGCGCCAAGGTGGAAGCTCTCGCCCGGGAACTCGGCTACTCCCTGGCCGAACTTGTCGGCACCGAGACGAAAACCTCCCGTGCACCTGCCGCGGCGAAATACCGGCACCCTGAGAACCCGGCACTCACTTGGTCCGGCCGGGGACGCAAACCGCAGTGGTTCGTCGAGGCTCTGGCAGGTGGGAAAAACACAGAGGACTTGGCCATCAATTGATGCTTCGACTGGGTGCGCCCTGACCAGAATGCTCCACCTTTCCTGCGCCGCGTAGCCTCAGTGATCGTGGGGATTCCGGCCTGAAGCCAAGGCCAGATGATGAGCCTGGTGATGCATGCCCACAGTCATCAAGCCGATGAAGCCAAGGCCACGAATTCGGGCGATGTCCGTCCCGCTGACGGTCATCTCCGCGCCGCCGTCGACCTCTTCGGCCCGCATGTCCCAGCCCTCCACGCCGTTCATCGTGGTCACATGCGCCATCACCATCGCGCGGATCGAGGCTTGGACCAATGGATCAGCAGATGTCACGGTGAACCGCGCCCCTCCGTCGATGTCTTCACGGGCCACGTCTGCCCGAAGGGTGACGTTTTCCATGTCGATCAGGTGCTGGCGCAGCGCCTCGATATCTACCGTGCTCCAGTCCGTCGCGGGATCGGCCATCAGCGCGGCAGTGATTTCCTGAATGGCGGCAAAGGCGGATTGTCCGCCTTCTCGCAGGGCGGGCGCGGTATCGTGCATCGCGTGGTCCTGAGCGGCAGTTTGACCTGCGGCGGGAAGCATCAGCATTGCCCCTGCGGGGATCATGATCTCATCGACATGGCCCGACCGCGTTCCGTCAGCAGAGACGAAATGCAGGTGCAGCCGCTCGCCAGGATGAGAGGCAAAGCCCTCCAGCGCGGCGCCGGTATAGACACCGATGATCTCGCCGGTCGCCCCTGCCTCGTTATAGAGGTTCATCCCTGACTGGCTGTTGGCATGGCCGAGCCGCGCCAGGCGGGCGGCGTGATGTCGGCCACCGCCGCCGAGAGGTTCGGATAGAGCAGCGCCATGCCGAAGCCCGCCACCCCCGCCGAGACCGACCACCAGAGCGCGCCGGTCCCCATGACGACCATCGCCACGCCCGCGCCGCAAATCCACATACCCAGCACGTTGGGCCAGAACCGGCCGACATGGTCCGACAGCCGCCCGGTGAAGAGTTGTGAGCCGCCCCAGACAAAGCCATAGGTGCCGACGATCCAGCCGACCTCGGTCAGGCTGGCGCCTTGCGTCACGAGGAAGACCGGGAACAGCGCCCAGACCAGCGCATCGACGAACTTCTCCACAAGCCCGGCCTGGGAGATCGCGAAAAGACGGCGGTCGCGCCAGCTCATCAGCGCGAAGACCTCGCCCGTGGTGGGGTGCTCGGACACGCCCTGCGGATAACGCGGCAGGGATTTCGGGGGGGCTGCCTTGTGCGCGGCGGTCTCGGCCTTGGCCCAAGGGAGCGTGTCCTTGACCCAGACGACCGTCAGCACCAGCGCCAGCAGGACAACCGCCATGCCAAAGACCAGCAAGCCCGTCCGCGCACCCAGCCACTCGGCGGCATAGGCGGTCAGGATGCCCGCAATGGCCACGCCGACATAGCCGGAGAACTCGTTCAGCCCCATGGTGAGGCCCCGTTCCTCGGCCTTGGTGATGTCGAGCTTGGCCGTCTGCGTCATCGACCAGCAAAGGCCCTGATTGACGCCCAGAAGCACGGTCGCCGCGACGATCCAGTTCCAGTCGGGCGCATACCAGATCATCACCGGGATCGGCAGCGCCACGACCCAGCCCCAGAACAGCACCCGCTTGCGGCCGATCCGCTCGGACCAGCGCCCGGCGACGAAGTTCATCACCGCCTTCACAGCACCGAAGGCCACAACGAAGGACGCCAGCAGCAGGAACGAGCCGCGCTCGAGCCCAAACTCGCTCTCGGCCAGCGCCGGGACCACTGTCCGCGTCATGCCGATGGCGAAACCCACCAGCATGACCTGGATCAGCTGGTGCGCGACCTGCACCCGGTTCTCGTAGATGCCACGCGTGAAGACGGTGGCAGTCATTCGGTGGGCTCCTTCACCGTGATGCGGGGGTCGAGTGCGTGGCCGCTGGCGGGTCCGCGCAAAGGCTGGACCAGCATCCGGTCAAGCCACAAGTCGCGGCGTGTGCGGAACTGTTCGATGCCGATCTCCATCCCCTCGTGCCCCTTGGCAGGCTGGGCGATGTAGGTGCCGAGCAGCCGGTCCCACCACGGCAGGTTGAAGCCGTAGTTCGAGTTGGTCTCGCGCGGGTCGGTGGAATGGTGGACGCGGTGCATGTCTGGCGTCACGACGATGAGGCGCAGCACGCGGTCCACCGGGCGCGGCAGGTCGATATTGGCGTGGTTGAAAAGCGCGGTGGCGTTCAGGATCACCTCGAACAACAGCACCGCGACGGCGGGCGGGCCGAGCGCCGCGACCACCGCCAGCTTGATCCCCATCGAGATGAGGATTTCCACCGGGTGGAACCGCAGCCCGGTCGTAGCGTCGAAGTCGAGATCGGCATGGTGCATCCGGTGCAGCCGCCAGAGGCCGGGGACCGCGTGGAACATGACGTGCTGCAGGTAGATCGCCAGATCGAGCAGCAGCATCGAGACGATGATCGCGACCCAGACCGGCACATCGAGAGTGTTGAACAGGCCCCAGCCGCGATCCTCGGCCATGACGGCCAGCCCGACAGCGAGAATCGGAAAGGTTAGCCGCAGGATGACCGTGTCGACCACCACGAGCGCAAGATTATTGGTCCAGCGGATCACGCGCGGGATCTCCCGTCTGCGCCGAGGGGCTGCCACTTCCCAAAGCACCATTGCCGCCAGAACACCCAGAAAGATGGCAAGACGGATGGTCGCCTCGGTGGCAAGGATGGTCTCGGACATGGTGCGCTGGCCTTGGGGCTTGTGGGGCGCGATGGAATCGCTATCATTCAAGTTATCGCTTGAATGATGTAGCGTCAGGAGGCACGACGTGTCAATCAGCCCGAAACTGGCCCTGCTCGAAGAATACGCCCTCGTCGCACGCGCCCTGTCGGCTCCGGCGCGGCTGATGCTGCTGGAGCAGCTCGCGCAAGGCGAGCGTGGCGTGGAGGCGCTGGCAGAAAAGACCGGCCTGACCGTCGCCAACTGCTCGCAGCATCTGCAACAGTTGCGCCGGGCCGCACTCGTCACCAGCCGCCGCGATGGCAAGGCGGTGATCTACCGGCTGACCGACGCGAAGACGCTCGCGCTCATGGACCTTCTACGCATCGTGGCGGAGCGCAACCTCGCGCAGGTCGAGCGCATCTTGCGGGGTCTCTCGGGCGGCGAGGATGCCCCTGAGCCGGTAAGCAGGGAAGACCTCGCCGCCCGGATCGCCGAAGGTTCTGTGACCGTGCTCGATGTTCGCCCCGCTGACGAATACGCTGCCGGTCACATTCCGGTCGCGATCAACATGACGCTGACGGAGATCGAGCGGATCGTCCCAACGCTCGATCCGGCCGCCGAAATTGTGGCCTATTGCAGGGGCCCTTATTGCATCTATGCCCATCAGGCTGTGGCCGCCCTACGCAAACACGGCCTCAACGCGCGCCGCCTTGACGGCGGTTTGCCGGAATGGCGCGAGGACGGAAGACCCGTGATAATGGTGTCGCCTTGAACGCACTGGTGTCTTGGTAAAGCCCCTGAAACAGATGCGGCCCATCATCGCTGCGGGGCCGCGTATTTACGAACTCGATCAGGATGATGTTTGATAGAAAAATCATGCTGATCTGTCTTCATAGTGGTCGCGTGATTTCCAAGGAAAACCGGATTCCGGTTTTCCTCATCACGCTCCAGAAACGATCCGCCCATCCTCCAGCGTCAGGATACGGTCGGCGCGGTCGAGAATGCGATTGTCGT
>Ga0154510_1023_pt1 | contig 12413 bp, 14 predicted proteins | sample RifGroE1_FD_115989 | JGI IMG/M metagenome (GOLD analysis project Ga0154510, IMG submission 115989) | Rhodobacteraceae bacterium GWE1_64_9
GACGGAGCGGTAGAACTGCTCCGACCCGACATGCACCATGCCCTGGAACACAACTTCCCGTGTGCCATCGCTCAGTGTCACTTTTGGAACCGCCAGCGGGTGCAGCGCGGGCTGCAGAACCAGCCACCAGCCGGGGGCCGCGACCAGACCGGTCACAAGGCCAGCCCCGATCAGCGCGCTACGTCTGCCTGATACGGGTGGCAGGCCGCCCCGATGAAACATCCGGTGGATACCGTGACAGATCAGGCCGATCACGGCACCCAGCAAGACAACCCCGCCCAGCAGCAAGGGCGATGCCGCCCAAAGCAGCGGGGCACCGATCAGGAAGGCAAGAACGACGACCGCCCAGCCGAGCGTTCCAAGGCGGATTGCGGAATCATGTGAAAGGGCCATGGTTCAACCTCAGCTATTTGTGTCGATGGGCGCGTGGCTCATGAAAAAGGTAAACAGGAACCCGGTCCAGTCGTTCAGGATATGCGCGCCGGACGACACCCAGAGGTTCCGCGTTGCAATGAAGGCCAGTGTCAGGAAGATTCTGGCCGACCCGATCCCGATCAATGCCTGACCATAGTGCCAATCATAGGTTGGCAAATGTGCGGCACCGAAGATCAGCGCCGATACGACCAAGGCAATCACGACGCCGACCCGGCGCGACATGCCCAGATGCGTGATGCACAGCCACAGGACCGCAAGAAACGGCAGAATTCCGAACAGTTCTTCCCCGATCAGTTGCGGAATGGTCGGGGTCAGACGGCCCACAAGTTCCAACGCCGTCATCTCGCCGACCTGCAACGAAACCGGATTGTCACTGAAGCTGACGAATTGCTTGAGGATCAGCGCCACCGCCATCGAACCCGCAAGGGTCAGCATGGCAAACAGCACCATCTGCACGACCTGACGAAGTCCCACCGGCCGGAAAAGGGCCGTCCAGTGCGGACCCGCCACCCAGCGCAGCGCCAACAGGGGGATGCCGAGGAACAGCAGCGCCGGGATCAGATCAAGCGGGAAGGTCACCAAAGGGATCAGGACCAGAGCGGCAAATCCCAGCGCCAATGCAGCCATCAGGATCAGCCATTGCCGCCCCTCCAGCAGAGTGGGTTGACCCGCGTAATATGGATAGTCAGGGGTTTTGGTCACAATCGGCAGCCTTTCTGAAAGGAAGCAGGGGCGGCAGCGCCCCTGCGAAAATGATCAGTTGTAGGCAAACAGCTCTTTCACCGTGCCGGTGCTGTCCGTCCGGCAGATGGTCATGTTCTGTCCATTATGGGTCAAGAACATCTGGATACCCGACCCGTCGCGCAGGGGCGCTGCGCTGACCACTTCGATGAAGGTCGGCGTCGTCGCCTCACGGAAGGCCATCGCCTGCTTGCAGGCCTTCACGTCCACCGGATAACCGCTGGGGCTGGATGCGCCTTCGACGCAGGCCGTCAGGGCCAGGAAGGCGGACAGGAACAAGGGAAGTTTCATGGTTGTCTCCAGTTCTTCGGGTTATTCGACGTAAAGGGTGAGGCTGTAGGCCGCGCTCTCACCGCGCCGCGCGGCGTTGCGCATCAGGTAGACGTCGATGACGTAATTGCCGCTGGACGGGATGGTGACAGTGGTTGCGTTGCCGTTGATCGACCCGTTGTATAGGGCTTCGCTGGCCCCGGGCGCGGTGATGTTGAAGTAAAGGCTCGCGTTGCTGGAATCGAGCTGGACGCTCATCTTCTGGCCTGCCTTGACGCCAAGGCTGTACTGGACGGAATCGTAGCCTTTCACCTTGGAGTTGATCGTCGTGCCAGAGGTTCCGGCCGCAAAGCGCACGGTTTCGCGGCGGATGTCATCTGCCGATGCAGATGTACCTGCGATCATGAGGAACACGGCCGCGATGCGCAAAAGGCGGGCAATGAACATGGAAGGCTCCTTTCGAAGTTTCAGGGGGCAACAATTTCAGGGCTCAGAGCGTTGTCACGCGCACTGGTCGCAGAAATGGGTTTCGATTTTCCGACGGCTGGTTCACTCTTGCCTCTAGGCAAACAGGCGGTCGGTGCGGATGCAGGATTTCTTTGATGGCCCGTACTGGGGCACAGGCGTGGGCTATGTCCCGCAACTGTTCCATCGAACCGACAGTTTTCGCCTGTTCGATCCGCGTGGCCGCATGGCCGTTCATCGGGCGACGGACCGTCACCTGGTGTTGGGCAGGGTCCGGTCGACCGGGCACGAAATCACACTGGAGGAGCCCGACCGCCTGACCCTTCTGTTCCCATGGGCCGGGCGCATAACCTGCACCATCCGCGAAGAAATGACGGGGGCGAAGACGGGCGGAGTTCTGGCCTTTGCCCCCAACCGTCGCAGGACCGTGGTTGAACCACCCCGCCGTGGGGGGCCGTTCGTGGCGGATGTGCTGACCCTGCCGATGGCTGTCCTGCGTGAAGCCCAGCGTACCGAGGATATCAGGCCGGGGCCGATTTCGACGCATCGACTTGCGGAGCTGTATCGTATTCGTCAACGCGTGGCTCTGATGCTGACGACGGACGAAGCTGGCCATCCCGTCCGCGCAGATGCTCCTGAGACCCGTGAAATCGCCGCAGACCTTGCCATCGCCATGTCGGATCCGGACGACAGGGTTCAATCCGCAGGCCAGCGACGCGTCGCACAGGCTATTGCCTTGATGCGCGCGCATTATGCCGAAGCCCTCTCGATCACGATGATCGCCGGGCACCTGGGCTGCAGTCGTCGCAGCTTGCAGGCCGCCTTTCGGGAGATGGGCTACCCTAACCCCCAAGAAATGCTGGCCGGAATCCGGCTCGATGCCGTGCGGGTCATGCTGCTTTCGGGGCGGGCGTCTGTCACCGAAAGCGCATTGGGATGCGGAATCACGCATCTCGGCCGCTTTAGCCAAGCCTATCGCAGGCGATATGGTGAAAGCCCGACCGATACGCGACGGACGCGGTTCTGAGGGCTTGGTCAGTGGACGGGAGGGGGTCATGTGTTTCTCCGACGATCGGAATCTACCATAGATTGATCGAAGGTTCAGGCTATCCGAAATGCGCAGATTGCATCCGGGTATCCAGATAACCCAATAACCCAGGATTGACCTTGAATGTGCCGATTTATGCAGCCCGGTCACGGAGCAGCTGCGGCGGCCGTTGATCCATGCGGCTGTGGGTTCAAGCCCTTGAGGACAGCGATCTCTTGCAAAAGCCAATGATCTGCTCTTCTGGCAGTCGTGCCTTTTTCAACGTCGGTACTTTTTATGGGCCAGATTATGGGTCAGACTTTAATTATGGGCCAGACTTTAATTGTGGGTCAGACTTTAATCGCAGATGAAAAAAATCCCCAAGCAGGTTCCCGTGGCAGGCCAAAGCGGGCGGGGGCTTGTGCGCAATCTTGACATATAGTCTGAACTTATATGATAAAATAGTTTTCCCGCAACGGTTCCGCTGGCGAGATATGAAATCTGTTACGCTTCCTGTCCAATCACAACCAAAATCCGCGATCTCAGGCGAATCTGAGACGCGGCTTCTGGCCGTGGCTGGGCCGTGACTGGCAGGTATTCACATATTACACCCAGTAGGGGGAGATGCCGTAATAGCCATAGGCATTGGTGGCATAATCACGGTTGGTCGCCCAGTCTTCCGGGCGCTCGGGGGCGCCTTTCAGCATGTCGGCGGTGATATCCGTCACATAGCCATCCAGCTGGGTGTCATAGCGCAGGGCGCGCCACGGAATCGGGTGATGTTCCTCGCCGATGCCCATGAAGCCGCCAAAACCCATGACAGCATAGGAAATCGCGCCGGATTTCTTGTCGATCACCAGATGGTCGATATGGCCCAGACGTTCGCCTGCCGCACTGAAGACCGCGGCGCCATTGACATCTGCGCTGGAGATTGCGGTTCCGCTCGTTTCGCCCGTTTCGGGGATGGGGGTAACAACGCTCATGATTGTCTCCTTGGTCGTATTCGGTTCGGTCAACAACGCCCGGCCGCTGCTCTGGTTCCCGCAAAGCCTGCGGCGCAACGCATAGGGCCTGACAGCCGGGCCAGAGGCCGAAGTGACAATTCGCATGACGTAACGGAAGGCTGTGCTACCGTTTCATCCGGGGAATCGGAAACAGCGACAGGACAAGAGGGCGAAATGCGTATTTCAAGATCATTCATGTTGATGGGCTGCCTGTATCTGGTGGTCGGTATCGTTATGGGCAGCTATATGGGCGGATCGGGCGATCATTCGCTGTCGCCGGTTCATGCCCATATCAATCTTCTGGGCTTCACCCTGATGAGCGTGTTCGGCCTGGCCTATCGCCTGATCCCCGGCCTGGCGGCGGGGCTTCTGGCGCAGGTGCATTTCTGGCTGCACCAGCTGGGGGCTTTCGTGCTGTTGCTGGCGCTCTATCTGATGATGAGCGGCACGGTCGATGCGGCCAGCATCGGCCCGGTCTTTCCGCTGTCGGAAGTGGCGGTTCTGGCCGGAACGCTCTGTTTCGGGATGAACCTCTGGCGCCATGCCTGACGGATCAAGCCCCACCGGCCAAGCCTGACCAACCATGCCTGAGTGGCCAGCCGGATGGAGCAAGGGCCATTGGAGCCAGGGCCTGTCAGCCGCGCCCTTCTGCCGCCAGATAGGCCCGCACACAGCTGACGACATGGGCAAAGCGGTCGCCGCCCAGATGCACGCCGCCATACCAGCGGGTGACCACGACAATGGTATCCTTCAGCTCGGCCCGCTCCAGCATCCGCAGGATCACCGCCCCGGCGCCGCTTTCGCCATCGTCATTCTTCACCGGCCCGCCATCCGTCAGCAGGCAGGCCCAGCTGTTATGGGTGGCCTTGGCGTATTTCTTGCCGCGTTTCAGCTCGGCCAGAAAGGCATCGCATCCGGCGCGGCCCTGCACCGGGCCACCGGATACCGCATATTTCGACCCTCGGTCGCTGATCACATTCTCGATCTGCCGCATCCTGCCCCCAGCCTTCTGCATCGGGCCAGACTAGCGCCGTGTCGGGACAGGGGCCATACCCCCGCCATACCACTGCGGCCCGGAAGCCGGACAGCCGGGGCAGGGGCCCCAATCACGGTGCCCCAATCAGGGGGCGAGGGATTCGATCTCTGCCTTGTTGGGGCAGAAATCGGGAACCGTCTCGGCGCTTTGATGCAGGGCAAGCCAGCTGGCGCACTGGCCATTGGTGCCGCAGCCCTGACAGCGTTCCACCAGCCGGGCCAGTTCGCTGCGCTTCAGCCAGCCCTCTGTCACCGCACGCGGCAGGCTGACGCCGATCACCCGCGCCATGCCATGCGTCACCCACCAGGCCCGGGGGGCCTCGACGTAACCGATCATCGCGCAACTCCCTGTTCTGCCGATTGTCGCCAGCATGGGCCGGAAGCCGCCGCCCGGCCTTGACCCAGATCAAGGCGCCGCGCGCAGATCCTTTGCGCTTTGGGTCAATATCCTGCCTGCTGCGCCTTCAGCCGCGCCACCACGGCGGCAATCTGGGCCTGACGCTGGGTATTGGCCGGATGGCTGCCCATGAATTCATCCCCCGGATCGGGCAGCCGCGAGAAGAACCCGGCCCCCAGAACCGGATCATAGCCCGCATAGAATGCGATTTCCGCCCCCAGCGCATCGGCCTCCAGTTCAAACCCCTTGGAATAGCGCCGCGCGCCGACCGAGGCTCCGATCCGCTGCCATTCCTCCATTCCGGCGGCATCCGCGCCGGTGATCTGCCCCAGCACCGATCCCAGCACCGCGCCGGTCATCGCCGTCTGCTGCTGGCGCGGAATATGGCCCAGAATGTGGTGCGAGGCCTCATGCCCCAGAACGAAGGCCAGCTCGTCTGCGTTGCGCGCATCCGCGATCAGGGCGATGGTAAAGCCCACCACCGGGCGCCCGGCCTCGTCCAGCGTCTGAAAGGCGTTGGGCGGCATGTTCATCTGCCGGTCGATGACGATCTGCAGATCGCAATTGGCCCGGCCCCGCGTGCGGTCACGGCAGATCGCCTCGGCCACCGGCTCCACCCGCTCGACCACGGATATGAAATTCTCTGCGGCCGCCTGCGGGCTCAGCTGTGGCGGCGCCATCGGGCGGGCCTGCAACGCGGCAGGTGGCACAGGTGCGACAACCGGCTGAACACAGCCCGCCAGCGCCAGACAGGCGGCCAATACCGCACCGAAACGAAGCCCCGACATGCCCGCGCACTCCTGCTCTGTTATTTTTTCTCAATGTAACAGATGGGATGGCGGCAGAAAGACCCCGCGCGCCCGGTCACGGTGAATTCAAGGTCGCGCGGTTGCGGCGGGCAAGCTATTGCCTGCGACAGCCGCCGCCCATGGGCCGCGCTTGCCCATTGCGCCGCACAGGCGCAGAGCCTAACCTGTGGCCATGTTTACCATTGAACACGAATTCGACGCGACCGTGATCACCCTCATCGACGAGGGGCATGACGGCTTGCAGGAAGATATCACCATCAATGCCTTCGATGATTGCGTGACGCTGGAACAGCTGCACCCCGTCACCGAAGAGCCGATGATCATCACCCTGTCGATGACCCAGCTGCGCGATCTGGCCGCCGCGCTGGATCTGCCGGAAGGCACTTACCGGCGCGAAAAGGCCAAGGGCTGACAGCCCGCCCCCTCACCCGTCAGAGGGGCCACAGCTGCTGGCCTGTTGCCATTGCGCCGAGTTTTTCATTTCCCGAAATTTTTATTTACAGATCGCCGGTATCGCGCTATGCGCCCGGCATGATCGCCGCAAACCGCCCCTTCCAGCTGCCCCGACGCCGACGCGCCTGACCCGCGCGCGGGCGCCTGCACTGCTGCGGCCCTGCGATCCTGACCCGGCTTTCCCCGGTCACCCCCCTTCCTCCCGTTGACATGGCCCGCTGCCTTTGGCACCCCTATGGCCTCATTCCGCTAGGATATTCCCATGATCACCTCCGTTCTGCCGACCTACAACCGCGCGCCTCTGGCCTTCACCCATGGCGCAGGCAGCTGGCTTTTTGCCGAGGATGGCAGCCGATACCTGGATCTGGGCTCGGGCATCGCGGTGAATGCGCTGGGCCATGCCCACCCGGCCCTGGTCGCCACCCTGCAGGATCAGGGCGCGAAACTCTGGCATGTGTCGAACCTTTACCGGGTGCCCGAACAGGAAAAGCTGGCCGATCTGCTGGTGGAACACAGCTTCGCCGATACCGTCTTCTTCACCAATTCCGGCACCGAGGCGGCGGAGCTGGCCATCAAGATGGCCCGCAAATACTGGTATGAAAAAGTCCAGAAGGACCGGGTAGAGATCATCGCCTTCGAAGGCGCCTTCCACGGCCGCTCCACCGGCGCGATCGCGGCAGCCGGATCGGAAAAGATGGTCAAGGGCTTCGGCCCGCTGATGCCGGGCTTCGTGCATCTGCCCTTCGGCGATCATGATGCCCTGCGCGCGGCCATCACCGATCACACCGCGGCCATCATGGTCGAACCGATCCAGGGCGAGGGCGGCATCCGCACATTGTCGGATGCCTGCCTCAAGGGCCTGCGCGATCTCTGCGATGCAACCGGCGTGCTGCTGATCCTGGACGAGGTGCAATGCGGCATGGGCCGCACCGGCAAGCTGTTCGCGCATGAATGGGCCGGGGTGACCCCCGATATCATGATGGTGGCCAAGGGCATCGGCGGCGGCTTCCCGCTGGGCGCGGTGCTGGCCACTGAAAACGCCGCCTCGGGCATGGTGGCGGGCACCCATGGCTCCACCTATGGCGGCAATCCGCTGGGCTGCGCCGTGGGGGCCACTGTCACGCAGATCGTGTCGGATGATGCCTTCCTGGCCGAGGTCAACCGCAAGGCCGGTCTGTTCCGCCAAGGCCTGGAAGGGCTGGTCGCCGCGCATCCGCAGGTGTTTGAAGAGGTCCGGGGGCAGGGCCTGATGCTGGGCCTGAAATGCAAGGCGGCCAATACCGATGTGGTGAAGGCAGGCTATGCCCAGCACATGCTGACGGTGCCTGCCGCCGATAACTGCCTGCGGCTGCTGCCCGCGCTGAACATCCCCGACGAAGATATCGCCGAGGCGCTGAAACGGCTTGATGCCGCCGCCACGCAGGTGGAGCAGAATGGCGCCTGACAGCTGCACCTTCCCGCATAGGACCGCGACAGACCTGCCCCTGCCGGGGGCCGGTCTGGCCGGAACGCCTGCGCGGGAAGGGCAGGCCAGCCTCGGCCGGGGCCATGCCGCCCGCTATACCGATCTGGTGCGGTCCGACACCGACCCCTCGAACGAACGCGCGGTGCGCGCCTGGCGACGAGCGGGATTTTCCGACTGCAGCCCGGCACAGGGCAAGACAGGCCCGGCGCCGGTCCTGCGCTCTGCCCCTTCCTCTTGGTAAAAATACCCCGCGGGGTCCGGGGGCGCGCAGCCCCCGGCGGTCCGCCAGAAAGACTGACATGAAACATTTTCTCGATATCCATACCACTTCGGCCTCCAACCTGCGGCAGATGATCGACAGCGCCCATGCGATGAAGACCGCCCGCAACGGCCGCCCCAAGGGCGCCCCCGATGACGACCAGCCGCTGAAAGGCCGCATGGTGGCGCTGATCTTCGAAAAACCCTCCACCCGCACGCGGGTGTCCTTCGATGTGGGCGTGCGCCAGATGGGCGGCGAAACCATGGTGCTGTCCGGCAAGGAAATGCAGCTGGGCCATGGCGAAACCATCGCCGATACCGCCCGCGTGCTGTCGCGCTATGTCGATCTCATCATGATCCGCACCTTTGAAGAGGCGACGCTGCAGGAGATGGCAGAATATGCCACGGTGCCGGTCATCAACGGCCTGACCAACCGCACCCATCCCTGCCAGATCATGGCCGATGTGATGACCTATGAGGAACATCGCGGCCCGATTGCGGGCAAGAAGGTGGTCTGGGCGGGGGATGGCAACAATGTCTGCGCCAGCTTCCTGCATGCCGCAGGCCAGTTCGGCTTCGATTTCACCTTCACCGGCCCGCCCACGCTGGACCCCGAGGCGGAATGGCTGGGCTTTGCCCGGTCGAAAGGGGTGAATGTTCAGGTGGAACGTGATCCGGCCAAGGCGCTGGCAGGCGCCGATCTGGTGGTGACCGATACCTGGGTGTCGATGCATGATCCCGAAAGCGCCAAGGAACGCCGCCACAACCAGCTGCGCGCCTATCAGGTGAACGAACAGCTGATGGCACTGGCCAAACCCGATGCGCTGTTCATGCACTGCCTGCCTGCGCACCGGAATGACGAAGTTACCAGCGCGGTGATGGATGGCCCCAATTCGGTGGTGTTCGACGAGGCGGAAAACCGGCTGCACGCGCAGAAGGCAGTGATGCGCTGGTGCCTGGGGCTCTGATCCACTGCCGCCATGCAGGGCGGCGGGGTCGGCCGGGGGGCGCTCGCGCCCCCCACGGCCCGTGCCGGGCCTCCCCCCGAGGATATTTGGGCCAAGATAAAGGGCAGGCGTCAGGTAAAGGGCAGGCGTCAGGCTTTGTCTGACGGCCGGTCTGCGGCGCGGGCGAGCGGGGCGAAAACCGTGACCAGCAGCAGGGCGAGGGCCAGGGCGGCATAGGTCCAGCGAAAGCCCGCATGTTCAGCCACGACTCCGATGGCCGAGGGGCCGACGAGGATGCCGGAATAGCCGATCATCGTGACCGTCGACAGCGCGGCCCCTGCGCCGAGGCCAGGGTGGTTGCCCGCGGCCGAAAACATGATCGGCACGGTATTGGCCAGCCCCAGCCCGGCCAGAGCGAAGGCGGGCAGCGCGATCCACAGCGAGGGCGCGAGGGCGGCGATCAGCAGCCCGGCGGCGGCGATCAGGGTCGAGGCGCGCAGGGTGCGCACCGCGCCAAAGCGGTTGCGCAGCCCGTCACCCATGAAGCGCATGATCGCCATGGCCCCGGCGAAGAAGGCAAAGCCCAGCCCCGCCTGCGCCACATCGGCATTTTGCTGTTGCATCAGGTAAAGCGCCGCCCAATCCATGATCCCGCCTTCGGCCAGCATGCACAGCAGCGCAAGGCCGCCCACCGCCCAGATCAGCGGATCGCGCGGCAGCAGGCGCTGGCCCTGCGCCTCGGCGGGTTTCGCCGCACCGGGGGCAGCATCCAGAAAGGGGGCGGCAGCGGCCACGGTCACGGCCAGAAACGCCGCCACCGTCAGGGCCTGTGCCTCGGGCCCCCATTGCGCGATCAGCAGCCCCCCCAGCGCGCTGCCCGCAAAGCCGCCCAGGCTCCAGAACCCGTGCGACGACGACATGATGGCGCGGCCCAGCCGGCTTTCCACCTCCACCGCATTGGCATTCATTGCCACATCCATGCAGCCCAGCATGGCGCCGAAGATGAACATGGCCGGGGCCAGTGTCATCAGGCCCGGCGCCAGGATCACCAGCGGCAGCACCGGCACCGCCAGCGCCGCAAAGGCCCGCAGCACCGGACGCGAGCCATGCCGGGTGATGAGCCTGCCACAGAAGCTCATCGAGGCCAGCGCGCCCAGACCCAGCACCAGGATCATCAGCCCCACCATGGATTCACCGATGCCATGCCGCGGCAGCAGCAGCGGGATCTGGGGCGCCCAGGCCCCCATGATGAAGCCATTGGCCATGAACATGGCGGCCACGGCCCAGCGGCCGCGCTGTTGGCGGGTCATTTGCGTCTCCCAAAGCGATTTGACCGTCTGGTTAGCGTTAACGAGGGGCCGGGGGAAGGGGGCGGGTCTTCACCCTTGGTTACCGGGTGTTGCAGCGGTCAGGTGCCGCGCGGTTTGGTGCGGGTGGTGGGATCGGCCTCGCGCGGGTCTTCGGGCCAGGGGTGGCGCGGATAGCGGCCGCGCATGTCGCGCCGCACATCGGCATAGGAATTGGTCCAGAACCCCGGCAGATCGGCGGTGACCTGCACCGGCTTGCCGCCCGGCGACAGCAGGGTGATGCGCAGCGGCAGCCGCTTTGGCCCGACGGTGGGATGGGTGGTGACGCCGAACAGCTCCTGCAGGCGCAGCTCGATCCCCGGTGTTTCGCCGTCATAATCGATGGGCACCCGGCGGCCCAGCGGGGTTTCGAAATGCGCGGGCGTCAGCCGGTCCAGCAGCTGCAACGCCTCCCAGCCCAGATGCTGGCGCAGGGGTTCCAGCAGATCGAGGTTGCGTAGATCAGCCTCGCTGCGCAGGCCTGCCAGATGCGGCAGCAGGGCATCGCCCGCCAGCAGCACGGCATCCGACAGATCGGGCAGATCGGCGCCATCGCGGCGACACAGATCGACACGCGCCTTCAGGCGGCGGGCGGCATTGGTCCAGGGTAGGCCGATCTGGCGCAGCCCGTCGCGGGCGGCGCGGGCCAGCGCCTCGGGCGGGGCATCGGGCCAGTGCCGGTCATCGAGCACCAGCGCGCCAAAGCGTTCCTGCCGCCGGGCCACCACCCGGCCCTCGCGCTTTGACCAGTCGCAGACATCGTGCCAGCCGATTTCGGCGCCATGCACGGTGCGCAGATCGGCCTCGGTGATCGGCACCGCCTGGCGGATGGTGGCCTCGCGCAGGTCGCCATCCAGATCGGTGGCCACCAGCAGCCGCGCGCCCGACAGCGGCAGGCCCGCCGCCATGGCCGCGCCCTTGCCGCCCGAAAGCACCCAGCGCGGCGCATCGCCCTTGCGGCGCAGCCCGATGCGATCAGGGTAGGCCAGCGCCGCCATCTGCCCGAGGCCGAAGCCCTGCGGGCGGTCGGTGACGGCGCGGGCCAGCCGCCTTGCCTCGGCCCGGATGCGCTCGATGGTGGGGCGGTGCGGGGCAAGGCCATCCCGTTCGGCGCGGGCCGGGTCTTTCACTGCCGCCATGCGCAGCGCCAGATCGGGCGGGGCGCCACGCAGCGGATCGCGTTCGGCCAGGGCGGCGGCCAGCATTGCCGCATCCGCCCCGCCTCCGGCGCGCAGCAGCATATGGCCAAGGCGCGGATGCAGCGGCAGCGCCGCCAGCGCCCGGCCATGATCGGTGATGCGCCCCGCGCCATCCAGCGCTTGCAGCGCCGTCAGCAGCGCCTGCGATTCGGCCAGCACGCCGGGATGCGGCGGGGTGAGGAACGGCAGATCCACCGATCCCCAAAGCGCCAGTTCCAGCGCCAGTGGCGTCAGATCGCCTGCCTCGATCTCGGCCGGGGGGAAGGCGGCCAGCCCGCCTTCCTCGCCCCTGGACCACAGGCGATAGCATGTGCCTTCGGCGACCCGGCCCGCGCGGCCGCGGCGCTGTTCGGCCTCGGCCCGGGTGACCCGTTCGGTGACCAGCCGCGCCATGCCGGAGGGTGCATCGAACCGGGCGCGGCGGGCGCGGCCGCCATCCACCACCACGCGGATGTCGGGCAGGGTGAGCGAGGTTTCCGCGATCGAGGTCGCCAGCACGATCTTGCGCCGCCCCGGCGCGGGCGGGGCCAGCGCGGCGCGCTGTGCGGCAAATTCCATCGCG
>Ga0154510_1026_pt3 | contig 12283 bp, 11 predicted proteins | sample RifGroE1_FD_115989 | JGI IMG/M metagenome (GOLD analysis project Ga0154510, IMG submission 115989) | Rhodobacteraceae bacterium GWE1_64_9
GCTTGTGGGTGCCGACATCCGGCAGGATCTGCCAGCAGCGGGCGCATTTCTCGCCCTCCGCCGTTTCGAAGACCACGGCGACGCCGGGCACTTCGGGCAGGCGGAACGCCTCGGCCGGGGCCGGATCGGCGGTGAGCGAGATGGCCGAGGTGATGCAGGCCTGCGCGAAATCCACCGATTTCAGCGCGGCCAGCACGGCGGCATCTTCCACATGCACCACCGGCGCGGCCTCAAGCGAAGCGCCGATCACCTTGGCGGTGCGCTGCACCTCCAGCGCGGCGGTCACCACCCGGCGCACCTGCCGGATCTGTGCCCATTTCGCCGCCAGCGGCTCGTCCAGCCAATCCTTCGGGGTATCCGGCATATCCTGCAGATGGATCGACGATCCGGCGCCGGGGAAGCGTTCCAGCCAGACCTCTTCCATGGTGAAGACCAGGATGGGGGCCAGCCAGCTGGACAGGCGGTGGAACAGGATATCCAGCACCGTGCGCGCGGCGCGGCGGCGCAGGGCATCGGGCGCATCGCAATACAGCACGTCCTTGCGGATGTCGAAATAGACCGACGACAGATCGACGGTGCAGAAGGTGAACAGCTTCTGGAACACGCCCTGGAAATCGTAGGCGGCATAGCCCTTGCGCACCTCGGTATCCAGTTCGGCCAGCCGGTGCAGCACCCAGCGTTCCAGTTCCGGCATCTCGGCCGCTTCCACCCGCTCGGCTTCGGTGAAGCCCGCCAGATTGCCCAGCACATAGCGCATAGTGTTGCGCAAGCGGCGATAGCTGTCGGCCACGCCTTTCAGGATCTCTTTCCCGATGCGCAGATCCACCGTGTAATCGGCCTGCGCCACCCAGAGCCGCAGGATATCGGCGCCGTATTCCTTGATCACCTGTTCCGGCGCCACGGTATTGCCCAGCGACTTGGACATCTTCATGCCCTTTTCATCGAGCGTGAAGCCATGGGTCAGCACGCCACGATAGGGCGCGCGGCCCTTGGTGCCGCAGGCTTGCAGCATCGAGGAATGGAACCAGCCGCGATGCTGGTCGGTGCCTTCCAGGTAAAGGTCGGCCAGACCGTCTTCGCTCCCATCCGCCCGGTCGCGCAGCACGAAGGCATGGGTCGATCCGCTGTCGAACCACACATCCAGCACGTCGAAGACCTGTTCATAATCCGACGGATCGACGATGCCTTGCAGCATCTTTTCCTTGAATCCCTGCACATACCAGACATCCGCGCCCTCGGCCTCGAAGGCCGCCGCGATGCGGGCGTTGACCTCGGGGTTGCGCAGCAGGAAATCGGCGTCGGTGGGTTTGGCGCCCTTTTTCGTGAAGCAGGTCAGCGGCACGCCCCAGGCGCGCTGGCGCGACAGCACCCAGTCGGGCCGCGCCTCGATCATCGAATGCAGGCGGTTGCGGCCCGTAACCGGCGTCCATTGCACCAGTTGGTTGATCGAGTTCAGCGCGCGTTTGCGGATCGTCTCGCCATAGGTGTTCATGCCATCGTCCAGCGGCTTGTCGATGGCGACAAACCACTGCGGCGTGTTGCGATAGATCAGCGGCGCCTTGGAGCGCCACGAATGAGGGTAGCTGTGCTTCAGCTTGCCCTTGGCAAACAGCGCCCCGGCGCCATGCAGCGCCTTGATGTTGGAGACGTTGGCCGGGCCTTCCTTGCCATCGGGATTGATGATCGCCTGCCCGCCGAACACCGGCAGATCCTTGCGATAGCTGCCATCGGCCTCGACGTTATAGGTCATCTTGAGGTTGAATTTCAGGCCAAGCTGATAGTCGTCATCGCCATGGCTGGGCGCGGTATGCACAAAGCCGGTGCCCGCGTCGTCGGTGACATGATCGCCGGGGAGCATGGGGACATCGTAATCCCATTCGCCGTTTTCGGCGAGGCCACGGTAGGGGTGGGCGAGGGTCATCCCATCCAAGGTCAACGCACCAAGCAATTCAATCCATTGCTCTACACCGGATTCTTTCATCACGGCGTCACACCGTGATGCCGCCACGATCACGACTTCACCAACTTTTGCCATCGACTTTTCAGTGACCTGTGTCACTTCAACGGCGACGTAATTGAGTGACGGGTTGAATGCGACGGCCCTGTTCTGAGGAATCGTCCAAGGTGTCGTGGTCCAAATGACAACACTGGCGTTTGCTAGCTTCTGGTCGATAGCAGCGTGCTCATAGTCTTCAGGTCGCGCTTCCACCCATGCAGCTCCGCTGCTATCTGGCCAATCAAGCACCTTAAACCGCACCCATACCATATGGCTGGTATGGTCGTGATACTCCACCTCGGCCTCGGCCAGCGCGGTTTTCTCCACCGGCGACCACATCACGGGCTTCGACCCCTGATAGAGCGAGCCGTTCATCAGGAATTTCATGAATTCCTCGGCGATCACCGCCTCGGCGTGGTAATCCATCGTCAGATAGGGATCGGCCCAGTTGCCGGTGATGCCCAGCCGCTTGAATTCCTCGCGCTGCACGTCGATCCAGCCTTCGGCGAACTTGCGGCATTCCTGCCGGAAGGCGACGATATCCACGTCGTCCTTGTTTAGGCCCTTGGCGCGATACTGTTCCTCGATCTTCCATTCGATCGGCAGGCCGTGACAATCCCAGCCCGGCACATAGCGCGCATCGCGGCCCAGCATCTGCTGGCTGCGCACGATGAAATCCTTCAGGATCTTGTTCAGCGCGTGGCCGATATGCAGATGGCCGTTGGCATAGGGCGGGCCGTCATGCAGGGTGAAAGGCGCGCGGGCCTCGGCCTTGGCCTTGTCGCGCAGCCGGTCATAGATACCGATCTCGGCCCAGCGGGCCAGCCAGGCGGGTTCGCGGGCGGGCAGGCCCGCGCGCATCGGGAAATCGGTTTCGGGCAGGAAGACGGGGTATTTCGGATCGGCGGTTTCAGGCGTGTCGGCGCACATCTCGGGCAGTCCTTGAAATCTCGGCGGATTGTCGGCGGAAGGCGGCCCTTCCAGGGGCCGCAGAATGGCAGGTAACCCGGCAGCTCGTCAGAGCGCCGGGCCCGTAATTCGATGGATGAGCGCGAAACGGGTCATCATGGCGGCCTTATACGCAAGCCCAGCATCCGGGTCCAGCACCCCGATGCGGCTTGCCAGGGCGGCGCCCCGAGTTGGCGCCTGTGATGCCCGCAGTCTTGCGCCGCCGCCCGGCGTGGCGCTGGTGGGGAGGGGGCGGTATTCGCGCTGTTGGTTCGGATTATCGGCCCCGGGGGCAAAGCCCCCGGGGCCTGAAGCAAGGCAGAGAACGTGCCGCCCTCCATGGCAATGCGGTCTGCCGGGGCTCGATGCCCCGGCAGACCGCAGCTGGTTCAAAGATCGAACAGCCCACCTTGCGTGGGCGCGCGGGGCGGCTCCAGCCCGATGTGGCGCCAGGCTTTCGCGGCCAGCATCCGGCCGCGAGGGGTGCGCTGGATCAGTCCCTGCTGCAGCAGATAGGGCTCGATCACCTCTTCGATGGCGTCGCGGCTTTCCGACAGCGCGGCGGCGATGGTTTCCACCCCCACCGGGCCACCGCCGTAATTTTCGGCCAGCAGCAGCATGTAGCGGCGGTCCGCACCATCCAGACCCAGATTATCCACCCCCATGCGGGTCAGCGCCCGGTCGGCAATCTCGCGCGTCAGGCTGCCGTTGCCTTCCACCGTCACGAAATCCACCACCCGGCGCAGCAGGCGGCCTGCGATGCGTGGGGTGCCGCGGGCGCGGCGGGCGATTTCGCGGGTGCCCTCGGCGGTGGGGGCCACACCCAGCAGCCGGGCGCCGCGCGTCACGATATGGTCCAGCTCATCTTCGGTATAGAACTGCAGCCGGGTGGGAATGCCGAAGCGGTCGCGCAGCGGCGTGGTCAGCAGGCCCAGCCGGGTGGTGGCGCCAACCAGGGTGAAAGGCTGCAACTCGATCCGCACGGTGCGCGCCGCCGGTCCTTCGCCGATCACCAGATCCAGCGCGAAATCCTCCATCGCCGGATACAGCACCTCTTCCACCACCGGCGACAGCCGGTGAATCTCGTCGATGAACAACACGTCGCGCGGTTCCAGATTGGTCAGGATCGCCGCCAGATCGCCGGGCCGGGCCAGCACCGGGCCCGAGGTCTGCCGAAAGCCCACCCCGAGCTCGCGCGCCATGATCTGCGCCAGCGTGGTCTTGCCCAGGCCGGGCGGGCCGTGAAACAGCGTATGATCCATCGCCTCGCCGCGCATCCGGGCGCTTTCGATGAAGATGGCAAGGTTCGCCCGCGCCTCGGCCTGCCCCACGAAATCGGCCAGAACCTGCGGGCGCAGCGCGCGGTCTGCATCCTCGGGCTGGGGTTCGGGGCGAAGCGTGGGATCGGATTGTATCATGCCGGAACAATCCCCGAACGCCGCCCCTTTGGCAAGGGGGGCGGTTCAGCTCCAGGGGCCGCTGCGCCGCTGTCCGCGCCCGGCTTTCGGGATGGAACTGCGCCCGGTCACGGCGGCGGCAGCAGGGCGGGCAGGGGCCGCGCCTGCCATGGCCTGCAGCGCGGCAATCCGGTTCGCGGTGTTCGGATGGGTGGAAAACAGCCGGTCATGCGCATGGGCATGCAGCGGATTGATGATATACATCGGCGCCGAAGCCGGGTTCGCCTCGGCCCGTGGATTGTCGATCCCCTTCGCGAAAGCCTCGATCTTTCCCAGGGCAGAGGCGAGCCACAGGGGCTGGCCACAGATCTGTGCGCCCACCTTGTCAGCTTCGTATTCGCGACTGCGCGAGATCGCCATTTGCACCAGCGCCGCCGCCAGCGGGGCAAAGATCATCACGGCAATGGTGCCAATGAACCCACCCGGCCGGTCGCGGTCGCCGCCAAAGAACATGGCGAAATTGGCCAGCATCGAAATGGCACCGGCCATGGTGGCGGTGACCGTCATGATGAGCGTATCGTGATTGCGGATATGCGCCAGCTCATGCGCCATGACCCCCGCCACCTCTTCGGGCGACAGGCGGCGCAGCAGGCCGGTGGTCGCGGCCACGGCGGCATTCTGCGGGTTGCGGCCGGTGGCAAAGGCATTGGGCTGATCGGTGTCGATGATATAGATGCGCGGGCGTGGCATCCCGGCACCATCGGCCAGACCGTTCACCATGCGCACCAGATCCGGCGCGCTGCGCTCGTCCACCTGACGGGCGCCCGCCATGCGCAACACGGCCTTGTCGCTGTTCCAATAGGTGAACAGGTTCATGCCCCCGGCGATCACCAGCGCGATCACCGCCCCCTGTGCGCCGCCCAGCAGGCCCCCGATCCCCATGAACAGCGCAGTCATCGCCGCCATCAGCATGGCTGTCTTCACATATCCGCCCATATGGCACCTCCTGCGCCGAATATGGGGGGCAGGGGCGGGTGGCTCAAGTCTTCGGCGCCAGCAGTTTCAGCGACAGGCGGATCAGGCCTGCCGTATCGGCCTCGGGGTTTTCTGCGGCCACAGCGGCCACCGCCTGTGCTGCATCCGATGGCCCATAGCCCAGGTTCTGCAGTGCCGACAGCGCATCGGCGGTGCTGGCGGCGCGGGCCGCGGCCTTTGGCGCAGGCTTCGCCGCAGCACGCGCGCGGTTGGGTGCGGGTGCTGCCACAGGCTCGATCACCTCATCCAGCACGGGTTCCGACGACAGCGCCGCCCCCATCGCCATGACGCCGGGGGCCTTGGCCTTCAGCTCCAGCACCACACGCTGCGCGATCTTCGGCCCGATGCCGGGCGCGGCCTGTATGGCGCGCGCATCGCCCAGCGTGATGGCGCGGGCCGCACCTTCAGCGCCCAGCGTGCCCAGAATCGCCATCGCCGCCTTGGCACCCACGCCCTGCACCGTCATCAGCAGCCGGTGCCATTCCTTTTCCAGCAGGGTGGGAAAGCCGAACAGCTGCAGCAGATCCTCGCGCACCAGCAGTTCGGTATAAAGCGCGCAGGCCTCGCCTACCCCGGGCAGGGCGGCCAGCGTCCGGTCGCTGACATGCACGATATAGCCGACGCCGCGCACGTCGATCAGCACATGATCCGCCGCGCGATAATCAATCCGCCCCGAAATCTTGCCGATCATCCTGCTGCCCTCCGCAGTGCATCCTGCAGCCTGCTGCTGCTCTGGCTGTGATGCGCGTGACAGATCGCGACGGCAAGGGCATCGGCGGCATCCGGCCCCGCGATCTTCACGCCTGGCAGATGCAGGCGCACCATGTGATCAATCTGCACCTTGGCGGCATGGCCCACGCCCACCACCGTCTTCTTCACCGCATTGGGGGCATATTCCCCCACCGTCAGCCCGAACTGCGCGGGCACCAGCAGTGCAATGCCCCGTGCTTGCCCCAGCTTCAGGGTCGCAACGGCATCCTTGTTGACGAATGTATGTTCCACCGCCGCCGTTTCGGGCTGATACAGCCGCAGCACTTCGGTCAGCTGGCTGTGCAGGCTGACCAGACGCAGCGCCAGATCCCCCTCACCCTCGCCCGGTGCGGAGTGGCAGATGCCATTGGCGACATGACTGAGTCGCACCCCCTGCACGTCAATTATGCCCCAGCCGAGGTTGCGCAACCCCGGGTCAATCCCCAACACCCGCATCGCCGCCCCTTTGTTCTTGCTTTGCCCCAATCTAGCACAAAGCCTGAACCCGGGCCAATGCGTTTCTCGTGGCGCATCCCCGACGCTTTGCACGATGCCCGCGACATTGCGGCGGAACTGCGGCATGAAACCTTGAAAAACAGGTGAAAACAGCCCCGTCGAGCCATGCGGATTCTGCATGTGCGACATGAATTTTCGATGGCTTCTCTTTTGCACTCTGCACGATTATTTCACCACTCGAAGGCATGAACGCCTTCTGTCTAAGCAGTTTTGAAACGAGGAACCCGCCATGGCCGCTTATGAGACTACCCGGACGGCGCCCTTTGGCGCTATCGCGACTTACCGCTTCATCCAGTTCTTCGGCTCGATCTTCGCTGCGGTTGCAGCCTGGAACGATGCCCGCGTGACCCGCAATGCGCTGGAAAAGCTGTCGGACCGCGAGCTTGACGATATCGGGCTCTGCCGCGGTGACATTGATCTGATCGGCGGAAACGGCCGCATCTGATCTGTTGCCCGGATTGGGGTGGCATGACCGCCCCAGACGTTACGCCAAAGGCCGCTCCCGCCCGGGACGCGGCCTTTCTGGTTTCTTGGGCCCAACCTGAGGGCTGACGTTTTCTCGCTGAAATGCAATTCCATGGCGCCGGGTCGCCGTCGGCAAGCGACCCGGCGACAGATGGCATCAGCGGCGCTTCATCACCAGCGCCGACCATTCCCCCAGATCCTCGCGCCCCTCCAGCGTGAACCCGGCCGCATCATAGGCGGCCGTCACGGCTTCGGCCTGCACCACCAGCAGCCCCGAAAGAATCACGATGCCGCCGGGCGCCAGATGCGCTGCCATATCCGGGGCCAGTTCGATCAGCGGGCCTTTCAGGATATTGGCAAAGACCAGATCAAAGGGCGCGGCGGCGCGGATGATCTCATGGGCAAATCCTGCCGCCTCCAGACATTCCACCCGGCCATCCATGGCATTGATCGCCACATTCGCCTCGGCCACATCCACCGCAACCCGGTCGATATCCGATGCGATCACCCGCGCCTCGGGCAGCACGGCCGCAGCAGCCATCGCCAGAACGGCGGTGCCACAGCCGATATCGGCCACATTGGCAGGGCGGAAGCCCGCCTCATACAGCCGGTCAAAGGCGCGCAGGCAGCCCAGCGTGGTGCCGTGATGGCCGGTGCCAAAGGCCACCGTCGCCTCGATCTGCAGCGCGATGCGGCCCTCGGGCACCTTGTCGGCATCATGGCTGCCAAAGACGAAGAACCGCCCGGCCTCCACCGGCGCAAGTTCGCGCCGCACATGCGCCACCCAGTCGATATCGGGCAGTTCCGACAGGGCAAAGGGCCGCGCCTCGAAGGCCAGCGCCAGCACGTCCAGCATCACCGCGTTCGGCTGCTCCACGAAATAGGCGCCCACTTCCCACAGGCCGGAATCATCCTCGATCTCGAAGACCCCCACGCCCACCGGCGCCGGGTCCAGCTTCTCGATGGCTTCGGCCAGCGCTTCGGCGGCATCTTCCCCCATCAGGGTGGTCAGGGCAGAATAGGTGGCCATCGGGTGCTCCTTCCATGGGCGTGCCCGCGCGATAGCCGCGCGCGGCAAGGCGGTCAACCCGGCTTGGGCGCTCTGGCCTGCCGCGTGGACCTTGCCCCGGCGCCAATCGCGCTTGAACGCATGGCTGCGTAATCGGCAACCCGTGGAGTCCTTCCGAAAGGGCAATCGCGGGCGGCAGGCAAATGTGGAGTAGGGCGCAAGATCCCCGCGCCCGACTTGAGCAGACCATCGGGCCTCCCGCGGCCCCAAACCCGCTCCGCAAGCCAGACCATGCCAAAAAGCAGCGCCACGGGGGCGCCGCCCTGCCATAGGTCAGGCGCGCACGCCCAGCCCGATCGGGCAGGTCACCCCCGTGCCACCGATCCCGCAATAGCCATCAGGGTTTTTCGCCAGATACTGCTGATGGTAATCTTCGGCAAAATAGAACTCCGGCACAGCCATGATCTCGGTGGTGATCTGGCCTTTGCCCGCCGCCGTCAGCGCCTGCTGATACAGCGCCTTCGACTCGCGCGCGGCGGGCTCCTGTTCCGGCGAATAGGTGTAGATGCCGGAACGGTAGGTGCTGCCGATATCATTGCCCTGTCTCATGCCCTGGGTCGGATCATGTCCTTCCCAGAACAGCTTCAGCAGCGCCTCATAACTCACCACCGCCGGATCAAAGATCACCCGGACCACCTCGTTATGCCCGGTCAGCTGGGTGCAGGTCTCCTTGTAGGTGGGGTTCGGGGTAAAGCCGCCCGCATATCCCACCATTGTCAACCAGACGCCCTCGTGCTGCCAGAACTTGCGCTCCACGCCCCAGAAGCAGCCCATGCCGAACATCGCCTCGGCCATGCCCTCCGGCACCGGCGATTTCAGCGGCAGCCCGCTCAGGAAATGGGTCTCTGCCGTGGGCAGCGGCTCTGGCCGCCCCGGCAGGGCATCCTGCGGCGCAACCATCTTCATCTTCGCGCTATTGAACATCTGGAACATCGCCGCCTCCTGTTTTGTGTTCCCAATATAAGGCAGGGGTGGCCGGGTTCCAATCACTCTGCCGATAGCGCGCCTTGCTTCCCCTCACGCGCCTCCTGCCTGCCCCCGTGCCCTTCCTCTTGGCCCAAATACCCATTCGGCCCGCCCGCCCGCCGCCGCCGCACCGCCTGCCGGATGCGCCGCGCCTGCCGCCTGCCATGGCAATGCCGCCCAAGGGGGGCTCGATGCCCCCGCGGGCGGCCCCCTCTTCCGGGTCCGTGGCTTGAGCCCCCCTGCGAAAGGCATTAAAGCGGGCCGCACCAAAGGGAGACGCCCATGACCCCCGCCGAAATCCAATCCCTCTTCACCCGCAGCACCGGCGAATATCTGTGCGCGCGCTGGGGGCGCCCCATCGTGCCCGTTGTCTTCGGGGTCGAGGATGCCACGCTTTCGGTGGTCAAGGGCGCGGTCGAGGCCGTGGTGATGCTGGCCGGGCACCGCATGGCCGAAACTGACCCGGAACTGGGCGCCAATCTGATGGTGTTTTTCTTCCGCGATTGGGCCGAACTGCCGCAGGTGCCCAAGCTCGACCGAATGATCCCCGATCTGCTGCCGCTGTGTGACCGGCTGGAAAAGGCCGGGGCGAACCAGTACCGCATCTTCCGCTTCGATGCCGATGGCGCGATCAAGGCGGCCTTTGTCTTCATCCGCATGGATGCGGATCTGGAAGCGGTGCCAGCCGAAACCCTGGCCCTGCAACAGGCGGCGCAGATCATCCTGCTGTGGTCAGACCGCGCCTTTGCCTCCACCTCGCCGCTGGCCCGCGTCGGGGAAACCGTGATCCTGCGGCCCGGCATCGGTGCGCTGATCCGGCTCGCCTATGATCCGGCGCTGCCCGCCGTGGCGCGCGATCCCTCCCATGCCCTGCGCCTGGCCGCGCGGCTGGCGATGAGCGGAGCCTGACATGCACAGCTTTCCGCTGCGGGTATACTACGAAGACACCGATCTGGCCGGGATCGTCTATTATGCCAATTATCTGAAATTCATCGAACGCGGCCGCAGCGAATGGGTGCGCGGGCTGGGGGTGGATCAGGCGCAGCTGCGGGCCGAAACTGGCATCGTCTTTGCCGTGCGCCGGGTCGAGGCCGATTACCTGCGCCCCGCCGTCTTCGACGACAGCCTGACCGTCACCACAGAGCTGCGCAGCCTGGGCGGCGTGCGGATCGACCTGTGGCAGCGTGTGCTGCGCGGGCCCGATGTGCTGTTCACCGCCGCCGTCACCCTGGTCTGTCTGGGGGCCGATGGCCGCGCGGCCCGGTTGCCGGATGCGGTGCGCAGCCGCCTGTCGCCGCCCGCAGCCTGAGGCGGCTTGTTGCCACATCAGCACGTTTCGGCCTCTGCACGAGGATGTGTTGGCTTTCCCCCTAAAAACCGGATAGAATCAGCGGTAATGAACGTGGCCGAAATATGGCCCGGCAATAAGAGCAGGCGTAATGAACACGGAAACCCTCGCGGTGGCGCAGGAGATGGATTTCTCCTTGCTCGCCCTTTTCGCACGCGCAACCATCACCGTGAAGCTGGTGATGATTGGGCTTTTGATCATGTCTTTCTGGTCCTGGGCGATCATCGTGCGCAAGCATCTGATGTTCCGCGCCGCCCGGGCCGAGGCTGCGGTCTTCGATCAGGCCTTCTGGTCGGGCGAGCCGCTGGACGAGCTGTTTGAAAAGCTGGGGCCCACCCCCGCCGGGCAGAGCGAGCGTATTTTCGCCGCCGGTATGCTGGAATGGCGGCGCAGCCATCGCCATGATGGCGGTCTGATCGCCGGCGCACAGTCGCGGATCGACCGGGCCATGGATGTGGCGATCGCCCGCGAAACCGAAACGCTCAGCGGCGGGCTGTCCTTCCTGGCCACCGTCGGCTCTACCGCGCCGTTCATCGGGCTGTTCGGCACGGTCTATGGCATCATGCACGCCTTCACCGAAATTGCCGCCACCAAGAACACCGATCTGGCCACCGTGGCCCCCGGCATCGCCGAGGCGCTGATGGCCACCGGCATCGGCCTTGTCGCCGCCATTCCGGCCGTGGTCTTCTACAACAAGCTCAATGCCGACAGCGAGCGGATCATCGGGGGCTATGGCGCCTTTGCCGACGAATTCGCAACGATCCTGTCGCGCCAGCTGGACGCCTGAACCATGGGGGCCGGGGTCGTCAGGAAATCGGGCGGGGGCAGCCGTCGGGGCCGCCGCCGCGGGGGCGCGGGCGCCATGTCGGAAATCAACATCACGCCCTTCGTGGATGTGATGCTGGTGCTGCTCATCATCTTCATGGTGGCGGCGCCGATGCTGACCGTCGGGGTGCCGGTGCAGCTGCCGGAAACCGCTGCCGCCAGCCTGCCCACCGAACAGGAAGAGCCGCTGGCGATCACCATCTCCGCCGATGGCAAGCTGTTCCTGATGAACACCGAAGTGCCGGAAGAAGAGCTGATCCCCAAACTGGCCGCGATTTCGGCAGAACGCACCTCTGACAAGGTCTTCCTGCGCGCGGATGGCACGATCCCCTATGCGCGGGTCGCCCAGGTCATGGGCGCGCTGAATGCCGGCGGGTTCCGCAACATCGGTCTGGTGACCGACAGCAACGGCCCGCTGATGGGCGGTTCCGTGGGCGGCGCCGCTGCCCCCGCGAATGACGGCTGAGGCCCCGGTGCCATGGATCAGCGTGTAGACAGGGCCTTCGTCATTTCGGGGATCGGACATGCCGTCCTGATCCTCTGGGTGCTGCTGGGCGATGTCCTGTTCAGCCCCGAAGACCCGCCCGAAATGGCGGTGACCGAAGTATCCCTCATGTCCTCGTCCGAATTCGATGCGATGATGGCGGCGGCCCCCGGGGCTGCAGCCCCGCAAAGCGATACGGTTGCCGAAGCCCTGGCCGAGGCTTTGGCCGAAGAGGCGCTGGCAGAACCTGCCGCCACTCCGGCCCCAGCACCGGCCCCGGAACCTGAACCCGCGCCGGAACCGGCGCCCAAACCCATGGCCCCGCCGCCCCCGCGCCCGGCGCGCCCTGAACCGCCCACGCCCGAACCGGAGCCAGAGCCTGCGCCGGAACCTGAACCTGCGCCCGCTCCGGAACCAGAGCCGGAACCGCTGCCCGAAACCCTGCCGGAAGAGCCCGTGCCGCAGCCGCAAGAGGCGCCGCCCC
>Ga0154510_1025_pt1 | contig 12250 bp, 11 predicted proteins | sample RifGroE1_FD_115989 | JGI IMG/M metagenome (GOLD analysis project Ga0154510, IMG submission 115989) | Rhodobacteraceae bacterium GWE1_64_9
TCAGAGCCGGATCGATTCATCCTCGACCCGATCCACCAGATGCCGGGACTGAACACCTAGTTCCTGTTTTTCGGCTCTGCGCCATCCGGCCAAGAGCCGCTGCAAGTTTGACAGGCTGCCCTCGTATCCGCGTTCTTGGATCATAGAGAACAGCGCATTTCCGCTGCGGATGCCGTTAACCCAGCTTTGCTTCAGGTACTCTTCAAGATACCATTTGGACGAGCGTTTGAGGACGGCGCGCTTTCGGTCCGGTGGCGTCTCGAACTGCAGCCATTTCGCGACGCTACGTCGGGGAAACCCCGTTCGCCGCCCGATCTCGCTCCACGTCAGCCCTTGGTGCCGAAGTGCCGAGATTGTCTTGTATATCTCCTCGCGCGACTTGCGGTGCGCAAGACGTGACTTCAGAAGGTTACTTGCCGTGCTGATGTAGTCTGCGTCGGAGAGCAACGCCCTGCCAGTCGCGCGACCGTGCAGGTTCATTCGCTCCTCGATTGCCATGCGAAGGTTCTGCACGATATGAAACCGGTCGGCGACCTGTTCCGCCTGCGGCGCGCCTTGTCGAGCGGCTTGGGCGTAGAGACCGCAGCCATCTTGGCTTATGACTTCCACCTCAGGATGACGCCTCAGCCAGTCGGTGCACGTGACAACATCACGATCTTCGAGAACATCGATGACGGCGCGACGCTCGAGGTCGATGATGATCGTCCCGTAGGTCTGCGACTTTCGCCAACTCCAATCATCGATCCCGATGATCCGCGCGCGTGGTGGCGCAATTTGCCGCTCGGCTTAGCCGAGTTCTACTTCTTCTTGCGCCCTGCTGAGACGTCCGCATCGCCCTTGAACGATATTTCCCAATTATAGCTTAACTGGGATATCATAGAAAAATCGTCTTCTGGCTATATTGACGGAATATCGCTGATAGACTATCAGTTTAGCATGGAAAAGCCCCTCACCCATTCCATACGTAGCCTCCGGCAGGCAGCAACGGCCCTTCGCGCCCGCAGGCGTGCCCAGGGGATGACCCAGAAGCAACTCGCCGAAGCGACGGGCACTGCCCAATCCACCATCTCGGATATCGAGACCGGCGTCGTTTCGGTCAGCCTCGACGTCTATCTGCGCCTTCTCGAAGCCCTCGGTGCTGAGTTGACCGTGACCGGGCGCATGCCTGATCAGGATACGAACTGACATGACACGTTTGGCACGCAGGAGGGTCGGCATCCGGCGTAGCAAGACGGCAGTCTGGTATGAACGGGCACGGGTTGGCACGCTGATCAAGGCCACTGATGGCGGCGTTGCCTTTTCCTACGATCCAGCCTGGCTGGCATCGGACTTGGCTTTCCCCGTCGCCAGTGTGCTGCCGCTGACCCAAGGAGACTGGAAAGGCGATCCGGTGATTGCCGCTTTCGACAACCTGCTGCCCGATGCCGAAGGAGATTTGCGCGAAAAGATCGCAGCGCGAGTAGGCGCCGAAGGCAAAGACGTGTTCTCCCTTCTGTCTGCGCTTGGGCGGGACTGTGTGGGGGCGCTACAATTCCTGCCGTTGGAGGAAGAACCCGCGGCCCAGGATATGGATTATCGCCAGATTTCCGAAGAGGAGATGGTCGCCGATCTGAAGAACCTTGCGGCAGCGCCCTTGGCACTCGGAGATGACGAAGATTTCCGGATCTCCATCGCCGGGGCACAGGAAAAGACCGCCTATCTTCGCATTAGCGACCATTGGGCGAAACCGCGCGGCATCACACCCACGAGCCACATCTTCAAAACCCCGATGGGCATCCTGCCCGGCCCTGACGAAATCGACATGGGCGATAGCGTCGAGAACGAGCTGTTCTGCATGACTCTGGCCGGTGAGATCGGCTTGCCAGTTGCCACGGTCAGGAAAATCGTCCTGCCCGGACAGGTTGCACTCGCGGTCGAACGCTTCGACCGGGTCTGGGATCACGAATCCCTGAAGCGCTTGCCGCAGGAAGACATCTGCCAATCCCTAGGATTCCCCTCGGCCCGGAAATACCAAAAGGCAGGTGGTCCCGGCATCGGTCAAATCATGGAACTCCTGCGAGAATCCGACGATCCTATCCGGGATCGAGAAACCTTCTTCCGCGCCCAGATCTTCTACTTCCTGATAGGCGCCTCTGACGGCCATGCCAAGAATTTCAGCCTGCAACTGGGGCGCCGTGGCCGCTTCCGTCTCGCTCCGCTCTACGACATCCTGAGTGTTGCGCCGGTCGTCCATGCCGGACGCCTTCAGCGCAAACGCTACCGGCTCGCCATGTCGATCGACGGCCATTACGGCATTGACGAAATCGTGCCGCGCCACTTTGAAGCCGAGGGCAAGGCCTGTGGCCTTCCAAGGAATCGTGCGCTGGAGCTTCTTTCAGACATGGCTGACGGCCTCGGTCCGGCGCTGGAACGGACAAAGCTCAGCCTGGGCGATCAAGTACCGGGCAGCGTCATCGATCCGATCATCACGGATTCAATGCAGCGCGCGGAACAGGTCCGAAAGGTCTTGTAAGGCATCGCCAATAGGCTTTTGCCACTTCCGATCTTTCATTGTGCGGATTTCGGAAGAACCGGACAGCGTTTTCGCTAGGTTCAGCAGTGTGTCGGCGAACAGTTTGCACTTTCATGATTTAGGATTTCATCCATGATAGTAATCTTGTATTTCACATCATGGAGGCTGTCATGCGTCGGCCCACAATTGCCGATCTTGCCCAAGCGGCGGGCGTCAGTGTTGCCACGGTCGACCGGGTGCTGAACGGGCGGCTGCCGGTGCGGTCCGAAACCGCGCGCAAAGTATCCGAAGCGGCAGAGCGGATCGGCTATCACGCCGCGAACGCCATCCGGCAACGCATCCTGTCAGACCGGCCCGAATATCATCTGGGCGTGGTACTGCAGAAAGAACGCCACGCCTTTTACCAGTCGTTTGCCGCCGAACTGCGCGAGGCTGCTGCCCGCCTGCATGAGCGTCGTCTGCGGGTGACGATCAGCTTTGCCCAGACCTCGGAGCCGACGGAGGTGGCGGCGCTGCTGTTGCAGATGTCAGGCAAGGTGAATGCGGTGGCCGCGACCGGCATTGACCATCATGAGGTAACCAATGCGGTATCCAGCCTGCGGGCGCGCGGCATCCCCACCTTTTCGCTGTTGTCAGATTTTGCGCAGGGCGAAAGAGAGGGGTATTTTGGCACCAATAACATGAAGGTAGGTCGCACCGCTGCTTGGCTTTTGACGAAAACTGCCGCACGGCCCGGCAAGATCGTGCTGTTCATCGGCGGCTACCGTTATCACGGACACAACCTGCGTGAGGCGGGGTTTCGCGCTTATTGCCGCGAATTTGCCCCGGAATTCGAGGTGATGGATGCCATTGTCAATCTGGAAACCCGGCAGCTGACGCGTGAGGCGCTGGTGGGGGTATTGGCGCGGCACCCCGACCTTGTGGCGGTCTGCTGTCTGGGGGGCGGCATGGAGGGCGCGATTGCCGCCCTGCAAGATACGCCGGGCGGAGAGAAGATTGCCTGCATCGTCAACGAATTGACGCCGGAATCGCGGCAGGCGCTGATGGAACGGCGGCTGACCGGCATTTTCCAGACGCCCCTGAAAGAGCTGTGCGCAGAGCTGATGGCGACAGTCGTGCATACGATCGAGGCGGGCATGGCCGAAAACCCCGGCCAGCGCTTTATTGCGCCGGTGCTGTGGACGCCGGAAAGCATCTGATAGATTCACATCATAGTTCTGATGATTTTCTATCATAAATGACGCGAACGCGTGCGGCACAGCGGTTGACCGGAATCGTCCCCTGCGTCAGAAGTTGCATAGGGTGGACGGCAGAGGAGCAAGGCCGCCCAAAACATACCGGCAGGGCAAGGACGGGACAGCCGCGCATCTGTGCGGGTTGTATCGTGCATCCCGATGAAACGGCGGGCCGGGGCCGACAGGGGAGGAATGACATGAAGAAATTTCTGATCGCCAGCACCATGGCGGCCACGCTGATGGGGACGGCGGCATCTGCCGAAAACATCGGCGTTTCCATGGCGCTGTTTGACGACAACTTTCTGACGGTGTTGCGCAATGGCATGATTGATTATGCAGGCCAGCAGGACGGCGTGACGCTGCAGATCGAGGATGCCCAGAACGATGTGGGCAAGCAGCTGAATCAGATTCAGAACTTCATCGCATCCGGTGTCGATGCGATCATCGTCAACCCGGTCGATACCGATGCCACCATCGCCATGTCGCAGGCTACCGCCGATGCCGGTATTCCGCTGGTCTATGTGAACCGCGAGCCGGTGAATGTGGATACGCTGCCGGAAAACCAGGCCTTCGTCGCCTCGAACGAGCTGGAATCCGGGACCCTGGAAACGCAGGAAATCTGTCGTCTGCTGAAAGAGGCGGGCAAGACAGAGGCCAAGGCCGTGGTCATGATGGGCGAGCTGTCAAACCAGGCGGCTCGGGTGCGGACGCAGGACATCAAGGATGTGATCGCAACGCCGGAATGCAGCTTTATCACCATCGTCGAAGAACAGACCGCCGCCTGGTCGCGGACGCAGGGCGCCGATCTGATGACCAACTGGCTGTCGGCCGGCGTGCAGTTCGATGCGGTGATTGCCAATAATGATGAAATGGCGATCGGTGCCATTCAGGCGTTGAAAGCGGCGGGCATCCCGATGGACAGCGTGATCGTGGGCGGCATTGATGCCACGGCAGATGCGCTGGCGGCGATGGCGGCGGGCGATCTGGATGTCAGCGTGTTCCAGAATGCAGCCGGGCAAGGCGAAGGCGCGGTAAGCACCGCCCTGAAACTGGCCAAGGGCGAGCCGGTGGAGAAGAAGGTCTATGTGCCCTTCGAACTGGTGACCCCGGCCAATCTTGCGGATTACCAGACCAAGAACTGAGCGGCTAAACGCTTTGGCAGAGGGCAGCGTCCCTCTGCCCGGGCCAGGGTTGAAGGGGGGATAGGATGGTCAGTGCCACCACTGCCGCTGCGGTTGACCGTGTCAGAAAACGGATAGAGACGGAAGGTATTCTGGCCATCCGGGGTATTCGCAAGGAATTTCCGGGTGTTCTGGCGCTGGATGATGTGCAGCTGAAGATCCGTCCCGGCACGGTTCATGCCCTGATGGGCGAGAATGGCGCCGGAAAATCGACGCTGATGAAGATCATCGCGGGCATCTATCAGCCTGACGCCGGCGAGATCTTGCTGCGTGGCGAACCGGTTACGTTGAAGTCACCGCTGGATGCGCTGGAACAGGGGATCTCTATGATCCACCAGGAGCTGGCGCTGATGAGCTGGATGACAGTTGCCGAAAACATCTGGATCCGGCGCGAGCCGAAGAATGCCTTCGGCCTGATCGACCACGGCCGCATGGCGCGCCAGACGCAAGAGCTGTTCGACCGGCTGAACATCCGGCTGGACCCGCTGGCGCAGGTATCGGAGCTGACGGTGGCACAGAAGCAGATGGTCGAGATCGCCAAGGCCGTCAGCCATAATTCGGATGTGCTGATCATGGACGAACCGACCAGCGCCATCACCGAAACCGAGGTGGAACATCTGTTCACCATCATCCGCGATCTGCGGGCGCGGGGCGTGGGGATCGTCTACATCACCCACAAGATGAATGAGCTGTTCGAAATTGCGGATGAATTCACGGTGTTCCGCGATGGCAGATATGTGGGCACACATAATGCCGCCGATGTGAACCGCGATGACATCATCCGCATGATGGTGGGCCGCGAAATCACCGACATGTTCCCCAAGGTGGATTGCCCGATCGGGGATGTGGTGCTTGAGGTGCAGAACCTCACCATTCCGGGCGTGTTTCACGATGTGTCGTTCCAGCTTCGACAGGGCGAGATCCTGGGGCTGGCGGGGCTTGTCGGATCCAAACGATCGAATGTGGCCGAGGCCATCTTTGGCGTCGCCCCGGCCAGCTCGGGTGAGATTCTGATAGATGGCCTGCCCGTGCAGATCACCAGCCCGAAGGTGGCAATGCAGCATGGCATGGCTTTCCTGACGGAAGACCGAAAGGAAACTGGCTGCTTCCTGATGCTGGATTGTCTGGAGAACATCCAGACCGCGCTGATCACACGCAGCCATGTGCGGGCCGGGTTCATCGACCAGAAGACGGTGACGCGGCTGGCTGAAGAGATGGCGGCCAAGCTGCGCGTCAAGACCCCGAACCTGGCAGAGAAGGTTGAAAACCTGTCGGGCGGGAATCAGCAGAAGCTGCTGATCGCGCGCTGGCTGCTGACCAAGCCACGCATTCTGATCCTTGACGAACCCACGCGCGGCATCGACGTGGGCGCAAAATCCGAAATTCACCGCCTGATCACCGGGCTGGCCGCCGAGGGCGTGGCCATTCTGATGATCTCGTCCGAACTGCCCGAGGTTCTGGGCATGTCGGACCGGATCATGGTCATGCACGAAGGCCATGTCTCCGGTTTCCTGGACCGGAGCGAGGCCGATCAAGTGAAAATCATGGACTTGGCCGCGCGCTGAGTGAGCCCCGGGGGGAAAATCATGACAACTGCAACCACGCAACCCGCCAAACCACCGCGCCGCCTGCCGCAAGAGGCCAATATCCTGATGGTGCTGATCGGCATCTCTGTGGTGTTCGAAATTCTGGGCTGGATCACGCAGGGGCAAAGCTTTCTGGGCAATCCACAGCGGCTTTCGATCATGATCCTGCAGGTATCGGTGATCGGCATCATCGCCATCGGTGTGACGCAGGTTATCATTCTGGGCGGGATCGACCTTTCTTCCGGCTCAGTCGTCGGAGCCACTGCCATGATTTCCATGAGCCTGGCCCAGGCGGGCAGCTTTGACCGGGCAATCTATCCCGGGCTGACGGATCTGCCGGTGATCGTGCCAGTCATCGTGGGTCTGCTGGTCGGATTGCTGGCCGGGATGGTGAACGGGGCGCTGATCGCCTATACCAAGATCCCGCCGTTCATTGCCACTTTGGGCATGATGGTGGCGGCACGTGGTTTTGCCAAATGGTACACCAAAGGCCAGCCGATTTCCTTTCCGACCGACAGCTTCGCCGCCCTTGGCAAGGGCATGACCCCGGTCTTCATCTTTCTGCTGGTTGCGGCGGTGTTCCATGTCGCGCTGAAATACACCCGCTATGGTAAATACACTTATGCCATCGGCGCCAATCCGCAAGCGGCTCGTGTTTCGGGGATCAATGTCGAACAGCACATCGTCAAGATTTATGCGGTGGCGGGACTGCTGTCGGCACTGGCGGGGATCGTGGTCACGGCACGCGGTCTGACGGCGCAGGCGGGCATGGGTGTGATGTACGAGCTGGACGCCATCGCCATGGCGGTCATCGGCGGGGTGTCGCTGTCCGGCGGTCGCGGTACCATACTGGGGACGATGATCGGCATGGTGATCTTTGGAGTCATCATCTCAGGGTTCACCTTCCTGCGGCTGGATGCCTATTACCAGGAGATGATCAAGGGCGCGATCATCGTGGCCGCCGTGGTGGCCGATGTTCACCGCCAGAAGAAGCGCGTCAAGAAAGCCTGACCTTTCCACCTCTTTGCCTTCCCTGCGCGGCGGACCTTTGGTCCGCCGACCGGAGAGCTGCACCCGAAATCCCGGAGATCTGCCATGAAACACACGCTTGACCCGCATATGATCCGCCATCTTTCGCTGGAAGACACGATCCGCAAAGTGGCCGATCTGGGCTATGACCATGTCGAAATGTCGCCCCGGCCAGATTTTCTGGCCTGGTGGGCGCGGCCGAAGATGTATCCCGACCGGATCCGCAGCTTCAAGAAGGCACTGAAAGATCATGGTGTTGGGCTGGCATCAATCCAGCCTATGTATCGCTGGGCCAGCCCCTATGCCGATGAATGGGAGGTGGCGATCGACAACTGGAAACGCGCCATCGAGATCGCGGTGGAACTGGAATGCCCGCTGTTTGTGTCGGAATTCGGCCGTGGCGGCAGCCCGGATCGCAGCCTGAACGACCGGACCGGCCTGCACCGCCCGGAAACCTGCGAGAACCAGTTCTTCCGCGCCATGGACATTCTGGTGCCGATCCTGGAGCGCGAGGGCATCAAGCTGTCGCTGGAGGCGCATCCCGAGGACTGGCTGGAAGAAATCGCCCCGGCGGTCGATATCATCAAGACGATCAATTCGCCGATGGTCCGCGCCTCGTTCATCGCGCCGCATACCTTCTTCTACGGCCCCGACATGGTGGCGAACCTGCGAGCCACCGCCGGATTGCTGGAACATGTGCGGCTGGCCGATACCTATGACCACAATAAATCCTCGCAGCTGCGCTATATCGTCAATCCGCCGGGATCGAAGGTCCGCGTGCATCAGCACACCGATTTCGGTCAGGGCGAGATCGATTGGGACCTGTTCTTCGCCACCCTCGCCGACATGAAATTCGACGGCGTTCTGTCCAATTGCGTCTTCGCCTGGGAAGACCGCGCCGAGGACAGCGCCCGGTTCATGCTGGCTGAAACCAAACGTTATGTCGCAAAATACTGGAAGTGAGATCCACACCATGACCGTCAAAATCGGAGTCATCGGCACCGGCGCCATCGGCCGCGATCACGCCCGGCGCATCAATCAGGTGCTGGCCGGTGGCCGCATCACCGCGCTCAGCGATGTGAACCGCGCCTCGGCCGAAGCCGTGCGCGACAGCATCGCCCCGGATGCCGAAGTCTTCGCCACCGGCGAGGAACTGATCGCCTCGGCCCATGTCGATGCCGTGCTGGTCACCTCCTGGGGGGCCACGCATGAACAATATGTGCTGGCGGCCATCGCTGGGGGCAAGCCGTGTTTCTGCGAGAAGCCGCTGGCCACCACCGCCGAAGGCGCAAAGCGCATCGTCGATGCCGAAGTGGCCTTCGGCCGCCGTCTGGTGCAGGTCGGTTTCATGCGCCGCTACGATGCGGGCTATGTCGCGTTGAAACAGGCAGTGGAAACCCGGACCGGCGCGCCGGTCATGGTTCATGCCGCACATCGCAACCCCAGCGTGCCCGAAGCCTATACCACACCGATGGCGATCCATGACACGTTGATCCATGAAATCGACGTGTTCCGCTGGCTGCTGGATGATGATTATGTCTCGGCCCGGGTCACCTTCCCGCGCAGCTGCGCCCGCACCCATGCCAAGCTGCGCGATCCACAGATCGTGACGCTGACCACCGCCAAGGGCGTGGTGATCAATACCGAAATCTTTGTGAACTGCCATTACGGCTATGACATCCAGTGCGAGGTTGTGGGCGAAGATGGCGTGGCGCGGCTCCCCGAACCGATGGCTGTCCGGATGCGTCTGAATGCACAGCTGCAGAACCCGATCCTGACGGATTGGAAAGACCGTTTCGTGGCCTCCTACGATGTCGAACTGCAGGATTTCCTGAAGGCCGCCGCCGCAGGCACGGCCACTGGTCCGACCTCCTGGGATGGCTATATGGCCGCCGTTGCCGCCGATGCCTGCGTTGCCGCGCAGGAAAACGAAGGCGAGGCCATCGCCATCACCTATCCGGCCCGTCCGGCCCTTTACGTCTGAGGTAGCGCGATGCGTTTCGCCATGAACCATATCACCGCGCCAAAGGTGGCGCTGAAGGATTTCTTCGCCATGACCCACGCCCTGGGCGCAACAGAGGTGGAAATCCGCAATGATCTGCCCGATGTACTGGGCAGCTGGGCGCCTGCCGATGTGAAGGCGGCGGCCGCGCAGGCGGGCGTCACCATCATCTCGATCAATGCGCTTTACCCCTTCAACCTCTGGTCCGGCGATCTGCCAGGCCGGGCTGAGGCAATGGCTGATTATGCCGCCGCCTGCGGGGCGAAGGCACTGGTCATGTGCCCGCTGAACGATGGCACCAAGGTTGGCTTCGACGATCTGGTGGCGGCGCTGGTGGCGATGAAGCCCATCCTGCAGACGCGCGGTCTGACGGGCCTGGTAGAGCCGCTGGGCTTCCCCATCTCCTCGCTGCGCACCAAGGCCGAGGCGGTGGCCGCGATCAAGGCCGCGGGTGGCGAGGATGTCTATCGCCTGGTGCATGACACCTTCCACCATCATCTGGCCGGCGAGACCGCGTTCTTCCCGGAATGGACCGGCCTTGTACATATCTCGGGTGTAACCGACCCGGATGTGCCGGTGGATGGGATGCTGGACCCCCATCGCGTACTGGTAGATGGGGCAGACCGTCTGGAAAATATCCTCCAGATCAGGGCGTTGCGTGATGCTGGTTTCGAAGGGCCTTACAGCTTTGAACCCTTCGCACCCGAGGTTCATGATCTGGCCGATCCGCAAGCTGCGGTGCAGGCCAGCATGGATCACATCCGCGCCGCACTCTGATCGAACGTCCCGGGGGTTTCCCTCCCGCCCCCGGGACGTCCCTGTTTCCCCTCTCATATCCCCGACGGAGAAGACCCATGTTGAAATCGCTTGATGTCGTAACGATTGGCCGCTCTGGGGTTGATCTCTATGGCGCGCAGGTCGGCGGGTTGCTGGAGGATATGGGGAGTTTTCGCAAATACATCGGCGGCAGCCCCACGAATATCGCCTGCGGGACGGCGCGGCTGGGGTTGCGGTCGGGGTTGATCACGCGGGTCGGGGATGAGGCGATGGGGCGGTTCATCCGGGCGCAGCTGGCGCGCGAAGGCGTGGATCTGCGCGGCGTGAAAACCGATGCGGAGCGGCTGACCGCGCTGGTGATCCTGGGGATCCGCGATCAGGATCAGTTTCCGCTGATCTTCTACCGCGAGAATTGCGCGGATATGGCCCTGTGCGAAGACGACATCGACGCGGGCCTGATTGCCGATACGCGGTCCGTGCTGGCGACGGGCACGCATCTGTCGCATCCGCGCACCGAGGCGGCCGTGCTGAAGGCCCTGCAACTGGCGCGGCAGCATGGGGCGAAGACGGCGCTGGATATTGATTACCGCCCCAACCTCTGGGGTGTGGCCGGGCATGGCGCGGGCGAAAGCCGGTTTGTGGAAAGCGCCAAGGTGACGGCCAAGCTGCAGCAATCCTTGCATTATTTCGACCTGATCGTGGGCACGGAAGAAGAATTCCACATCGCGGGCGGCAGCACCGATACGATTGCGGCGCTGCGGGCGGTGCGGGCGGTTTCGGCGGCGGTGCTGGTGTGCAAGCGCGGCGCGGCGGGGGCTGTGGCCTTCGAAGGCGCGATCCCCGATACGCTGGACGAAGGCCAGACCGGCCCGGGCTTCCCCATTGAGGTGTTCAATGTGCTGGGCGCGGGCGACGGGTTCTTTTCAGGTCTGCTGAAGGGCTGGCTGGAGGGGGCGGATTGGCCCCGCGCGCTGGAATATGCCAATGCCTGCGGCGCTTTTGCGGTCAGCCGCCATGGCTGCACCCCCGCCTATCCCAGCCTGGCCGAGCTGGAATTCTTTCTGGCCCGCGGCGTGATCCGCCCCGATCTGCGCAATGATGCCGAGCTGGAACAGATCCACTGGTCGACCAACCGGGCGCGGCGCGGCCTGCCGGATTGGGCGGATTACCGGATCTTTGCCTTCGATCACCGGATGCAGCTGGAGGAACTGCCGGGCTACAGCCTGCAGAAAGGCAGCGACTTCAAGGAACTGTGCCTGCAGGCGGCGCAGGCCGTGGCGGGCGGGCAGCCCGGCTATGGCATCCTGTGCGACAACCGGATCGGCCGGGCGGCGCTGCACGCGGCCAGCGGTTCGGGGCTGTGGATCGGGCGCCCCTGCGAATGGCCGGGGTCGCGGCCACTGGCGCTGGAACCGGAACTGGGCGCCGATTGCGGCGGGCTGGAGCCCTGGGCGCGCGAGAATGTGGTGAAGGTGCTGTGCTTCTGCCACCCCGATGACAGCGCAGAGATGCGCGCCGCGCAAGAGGCCACGGTGCAGCGGCTGTTCCAGGCGGCGCGGCGCAACGATCTGGAATTTCTGCTGGAGGTGATCCCGTCGAAGGTGGCCCCCTGCGACGAGACCACCACCGCGACGCTGATCGCGCAATTCTATGCGGCGGGCATCTTCCCCGACTGGTGGAAGCTGGAGCCGATGCAGACGGCGGCAGGCTGGCGCAATGCGATTGCGGCCATCGAGGCGCATGACCGGCATACCCGCGGCATCGTGGTGCTGGGGCTGGATGCGCCCGAGGCAGAGCTGCGGGCGAGTTTCGAGGTGGCAGCGGCATTTCCGCTGGTGAAGGGCTTTGCGGTGGGGCGCACGATCTTCGGATCCGTGGCGCGCGACTGGCTGGCGGGGCAGATCGGCGATGCGGCGGCGGTGGCCGAG
>Ga0154510_1064_pt2 | contig 12247 bp, 11 predicted proteins | sample RifGroE1_FD_115989 | JGI IMG/M metagenome (GOLD analysis project Ga0154510, IMG submission 115989) | Rhodobacteraceae bacterium GWE1_64_9
TTTTCCATCAGCTGCAGGAATTCGGGGTCAACCCCTTCCTTCTGTTCGGTTTCCGGCGCCTCGGCTTCGGCGGCGGCCTGACCGGGGCGATTGGCGTGCAGCTCTTCTGCCATGGCATGGCGCTGCGCCAGCGGCATGTCGGGATAGCCCGGCACCCCAAGCTGGGCATAGACCGCAACCCCGCCCGCCATCACCGCGAGGATCGCGCCCACGACGAAGGCGCCGCCCGGGCCGCGCGCCTCGCCCGAGGTCACGACCTGCATGGCGCGGTCTGCTTCCAGAATCCGGCGAGATACTTCGGTGCGCAAGCGTGCCGCCTCTTCGGCGGCGATCACACCGCGCGCCATATCACGCTCGATCTCGGCCAGCTGATCGCGGTAGACCTGAAGATCCTGCACGGCCGGTGCCTCGACCCTGCGCCCCTGACGAAAGCCGAAGATCAGCGCCAGCGCCGATCCCAGAAACAACGCCCCCGCCGTGAGCCAGAAAACCACCATGCCGCCAACCCCTGCATTCCTGTTGCGCCCCATGTAACGGCTCTGGCCGCCCGGCAAAAGAGGCTTGGCGTCGCACCTTTGGCCGGCATCACGGCACTGCGATCCGCCGATGTCGCAATTTTCCCCATTGTGCCGCTTCTCTTGGCGGAACATTTTGAAGCGCAAGGCATCTAGATGCCATACCCGAACGGGAGCTGGACAACCCATGAAACGCTATTCGGTCTTTGCCATTGCCCGCGAGGCGCTGCGCTATCATCAGGGGTGGGAAAAGGCGTGGCGCTCGCCCGCGCCGAAAGCCGCCTATGATGCCATCATCATAGGGGCAGGCGGCCATGGTCTGGCCACAGCCTATTACCTGGGCAAGAATTTCGGCATCACCAATGTCGCCATCATCGAAAAAGGCTGGCTGGGCGGGGGCAATACCGGGCGGAATACGACCATCATCCGGTCGAACTATCTGCAGGATCCCTCGGCCGCGATCTATGACAAGGCGCTGAGCCTTTATGAAAACCTCAGCCAGGATCTGAACTACAACGTGATGTTCAGCCCGCGCGGGTTGCTGATGCTGGCGCAGACCCACCACGAGGTTCGCGGCTATCTGCGCACGGTCCATGCCAATAACCTGCAGGGTGTGAAGACCGAATGGATCGGCCCGGAAAAGGTGAAGGAGCTGGTGCCGATCATCAATATCGACGGCCCGCGCTATCCGGTGCTGGGTGCGCTCTATCAGCCGCGGGGCGGCACGGCGCGGCATGATGCCGTGGCCTGGGGCTATGCCCGGGCCTGTTCGGCCATGGGGATGGACATCATCCAGCAATGCGAGGTCACCGGCGTCCGCCAGGCCAATGGCCAGGTGACCGGGGTGGAAACCACCAAGGGTTTCATCGGCACCAAAAAGCTGGGCATCGTCGTTGCGGGCCATTCCGGTCAGGTGGCCGATATGGCGGGCTTCCGCCTGCCGGTCGAATCGCTGGCGCTGCAGGCGCTGGTGTCGGAACCGATCAAGCCCTGCATGGATGTGGTGGTGATGGCCAACACGGTGCATGGCTACATGTCGCAATCCGACAAGGGCGAGATGGTGATCGGCGGCGGCACCGACGGGTTCAACAACTTCACCCAGCGCGGCAGCTTCCACCATATCGAGGAAACGCTGCGCGCCCTGGTCGAAACCTTCCCGATGATCTCGCGGTTGAAGATGCTGCGCCAATGGGGCGGTATCGTGGACATGACCGGCGACCGTTCGCCCATCATCTCCAAAACCCCCTTGGGCAACTGCTTCATCAACTGCGGCTGGGGCACTGGCGGCTTCAAGGCGATCCCCGGTTCCGGCTGGGCCATGGCCGAGCTGATGGCCAAGGGCGAACCGGGGCCGCTGGCCGAGGCCTTCAACATGTGGCGCTTCCGCGAAGGCCAGTTCATCGACGAATCCGTCGCGGCGGGGGTGGCGCACTGATGCCCCTCTTTTATCTTGGCAAAAATATCCCGGGGGTCCGGGGGCAGCGCCCCCGGGATCTCCGCAAGCACGAGGCCCGGACATGCTGATCCTTGAATGCCCCTACTGCGGCGTGAAGGCCGAGGAAACCGAACTCTCTCCCGGCGGCGAGGCGCATCTGAAGCGGTTCGGCCCCGGTTCCTCGGATGAGGATTTCGAGAATTACATGTTCGCCCGCAAGAACCCCAAGGGCGTGCATTTCGAACGCTGGCGCCATGCCTATGGCTGCGGCAAGTGGTTTCTGGCCGCGCGCTGCACGGCGACGCTGGAGGTGTTTGGCACCTATCCGGCGCAGACCACCGAACCGCCTGCCGATATCGTGGCAAAGATCATGGCCAAACGGCCGGACTGGAAGGGCACAAAATGAGCACCCGTCTTTCCAAGGGCGGCCGTCTGATCGACCGGACCGCCGCACAGGAGTTCACCTTCAACGGCAAGCGGATGCGCGGCTTCAAGGGCGATACGCTCGCTGCCGCGCTGCTGGCCAATGACCAGATGCTGGTCGGGCGCAGCTTCAAGTATCACCGCCCGCGCGGAATTGTGGCCTCGGGCGCCGAGGAGCCCAACGCGCTGGTGAACATGGGCGAGGGTGGCCGGTTCGAGCCGAACCAGCGCACCACCACCACCGAGCTGTTCGACGGCCTCACCTGCACCTCGCAGAACCATTTTCCCAGCCTGGAATTCGACATTGGCGTGGCGAACAACTATGTCGCCCGCTTCCTGCCGGCCGGGTTCTATTACAAGACCTTCATCCATCCGCGCGCCGCGTGGAAACATGTGTTCGAACCGATCATCCGCCAGTCGGCGGGTCTGGGCAAGGTTCCGAAAGACCGCGATGCTGACCGTTACGAACAGGCCTATGCCTTCTGCGATCTGCTGATCGTCGGTGGCGGCATTGCCGGTCTGCAGGCGGCGCTGACCGCGGCCAAGGCGGGCAAGCGCATCTGGCTGATGGAACAGACCGCGCATTGGGGCGGCCGCTCTGTCGTCGACGGGGTGGAGATCGACGGCCAGCCGGCCGAGGCCTGGGTTCAGGCCACTGTCGCCGCACTGTCGCAGATGGAAAATGTGACGCTGCGCCTGCGCTGCATGGCGGCGGGGTCTTATGACCATGGCTATGTGCTGGCCGATGAAAAGGTGGCCGATCACCTGCCGGGCAATGGCCAGCCGCGCCACCGGCTGTGGCGCATCCGCGCGGGCCAGATCGTGGCCGCCACCGGCGCCATCGAACGGCCTTTGTCCTTTGCGGGCAATGATATTCCCGGCGTGATGCTGGCAGGCGCGGTGCGCGACTATGTCATCAACTGGGCCGTGGCGCCGGGTGATCGCACTGTGGTTGTCACCAACAATGATGATGCCTATCGCACGGCCATCGCGCTGAAAGAGGCGGGGCTGGAAGTTCCGGTGATCCTGGATGCCCGCGCCAGCGTGACGGGCGATCTGCCCGCCCGCGCCCGTGCGCTTGGGATCCGGGTCGAGGCGGGCCGCGCCATCGCCAAGGTGAAGGGCGGCAAGCGTGTCACCGGTGTTGCGATCTGCAATCAGGCCGGTCAGGGCGCCGTGCTGGAAGAGATTGCCTGCGATGCTGTCGCCATGTCGGGCGGCTGGTCGCCGGTGGTGCATCTGTGGAGTCATTGCGGCGGCAAGCTGCTGTGGGATGATGCGCAGGCGCAGTTCGCCCCCGACAAGGCCCGCCCGCCGCTGAACCACGATGGTTCGGCGCTGGTGGTCACCGCGGGCGCCGCTTCGGGCGTGCTGTTGGCCGGGGACGTGCTGGCCGATGCCACGGCCGCCGTAGGCGGCACGGAAACGCCGGTTGCCACGGCGCCTTCCGAGGCGGCGATGGAACCTGTCTGGGTGATGCCGCAGGGCGCCCCGGTCGATCTGCGCATGAAGATGTGGCTGGATTACCAGAACGACGTGAAGGTTTCCGATGTGCAGCTTGCGGCGCGCGAGGGCTATACTTCGGTCGAACATACCAAGCGCTATACCACGCTGGGCATGGCCACCGATCAGGGGAAACTGAGCAACATCAACGGTCTGGCGGTTCTGGCCGATAGCCTGTCGGCGCCCATTCCGCAGGTTGGCACCACCACTTTCCGCCCGCCCTATACGCCGGTCACCTTGGGTGCGCTGGCGGGCGAGGCGCGGGGCGAGATCTTCCAGCCGCTGCGCCGCACGCCGATGCACGATTGGCATCTGGCACAGCGCGCCTATATGGAACCCGTCGGCCTGTGGCAGCGCCCCTATTGCTATCCGCGCCCGGGTGAAACCCATGAACAGGCCGTGCACCGCGAGGTGCGGAACACCCGCAGCAATGTGGGCCTTCTGGATGCCTCGACCCTGGGCAAGATCATCGTCAAGGGGCCGGATGCGGGCCGCTTCCTCGACATGCTGTATACCAATGTCATGTCGAACCTCGCCGTGGGCAAATGCCGCTATGGCCTGATGTGCAACGAACAGGGCTTCCTGTCGGATGACGGCGTGGTGGCACGCATCGACGAAGACACCTGGCTGTGCCACACCACCTCGGGCGGGTCGGATCGCATCCACGCCTGGATGGAAGACTGGCTGCAATGCGAATGGTGGGATTGGCAGGTCTATACCGCCAATGTGACCGAGCAATATGCGCAGATCGCCGTGGTCGGCCCGAAGGCCCGCAAGGTGCTGGAAAAGCTGGGGGGGATGGATGTCTCGAAAGAGACGCTGCCCTTCATGCAATGGGCGGATGGCACCCTCGGCGGCTTCAACGCCCGGGTCTATCGCATCTCGTTCTCGGGCGAGCTGTCCTATGAAATCGCCGTGCCCGCCTCGGAAGGCCGCGCCTTCTGGGATGCGCTGGTGGCGGCGGGGGCCGAGTTTGGCATGATGCCCTATGGCACCGAAGGGCTGCACGTCCTGCGCGCCGAAAAGGGCTTCATCATGATCGGTGACGAAACAGACGGCACGGTGATCCCGCAGGATCTGAACCTTGGCTGGGCGATTTCGAAGAAGAAGGCCGATTATCTGGGCAAGCGTGGGCAGGAACGCCCCTATCTGGCCAGCCCGGACCGCTGGAAGCTGGTGGGTCTGGAAACGCTGGACGGATCGGTGATCCAGGATGGTGCCTATGCGCCGGCGCCGGGGGTGAATGCCAACGGGCAAAGAAATGTGCAGGGCCGCGTGACCTCTACCTATTTCTCGCCCACGCTGAACAAGGGCATTGCCATGGGTCTGGTGAAGGGCGGGCTGTCGCGGTTGGGCGAGGTGATCGAGATGACCCGCCTGGACGGATCGACCATTCAGGTCAAGATCGTGGACCCGGTGTTCTACGACAAGGAAGGGGAGAAGCAGAATGTCTAAGGTTGTCAGCGCTTTGAATGGCGCACACTTCGACGGCTTCGCCCGTATCCGCGAAATCGGCCCGCTGGGGATGATTACCCTGCGCGCCAAGCCGGGCCTGCCGGGCCTGGCCGAGGCAGTGCAGGCCGCGACTGGCTGCTCCCTGCCAGACGCGCGCCGGGTGACAGAGGCGGGCGGTAAGACCGCCGCCTGGATGAGCCCGGACGAATATCTGCTGATCGTGCCCTATGCCGAGGTGAAAACGGCGCTGGCTGCACTGTCGGCCCGGCTGGCCGGTCAGCATCATCTGGCGGTTGATGTGTCGGATGCCCGCGCGGTGTTCCGCATCGAGGGTGACCGCGCGAATGACGTGCTGCAGAAACTTGCCCCTGCCGATCTGGCGGCACTGGAACCGGGCGAGATCCGCCGGACCCGTATTGCACAGGTGGCAGGCGCCTTCTGGCAAGGCGAGGGCGGGTATACGCTGGTCTGCTTCCGTTCGGTTGCGGGCTATGTGATGGGGCTGCTGACCCATTCGGCGCAATCGGGCAGCGAGCTGTTCTGACGCCAGCGCCTGACCGCTGATGTTGAGGGGGGCGCTCGCGCCCCCCGATGCCGTTCCGGCACCTCCCCCCTTAGGGTATTTCGACCAAGAGGAAGGGGGAGGGTGCGCATGGAGGGAACCGAGCGGAATTCTCGGGAATTTCCCCGCAGCCCCTTGACCTTGCCGGTCGTCGGCATCTTATTGGGCACCAACGGACCATCCCGAACAGGAGAGAGACCATGGCTTTCACCCTTCCCGATCTGCCCTATGCCCATGATGCGCTGGCATCGCTTGGCATGTCGAAAGAGACGCTGGAATACCACCACGACCTGCACCACAAGGCCTATGTCGACAATGGCAACAAGCTGATTGCCGGGACCGAGTGGGAATCGAAATCGCTGGAAGAGATCGTCAAGGGCACCTATGCGGCAGGCGCCGTGGCCCAGAACGGTATCTTCAACAATGCCTCGCAGCACTGGAACCACAACCTGTTCTGGGAAGTGATGGGGCCGGGCGAAGACAAGAAGATGCCGGGCGATCTGGAAAAGGCGCTGGTCGAGGCTTTCGGGTCTGTCGCCAAGTTCAAGGAAGATTTCGCCGCTGCCGGTGCGGGCCAGTTTGGTTCGGGCTGGGCCTGGCTGGTGAAGGATGCCGACGGCGCGCTGAAGGTGACCAAGACCGAAAACGGCGTAAACCCGCTGTGCTTTGGCCAGACCGCGCTGTTGGGCTGCGACGTGTGGGAACATTCCTACTACATCGATTTCCGCAACAAGCGCCCGGCCTATCTGACCAACTTCCTGGAGAAGCTGGTGAACTGGGAAGCGGTTGCTGCCAAGCTGTGATCTGATCGCCGCCAAGCGACAGAAGGGCCTGCCGGGGAAACCTGGCAGGCCTTTTTCTTTGGTGTATCAGCGGGATGCTGCGGGGCCTTATGCCTCCAATGGGCGGGGGCTTGCCGGGGCGCGAGACGATCTGGCCCGGGCCCTTGGTCGGGCGCGCAGGGGGCGCCATCTCTGATCTGTGACACCAGAAAAAGGAAAGCAGAATGGCATATCTTCCGAAGGGCGCCTGGGTTGTGGTGGCCGATCAGGGCCGCGCGATCGTGCTGGAAAACACAGGCCCTGCCATGGCCCCGGATCTGCGCCGGATTGACGAAATTGCCGCCGAGGTGGCCGAGGCGACGGATCGCCCCGGCCGGATGCCCGATCCGGGGCCCGGTCAGCGGTCTGCCCTGGAAGAGGCGGATCTGCCGCGTCTGGCTGGCGAGCGGATGATCCGCGATCTGACCGCCCGGCTGGGCACGGCTGCGCGCGATGGTCGGTTTGACGCGCTGGTGATCGTGGCCGCGCCGCAGGTTCTGGGCGCCTTTCGCGCGGCGCGCTGCGATGCGGTGGCCGGGCGTGTTGTGGCGGAACTGGACCGCAATCTGATCTCGCAGCCCCTGCCGAAAATCGCCGATGCGGTGCAAAGGGTGCTGGCGGCCTGATCTTTCAATACCGTTCCGGCCCGCAGCGGATGCGGGCCGGGAATGTGCCGTGCGCGGTCAGGCCCCCGTCAGGCCCCCGTCAGGCCAGGGCGCCGCGCAAGGCCTCGCGCAGGTCTTCCACCTCGGCCACCGGGCGGAACTGGGCCAGCAGGCTGGCAGAGGCGAAATCTTCGGCCACCACATGACGGCACAGGGCGAGCAGCGGATCCCAGTAATTTTCGGTATTCAGCAGGAAGATCGGCTTGCGGTGCAGGCCGATCATCGCCCAGGTCACCACCTCGAAAAATTCATCCAGCGTGCCACCGCCACCCGGCAGAACCACGATGGCATCGCAGTTCATGAACATCACCTTCTTGCGTTCGTGCATATCCTCGGTGATGACCAGCTGGGTCAGATCGCGCTTGCCCTTTTCATGCGGCATGAGGTGTGTGGGGATCACCCCCATGGTCTTGCCACCCGCCGCCATGGCGGCACGGGCGGTATCGCCCATCAGCCCCACATCGCCCGCGCCATAGACCAGGCGCCACCCTTCGGTTGCCAGCATGGTGCCGGTTTCGCGGGCGGCTTGCGCATAGGCCGGGCGGGCGCCGGGACGAGAGCCACAGAAAACACATACGGAGCGGAGCGTTGTCATCCCATGTCCTGAAAACAGTTGCCTTTTCGGGGTGTATCGGGGTTTCTGGGCGAAAGGAAGCCGGTGCGGCAAGAAGCACCGGGAAGGAGTTCTGGGGATGGCTGACAAAGGAGCCGGAAACGGCGTAACGGGAACTGGCGCGCTGACGGGGTTGGTGGTGCTTGCCGTGGCTTTGCTGGGGGGGCTGCTGTGGTACACCCAGCGTCCCGCCCCACAGATTTCTGAGGATGCCGCGGAAGCACAGCCCGAATCGGCTCCGGCGCCGCTGGCTGCGCTGCCGGAAGCGTCATCAGTGCCGGAACCTTCGGTGCCCGCAGCTGAACCCGCGCAACCTGCGGTGCCGGAATCTGATGTTGCGGCGGCAGAGCCGGTGGCGGAAGCGCCTTCCATCACTGAAGAGACGGCCGCCCCGAGCGCAACAGATCTGCCCGAGGGCGATAGCCCAGCCGAGGCTGCGCCTGCCGAACCCGCACCGCCGCAACCCCCTGTGTTCAGCACCGTGCGGATCACACCGCAGGGTGAGGCGCTGGTGGCAGGGCAGGCTAAACCGGGGGCTGAGGTCAGCGTGATGGTGGATGGGGCCGCAACCGTTCAGGCGCGTGCCAATGACCGGGGCGATTTCGTGGCCATGTTCGATCTGCCGCCGTCGGATGCGCCGCGCATCCTGAGCCTGTCGCAGATTTCGGGCGGGGTTGCGCTTGGATCGACCGAAACCGTTGTGCTGGAACCCATCGCCCCGCCGCCCGCCGTTGTGGCCGATGCAGCCCCGGTTGATCCGGCCGTGCCTGCAGAGCCTGTGGCCGAACCGGCCGCCCCGACTGCCATCCTGCTGAGCGACAGTGGCGCGCGGGTGCTGCAATCGCCCAATGCGCTGCCGGGTGGGTCTGTCAGCATCGCCGCTATCACCTATACGCCGGATGGCGGGGTGCAGCTGTCTGGCCTTGGGGCGCCTGGTGCAACAGTCCGGCTGTATCTGAACAATGCCCTGCGTGGCGAGGCTGCGGTGACGGAAAGCGGCGCCTGGGTCAGTACCTTGCGGGGCGTTCTGCCGGGGCTTTACAGCCTGCGCGCCGATCAGGTGGATGGGGCAGGCGCCGTCACCTCGCGCTTTGAAACGCCGTTCCAGCGCGAATCGCTGGAGGCGCTGGCGGCGGTGATGAAGCCGCAGGCCGTAGTGGCCGGACCTGCATCCGCGCCGCCGCTGACGGATGCCGGGGTGCCCGCCCCGCCGCCAGCAGCCGCCCTTGCCGTGCCGGATGGCCCGGTGAACATCACCGTCCAGCCCGGCTTTACCCTGTGGCAGATTGCGCGCGAAAGATTTGGTGACGGTGTGCTGTATGTGAAGGTCTATGATGCCAACCGCGACCAGATCCGTGACCCGGATCTGATCTATCCCGGTCAGGTCTTCACGATTCCGGGCCAGTAACGTCCCGGCCAGTAACGCTCCGGTCAGTAAAGCCCGGGTCTGCAAGCCGTGGCGACCTGTCGCCCTCTGCCACAAGGTGGAGGGCGTGCCGCGCACTTGCCCCGCAACAGGCCAGCACCTCGGGGTGATCCATGCAGCAATCGGCCAGCAGATAGGAAATCGCCCCGCCGATTCCGGCCAGATCCGTGGCATAGATCACATTGCGTGACACCCGGCGCGAGGTCACAAGCCCGGCCTGTTCCAGCACAGACAGATGAAAAGACAGACGCGAAGCCGAAAGGCCAAGCGCCCGGCCGATATCGCCTGCCGCCATGCCCTCTGAACCCCGTGGCACCAGAAGGCGCACCAGATCCAGCCGGTCTTCATTGGCCAGCGCCGAAAGGCTTGCGAGGACTTTACTTCTTTCCATCCTTCAACTACTCATGAACAGTTGAATTAACAGTCTTAACCCAGCCCCGCCCGGCAATCAATGCCGAAGGGGGCAAGGAACCCCGATGCGCCGCCCTGCGAACAACACCCCGCCTGCCGCTCCGACTGACGAGCCTCCCAGCACCTCCGGTCTGGTGACGATCCGCCGCATATTGCCGTATCTCTGGCCCGATGGTGAGGCCTGGGTGAAGCGGCGTGTGGTGATTGCGCTGTTGATGCTGGTGGCGGCCAAGATCGTCTCTGTCTCGACCCCGTTTTTCTACAAGGCGGCGGTGGACGGGCTGGCGGGCGATGCGCCCGACGGGGCGATGCTGATGGGGCTGACCGCAGTGGCGCTGACCGTGGCCTATGGTCTGGCCCGGCTTGGCGCCGTGGCCTTTGGTGAGCTGCGCGATGCCGTCTTCGTGCGCGTGGGCCAGCGGGCCTTGCGCAAGCTGGCGCTGGAAACCTTTACCCATATTCACCGGCTTTCCCTGCGCTATCACATCACCCGCAAGACCGGCGGGCTGAGCCGGATCATCGAGCGTGGTGTGAAGGGCGTGGATTTCCTGCTGCGCTTCATGCTGTTTTCCATCGGGCCGCTGATCCTGGAACTGGCGCTGGTGGCGGGCATTTTTGCGGTGATGTTCGGCTGGCAGTACATGGCGGTCGTGCTGGTGACGATCACGCTTTATGTGGCCTTTACCTTCAAGGTCACGGAATGGCGCGTGGCGATCCGGCGGCAGATGAACGATCAGGATACCGACGCCAACCAGAAGGCCATCGACAGCCTGCTGAACTTTGAAACCGTGCGTTATTTCGGCGCGGCCAATCGTGAAGCCGCCCGCTATGACAAGGCGATGGAAGGGTACGAGGCTGCTGCGGTGAAAACCGGCCAGTCGCTGTCCTTCCTGAACGCGGGGCAGGCGTTCCTGATTACCGCCGGTCTGGTGGCTGTCATGGTGATGGCGGCCATGGGTGTGCAGGCCGGTCAGTTGACGGTGGGCGATTTCGTCATGGTCAACGCCTATATGATCCAGATCACCATGCCGCTGAACTTTCTGGGCACGGTCTACCGCGAAATCCGGCAGGCGCTGGTGGATATGGGTCAGATGTTCGGCCTGCTGCTGCAACCGGCAGAGATCAATGACAAGCCGGGCGCCCGCGCGTTGCAGGTGACAGGTGGCCATGTGCGGTTCGAGGATGTGCGCTTTGCCTATGATGCGGAACGCCAGATCCTGAAAGGCGTCACGATTGATGTGCCGGCCGGGCAGACCGTGGCGCTGGTTGGCCCATCCGGTTCTGGCAAATCCACCGTGGGGCGGCTGCTGTTCCGGTTCTATGATGTGACCGGCGGTGCCGTCACGATTGACGGCCAGGATATCCGGGATGTCACGCAGGACAGCCTGCATGGCCAGATTGGTGTCGTTCCGCAGGATACGGTGCTGTTCAACGATACGATCTATTACAATATCGCCTATGGCCGCCCCGAAGCCGGGCAGGCCGAGGTGGAGGCGGCGGCGAAAGCGGCGAAGATCCATGATTTCATCCTGTCGCTGCCCGATGGCTATGCCACCACGGTGGGCGAACGCGGGCTGAAACTGTCGGGCGGCGAAAAGCAGCGCGTGGGCATCGCCCGCACCCTGCTGAAGAACCCGCCGATCCTGCTGCTGGACGAGGCGACCTCGGCACTGGATACCCAGACCGAAGCCGACATCCAGCAGAGCTTGCGCGAAATGGGGCAGGGCCGCACGGTCATCACCATTGCGCACCGGCTGTCTACCATTGCCGATGCGGATCGCATCGTGGTGCTGGAAGCCGGGCAGGTGGTGGAAGAGGGCGATCACGAGACGCTGCTGGCCCGGGGCGGGCGCTATGCCGGCATGTGGGCGCGGCAAGCCGCCGAGGAGGCCGAGGCCGAAGCCGCCTGATCCCGCCGCCGGGGTGCCAGCGGGCTTGGCAAGGGGCGCGGCTTGCGTGTAAGACAGGCGCAAAGAACTGGGAGAGACCCTTGAGCAACCCCGATAGTTTCATCGACGAGGTCACCGAAGAGGTGCGCCGCGACCGGCTGTTCCTGATGCTGCGCCGCTATGGCTGGATCGGCATTCTTCTGGTGGTGGTGATCGTCGGGGGCGCCGCCTTCAACGAATGGCGCAAGGCTCAGGCCGAAGCCGAGGCGCAGGCCTTTGGCGATGCGCTGATGGCCGGGCTGTCCGCCGAAACGCCCGAAGCCCGCCGCGCCGCGCTGGCCGGCATCAGCACGTCTGGGGAGCGGGTGGCGGTGCTGAACCTGCTGCTGGCCTCCGACCCGACGGAAGACAAGGCCGCGTCGCTTGCGGCGCTGGATACGGTGGCTGCCGATGCCACCTTGCCGGTGCTGTGGCGCGATCTGGCGCAGCTGCGCCGGGTGATGGTGGCAGGCGCCGATATGCCGCTGGC
>Ga0154510_1028_pt2 | contig 12180 bp, 12 predicted proteins | sample RifGroE1_FD_115989 | JGI IMG/M metagenome (GOLD analysis project Ga0154510, IMG submission 115989) | Rhodobacteraceae bacterium GWE1_64_9
GCCGTCCCGGACATAGGCGTTGACCGCGCGCAAAAGGCGGCTTTGCGTCCATTGACGCTCGTGGGGCAGGGGGCCGTTGACTATGCGTACCACATCTTCCCAGGCTAAGTCGGGCCGCAGGCGGCGGACATGGGGCACCCAGTCCTGCGCCGTCTCGTTCAGGCGTTCCATGTAGCCGTCCTGCCGCGCCAGCCGCACCTTGCGCAGCGCCGCCGGATCCCGGGCGCGCAGGCCCGGATTGCCGCCAACCCGGCCTTTGGTCCGTGCGCTGGCCAGGCCGGCCTTGGTGCGTTCGCGGATCAGAGCGCGCTCGAACTCAGCGGCGGCGCCCAGGACCTGGAGGGTGAACTTGCCCTGCGGCGAGGACGTGTCGATCGGGTCCATGATCGAGCGGAAGAAGGCGCCTTTCGCCTCCAGCCGCTCGATCACTTCCAGCAAATGCGAAAGCGACCGCGCCAGACGGTCGATGCGCACCACCACCAGCGAGTCGCCCTTGGCGATCCGCTCGAGCACGCGGGCCAGCACTGGCCGCGCGCGGTTCCCGCCTGATGCTTGCTCCTCATGGATCTCGGCGCAGCCCGCAGATTTCAGGGCTTGCGACTGGGGCAGGGGGGTCTGATCCTCGGTCGATACGCGGGCATAGCCGATGAGTGGCATCAAACCAGTCTTTTTGCAGTTTCATGTATCGCTACTAAACGACCGGTTGACGGGGTAGGGCAAGGGAAGGCGTGATTGCTCAGTCCTCGGAGCGCACGATCAACCCCTCAACGTCGAGCCCGGACTCCGCGATCTGCTGGTTGATATCCATGCGGCCATCGAAGACGAACAGGACGAAGGCGGCATCGTCACGCAGGGCGTAGAATATGTTGTGGCGGCGGCGGAAAATCAGCCGTCGGATGCCACGCGGGGCATGCCAGAGATGGCCGATCTCGGGGTTGGCGGCGATGGCATCCCGGATGAACCGGTCGATGTCGCGCTGAAACTTGTCCGCCAGGCTCTCCGAATAGAGCCTGTCATGGTCCCAGATCGCCCAGAGGCAGTCCTCTGCAGTTTCAGTCAGGAAGACCTTCATGCGTCAGGGTGCCGGGTCCGGAACCGCGCCAGGCGTTGTTCGATGGCTTCGTCCGTCATCTCGGTGACACGCCCTTCCGCAGCATCAGCCAGGCCCGCCGCAACGCCGCGCTCGATGCGCAGGGCAACCAGTTCTTCCCAGTCGGCCACCGAAACCGTGACAGCAACGGGACGGTCCTTCTTGGTCAGCAAGACGGGCTCGCGCTGCGCCGCATCAATGAACCGGCCGAATTCCTTGCTGGCGAGGGTGGCGGACATGGTCTTCATGGCAGACTCCTTGATCTCTGGTCCGGATTATACGGATATTCCGGAGAAAGAGAAGCCCGAGCGGCTGTCACAGCCCTGCCGCCTTGGTGAGGTTCACCCGGAATCTGTCCCGGCGGCGTTGATAGCGGCGGGTCATCTCGGCGCTGGCGTGACCAAGCTGCTTCTGGACATAGCGCTCGTCGACTTCGGCGCTGCTGGCGAGGCCCGCGCGCAGGGAGTGGCCCGAAAAGAGAGCAACGCGCTCCTTCTCCGACAACTCAGGGCGCAGGCCCGCATCGCGGACGCACTGTTTGATCAGCCGGGCGACGTGCTTGTCACTCAGGCGGTCGGGGGTGGCGCGAAGGCCATCCCGCGAGACCGCAACGAAAATCGGGCCCAAGTCGATGCGTCCGAAATGCAGCCATTGGGTGAGGGCCTGCACCGGGCAAGTCTGATCGCTCGACCCGCGTCCGATCTCCACCTCGCGCCAGCCGGTCTTGCCACGCAGGGTGATCAGCAGACCGCCATCCAGCACCTCGACCCAGCCACCCGACTCCGGCGTGTCATCCTTGCCGTGATCGAGGCTGACAATCTCGGACCGGCGCAGGCCGCCGGCAAAACCGATCAGCAACAGCGCCCGGTCGCGCAGGCCGCGCAGGTCGTGGGGCAGGGTGGCCAGCAGGGCGCGCAGATCTTCCGGCAAGATCGCCGCCTTCTGGACCGGCGGCCGCGCATGTTTGCGCCGGATACCGGCCAGCACGGTGGCAATATGGCGGTCCTTGCGGTCCAGCCTTTCCCCGCGCTGCGCATAGCCCCAAGCCAGACCACTCAACCGCCGCTCGATCGAGGGGACGGAGAGGGCAGGGGCCCTTCCTGCCGGTGCAGCCAGATCGGCAATGTAGAGGCCGATGAGCTCTGGCGAAGCGGGCAGGGGATCGGCGCCGCGCATCCGGCACCAGCGCGCGAACTGGACCCAGTCCTTGGCATAGGCCTTCAGCGTGTTCTCAGAGGCAGCGGCCCTGGCATAGTCCCGCGCGGTTTCCACCAAACGGTCGAGCGTGCTGGAGCCCGCGATATGGGAAGGCAGGGATAGCACGCAGTCCTGAAGCGCGTCCCGTTCGTTGGGACCGGACGACTCTTGCGCGTCTGAGGGAGATTTCCGGTGCAGTTCGGCCATGCGGATAAGCCTATCTTCTCAGGTCCGATAATGCAAACTTACCGGACCGACCGCAAACGCAGACCCTTGTTCGAGGCGCAAGCGGTGGTGGGACTGTTCCTGCAGTCCCACCACCTCGTCTTATCCAGATTGACATTGAGTCTCACCCTGTTTGTCGCGCGGCAAACGCTGCTGGCCGTTCGGGTGGGCACTGGCGGAAGACCGGCACATACGGCTGGTCCTGCTTGCCTTTGCCAGTCTCTTGGCAAAGGCTGCGCAGATATGTGCGGTACTCTGCAATCGCAGTAGGCCGATGGCGCAGCATGGGTTCCTCTGGGTCAGGTCCGGCGGATCTATGCAGATACGCCCGGCTCTTCTCTGATCCAGATTAACTTGGGAGGGAGTGGTGGGCTGGGAGCTTTCAGCGGAATCATCGCCTGGCGCGCCAAGTCTGTTAGGCCGTATCGGCAGATGTAATCCACCAGCGCTATCTCAAGCTCTTCGATGCGGGTTCTATCCGGCATGGCGCGACTCGATGAAAATGGCCGCCGCGTCACAGGTCGAAGGGGGTAGGTCTGTCCGTGACGCGGCGGCGCTAGAGTTTGAGCATTGCAGCCGACTGACTGCCAAGGTTCCCATCGCAGTATCGCTGCGGGCTGGTTAACGACTGGTTAACGCGCGTGAATTATTCGACGCCATCTTGATGGCCCGCTCGAGGTCGGCCTGTGTGATCTGGCCGCTGTCGATCCTGGCGCGGATTTCAGCGCGCAACTCGCGCCCGTTTGCTGAGAGATAGATCACATTCGACATGGTGCATGTATTGCACCTCTCGGTTTCGTTCCGCAACTGCAGTGCGAAAGCGTGGGCGGATTGCTGCCCGCGCCATCGGCCCGCCCTTCGGCGGGCTTTTTCATATCTGGGAGACACATCTCCAGGTGACTGCAGCAACGCTGGCCGCCATCGCGGGCGCCAGTGCCAACAGCAACATGCGCAGCGTGATCGCCGGGCTGGCGGCGCGGCCCTCGGGTCTGGATCGGCAGCACCGGCTGGCCCATTACCTCGGCCAGCTGGCCCACGAAAGCGGCGCCTTCCGCTATGACCAGGAAATCTGGGGGCCGACGGCGGCGCAGAAGCGCTATGACCGCCGCACCGATCTGGGCAATACCGCCGCCCTCGATGGCGACGGCTACCGCTACCGGGGTCGCGGCCCGATCCAGATCACCGGCAAGGCGAACTATCGACAATACCGCGACTGGTGCCGGGGCTCAACGAGCCGATCGCCCTCCGTATGTCCAGAATTCCATCCTACGTTCAAATCTACACTGGGGTGGCGCCTGCCCCGCGTGAGCTTGCCCGTTTTCATGCTCACCATGATTTTCTACCGGACACATCCGTCGGGTAAGCTGAGGTAATGGGATGATACACATCACCGAGTGGCAAGCTCACGACTGCTTGCAGTCCACCTGCCGCCACATTGCGGAGCACGACTGTGCCGCCGTGCGCCTGAATGATTGTGCGAGCGATTGCCAGCCCGAGGCCGACGCCGCCGGTATCTCGGTTGCGAGACCCTTCCAACCGTACAAACGGTTCAAAGACCGCTTCAAGCTGTTCTTCTGGCAGTCCCAGGCCTTTGTCCGCGATAGTGATGACGGCCAATCCCGGCACTTGGTCCAACGTCACCATCGCTACGCCGCCATAGCGAACAGCATTGTCGATCAGGTTCCTTAGCGCGCGGTTCAAGGCATGCGGGCGGACGGTGATGGGCAGAGGTGACGACGGGACAAGATTGGCTCGATCTCCCCCTACATCGTTGACCAGATCGGCCAGCAGGGCGGCAAGATCGACTTCACCGGCTGGTTCTGCCCGCGCAACCCCGCGAGCGAATTCCAGGGTCGCCTCGACCATGGCCTGCATTTCCTCGACCAGTGCCTTCAGGCGTACGCTATCCTCGGTTTCGTCCAGCATTTCGATCCTGAGCCGCATCGCGGTCAGGGGCGAGCGTAAATCATGACTTAGGGCGGCCAGCATGTGCGTGCGCTCGTTCACAAAGCGGGTCAGTCGTGCCTTCATCCGGTTGAACGCTTGCGTGGTCTCGCGCACTTCGGATGGCCCCGTCATCGGTAGTGGATCGGCATCAAGCCCACGGCCCAAGCGGTCCGCGCCAACTGCAAGAGCGCGCATCGGGCCAACGACGCGCCGCGCAGTCCACCAAGCCACCAAAGCTACCGCCGCGGCCATCAACACTACTGGCAGAAGGGCCTGTGGAGTCAGTTGCAGGGCAGGGCGGTAAAACATCGTGCGCACGTTCAGCCAATCACCCGCCGCAAGACGGATCGACAGCGTCAACTCAATGGGGTCGGTCCGCCCCGCCATCATAGCCTCATGCATCGGGCGCATGTTGGCTGGCACTCCGTCTGGCAATGGCATGGACGCGAGGGGAAGCGCATGAACGTCGGCGCGAACTTCCCGTTCCGGCTCGCCGAGAATCTTGCGGATCTGGCGCAGAACCCCGTCCGCCTCGGCGCTGTCGTGGGACGCTATAGGGTCGGGCCCGACTTCAAACCGGACAAGCGGAGAATCTGCCGCGCGGAGTATCGACGCGCGCAGATCAGTGGGGGCGCCATCCAGAAGCAAGACAACATTCGCGGCCCGCCCTGCCGCTTCCAGTCCGAGGGCTGCACGAACTGCACGGTTCCGCTCGTCTGTCAGCAGCAACAGGCCAAGCCCCTGTGTGATGGCCAACGCCAAAAGCAACATGATCAGCAACTGCCCGCCAAGAGATTGCGGGAAGAGCTTGCGCAACATCGAGAAGCGCGCGCTCACGGCATTGCACTCACGTCTGCGGCAAGGCTGTAGCCACCACCCCAGACAGTTGCGATCAGTACAGGCTTGGCCGGATCGGCCTCGATCTTGCGACGCAGGCGGCTGATCTGGTTGTCGATGGTGCGGTCAAATACCTGTGCAGTGCGGCCCGAGGTCAGATCAAGCAGTTGTTCGCGGCTGAGCACGAAACGGGGCCGTTCAAGAAACACAATCAGCAGACGGAATTCGGCGGTTGTCAGCGCGACTTCGGCGCCATTGGTGTCGGTCAGGGTCCGGCGGTCAGTATCAAGCACCCAGCGGTCGAAGGCCAGCCGGTGCCCGGCAAGGCTGCCGCCCACCACTTCCGCCCGGTCGGACCGGCGCAGGATCGCCTTGATCCGGGCCAGCAATTCGCGCGGGTTGAAGGGTTTGGGCAGGTAGTCATCCGCCCCGACCTCCAGCCCGACGATGCGGTCCGTCTCATCACCCAAGGCTGTCAGCATCAGGATCGGGATGCTCCCTTGCGCCCGCAGGCGTCGGCAGACCGACAGGCCATCTTCGCCCGGCATCATCACATCCAGTACGACCAGATCGAACTGCCCCACCTTCATCGCGGCATCCATCGCGATGGCATCGGGCGCAGAGGTCGCGCGCATGCCGTTCTTTTCCAGATACTTCACCAGTGCATCGCGGATCTCGCGGTGGTCATCGACGATCAGAATATGCGGCGGCTGGGTCATTTTATTGTCTCCTGATGTCGACCCTAGCTGAACGCGGTAGTGCTGCGGACAGAAGATTGTCGCAAACCTCTCTCAGGACCTCGGCTTGCGACAGTTTGATACAAAACAGGCGTCGCCCTGACAAACCTGTGGGACACCTCGCTCCCAGATTGGACCCATCGCAATCTGATCCAGGAGAGACAGAATGAAACGTTCGACAAAATTCGCCCTCGCAGCCGTTGCAGCCCTTGGCGTAGCCGCTGTCGCCGTGCCGGTCGTCGCCCAGCAGGGGCAGATGCAGCATGATGGCATGATGGACGGAGGCATGGGCATGATGGGCCAGCATGGTGGGATGATGGGTGGCGCTATGGGAATGATGGTCGGCGGCCAGAGCTATGCCATGGCCACATTCGATACCAACAAGGACGGCACGCTCAGCCCCGAGGAAATGACAGCCGGGATTCAGGCTGAACTCAAGACCTACGACACCGACGCCAACGGTTCTTTGTCGCTGGAGGAATTCGCGGTGATGCACGCTGCCCACACCCGACCGATGACCGTGCGAGCCTTCCAGATGCACGACGCCGACGGTGACGCACAGGTCACGGAGGCTGAAATGTCCGCCATGGCAGAAATGATGCAAAGCCACATGGGCGGGCAGCAGGGCAACATGCCGGGCATGGGTCATGGGATGATGGACAACGACTGACGCGCTTTATTCTCCCGCTAACTGGGCCAATCTCCGGTTAGCGGGAGGAATCCCACCACAGATCAGGAGGCCATGAAGATGAACGGCTACGGTATGGGATTTGGAATGGGCTTCGGCTGGCTCTGGATGATCGTCACCCTTGTGCTGGTCGGCCTCGCGATTGCGGCGCTGGTCAAATACTTGAGCAAATAGCGGAAGGGAGACCCGATGGACTATACGATCAACCGGCTGATCACCGGCGCGGATTTTGACAAGGTCGACGCCCGGACACGTGCCGCGCTGGCGGACAATGGCTTTGGCGTGCTGACAGAGATCGACGTCAAGGCCACGATGAAGAAGAAGCTGGACGTGGATATCCCAGCCTACCGCATTCTTGGGGCCTGCAACCCGAAGATGGCAATGGAAGCCATCGGGATGGAACCGCGCGTCGGTGCTATGTTGCCATGCAACGTTATCCTGCGCGAGGCCGAAGACGGGGTCGAGGTGAGTGCGATTGATCCGGTGGCGTCGATGCAGGCCATCGAAAATCCCGCATTGCATGCCGTCGTAGGTCAGGTGCGCGACCTGCTGGCCAAAGTTGTTGCGGCAATTTGATTGCACGTTCAGCCGCAATCTTCGCTTGACCTTCCAATGATGGGAAGGAGCATCGTGAGTCGGTAGGCCTTTGCATCTGCCTTCACGCGGCGCTGACCGCGATAGGAGAACGCTATGAAACCCACCGATCTGCACGGCAGCCACGCCCATCCCGACCCGGACATGCCCGATGGCCAAGGCGTTCCAGAAGTTGGTACTGGGCCAACGTCCATTGACCCGGTGTGCGGCATGACCGTGACATTGAAACCCGACACGCGGACCGAGGCGTTTGGCGGAAAGCACTTCCATTTCTGCTCCGGCAAGTGCCAGACGAAGTTTCAGGCCGATCCGTGGTTCTACGCCTCAGGCCGTGCGGCGGGTCGCAAGAAAGCTGCCCCAGCCAATGTCCAGTATACCTGCCCGATGCACCCCGAGATCATCCGTGATGCGCCCGGCTCGTGTCCTATCTGCGGCATGGCGCTCGAGCCGATGCTGCCCTCGGACGAGCCCAGCCATGAGTTGACCGATTTCACCCGCCGCATGTGGGTTTCAGCAGCTGCGGCGGTGCCGCTGATCGTTTTGACGATGGGAGAGTTCGTAGCTTTGCCGGTTCGCGACTGGATCGGGCACCAGGTGGCCAGTTACCTCGAGTTCGCGCTGGCAACTCCGATCATACTTTGGGCGGCCCTTCCCTTCTTCAAGCGAGGCTGGGACTCGATGGTCAACCGGTCGCCTAACATGTGGACGCTGATCAGTCTTGGAGTGGCGGCGGCCTACCTTTATTCGCTGGTCGCGACATTCCTGCCTGGCGTTTTCCCTGAAGTCTACCGGATGGGTCACGGCGTTGGCACCTACTATGAGGCGGCGGTGGTGATTGTGGCTTTGGTTTTTGTCGGCCAGGTCTTGGAACTTCGCGCACGCGAACGAACCGGCGATGCAATCCGCGCGCTTCTCGACCTCGCACCAAAGACGGCGCGGCGCATTTTGCCGGAGGGCACTGAATATGATGCGCCTCTGGAAAACATTATGGAGGGCGACCGTCTGCGTGTGCGCCCCGGCGACGCCGTGCCAGTCGACGGCGTGGTGATCGAAGGCCATTCATCCTTGGACGAAAGCATGCTGACCGGCGAGTCGATGCCGGTCGAAAAAGGGCCGGGAGATGCGGTGACCGGGGCCACGATCAACAAGAATGGAAGTCTTGTACTCGAGGCTGGCAAGGTTGGTGCAGACACCGTTTTGGCTCAGATCGTGGCAATGGTGTCGAACGCGCGTCGGTCGCGTGCTCCCATTCAAGGGCTGGCGGACTGGGTGTCCGCAATCTTTGTTCCGACCGTAGTTGGGATTGCAATACTCGCCTTCGGGGCTTGGATGATCTTCGGCCCCGAGCCAGCCCTGGTCTTTGCTATCGCCTCGGCGGTGTCAGTGCTGATCATCGCCTGCCCCTGTGCGTTGGGTCTTGCGACCCCGATCTCGATCACAACAGCGGCCGGACGCGGCGCGCAGGCGGGCGTGCTGATCAAAGACGCTGAGGCACTGGAGCGGATGGCGGGAGTCGATACTCTGATCGTCGACAAGACGGGCACGTTGACCATGGGCAAGCCAAAGCTCACAGATACGGTAATGCTTTGGGACGTGGTAGTTGCCGACCTTCTGTCCCTTGCTTCGGCGCTGGAACGTGGGTCTGAACACCCGCTGGCCGAAGCCATTGTCGAGGGGGCTGACGCGCAGGGCGCGTCCCGGCAAGAGGCTACGGGATTCGAGGCGGTCACCGGCAAGGGTGTGCGCGGCAAGGTCACAGGCCGCGCGGTTGCGCTTGGCAACGCGGCCATGATGCAGGAAATGGGCCTAGACACTGCGCGCGCGGAGGCACAGGCGGACACTTTGCGCGCCGAAGGCAAGACCGCGATGTTCATCGCTGTCGACGGTGTGCTCGCAGGCATCGTCGCTGTCGCAGATCCGATCAAGGCGTCGACAGCCCAGGCGATCAAGGAACTGCATGCTCAAGGGCTGCGCGTCATCATGGCGACCGGCGACAACGAACGCACCGCACAAGCGGTAGCGGGCAAGCTCGGCATAGATGAGGTGCGCGCGGGAGTGTTGCCCGAGGCCAAGAAAGACCTGATCGACCAGTTGCGCCGTGAGGGTCACAGAATCGCAATGGCCGGCGACGGCGTGAATGATGCGCCTGCGCTGGCGGCAGCTGATGTCGGCATTGCCATGGGTACCGGGGCTGACGTCGCGATGGAGAGCGCGGGCATCACTCTTCTGGGTGGAGACCTGATGGGCATCGTCCGGGCGCGCAAGCTGGCACGCGCAACCTTGCGCAACATCAAGCAGAACCTGTTCTTCGCTTTTGCCTATAACGCACTTGGCGTACCGATCGCGGCCGGGCTGCTTTATCCGATAACCGGCCTTCTTCTGTCGCCGATGATCGCAGCCGCTGCGATGAGCCTGTCGTCGGTCTCCGTTATCACCAATGCATTACGTCTGCGGAGGGTTGATCTGTGAAGCACCAAGAGCTGTAGGTAAGAGGGTTGGTAGATTGAAGAGGGTTACCCAGCTTCACCGGCGGCACCGGCCATTCGCCAAGGCAACACCTTTTGCGCTGCCCGTCGCACGCAATTGCTCACCTCAGGCGGCCTCTCAAGTTCAAGGTGATCTGAATTGGTGGTTCTAGCCTCGGCCAATGATCACACCTCTGGCTCTTATCGCGATATTCAGGAGAATTAGCATGTCGACTCTTTCTCGCCGCGGCTTTCTAGCCACCACTGCGGCTTCGGCTGCTTCCCTTTTGCTTCCCGCCCGGGTCCGGGCTCAACCCAGCCGGCTGTCCTTGACCGCCACCACCCGCACAATCGACGTGCGCGGCAGAGCCGCCTCCGTCTGGGGACTGCCTGGTAGCAATGGCCAGTCGGGCCTCGTCTTGGATCCGGGGCAGCGCTTTGCTGTGGATTTGACGAATTCGCTCGCCGATCCGACGATCATCCATTGGCACGGGCAGATCCCGGACAATGCTCAAGATGGCGTCCCAGACACGCCGATGCCAGTGCTGCAACCAGGCGAAACCCGGGCCTATGACTTTCCGGCGAGGGCCGGCACACACTGGATGCATGCACATATTCCGGCGCACGAGATGATGCTCCTTGCCGCGCCGCTTGTCGTTCGGCGGGCCGAGGATGTGTCGGCAGACCGGCAGGAGGTGACGCTCTTTCTGCACGATTTCTCCTTCAAGTCTCCCGTCGAGGTTCTGGCCGAAATCACGGGCGGGGCATCGATGGCAGGCATGGATCACAGCCAGATGGGAGTCGAAGGACAGGCAATGGGCGGAATGGCCCATTCGGGAATGGACGTGGGTGCCACCGGGCCGGGCGACATGATGGCGATGCCGGGTATGGACGGCATGGCGATGGACCTGAACGACTACAACTTCGATGCTTATCTCGCCAATGATCGGACACTGGATGATCCCGAGGTGGTGCAGGTCGACAAGGGCGGCCGCGTCCTTGTCCGGGTGATCAATGCCGCAGCAGCGACCGTGTTCTGGGTCGACACGGGCACGTTGCTGGGCCGATTGGTCGCCGTCGACGGCGACCCAGTGCATCCTCTTTTCGGATCCCGTTTCGGTTTAGCAATGGGTCAGCGGCTTGACATCGAGCTTGATGTTCCGCGCGAAGGCGGATCGTTCCCGCTCCTAGCCTTGCGCGAGGGTGCCAGGGAAAGGACTGGCATGATCCTCTCTACCAAGGGCGCTGTTGTGACGAGGCTCGCAGACATGTCGGAGGCCGACCATCCGGCATTCAGCGGCGATCTGCTGCAGGAAACCGCTTTGCGAGCGATCACGTCTTTGCCAGACCGTGCGCCGACGTCACAGCCGATGCTTATGCTGGGTGGTTCGATGATGCCTTATGTCTGGACGATAAACGGCCAAACGTGGGGTACCCATATTCCGGTGACAGCAAGGTCAGGCGAGCGGGTGGAGATCATGTTTCACAATATGTCGATGATGGCACATCCGATGCACCTGCACGGCCATGCCTTCCAGGTCGTCGGCGTCGGCAACAAACGCATCGCGGGCGCTGTGCGTGATACTGTGCACGTACCGCCAATGGGCATGGTGACGGTTGCGCTGGATGCAGGCGAAGCCGCGCGCTGGATGCTCCATTGTCACCACATGCCCCATCTCTCGACGGGCATGATGACGGAGTTCACGGTTTCCGCCTAATGCCCGCTGGACCTGCGGCAGCACCGCAGGTCCGGACTTATCTCTCAGGACATGCCATGCCTGACCTCATCGGACGCCGGGCTCACCCTTGGACGCGAATTTGATAACGAAGCCGGCATCTGCCACTCTTTTGGGCGGAGCCATCAAGAGTCCAACTCGCCTTCGTTTTTTATCGGACTGCCGACAAGGCTGCGGGTCGACAACCGAAGGAGCGAAATCGGTCGCCTTCAGGGGCCGTTCAACTGGGATGCTCGGCGCGCTGTTGTTCTGCTCCGGGATATCATTGGCTAAAGAAAAGGCACTGCAACAAATCGATACAATCGGGCAACAGTGTCGTAGTGTCCGAGTGCCATTCAGCGCGTGCCCAAAACGAGACCGAAGACCAATGTTGCAACAGCCGACCGCAGTTCAAGCGACCGAAGGAAAGGTTCTTGTCGTCGACGATGACGGAGAGATCTTGTCGCTTGTTGCCAAGTTCCTGCGCGCCAACGGATTTATCGTCTCGACCGCCCGTAATGGCGCAGAGATGAAGGCCCAGATGCATTCATCCCAAGTCGATCTTGTTGTGCTGGACATCATGCTGCCGGGGACGAACGGGCTGGACCTGTGCCGGGCGTTGCGCGCTGAAAGCGCGGTGCCGGTCGTAATGCTGACGGCGAAGGGCGACGAGATCGACCGCATT
>Ga0154510_1270_pt4 | contig 12173 bp, 12 predicted proteins | sample RifGroE1_FD_115989 | JGI IMG/M metagenome (GOLD analysis project Ga0154510, IMG submission 115989) | Rhodobacteraceae bacterium GWE1_64_9
ACCCCTGCGCGGCGGGCGGCCAGCAGACATTCCGCCGTCAGCGCCTCGATCCCCTTGATCATGACCGAGCGCAGCATCTTGATCGACGACGCCTGCCCCACCTCCGGGCCTGCGATGCGGGGCTGCATGTCCAGCGCCGTCAGCACGGCTACGGCCGCCTGTGCATGGGGGCCGGAAACCAGCAGCGGCACCCGGTGCCGCAGCGGATGCACCGGCGCCATCACCGCCAGATCGACATAGCGCCCGCCCGCTGCCGCGATCACGGTGGCGGCGGCTTGCTTGGTCTGCGGCGCGCAGGAATTGCCATCCAGCCATAAGGTGCCCGGCGCGATGCAGGCGGCGGCGGTTTCCGCGGCCTGCAACGCCTGATCCGCCGTCACCAGACAGAACACCGTGGCAGCCCCGGCCAGCGCGGCAGCGGGATCGGCGCAGCCCGTGACGCCCGTGCAGGCATAGCGCGGCTGCATCCGGTCAGGATCGGCCAGATCATAGGCGCGCATCAGGCCCGCCCGCCCCGGCGGCCAGCCGGTGGCAAAGGCCATCGCCGCTTCACCGAAGCCGATGAATGTGATCCCCGTCCCGCCTGCGCCCATGTTGCCCCCCCTGCCCTGTCGGCCCTGTCTGTATCGCCATGCTGGCACAGCCCAGGGCACGGGGCTACCGGCTATAGCATGAAGTTATGCAAGGGAACGGTGTTCCGAATTGGCCCGCAGCAGCCTGCGTGACAGGTTCGGCGCAACACGATCAAGGAGACCGACCATGTCCACCGGCAAGACTGCCCTTGTCATTTCGGCCCATGCCGCCGATTTCGTCTGGCGCTGCGGCGGGGCCATCGCGCTTCATGCCGCGATGGGCTATCAGGTGACCGTGCTGTGCCTGTCCTTTGGCGAGCGTGGCGAAAGCGCCAAGCTGTGGAAACAGCCGGGCATGACGCTGGACCGCGTGAAGGAGGCCCGCCGCGCCGAGGCCGAGGCCGCGGGCCGCGCGCTTGGCGTACATGACCTGATCTGCATGGATCTGGGCGATTACCCGCTGCATCTGACGGCGGAGGACAAGACCCGCGTCACGAATGTCATCCGCAAGGTGCAGCCGGCCTTCATGCTCAGCCACAGCCAGTATGACCCCTATAACACCGATCATTCCTATGCCACGCAGGTGGCGCTGGAATGCCGGATGATCGCGCAGGCCTGGGGCCACAATCCCGGTGAAAAGGTGCTGGGGGCGCCGCAGCTTTATCTGTTCGAACCGCATCAGACCGAACAGATGGGCTGGAAGCCCGATACCTTCCTCGACATCACCCCGGTCTGGGACAAGAAACGCGCCGCCATCGAATGTATGGAGGGGCAGGAACATCTGTGGGAATATTACACCCGCGTGGCGATGAACCGGGCCAATCACTTCAAGCGAAATTCCGGCGGGCAGGCCAGCGGGCGCGATTGCCACTATGCCGAAGGCTTTCAGTCTGTCTTCCCGCGCACCGTGGATGAATTGTGACGCCCCGGCCAGAAGGACAGACCGCATGACGATGCCCACCAACCCCAGCTTCGATATCGCGCATCTGGCGCATGTCGAGATGCTGACCGACAGGTTCGAGGAAAGTCTGGATTTTTTCACCCGCGTCTACGGGCTGAAACTGTCCAGCCAGGATGCAGACAGCGCCTATCTGCGCGCCTGGGACGATTACGAACATGCCTCGCTGAAACTGACGCGGGCCGACAGAACCGGCGTCGGCCATGTGGCCTATCGGGCGGCCAGCCCGGAGGCACTGGCGCGGCGGGTGCAGATCATCGAGGCATCAGGCTACAAGGTTCATGGCTGGGTCGATGGCGATGACAGCCATGGCCGCGCCTTCCGCTTTGAAGATCCGTTCGGCCATGTGTTCGAAATCTACTATGACACCGTCTGGTATCGCCCGCAGCAGGAGGCCGAGCGGGCGGCGCTGAAGAATACCGCCAGCGCCTTTGCCGGGGCCGCGCCCCGCAGGCTGGACCATATCAACCTGCTGGCCAGCGATGTGACCCAGTTCCGCGATTTCATGCAGACCTGTCTGGGCGCGCGGGTGACCGAAATGATCCAGCTGGACAATGGCCGCATCGGCGGGTGCTGGTTCACCATCAACAACAAGACCTATGATCTGGCCTGCACCGAGGAACATGGCCGGGGCCGCGCCCGTCTGCATCATGTCACCTATGCCACCGATCAGCGCGAGGATATCCTGCGCGCGGCAGATATCTTTCTGCAGAACGGCGTCCATATCGAGACCGGCCCCCACAAGCACGCCATTCAGGGCACCTTCTTCCTGTATGTCTGGGAACCTGCCGGCAACCGGGTCGAGCTGGCCAATGCCGGCGCGCGGCTGATCCTGGCGCCCGACTGGCAGCCGGTCATCTGGACAGAGGCAGACCGCAGGAAGGGGCAGGCCTGGGGCCTGAAGACCATCGAAAGTTTTCACACGCACGGAACGCCTCCGGCACAGGCAGGGGATTGAACCATGGCCGTCGTCATCCAGACCATTCCACGCGCCGATCAGGCGGTGATCGACGGGCTTGCCCGGGCCGGCACCGCAACCGTCCACGAGGCGCAGGGCCGCACCGGCTGTCTGTCCAGCCGCCTGCGCCCGATCCAGACCGGCGCGCGCATCGCCGGATCCGCCATCACGATCAGCGCCCCGCCGGGCGACAACTGGATGCTGCATGTTGCCATCGAACAGCTGCGCCCCGGCGATATTCTGGTGCTGGCCCCCACCTCGCCCTGCGACAACGGCTATTTCGGCGATCTGCTGGCCACCAGCGCCATGGCGCGCGGCTGTCGCGGGCTGGTGATTGATGCGGGCGTGCGCGATGTGGCCGATCTGAACCAGATGGGCTTTCCGGTCTGGTCCAGCGCCATCAGCGCGCAGGGCACGGTGAAGGAAACGCTGGGGTCGGTGAATGTGCCGGTCATCTGCGGCGGGCAGGCGATCAATGCGGGCGATGTCATCGTTGCCGATGATGACGGTGTCTGTGTGGTGCCCTGCGCCGATGCCGCCCGAGTGCTGGCCGCAGCCGAAACGCGCATCGCCGCCGAAGAGGCCAAGCGCCTGCGCCTTGCCGCGGGCGAGCTGGGGCTGGATATCTACAACATGCGCCAGCGGCTGCGCGACAAGGGGCTGATCTATGTCTGACCCGGTGCAGGACGGCATCCCCTGCCTGTGGATGCGCGGCGGCACGTCCAAGGGCGCGTATTTTCTGGCCGCCGATCTGCCCACCGATCCCGCCGCCCGCGATGCGCTGCTGCTGCGGATCATGGGCAGCCCCGATCCCAACCAGATCGACGGGATCGGCGGCGGCGATCCGCTGACCTCCAAGGTCGCCGTGCTTTCGCCGGCATCCCGGGCGGATGCGGATGTGGATTATCTGTTCCTGCAGGTCTTTGTCGATGAAGCGCGCGTTTCGGGCGCCCAGGCCTGCGGCAATATTCTGGCCGGGGTCGGACCGGCGGCCATCGAATACGGCCTGGTTCCGGCGCAGGATGGCATCACCCCGGTGCGTATCCACATGCTGAACACCGGCGAGGTGGCGCGGGCACAGATCTGCACGCCAGACGGCAAGGTGTCTTACAGCGGCAGCGCCACCATTGACGGCGTGCCCGGCACGGCGGCCCCCGTCGCGCTGATGTTTCAGGGCATCGAGGGGTCGGTCTGCGGGGCGCTTTTGCCCAGCGGGCGGGTGCTGGATGTGATCGACGGGATCGACTGCACCCTGATCGACAACGGGATGCCCTGCATCCTGCTGCGCGCCGGCGATCTTGGCCTGACCGGGCAGGAAAGCCGCGAGGTGCTGGATGCCGACAGCGCCCTGAAAGCCCGGCTGGAGTCTATCCGCCTGCAGGCAGGCCCGCTGATGAACCTGGGCGATGTGGCGGCAAAATCGGTGCCCAAGATCACGCTGGTCTCTGCGCCGGTGCAGGGCGGGGTGATCGGCACCCGCAGCTTCATACCGCATCGCTGCCATGCCTCCATCGGTGTCTTTGCCGCCGTCACCGTGGCCACCGCCTGCACCCTGCCCGGGTCGACCGCCTTTGCCCTGGCCTGCCTGCCTGCGGACAACCGCTTTGCCATCGAACATCCGGGCGGCGCGGCCGAAGTCTTGCTGGAACAGGATGCGACCGGGCGGGTGACCGGCGCTGGTTCGCTGCGCACCGCGCGCAAGCTGATGAGCGGCCGGGTCTTCGCCTGAGCCTTCGGCGGCGGGGGCGCAGCCACGCCCCTGCCGGATCAGATCACATAGCCCTCCAGCGTCGAGGGATGGAACAGCTGTTCCACCGGCACCTGCTGCGCCGACAGGCCCTGCTGGTGATGCACCTTGGTGAAATATTCCAGCACATGGCGGTTGGGGGCCAGACCATAGGGCCAGAAATCCGCCCCCATCAGATCCACGGCGCTGCGCAGCTGTTCTTCGACAAAGGGCAGGGTGATCTTGGTGGCCGAGGTTTCCGACAGCTGTTCCAGCGCCAGCGCCTTCGATTGCACGAATCCCTTGTAAACCGCCATCGGCAGCCAGGGATGCGCCTCTGCCAGCGTCTTGCGGATGCCGATCACATGCATGATCGGAAACATCCGGGTCTTGCGGTAAAACGCCTGCGCCTCGGCGGTGGGATCGGCAAAGAGCCACCGCAGATCTGGGTTGTCCGGGGTAAAGCTGGTGGGGGCACGCGGGCCGATGAAGGCGTCTATCTCACCCGCCGCCAGCATGTCGCGCAGGGTCTGGGTCGGGCCGATATCCTCGACCCCCACACCTTCGGGCAGGGCAAGCGCCACCTTCTCCACCCGGCCCGGCTCTTCCAGCCCGCCGCGCACCCAGTGGATATCCTGCATCGCCACGCCGTATTCATCCTGCAGCAGGGCGCGGATCCAGACACAGGCCGTCAGCTGCCATTCGGGGATGCCGACGCGCCGCCCTTTCAGCTGTGCGGGATGGGTGATGCCACTGTCGCTGCGCACGATGATGCCGGTATGGCGGAAGGCGCGCGACACAAAGGCCGGGATCGCGACATAGGGCGCATCGCCCCGCGCCGTGCGCAACGTATGCGAGGACAGCGACAGTTCGCAGATATCAAAGGCCTCGTGCCGCATGGCGCGGAAGAACATCTCTTCCGGGGTCAGCATCATCACCACCGGATCGACCCCGTCGATCTTGGCGCGGCCATCGCGCAGCGGGCGGTTGCGATCATAATCGCCAATGGCAACAGATAGTTGCATCACTTCTTCTCTCCTGCATGGCGGTTGAGCGAGGCCACCATCGCCGGGGTATAGCCCGGCTCCACCCGCACATCGACAACGGCAACCCCGCCCGCTTCCACATGGGCCAGGGCTTCGGCCAGCACGGCGGGCAGCTGATCGGCCGAGGTGACGGGGCCGAACCCCCTGGCGCCCTGGGCTTCGGCAATCCCGGCCAGGCTGATTTCGGGATCATCCATCCGCATCCCGATCCATTTGTTTTCCACCGGGCGGCCTCGCATCCGGGCCACCCGCTCCTGATGCACTTCGTCATTGAAGAAGGACTGGTTGTTGGCCACCAGATAGAGCAGCGGAATACGGTAATGCACCGCCGTCCAGATCGCGGTGACGCCCATCAGGAAATCACCGTCCCCGCCCACACAGACCGGCAGCCGCCCGGTGCCCTTCAGCGCCAGCGCCGCCCCCACGGCAATGCCCGGCCCGCCGCCGATGCCGCCGCCGCCGTCAGATCCCAGAAAATCCAGCGGATGGGTGAAATGCCAGAAGGCGCCATCCCAGCCCAGCGGCAGATGCACGAAGGACACTGCATGGCCCGCCGTCACCTGCGCCAGCGCCTGCGCCAGCTGGCCCATGACGATCGGCCCCGCCGTCAGCGCGGGCAGGTCGGGCGCCGGTTTGCGTGCGGTGATCGCCGGGGCCGGGCCAAGCGCGGCACACAGCGCCGGCAGCACCTGATCGGGATCGGCCGACAGCATCACATCCACCACCGGCAGTGCCTGATAATCCATGTTCCAGCCGCGATGCAGCAGATGATCCTGCGAAATCTGGATGACCTTCGCCGTCACCTTGCCGCCTTCGAAGGCCGCGTCCAGCGTGCCGCCCAGATCCACCCAGTCCAGCGACAGGATGACATCCGCCGCCGCAATCGCCGCGCGGGATTCGGGAATGGCATAGATGCCCGGCGCCCCGGCATGAAGCGGGTGATCGGTGGGAAAACTGGCGCCGATCTTCAGATCGGTCACCACCTTTGCCCCCAGCGCCTCGGCAAGCTGCACCCGCAGCGCCCAGGCCGCCGGATCGCGCGAGGCGCGGCCCGCCAGGATCACCGGCGCCGCTGCCGCCTGCAGCATGGCGGCAATCGCCGCAATCTGCCCGGCATCCGCCCCCGCCGCCACCGCAGGCCTGAAGCGCGCGGCCTCGATCGGGGCGGGCACCTTCCCCAGCTCGGCCTCTTGCAGGCCCGCATCCAGATTCACATAAACCGGCCCCATCGGCGCGGTATTGGCGATCCAGTCGGCGCGCAGGATGGATTCGCGCGCGGCCAGCGCCGATCCGGGCTGATCGTCCCATTTGGTGTAATCGCGCACCAGCGCGCCCTGATCGCGCGAGGTATGGATCCATTCGATCCAGGGGCGGCGCTTGGCGGCATCCATCGGCCCGGTCGCCCCCAGCAGCAGCACCGGCATCCGGTCGCACCAGGCGTTGAACACGGCCATGGTGGCATGCATCAGCCCGACATTGGAATGGGCCACCGCCGCCATCGCCTTGCCCGTCACCCTGCGCGCCGCAGGCCTTGATGCGCGCGGCTATCCGCTGGATGTGGCCGATCCGCAGGCGATCCGCGCCACGATCGCCGCCGTGGCGGCGGATTTCGGCGGGATCGACATTCTGGTGAATTGCGCAGGCATCCTGCCGCGTGTGAACGGCGAAAATCCCACGGTGGAAACCATGCCGCTGGAGATCTGGAACCAGACCCTGGCCGTCAACCTGACCGGGCCGTTCCTGATGGCGCAGGCCTGTGTGCCTTGGATGAAACGCGGCGGCTGGGGGCGGATCATCACCATTTCCTCGCGGGCGGCGCGGATGCGGACCTTTGGCAATGCGCATTATTCGGCGTCGAAATCCGGCCTTTCCGGCCTGCATCGCATTCTGGCAGGCGAGGTTGGCCCGCATGGCATCACGGTGAACTGCATCGCCCCCTCGCGCGTGGAGACAGAGCTGAACAAGGGCATGGTCGGGGGGGCGGCCACATTGCAGGCGGCGCTGAAGGAAACACCGGTGGGCCGCATCGGCCAGCCCGAAGACATTGCCGCCGCCGTGGCCTATCTGGCCTCGGACAGCGCGGGTTTTGTCAACGGCGCCATTCTGGATATCACCGGCGGATCTTTCATGCCCTGATTGCAGCGCGGCCGCATGGCAGGATCAAAGGGCCGGCCGCCGTGCCGGCCCTTTGCATGGCCTCATTCGATGCGGATGCCCGCCTTGGCGGCGATTTCGGCCATCAGCACGGCATCGCTTTCCATCCGGGCGACCAGATCCTGCGGCGTGCCGGTGGCCACGAACAGACCACTGGCCGCCAGCCCCTCCAGAACCTTGGGTTCGGCCATCACCTGGGCCAGCATCCCGTTCAGCTCTGCCACAACGGACTCCGGCAGGCCCTTCGGCCCGTGCAGCCCGAACCAGTTGCTGATGCCTTCCAGCCCGGTGATGCCCTCTTCCAGGCTGGTGGGCAGATCGGGGAACAGCGCCTGCCGCTCTGTGCCTGCCACGAACAGCGGGCGCAGGGTGCCCGCCGCGATCTGCTGGGCCAGAACGGCGGCGCCTGCGATGCCCAGCTGCGTCTGATTGGCCAGAAGATCGTTCAGCCGCATCCCGGCATTGGCATATTGCACCACAACCATTTCCGTGCCGGTTTGCTGCTGGAACAGCGCGCCTGACAGATGGATGCCGCCGCCGGTGCCGGTTGCGCCGTAATTCACCTTGCCCGGCTGGGCCTTCAGCAGGTCGATGAATTCGCGCGTCGTGCGGGCGGGCACATCCTTGTGCACGGCATAGATGAAGGCCCCGTCGCAGGCCATGCCGATATGGCCCAGATCGGCCAGCAGGCTTGGCGGTTTGGTCACGCTGGCCACATGGGTGGCAATCGCCGCCGCGCTGGACACCAGCAGGGTGTGGCCATCCGGCTCTGCCTGTGAGACCAGCCCCACAGCCAGGGTGGTGGCGCCGCCGGGGCGGTTTTCAACCACCACGGGCTGGCCCAGCAGCGGTTCCAGATGGGCCGCGATCAGCCGGCCGACCAGATCATTGGTGCCCGCCGCCGCCGTGCCGACAAACAGCCGCACCGGCTTGGTCGCATAGCTTTTGGCATGAAGGATCGCGGGCGCACAGAGCATGGTGGCCGCGGCCATGCCGGTGCCCAGCAGCCCGCGCCGCGTGATGGTGGCCTGTGGAATGGATGCCCGTTCAATGGATGCCTTCGTCAAATCAAGTCCTCCCCTGGTTCAAGCTGCCCGGCGCCGCGTGCCGGATGGTTCCTCCCTCGGATCGCGGCGGGTGGGGGGATGATGCAGAACGCCGGGTCCGGGCATCCAATACCGTTTATGCACCGCTGCCCCCCGCCTGCCGGTCTGGCAGCGGTATCAGCCCGGGCCAACCAGAACGTGACCCAACCAGAGCGTGAAATGTTCCGGTTGCCAGACCGAATGCGGCGGTGTAGGCAATGCGCGTCGGTTTCCACATGGAATTGAAAGGGAATCCGTCGTGGGCGCAAGCCTGCGAACCGGAACTGCCCCCGCAACTGTAGGCGGCGAGAGGTCAGCGAAACAGCCACTGTGACACTGTCATGGGAAGGCCGCTGCCCTTGATGACCCGCCAGTCAGGAGACCTGCCGACAGGCAACAGAAACGCGGCCCGGGCGGGGTGTCCGGGGAGGTGTCGGATGAAACATGTTCAAGGGTGCCCTGTGGCGCCCGCATCAGCCAGATTGCGCGCGCCAGCGCCGGTCAGCCATTCGGGTGACATTCCCTTCCTGTCTTCGGTCGCAACCCATACCGGAGACAGCAGATGTTTACCAAATCCCTGACGACAGCCCTTCTGGGGGCTTCATGGCTGGCGCTGGCCCAACCCAGCCTGGCCGAAACCGCCTATCCGCTGCACCTGACGAATTGCGGTGTCGATCTGGTCTTTGACAAGGCCCCCGAAAGCGCCGTGACCGTGGGGCAGGCCGCGACCGAAATTCTGTATGCGCTGGGGCTGGGCGACAAGGTTCGTGGCACCTCGGTCTGGTTCACCGATGTCCTGCCCGAATTTGCCGCGCTGAATGCATCGGTGGAACGGCTGTCGGACAATGATCCCAGCTTTGAATCCGTGGTGGCCAAGCGGCCCGGTCTGGTGGCCGTGCAATATGAATGGCATGTCGGCCCGCAGGGCATCGTGGCCACGCGCGATCAGTTCGCGGATGTGGGCATCCCCACCTATACGCTGCCGGCCGATTGCGTGGGCAAGGACAATACCTCTGGCTCTGACGGGACGCGGACGGCGATGTACAGCCTGGACAGCCTGTATCTGGGGGTGGCCGAGCTGGCGCAGATCTTCAACATCCCCGAACGGGGCGATGCCCTGATTGCCGATCTGAAAGCGCGCGAGGCGGCGGCGATCGCCAAGGCGAGGGATCTGGCGCTGGCCGATGCCTCGGCGGTTTTCTGGTTCTCTTCGGCGGAAATGGATATTGATCCCTATGTGGCGGGCAATGGCGGGGCGCCGGCCTTCATGATGGCGGCCCTGGGCCTGCGGAACGTGATCGACAGCGCCGAGGAATGGCCGACCGTCAGCTGGGAAACCATTGCCCGGTCCAACCCCACGGTGATCGTGGTGGCCCGGATGGAGCGCCGCCGGTTTCTGGCGGATGATGTTGAAAAGAAGCTGGAATTCCTGAAGACAGATCCGGTGGCCAGCCAGATGGATGCGGTGAAGAACGGCCGGATCGTGATCCTGGATGCCCATGGCATGGACCCGTCGATCCGCAATATCGCCGCGCTGGAAGTGCTGGCCGATGCGCTGGCGGGCTTTGGCCTGAAATGAGGGCAGCGGCACGCCCCGGCCCGTTGATGCGCCCGCTTGTCCTGTGGGGCGTGCCGGGGTTTGCCGCACTGGCGGTGGCGATCCTGGCCGGGGTCGTCATCGGGGAAACGCCGCTGCCCTTCGGCATGGTGGCGGCGGTCTTTGCCAATCACCTGCTGGAGGCGGGCCATGTGGTGGACCCGATCGACGCGGGCATCATCTGGAACTACCGGCTGCCGCGCACGCTGGTGGCGGCGGCCTGCGGCGCGGGGCTGGCGCTGTCGGGCGTGGTGCTGCAGGCCATCGTGCGCAATGCGCTGGCCGATCCCTATCTGCTGGGCGTATCGGCCGGGGCCTCGACCGGGGCGGTGGCGGTCACCATCCTGGGGCTGGGGGGCGGGATGATCGGCATTTCCACCGGGGCCTTTGTCGGGGCGACGCTGGCCTTTGCGCTGGTGGCGGCGCTGGCGCGGGCGGCGGGGGGCGGATCGGCGCAGCTGGTGCTGGCCGGGATTGCCGGTTCGCAGCTGTTCAACGCGCTGACCTCTTTCTTCATCGCCAAATCCGCCAATGCCGAACAGGCGCGCGGGATCATCTACTGGCTGCTGGGCAATCTGTCGGGGGTGCGCTGGCCGGATGTCAGCCTGGCGCTGCCTGTGGTGGCCTGCGGTTTTGTGATCTGCCTGTGGTTCGTGCGGGCGCTGGATGCCTTTACCTTTGGCACATCTTCGGCGGCATCGCTGGGCATATCGGTGCGGCGCGTGCAGGTGGTGCTGATCGGCATGACCACATTGATGACGGCCACGATGGTCAGCCTTGTCGGCTCCATCGGGTTTGTCGGGCTGGTGATCCCCCATGCCATGCGGTTTCTGACCGGCCCCGGCCATGCCCGGCTGATCCCCGCCTCGGCCCTGGCGGGGGCGGTGTTCCTGATTGCCGCCGATGTCACCTCGCGCATCATCATTCCGGGTCAGGTGGTGCCGATCGGCGTTGTGACCGCCCTTGTCGGCGCGCCGGGTTTTGCGCTGATCCTGATCCACAACCGGAGCCGGGCATGAAACTTTCCGCAGCCGGCCTGGGATGGCAGGCGGGCCACCGCATGATCGTTGAGGGCGTTTCCGTCGAGATTGCGGCGGGCGAGACCTTCGGTCTGGTCGGCCCCAATGGGTCGGGCAAATCCACGCTGCTGCGGCTGATGGCGGGGCTGCTGCCGCGCCCGCAGGGTGTGGTGCAGCTGGATGGCACCCCGCTGACCAGCCTGCCCCGGCGCGAGATCGCCCGGCGCATCGCCTTTGTCGAACAGCAGGCCGAAACCACCGAAGCCCTGCGCGCGCGGGATGTGGTGGCGCTTGGCCGCACGCCCTGGCTTTCGGCGCTGGCGCCCTTCGGGGCGGCAGATGTCGGGATCGTGGCAGCGAGCCTGCGCCAGGTGGGGATGGAGGACATGGCGCTGCGCGCCTGGTCCACCCTGTCGGGGGGCGAACGGCAGCGGGTGCAGATCGCCCGCGCGCTGGCGCAACAGCCCCGGCTGCTGGTGCTGGATGAACCGACCAACCACCTGGATATTCACCATCAGCTTGCGCTGCTGCGGCTGATCAGCCGGCTGCCGGTCACCGTGGTTCTGGCGCTGCATGATCTCAATCAGGCGATGGGCTGCGACAGGCTGGGCGTGATGGAGGCGGGCCGGATGGTGGCCTGCGGCCCGCCTGCCAGGGTTCTGACCCCCGACCGGCTGATGAATATCTTCCGGGTGCGCGCCACGCGGCTGAAAGACCCCGATGATGGCGCCTCGCTGTTCCGCTTTCACTGCCTTGAGGATTGACCGATGAAATTCACCCTCGTCGCCCTGCTGCTGGCTGCCGCGACGCCCGCGCTGGCCGAAACCCATGAGGTGCGGATGTACAACCGCAGCGAAAGCGGCGCCATGCTCTATGACCCGGCCTTCCTGCGGATCGCGCCGGGCGATTCCGTCCGCTTCATCCCCGAACAGCCCAGCCATAACGCGGCCACCATCGCGGGCATGATCCCGGCCGGGGCCGCGCCGTTCAAAAGCGGGATCAACGAGGATTTCACCGTAACCCTGACGGTGCCGGGCCAGTATGGCATCAAATGCAGC